>R17__coassemble_151_pt1 | contig 56649 bp, 51 predicted proteins | sample R17__metabat2_high_PE_024 | metagenome-assembled genome bin R17
GCTTGAGTATATTAGCACTTTCTCCAACGCTTGTCAACTGATTTTTGCAAAAATTAAATTATTTTCCCATGTGACAGATTGCCGCCATCCCCGGGCCGGTATGAGCTCCAATAATCGGGGATAGTCCGCTTCTTCGAATCGAGGCATTAGGATATCGCTCGCTGAGCTTTGAAAACAGATAATCGCCAATCTCTTCTTCATCGGCATCTATAATGTAGATGGAATCTCCCGCGGTTCCGTCATAGGTCTTTTCAAATTGCTCAACGATATAATCGGCAGCCTGACGATTTCCACGTATTTTTGCGATCGTGTCCAGTTTCCCTTCGGGATTAATTATCAAGATCGGTTTTATATTCAGCGCTGTGGCGATCACGGCAGTCGCCGCGCTGATTCTTCCGCCACGCTTTAGATACATAAGATCCTGAACGAGGAACCAGTGCCGGATCTTATGTGCAGCTGCTGTAATATCTGCTGCATTTTCCTCCAGGCTCATTCCGTTTTCATGGTTTCGGCAGGCCCGTTCCGCTAAAACCCCGATTCCGCCGGATGCCGAGAGGCTGTCTATTACGCAAAGCTTTTGTCCGGGGTACTGTTCTTCGAGTGACTGTTTTGCCAGGCAAGCCGAGGAATAGGTGGAAGAAAGCCCGCCGGAAAGGCAAAGACAAAGCACCGAGAGGCCGCGGTCAAAATATGGCCGCAGATAGACTTCATACAAATATGGAGAAATTTGACTGGTTTTAGTTAGATCCCCTTTTCGCTGAGATTCGTAAAAAACGTGCAAAGTCTCCCTCGACTCCGGCACTGTGCATTTTTTCATTTCTTCGCCAAGTGAATATTCCATCGGTATAAAGCCGATGCCTTCCTTTTCTGCATATGCGTGGTCGACATCTCCTGAGACGTCCATCAGGATCACATAATCCATGCGTTTCTCCTTTGTCCTTACTTTTGGGGTATTATAAGGCAAATCGCGGCCTGTTTTAACTACTTTTATTCCGTTGCAGTTGATTTATTTGGTCAGCTTCTCCAGAATTTCCCATGCAAAATCATCTTTCCTTTTTTCCTCCTCTGAGAGTTCTTCGAATGGAACCAAAAGAGGATGGCATCGCTGCGCATTGTTCCTTTGCAGCGCATAGGACCAATTATACATCAGATGGAAGCGCACCCAGCGGCGATGCTCCATTTCTTCCAGCAGTGCTTTCTTTTCCGGATAGATTCTGCAATATTCCGCATAAGCCTCGCTGCATTCTTTTTGCGTTATGTCGACTATATTATCATCTAGCAGATATCGAATCTTCGTCGGTACATGATCTGCCGCCGCGATGTTTGACGCCCGCAAAAACGGTGGAAGATCCTCCCATTTTACGGGGTTCGCGGCAGAGATATTATTATAAATATCGTTCATTTCAACCGCCAGCCGCTTCCATTTGCCCCGTATGACATTTTCCACTGTCATGACATCCCTGACAGATCCGAACGACTCAATCCCTTTGACAGGATTCTCCAAACGGACATCGATCTTCGCTGAGGTTATGAAATATTCTTTTATTGTGCAATACGCACGATAATTTTCTTTATCATCTTCCATGCATAGGATGATACGATCAGCCTGCTGCAAAAGCTCGGGCGAAGATTTCCAGGATTCCGGATGAAAGCAGATTTTGTCTTCCGCGGGATCTGCCGCAAGCGTTTGCATAAGCATATAATGATCCATTTGAAATTCGGATGCATCGCCAAACACATGGTAGGTCACCATACGGCCCGGCTGAAACACATTGATCAAAAGCGCTCTTTCCAAAAGAGCTCTGCCACTTTTTCCGCATCCGATAAGGACGATTCTATTCTCGTCATTTTTTAGCGGAGAGCAACTCCAATAGTTGCGTGCCATGCAGTCCGTTCTGCTGAAAGAAGAAACTTCCGCGTTTTCGGCACCTTGCTCCAGTTCTTTTTCGCAAAGGCAATAACAGTGCCCCCGGGCGATGCACGCAGTGGCTGCCGCGATGTTAGAACGATCGTCTTTTCCGACAAAGAAGAGGGATAATCCGCCATTTTCGCCTTTCAGTCTCTGTACATTCTCCGCAGATAAAGCCAGGCGAAATACAGACCGGGTGTAAGCAGTCTTTGCGTCACTGAAGTAGATCACAATGCCCTTCTGAGAGAGTTCTTCCCCAAGAGCCCTACTATATTCATTTTCCTCCGAAAACCAAAACCATTCTTTTCTGCGATTCAAGCGAAGACGAAGCCGCGGGAGAAGCCCGCCTCCCAACAGAGAGATAAAAATGCCTACAAGTGCAGAAAGCAGGCCAATGCTGCATAAGGCAAAAAATGTGCTGATCAGTTTGCCTGCAGGACTGATTGGAGAAAGATCCCCATATCCTACCGTTGTAACCGTTTCTACGGAAAACCAAATTGCATCCCAGACCGTATGAATCGTACCATTCGGCTGTCCGTTTTCTGCGCCGACCAAAGCCAGGATAAGGACAATATAGACAACCGCAGCTGAAAGAACGATCTTCAAACTCTTACGCATCGCCACACCTCGCTCTTTTTGCGCAGTATAGCAGAGTTCGGGGCAAATGACAACGGACAGACAGCAAAATTTACTTTCTCGCAAGATTTGCAAAAGGTTTACACTTTCCTGCGTTGACCAAAAACGGAAGCTGTGCTATTACTATTAAGCTATACTCTAAACGGAGGAACCTGCTTTGTATCATTGCAAACTGACCCCGTATGAAGGAAATGCGGAATATATTTTTGTAAGCTACGCGCATAAGGATTCGGACGAAGTTCTTCCGATTCTGGACGCTCTTTCCGACCGCGGATACCGGATCTGGTATGACGAGGGCATCACGCCGGGAAGCGAGTGGCCGGAATATATTGCGGAGCGGCTCAACAGCAGTTCTCTTGTGCTGGCTTTTGTCTCCCCCGCCTCTCAGGATTCCGACAACTGCCGCAGAGAGATCACCTTTGCACTTTCAAAGAAGATCGATCTTCTTGCCGTCATGCTTGAGCCTACAGAGCTGACGCTCGGAATGGAGATGCAGTTGGCCTCGCACCAATGTGTCCTTCGGTTCAAATATCCTTCTTTCGACCAATTTATTGAAAAGATCTGCTCGATGCCGGAACTGGAAGGCTGCAGCCATACCGTCCGCGGAAAGCATGTAAGGCCCTCTGCTGTTCCAATTTCCCGCAGCGCTGAAGCAGTAGCCGATCCGCCGGCTCCCCGCAAGTTGACTGCTGCAGCAACAGCCGAAAAAAAACGCAGTTCCGACAGTGCTGTGTTTTTGATTCTTGGCATTATTATCGCGCTGGCGCTGGTCAGCGCCGTTGCGATTCTATTTTCTGTTGAAAAGCAGGAGGAGGCAGAACTCCCAACATTTGTGACAGCTGCCACACCCTCCCAGCAGATTTTCCCCTCTGCTTCTCCCGTTTCTGCAACAGCAGCCCCAATACCTTCGGTCGTCCCGACACAGACCCCGGCGCAGACAGTTCAACCCGATCTGCCTGCGGAAACAGCAGCTCCGGAAGAAACTCCTTACGTTTATGTCCCTGCACCGGAAACGACACCATCCATTACTTATGATCCGCAACCTGTTCCGACAGCAGAGCTTACAGAGCCGGAAGCCGAGATTGAAATTCCGAGCATTGTGTTTACGCCGGAGCCGATTCCGACAACGGAAGCATCTGCAGAAGCAGGAGAAGTTCTTCCGGCAGAAGGTGTGGTAATCCAATGACGGCAGAAGATAAAGAGCTTCGTATGGGAACTGAGAAGCTCGGAAAGCTCATGCTTTCCATGGGGATCCCAACGTTCATCGCCCAGCTGATCAATCTCCTTTACAACATCGTTGACCGGATCTACATCGGGCATATTCCGGGGGCAGGGGCACAAGCACTGACCGGGATTGGGCTATGTCTTCCGGTCATTACGCTGATCACGGCATTTTCGCAGTTTGCCGGAGCCGGCGGTGCACCGCTTGCCGCAATCGCGCTCGGCAAAGGCGACCGCTGGCGGGCAGAAAAGATCCTCTCCAACGCTTTTACGCTTCTTCTGATTTTTTCTGTCTCACTGATGTGCCTCTTCTACTGCATCAAGAAGCCGTTTCTTTATCTGTTCGGTGCAAGCGACGCAACGTTCCCATACGCAGATCAGTATCTAAGCATCTATCTGCTCGGAACCGTATTCGTGCAGATCAGTGTCGGGCTCAATCCGTTTATCTCGGCTCAGGGGCAAACCAATGTTGCAATGATCAGTGTCCTGATTGGAGCCGTCAGCAATATTATTCTCGACCCGGTCTTCATCTTCCTGCTTGGAATGGGGATCCGCGGGGCCGCCGTCGCAACCGTGATCTCGCAGGGGATCAGCGCCGGATGGACCTATCGTTTTCTTACCTCGAAAAAGGCCGGACTACGAATCTCTTTTTCTGCCATGAAGCCGGAGCTGCCGATCCTGAAGGCAATCGGGGCGCTTGGCGTATCTCCATTTATCATGTCCGTCACAGAGAGTCTCATTACCGTTGTATTTAATCGCGGAATGCTGCTTTACGGAAACGATCTCTACGTCGGTTCGATCACGATTCTGCAGAGTCTTATGCAGGTGATCTTCGTGCCGATCTCCGGGTTTTCGCAGGGTGTCCAGCCAATCATCAGCTATAATTACGGAGCAGGCAATGTTTCCCGTGTCAAGGGAACCTGCAAAAGGCTGATTGGGATCACGACTTCGGTTGCTTTTGTTCTTTCCCTAGTCGCTATTTTAAAGCCTGCTGCAGTTGCCGGAATTTTTACATCCGACGCGGAACTGATCGCGATCTGTGAAAGAAGCGGACCGATCTTTCTCTCGGGCATGCTGATCTTCGGCGTTCAGTCCGGCTGCCAGCAGTCTTTCGTTGCGCTGGGGCAGGCGAAAAAATCGCTGTTCTTTGCGCTGTTCCGGAAGGTATTTCTTCTGGTTCCGCTGGCGCTGATCCTTCCGGCGCTGACCGGAAATGTGTTTGGAATCTATGTTGCAGAGCCGATCAGCGATGCAGCGTCCGCCATCGTCTGCGGGCTGACTTTTTATCGGTTTTACCAAGCGCTCAAATAATACGTTGTCTTTATTATGTTGACTACACGAAAAAGCGAGAGGCTGTACTGAGCCTCCCGCTTTTTTAACCGGATCAAAACGGCAGATCGCCGTCCTCTGAAAGTTCCTCAAAGGAAGGGGTCGAAGCACTCTTTGCTGCTTGCTGGGCACGCTCGGAGAAGGAATTTTCGGCCTCGCGCCGCTTGCTTTCGCCAAAGTACATATTGCTGACGACAACTTCCGCTGTACGGCGGCGCCCGCCCTCCTTATCCGTCCACTCGCGGATCTGCAGGCGACCGGTTGCGATGGCAAGGCTTCCTTTATGGAAATACTTGCCAATAAATTCCGCTTCTGTGCGCCAGGCGACACAGTCAATAAAGTCCGTCTGGCGTTCGGCGGCATCCTTAGCGGCATAATCGCGGTCTACTGCGAGGGTGAAGGAGGCAACGGGAGTCTGGGATGCGGTGTAACGGACTTCGGGGTCCCGGGTCAGGCGGCCCATGATGGTGATCTGGTTCAGCATAAGATTCAATCTCCTTTTCTTGTCAGAGAAACGAAAATCGCCCAGTGGCAAGGACTCTTAACATCTCATGCAACTGCGCAATGCTGAAGACGGCCATAGACTGGAGATACATCCGTTCATTCCGATTCATACGCTTCAATTGAGATTCATGAGTATTGTTCAGGTTCCTACGCTTTGATTAAGCTATGTCGTTTCTCTATTAAATTATGCTCATAATATACCACGAGAGAAGAGGTATGTCAATAGTGTTTTTACCTCTTCTCCCATTTTCTCAATAATATTCCTCCCAAAGCGTGAGGCCCTTGGCCGGGGCCGTAAAGCCGGCAAGCGTCCTGTCTTTTTCAGCGAGGATCGCGGGGATCTCCTCCGGTTGGCGCTGTCCGGCTCCGACCTCAAGAAGCGTTCCGACCAAGATACGCACCATATTATAGAGGAAGCCGTCACCTGTCAGGGTGAAGCGAAGCTCGGAGCCGCAGCATTCGAGCGTAATGCACGAGAGCGTACGCACGGCTGATTTTTTCATATGGCGGTTTGAAGTGAAGGAGGTGAAATCGTGCGTTCCTTCCAGAAAAGAAGCAGCGCGGCGCATACTTTCAAGATCCGGAGGTGCGGGCGATTTCCAGCGGGCAACATAATTTCGCTCAAAAACAGCGGGGGCGTCATCAAGGAGAAGGCGGTAGACATAGGTCTTTCCACGGCAGGAAAGACGGGCGTGAAAGCGTTCGGGAGCTTCTTCCAGGGAGACGGCGCCGATATCCTCCGGAAGATGGCTGCGCAGCTCGTGCAGAAGATCTGCGCAGGAGCGCTCCGTGCGGGAACGGAAGGAGCACGTCTGCTCCCGGGCGTGCACGCCAGCATCTGTTCGGCCGGAGCCAGCCAGTTCGATTGGCTCGGATAGCATACGGGAGAGGACAGTCTCCAGACGGCTCTGAATGGTATCCGGAGTATTCCCCTGCTTCTGCCAGCCACGGTAGCGTGTGCCGTCATAGCAAAGAACTAGCTTAAAATTTCTCACGGTCTCCCAAACCTTTCGATAAATGCATTCTCGGAAAGGATCTCGATTCCCAAAGAGCGGGCCTTCACATTCTTGGAGGAGGTCGACTCCGGATCATTATTCACGAGGAAGTCGGTCTTTTTGGAAACGCTGCCGGATACACGGCCGCCCTGGGCTTCCACGTAGGCCTTGAACTCGTCCCGGTTGTGAAAGTCGTGCACGTCTCCGGTAATGACGAAGATCTTTCCGGCACACCTTCCGGCAGAGGTTTCGGGAGCGGGCTCGATCTCCGTCAGCGTAACCTCTTGAAGCAGACGCCGGAAGAGATCGCGGTTCTTTTCTTCGGCATACCAGGAGAGGATCGACCGGCTGCGCTCAGCGCCAAAGCCGTCGATCTCTTCGTAACCTTCCCCGTTCTCCAAATGCTGCAGGAAGCCGGAAGTCCCGTAGCGGGCAATGATGCGCTTTCCGGCATCAAGGCCGATCTTTGGAATCGAGAGCGCATTGATAAAGTTGGCAGGGTGAACGGAACGGCTCTTTTCCACTGCTGCAGCCAAATTCTGATAGCTTCGTTTTCCGAAGCCGTCCATTGTCTCGATCTCCTCCTGATGCTCCGCAATATGGAAAACGGAAACGAAGTCCGAGATGATGCCGGCACGAATGAAACGGGCAAGCGTTTCTACACTGAGGCCGTCAATGTCCATGCACGTGCGCGAAACGAAGCGCTCGAACTTACGAATATGTTTGGCAGAACAGTCCGGATTGGTGCAATGAAGCGTTTCAGAGCCGGTTACACTGCCGGTGCGGATCTCGGTCGGCGCACCGCAGACCGGGCAGGCTGCCGGAATTTCAAAGCTCGTTCCATGGCCATCGGCAGCAATAATTTTGGGGATGATCATGTTGGACTTGATGACTTTCAGTTCCGTCACTTGGGGGAGACCGATGCCGAGGCGTTTCATCTCCGTAAGGTTGCAGAGAGAGGCGCGCTTTACTTCTGTGCCTTCGAGACGAACGGGCGCAAAGACGGCAACAGGAGTAATGCTTGAGGCGGCACAGCTCCACTCGATATGGTCCAGTACAGAGTCGGCAGAGGTATCCTGCCATTTGAAGGCCATGCCGGCATTCGTGGCATGGTGGCCGGTGATGGAGCCGGTGGAGGCATAATCGGTATCATCATAGGCGATCACAAGGCCATCGACCGGGAGATCGATCTCCCCGCTGCGGACACGCTCCGTCCAGCGTGCAATGACTCCCGGAAGCGTATCCGCTGTGCAGGGCTCGAAATCCACCGTCGTAAAACCCAAAGAGCGAAGATAGTTCATCCGCTCGCCCCAGGAGACCATAGGACGGTCCAGGTGGACGAGAGTGAAGGCATTGAGGTGGACGCCCCGATCTGCGACCTCGGAAGCGCGCGATTCGTCCAGCGCCAGCGTACCGGCAACGAGATTGCGCGGGTTGGCATATTTCTCGGATGACTCATCCTGCTCCTCATTGAGACGGTTGAAATCTGTGTAACAGATGGTCGCCTCGCCGCGGACGACAAGATGGCCCTTTTCCGCTACAGACTGCGGAACGCCTGAAATATAGGGGGCAAGATAGGTAATGTTCGTGCCGAAGGTGCCATTGCCGCGCGTCATAAGGCGGGTCAGAGCGCCTTGATCATAGGTAGCAACAAGAGTAATGCCGTCAAGCTTCCATGACAGCCAGATGGGGCGTTCGCCCGCCCACTTCTGAAGAACGGCAACGTCCTTGCTTTTGGCGAGAGAGAGAGCCGGATATTCGTGAAGTTCCCGCGTACCGGTGCCGAAGGATTCCTCCGCGCCGGCCTTCTGCGTCGGGCTGCCGGGGAGGACGACGCCCGTCTCCTGCTCAAGAGCGGAAAGCTCATCAAAAAGAGCATCCCACTCATAGTTGCTCATGATCTCGTCGCGGTCATTGTAATAGGCCTCAGATGCAGCATTGAGCCGGTCGATCATCTCCTGCATCCGGATGCGTTTTTCTTCCATGGTTTCGTTTCCCCTGAACAAATTATTGGCCGACGGCCGAATAGGTATAGGATACCGTGCTGATCAGATGCTCTGCATCGAGCAGCTCGTCCGCAATGAGCCGGCCGGAGGCGTCATAGCTCCGAAATCGATAGCCATCCGTAACAAATTCATAAGAGATATCTTCTTCCGCTTCAGCTTCGATCGCCTGGCGCGTATAGGTGACCTCATAGAAACGATTGCCGGCAAGATCATAGGCATATTCACCATATGCCGTTTGCTCGCCGTCCGCATTAAATCGGCTCCAGGAAATAACGCGGTCTTCGGCATCCACGGTCTGTTCTTCCCGCTCAAGCAAAGCTCCGTCGCCGTCCTTTGTCAGATAGACGAGCACATCGGAGGCAGATTCCGCTTCATCGAGCTCACAGGATTGCAGCACATTGCCGTCCCCGTCCTCCGTTATAAGGGAAGAGAGGCTGCCGGAGGGCAGATATTCATACATTTCCCGATACGAAGAATCCGCAGAGGAAAACGAATAAGAGAGGAGCTCGCCGGATGGGCCGTATTCCCACGTCTCCTCCTGCTTGAATGCTCCGGTATTGCTAAAAAGCGTCCGCCGGATCTCTCGGCCGGAAGCGTCGTATTCATGTTCGACGGTGTCTAGAATATAGCCGTGCTGCTCCTTGCCGGAATCCGTCCGAATGCCGGAGGCGTCAAAGGCAACCTTGTAGGTATTGATGGTCTGCTTTCCGGCGGCAGAGGTGGAAGAATCAACATAGCGCGTCAAAATGCCTTCGGAATCATATTCATAAGCTATGGAGCCGCGCTCGAGGCCGGCATCCGTCTCACGGACGTAGCTCTCCTCCATGAGAAGCGACTGCTCTGCCGAGGCCGCAGCAGGCAATGCAAAAGCGAAAATTGCCGTGAGGGCAAACAGAAAAGCTTTTTTCGTCATTATTAAACCTCTTCGAAAAATGTATCCGGGCGGGTGGGAGAAAAGATCTCGTTGCAGGTCATAACGGTAACAAGATCCTCCGTCTCACTGAGATTGGTAATGCTGTGCGTCCAGCCCGGGATCATATAAACGCTCTCGATCTTCTCGCCGCTCACTTCAAATTCGACCGTCTCTCCGGTGGCAATGTTTCGCTCCCGAATCAGCCCGTGTCCATGAACGACAATAAACTGCTCCCATTTGGAATTGTGCCAATGCTGCCCTTTCGTAATGCCCGGACGGGAAATATTCACGCTGACCTGACCGCAGTCTGCCGTGTGGACAAGCTCCGTAAAAGAGCCACGGGCATCGCAGTTCATCTTCAAAGCGTACTTTATCCGATCTTCCGGGAGATAGGACAGATAGAGGGAAAAGAGCTTTTTGGCGAAGGAGCCTTCCGGCATTTTCGGCATCATAAGCGTGGCCGGCTGCTTGCGAAACTCCTGCAGCAGATCCGTGATCTCGCCAAGAGTGGCCTTATGGGTCACAGGAACGCAGCAGAAACGGCCGGAGGGTGTAAGCACGGTCTCCGTACCGTCAAACTCGCAATGCTGCTCCTTTCCTTCAAGAAGATCCAGCATGCCGTCAACCAGGTCATCAATGTAGAGAAGCTCAAGAAGCGTGCTGCGGTCATTGACCGTGAAGGGTTCATCATTAGCAACCGCCCAGCAAAAGGTGGAAACGGCGCTGTTGTATTTCGGGCGGGAATGGCCCATCAGATTGGGGAAACGGTAGACCGCCACTTTGACCCCGGTTTCTTCCCCGTAAGCAAAGAAAAGATCCTCGCCCGCCTTTTTACTTCTGCCATATTCGCTCTCGCCGAAACGGCCGGCGAGCGTTGCCTGAATGGAGGAGGAGAGCATCACACCGGCCCGGCTTTTCTGCCGTTTCAGCGTGTCAAGCAATCGTGAGGACAGACCGAAATTGCCTGCCATAAACTCTGCAGGGTCTTCCGGGCGGTTCACTCCGGCAAGATGGAAGACAAAATCCGCCTTTCTGCAATACTCCTCCAGTTCTTCGCAGGAAGAGGCACGGGTATATTCATAAATATTTTCGATTTTCAGGTTTGGGCGGGTCCGGTTGCGGCCGTCCTGCAGAGTCTTCAGGTTGTTGACAAGCGCCGTGCCCACCATGCCGCCGGCACCGGTGACCAAAATGTTCATGCTTTTCCTTCTGCTCCTTTGCTGTTCTCTACGATATCTATTATGACAGGTCTTGCCCCGGTTTGCAAGCAAAAGCGGGAAAAAGCTTGATTCGCGCGGGAGCAAAGCTTATACTGTATCGGAACAATTTTGGAGGTTCTGCCAATGGAAATTGAACGCAAATGGCTCGTTTTGCCCGAGCATATTCCTTACGACCTTGCCTCGCTTGAATCGCATACGCTCGAGCAGGCCTATGTTTCCTTCTCTCCCACCGTACGCATCCGGTCGATTGACGGTGGGGCACACTATATCCTAACGATCAAGAAAAGAACTGAGAACGGAGACATTGCTTCAGAGGAGAACGAACTTGAGCTCGACAAGCGGACCTATGAATTTCTCTTCTCTCAGCATGAGGGCAGCGTGATCTGCAAGCAGCGCTTTCTGCATCCGCTTTCTTCCGGGCTCTTGGAGGAGATCGATCTTTTTTCGGGAGCGCTTGAAGGACTGGCCTATCTTGAGATCGAATTTCCAACACTTGAGGAAGCACGTGCCTACCCCACACCTTCCTGGGTGCTTGCCGACGTGACGGAGGATCACCGTTATAAAAACGCCTCCCTGGCCCGCTTTGGCCGGCCGGAGAGTTTAGAAAAAGAAGAGGAAAAATGAAAAAAACGCATTACGCCTGGTTCGTCTGCCTTGGGTGTGCGATGATCCTTTTCTGTACGAGCGGGCTCGCGATCAATGCCTTCACGGTATATCAGCCCTATATTCTTAAGCTGAACGGATTTACCAATGCGCAGACTTCCTCGATCATCACGGTGCGGAGTCTCTTTGCCTTTCTTTCTATGTTTCTGACCGGTTTTTATTACCAAAGGCTCTCTTATCGTGCAGGATTGGCCGGCTCCGGAATGATGATGGCTTTTGCCTTTCTCCTTTTCGGCCTGGCCAAAAGCTACGCAGCCTACTGCATTGCGGCAGCCACGGCGGGGTTGGCCTACGGCGTTGGGACCATGATTCCGATCACGATCCTGCTTGAGCGCTGGTTTGTCCAAAAGCGCACACTTGCCATCGGCATTTGCTCCGCCTCTACCGGTCTCTCCACGCTTGGCATTCCCTCTTTGATCACAGCACTTATTGAAAAAACGAGCCTCCGGACGGCATTCGTCTCAGAGGCAGGTCTGATTGCGCTGCTCGCCGCCGGAAGCTTTCTTCTCCTGCGAAGCGACCCTTCGCAGAAGCAGCTCGAGCCCTATGGGCAGGCAGGCACTGCCGGCGCGACGGGCAAAAAGGAAGCAAGCTCCGAGCGTTTTCTTCCAGGCAAGACCTGGATACTGCTGGTCCCGATGCTGCTTTTCCTTGGTGCTGTCACTTCGACCGGATACTCGCATCTCTCGGTACTGGCCAATGGGGAAGGCTTTCCTCCGCAGACGGTTGCTCTGGCAATTACTGTTTCGGGGCTTGCATTGACCGGCGGGAAGCTGCTCTACGGCGCTTTGACAGAGCGCATCGGCATCCGCTGCTGCAATTGGCTCTTCGGCATTCTCATGATCCTCGGGCTGGTTCTTCTCTGTACCTGCACAGGCAGCACCGCACTTCTTATGGCCGGGATGCTCCTCTACGGCTGCGGACTGGCCTTCACGACAGTTGGAATGACGGCCTGGGCGCTCGATCTCAGCGCGCCGGAGCAGCAGGAGCGTACCGTCCGCTATTTTCAGATCGGTCACTCCGGCGGAGGGCTTCTCTTTTCCTCCCTCCCCGGCATTCTCGCCGACCGCTTCGGCGGTTCCTACGTACCCGCTTATCTCTTTTTCATTTTCTGCGCACTGTTCGTGCTGCTTGCGATCCAAGGAATTTACCGAAAATCCGTTTATTAATTATTAAAAAAATAAGGCAGGGTGATATGCCCTGTCTTATTTTTTTACTTTGTTTCCGAATCCTGCTGCTCCGCATCCGCATCGGGCTCGTTCTCCGACGGAAGTTCTTCCGTTCCGTCAAACATGGCGATCTTTTTTGCAGGACGCTCAATGGTCTTGTCCAGCGGAACATTCTTCGCCTGCTTCATGACCTCCGGCATAAACTCACCGTGCTCAAAGAAGTAGTCAAACTCGTCACCGTCGATCGTCTCATGAACGAGAAGATATTCGGCAAGAGCGACCAGCTGCTCGCGGTGCTCGGTCAGGATCCGCTCACAGTCGGCAGAGGCACGGTCAAAGATGGCCTTGACCTCTTCGTCGATCAAGCTCGCTGTTTCTTCCGAATAGCTCTTCGTCGTGCCGAAATCGCGGCCGATGAAGATGCTGTGGTCAGAGGAATCAAAGAGGATGGGACCGAGCTTTTCGCTCATGCCGTAACGCATGACCATATCTCGTGCGGTGCCGGTCGCCTGCTGGATATCGGCAGAGGCGCCGGTGGAGATATCATCGAGGAACAGCTTTTCCGCCATGCGCCCGCCAAGCGCCATGACAATGCTTTCGTACATCTCGGCGCGGGACTTAAAGTTCTCCAGATCCTCCTGCGGGCGGAACAGCGTGAAGCCGCCGGCCTGGCCGCGGGGAATAATCGTGATGTAATGCACGGGGTCAACATTCTTGAGATACTTCCCGGCAACGGCATGGCCGGACTCATGATAAGCCGTGAGCTTTCTTGCCTTCTCGGACATCTTGCGTGACTTTTTCTCCGGGCCCATCTGGACCTTGAGGATCGCCTCGTCGATATCCTCCTGCATAATGAAACGCCTCCGGCGGCGGACAGCGAGAATTGCCGCCTCGTTCATGAGGTTCTCGAGGTCGGCGCCGGCGAAACCGGGCGTCCCCTTGGCGATATCATTGAGATTTACCGTATCTGCAAGCTGCTTGTCGCGCGCATGGATCTTGAGGATCTCTTCTCTGCCGCGGATGTCCGGCAGACCGACGAAGATCTGGCGGTCAAAGCGGCCCGGACGGAGAAGGGCATTGTCCAAAATGTCGGCACGGTTCGTCGCCGCCATGACGATAACGCCTTCGTTGTTGCCGAAGCCGTCCATTTCAACGAGCAGCTGATTGAGCGTCTGCTCGCGCTCATCGTGCCCGCCGCCAAGACCGGAGCCTCTCTGGCGGCCAACGGCATCGATCTCATCAATGAAGATGATCGCCGGGGCTGCTTTTTTGGCCTGTTCAAACAGATCGCGCACACGCCCTGCGCCTACGCCGACATAGAGCTCGACGAAATCGGAACCCGAAATGGAAAGGAACTGCACATTGGCCTCGCCGGCCACCGCCTTTGCAAGAAGCGTCTTACCGGTTCCCGGAGGACCGACCAAGAGGATGCCCTTGGGGATGCGGGCGCCCATTTCGGTATAGCGCTTCGGATCCTTCAGAAAATCGACAACTTCCGCAAGCTCCGCCTTCTCTTCCTCGCAGCCGGCAACGTCCTTGAAGGTCTTCTTATCCTTTTCGTCGCTGCCAAGGCGCGTGCGCGCCTTGCTGAACTTGGCAAAGCCGCCGGCTCCGCCGCCTCCCGCCCGGTTCATCATGACATACCAGAGCGCCATAGCTCCGCCCATAATGATAAGATACGGGATAAAGCTTGCCCACCAGGGAACCGTAAAGCCCTCGGTATAATCATACTCCTCGAGCACACCGGAACGATGCTGCTCCAGGATCAGATCATGGAAGTCTTCATAGAAAACGGAGAAGCTGTACAGATCATAGGTCTTCTCGACGGTTTCCTCGGGGTCCGATGTACGGATCTCAAGGATGATTGTGCTGCCTTCGGTTGTGAAGGACTGCACCTTTTCTGCCTCGAAAAGATCGACCAGTTCGGAATAGGATTCTAAAGAATCCGTCTTGCTGTCCTGGTTGAGCGTGAAGATAATCGCGATAATAATGACGCCCAGCAGAACGTAAAAGCCAATGTCTCTTGCGCGGTTGCGGTTCGGGTTCGGTTTCAAATTTCGGTCACATCCTTTGAATTTGGGAAATTAGGGATCAGTTGCTGTAGATCTCGGGCTTCAGAACCCCGATATAGGGAAGATTACGGTATTTTTCATTATAGTCGAGCCCGTAGCCGACGACGAAGGCATCAGGCACCTCAAAGCAGGAATAGTCCGCATAGACAGGAGCTTTTCTCCTCGCCGGCTTATCCATCAGCGTCACGATGGAGATCGATGCCGGCTTGCGGACCATCAGATAATTCTTCAGATAATTCAGCGTAACGCCGGAATCCAAAATATCCTCGACCAGGATCACATCTTTTCCGCCAATGTCAGATTTCAGATCCTTCGTGATCTGGACGGCGCCGGTGGAAGACGTACCGCTATAAGAGGAGACCGCCATGAAATCCACGCTGCAGTCCACCGTTACCTCGCGCATCAGGTCTGCCATAAAAATGAAGCAGCCCTTCAGCACACCGACAAAGACAGGTTCCTTCCCGGCAAAATCCTCCGAGATCTTTTTCCCGCAGGCAACGACCTTTTCGTGCAGCTCCTCCTCGGAAATGAGGACGCGCTCAATTGCTTTATCCATTTTCTCTTCTCACATTCTCATAAATTCGACCCGAATCACAGGATCTCCGGGTTCGGGAACCGCTCGGGTGCTTCGGGCCAGCCCTGCCACGGCAAGAACGCCTTTTTCATCGCGGAGGACCGGCGTTGTAAGACGCTCGGCCTGCGTCAGCTTATGTTCCGTGTAGAGACTTTTCAGCGTTTTGCTGCAGCCACGGCCGTAAAGAGAGATCCGATCCCCCGCCCGGCGCGGGCCAACAGAAAGCTGCCCGTATATTTCACCACATTTCAGGTAACAAATGTTGAACAAGCCGTGAACTTCTTCCTGAAAACTGCAAATTTCTGTGCGGACGACCCAGCCTGCTTCCGGAAAAGAGAGGCTCTCGCCGGGAATCAGCAAACTCTCCGCAAGCTTCTCCGGCAGGGCGGCAGGCGCAAAGGTCAGCCTTCCCCGCTCCGCGCGAATGCGCAAACCGGGAACGTCTGCAAAGGCAGGCTCCGTGCTGCGGGCGATCTTTCGCACTGCCTGCACATGCTCATAAGAGATCGCCTGAGGGCACATCCGGCGGATCACACGCGAGGACACCGCGTCCGGCAGAGCTAGGAGCTCCCGGCAAGGCAGTGAATCCTCTGCCCTTTGGCTTTTGAGAAAAGCATCCGTCTCGGCGCTCAAACAGGCCTCATCTTCTCCCGCCGATCTTCCCGCACGGCAGATCGCCCGATCCGCCTCCGGATTCAGCTCCCGCAGAAGCGGAAGGATCCGATGGCGGAGATAATTTCTTGTGTATTCATCGGAAGCATTAGAGCTGTCCTCCATATAGGGAACCTTCTCACCGGCGAGATATTGTTCGATCTGCCGCCGTGAAATATCCAGAAGCGGGCGGGCGATCTTTCCCCGAAGCGGAGACATTCCGCTCAGCCCAGCCGCCCCGCTGCCGCGGACGAGATGCAGGAGGATGGTCTCCGCATTATCCTCCAGATGGTGAGCGACGGCGATGCGCCCGCAGGCCAGCTCCTGTGCCTTGCGTTCCAAAAATTCATAACGCAGAACACGCGCCGCCTCTTCTATGCCGAGCCGGTGTTCGGCAGCATAGGAAGCGACATCGCCGTGTTCGGAAACGAACGGGATCTTTTCCCGTTCGCAATACTGCTCCACGAAATCATGATCACGCAGCGACTCTTCGCCCCGGAGACCGTGGTCGTAATGCGCCGCTGTCACTTCGATGCCAAGTTTTTCCCGCATCGTCCAGAGAGCATGCAGGAGACACATCGAGTCTGCCCCGCCGGAGACCGCCGCGAGCACGCGGCAGCCCGATGGAAAAAGCCCGGATGAGACGAGATGCTCAGTAATCGTCTTCACGATAACCCTCGTAAGAAACGAAGGAAGTATATTCCGCGAGCCAGTTGAGATAGACCGTACCTGTGGCACCCTTGCGGTTTTTCATGATAATCGCCTCGGCAAGATTCGGGTTCTCGGCTTCCTTGTTGTAATATCCGTCACGATAGAGACCGATGACCACATCCGCATCCTGCTCGATGGCGCCGGATTCACGCAGATCCGAGAGCATCGGGCGTTTGTCCGTTCTTCCCTCGGCCGCGCGGTTGAGCTGGCTGAGACAGATGACCGGCACATTCAGCTCCTTCGCCATGATCTTCAGCGTTCGGCTGATATCACTTACGACCTGGGTGCGGCTCTCCGCGGAATATTTCTGCGCACCTCCGGCGGAGGTCATCAGCTGAAGATAGTCAATACAGACGAGCCCCAGATCCTGCACACGCCGACAGGCGGCGTTCATATCGGAGACGGAGAGCGTCGGGTTGTCATCGATGCGGATATCTGAAGCGCTCATCTGCTGCGCCGCCTCCGCGATCTGCTGCCACTGATCTTCGCTCAACTGTCCGGTCAGCAGATTCTGCTGCGGAACCATCGCCGCCTTGGACAAGAGCCTCGTCACCAGCTGCTCCCGGCTCATTTCCAAAGAAAAGAAGGCGACCGTCTTCTTCAGCGTCATGGCAACATAGAGTGCAATGTTGAGCGCAAGGCTTGTCTTACCCATACCGGGTCGGGCCGCGATCAGGAGGAGATCCGAGCGGTTCAGACCGAGGATCATATTGTCCAGATCCGGAAGCCCGGTTGAAAGGCCGGGGATCTTGCTGCCGGAGGCAGCGGCTGCCGCCAAGCCGTCAAACACATCGTTGATGACTGCAGACACCGGAAGCAGCCCGCCGACATTTCGGTCCTGCCGCAGGGCATAGATCTTCCGCTCGGCCATTTCCAGCATGGAATCCGCCTCGCCGGAGCCATCCTGCACGAGGCCGTTGATCTCATCCGCCGCCTCGCCCAGACGGCGCATTACGGCGCGGTCACGGACAATGGCCGCATACTCAAGGACATTGGCAGCCGTCGGAGTGATGCGCATAACATCCGCCAGATAATTATCGACGGTCTCGTTATACACTCCGCGGACCTTCATCTGATCCAGCACTGTGACGGGGTCGATCGTCTGGCCGTAGGAGAACATCGAATAGATGGTCTCGAATATGTCCCGGTTGAGCCGGATATAGAAATCGTCCGTTTTTACTTTTTCGATCACGTCCGGAATGCAGCGGCTGTCGATCAGCATGGATCCGATCACGGCCTGCTCGGCGGGCGGAGAATGCGGGATCTTGCGGCCCAGTAACTCGTCCATTCTTACCTGTTCCCCTTTTGGGATCTATTTCTCAGCCTTCGACGACCAGAACGTGGATCTCGCCCGAGATCTCAAACCCGAGCTTGGCTTTGACGGTATAGCTGCCGTAGGCCTTGATCGGTTCGGCCTGGACGATCTTGTTCTTTTCGATCTCAATGCCGTGCTGCGCCTTCAGTGCTTCGGCGATCTCCTGCGAGGTCACGGCACCGAAGAGTTTTCCTGAAGTGCCGGCCTTTGCGCGAACGATCACCTGGAGAGAAGAAAGCTTTTCGGCATTGGCGCGCGCCTCCGCCTTTTCCCGCTCCAGCTGTGCCTTTTTTGCCTTCTCCTGAAGCTTATAGGTATTGATATTATCTGCCGTCGCTTCCGTGGCAACACCGCGCGGGATCAGGAAGTTACGGGCATAGCCGTCCGACACTTCCTTGAGCTCGCCTTTTTTTGCCGTTCCCTTTACGTCCTGATTAAAAATAACCTTCATTGTATGCGTACTCCTTTCGGTCTTTTATTCATTGTCCCAATAGGCATCGATCGCCTGTTTTAAAGCGGTCATTGCCTCTTCCATGCCAACCCCCGGCATCTGCATGGCGGCTGCACTGCGGTTGCCTCCGCCGCCGAGCTTCTCCATCAGGATCTGCACATTCATCTCCCCAATCGAGCGGGCCGACGCAAATATACCGCCTTTCTCGTTGGGCACCAGCACAACCGAGGCCTCGACCCCGGTGATCCCGAGCAGATCGTCTGCCGCCTTTGCGGCGACCACGCGACTCTGCGGCACATCCGCTGCAGCAATCGCCACATTACGGTAGAGCTTCGCCGTCTCAAGAACGCGGTACTTGGCAAGGGTGTCCTCCATTCCGCTCTGCATCAGGCGTTTGACATTTGCCGTATCGGCACCAAGGCGGCGGAGGTAAGAGGCGGCATCAAACGTCCGCTCCCCCGTACGCAGAGCAAAACCTTTCGTATCGAGGACGATGCCGGCAAGGAGAGCGTCCGCTTCAAAACGCCGGATCGCATTCGGCTCCGTCACCTCCTGCAGGATCTCCGTGAGCAGCTCACAGACGGAAGAGGCATACGGCTCGATGAAGCCGAGTGCCGCATTGCGGATGTAGGTGGAGCCGACCCTATGATGATCGATCACTGCAACGCGGTTGCAGAGATCCAAAAGCTCCGGAATCTCCACCTGCTCGGGACGGTTCGTGTCTACAACGACAAGAAGCGTATGTCCGTCGGCGTGGAAATCTGCATCATCTGCATCAAGGAAGACATATCGATAGTCGTCCTCCTGCTTCAGCTCCTCGATCAGAGTGCTGCAGGCATTATTCTTTTCATCCACGATGATGTTCGCCTTCACACCGCAGGAACGCGCAAGAACACACACGCCGACGGCAGAACCGATCGCATCCAGATCGGCAAACTTATGCCCCATGACGAAGACTTTTGAGGAATCCTTGATCAGTTCGCGCAGCGTATTGGCCATCACACGCGACTTGACCTTGGTGCGTTTTTCCACTTCGCTGCCGCGCCCGCCGAAGAATTCGAAATTCACGGCATCTTTCACGACTGCCTGGTCTCCTCCGCGGCTCAGCGCAAGTTCCGCCGCAAGATCGGCAAACTGCAGCGTCTCGGCGTAGGTCTCTCCCTCGCGCCCGATGCCAATGCTCAAGGAGGCTTCAATACCCGCCGGATTCACAACGCCATGCATCTCCTGCAAAAGGGAGAACCGGTCCTCGGTCATCTTTTCCAGATCACGCTCTTCAAAAAAGGCAATATAGCGATCACGGTCAAATCGGCGGATGAAGCTGCGATACTGCCCGGCCCAGGCGGAGAGCTTGTCCTCCACGCTGTCGCGCAAGTTGTTTCGTTCACGATCGGAGCGGTTTTTGATCAACTCCTCGTAATTGTCAATGACGACCGTTGCCGATACCGGGCGGGAAGCCTCATATTCCCGGCGGATTGCATCCGCCTCCGTCATATCGATGCCGTAGATGACAGCGAGAATGCTCTCCGCCTTTTCTTTGCCTTCCGGAAAGATCCGGCAGCCCTGTATCCGGTATTTTCTGCCGTTCATCTCCAGCAGAGAGGGAAACTCCGTCTCCCCGCGGAGAAGCCAGTCCACCGAAAATTCGGGGATCAGATCCGTGATCGATGTATCCAGACGCAGCCCGGATGCTCCGCAGGCTTCAAAAAAGAGCTCGTTGCCCCAAATGACGCGGCCTCCCTCCAGTTCAAAGACAGCGGAGGGCAGAGGGAAATTCATGACCGTCTTTGTGCGGGCGCTGTCCGCCTCATAGGCGATCGACTCCACATAGGCGGCCAGCTCCTTCTGTTTTTTATGGAGCGTTGTGAGAAAATAGACCACCAGAAGCACGATGGCGACCGTCTCCACCGTTGCAAGGAGCATCAGCACCCGGCCGGTCTCGGATTCCACACCGTAGCGGAAAAAGCCCAAGACGATCGAGGCCATATCAAAAATGCACAGCGCTGCCAGATAGACGCCCGTATTGGGATCGATCAGGCTGCGGATCCGTTTATTCACAAGGCCACCTCTTGCAGTTTCTCATAATAAGACTAAGATAATATATTATACCAAACTGCATGGGTAAAAACAAGATAAAAAAGAATCATTTTATGCGAATGCCCGGAGCAGGACGCTCCGGGCATCGATCTCGCAAGCAAAATATTATTCGTCCAGCTTGAGCACCGCGAGGAACGCCTCCGTCGGGATCTGGACCGTTCCGAGCTGGCGCATTTTCTTTTTGCCTTCCTTCTGCTTTTCCAGCAGTTTCTTTTTGCGTGTGATGTCGCCGCCATAGCATTTGGCAAGAACATCCTTCCGCATAGCGCGCACGGTCTCTCGGGCAATGATCTTTCCGCCGATGGCCGCCTGCACCGGGATCTCAAAGAGCTGACGAGGAATGTTCTCCTTCAGCTTTTCACAAAGCTTTCTCGCCCGGCCGTTTGCCTTCTCCCGGTGGGCAATGAAGCTGAGCGCATCGACCTGGTCTCCATTGAGAAGCATATCCACCTTGACAAGGTCGCTGAGCTTATAGTCGCTCAGCTCATAATCGAGCGAAGCGTAGCCCTTGGTACGCGCCTTGAGTGTATCAAAGAAATCATAGACGATCTCATTGAGCGGCATTTCGTAATGCATCTCCACGAGACGCTCGTCAAGATAGGTCATGTTCTTGTACTCGCCGCGGCGTTCCTGGCAGATCGGCATGATATTGCCGACATATTCGTTCGGCGTAATGATGGAAACTTTCATATAAGGCTCATAGGCCTCGGCAATGACGGCGGGATTCGGATAATTGTGCGGATTGTCGACAAAGACCTCCGTACCGTCTGTCTTGACCACTTTGTAAATGACGGAAGGCAGCGTTGTCACAAGCTCAAGGTCAAATTCCCGCTCCAGGCGTTCCTGGATCACTTCCATATGCAGCATGCCGAGGAAGCCGCAGCGAAAGCCGAAGCCGAGGGCAACGGAGCTCTCCGGTTCAAAGGAGAGAGAAGCATCATTAAGCTGGAGCTTTTCAAGCGCATCGCGCAGGTCGGGATATTTGGAACCGTCCTCCGTATAGATGCCGCAGTATACCATCGGGCGGGCCGGACGATAGCCGGGAAGCGCCTCTGTCGCCGGGCAGGCGGAAAGCGTCACCGTATCGCCGACGTTGGTATCGGCAACGTTCTTGATGCTTGCCGTAAAGTATCCGACCTCTCCTGCTCCAAGCTCCCGGCAGGGCTCCAGCCCGAGCGGGCGCATGTGCCCGACCTCAACGACCTTGTATCGGGCGTCCGTAGACATCAGGCAGATCTCATCATCCAGGCGAAGCGTTCCCTCCATCACGCGGATAAAGACGATAACGCCGCGATAGTTGTCATACTGGCTGTCGAAAATAAGCGCCTTGAGCGGAGCGTCCGGATCTCCGGAGGGAGGCGGAACATTCCGGACGATCGTATCCAGAACGGCATCGATGTTAATGCCGGCCTTGGCGCTGATCTCCGGGGCATCCTGCGCCGGGATGCCGATGATCTCCTCGACCTCGTCCTTCACCCGCTGCGGGTCGGCGGCGGGGAGGTCGATCTTGTTGATCACCGGAAGGATCTCAAGATTGTTCTCCATAGCGAGATAGGTATTGGAAAGCGTCTGCGCTTCGACTCCCTGAGAAGCGTCGACTACGAGCAGGGCGCCCTCGCAGGCGGCAAGCGAACGGCTCACTTCATAATTGAAGTCCACATGGCCCGGCGTGTCGATCAGATTGAGCACATAGTTGTTCCCGTCCGGAGATGCATAATTGAGGCCGACGGCGCGGGCCTTGATAGTGATGCCGCGCTCGCGCTCAAGATCCATATCGTCGAGGATCTGGTCTTCCATAATGCGCTGCTCGACGGCATGGCATTTTTCAATGAGGCGGTCGGAGAGCGTGCTCTTTCCGTGGTCAATATGGGCAATGATGGAAAAATTGCGGATAAATTTCTGGTCCATGGCTGTGTCACTCTCTGTGCAATAAAACTTCTATGATATTATAAGAGCAAAATATGCCTTTGTAAATATCGAAGTTTGGATTAACTTCTTGAAAAATCGCTCCGCGGGTGATATTGTTATAGCGTCTGTAAAAATATACACGGAGGTAATCGCATGTTCGAAAACTTAATTGAGATCCTGAAAGCCAATCCCCGCAAGATCGTCTATACCGAGGGTTCCGATGCCCGCATTCTGGAGTCCGCTGCCCGCCTGAAAAAGGACGGCTTCCTTACGCCGGTCCTTGTCGGCAATGTGGACGAGGTCAAGGCTGCCGCGGCCAAGGGCGGCTTTGATATCGAAGGCCTTGAGATCCTCGATCCTGCCACCTATCCCGGCATGGAAGAGATGGTCAAGACGATGTTCGAGCTGCGCAAGGGCAAGATGACGGAAGAGGAATGCCGCACCAATCTGATGAAAGGCAACTATTTCGGCACCATGCTCGTCAAGATGGGAGTTGCCGATGCTCTGCTCGGCGGCGCCACCTATTCCACGGCCGACACTGTCCGCCCGGCACTGCAGATCGTCAAGACCAAGAAGGGCTCCAACCTGGTCTCCTCCTGCTTCATCCTCGCCCGCGGCGACGAAATGATTGCCATGGGCGACTGCGCGATCAACATCTCCTATGAGGACCGCAAGGACAAGGAAGGCAACGTTGTTCTCTCCGCTCCCCAGCTGCTGGCCGAAGTCGCCGTGGAAACGGCAAAGACGGCCAAGGTCTTCGGCATCGACCCGAAGGTTGCCATGCTGTCCTACTCCACCAAGGGCTCCGGCAAGGGCGCCAACGTTGACCTCGTCCGCAATGCGACCGCCATCGCCAAGGAAATGGCTCCGGATGTTGCCATCGACGGCGAAATGCAGTTTGACGCTGCCGTCTCTCCGGTCGTCGGCCAGCTGAAATTCCCCGGCAGTCCGGTTGCCGGCTACGCCAACACCTTCATTTTCCCCGAGATCCAGTCCGGCAACATCGGCTACAAGATCGCCCAGCGCCTCGGCGGCTTCGACGCCTATGGCCCGATCCTTCAGGGGCTCAACGCTCCGATCAACGACCTCAGCCGCGGCTGCAATGCCGAAGAGGTCTATCAGATGTCCATCATCACGGCAGCTCTCGTCTGATCACTCCCCCGAAATATTCAAAATGCCCGGCCGATCGGCCGGGCATTTTTTTCGGATTTAATTTTTGCCTGCGTTGAAGATCTTGAAGATACTGTCGAACGGATCTTCCTGCGGCTTCTCGTCCTCTGCAGGAGCGGAGACAGGCTCAGCCTTGACAGCAGCGGAACCGCTCATCACAGGCATGATCGGCTCTTCCTCCGCCGGGGCTGCTGCAGGAGCCTTGGCTGCCGGCTCTTCCGCGGCAGGAGCAGAAAAGATCGGCATGGAGGAAACCGTCTTCGGCTTATATTCCTGATAGGCCGTTGCGCCCTGGCCCTCCGAAAAGCCGGTCGCGATCACCGTAACGTGGATCTCATCCTGCAGGGAGGAATCGAAGCTGGCACCGAAGATAATATTCGCCTCCGGGTGCGCCGCCTCCTGGACCAGATTGGCAGCAGACTCGACATCCTCCAGCGTCATGTCCTCCGAACCCGTGATGCTGATAAGCACGCCGCGGGCGCCGTTGATGGAGGTCTCCATCAGGGGGCTGGCGACTGCCATGCGGGCGGCATCCTCCGCCTTGCCCTTGCCGGCAGCGTGGCCAACGCCCATGTGGGCAAAGCCCGCTTCCTTCATGATGCAGGTAACATCGGCAAAGTCAAGATTGATAAAGCCCGTATTCTTGATAAGATCCGAAATACTGGTGACAGCCTGCTGAAGCACATCGTCTGCGATCTCAAAGGCGTTGGCCAAAGTGACCTTCTGATCCGTGGCAAACTTCAGACGGTCATTGGGGATAATGAGAAGGGAGTCCACCTTGCTGAGGAGCTCCTGTACGCCGGCATTGGCCTGATCCATGCGGCGCTTGCCCTCGAATTTGAAGGGCTTCGTGACAACGCCGACTGTGAGGCAGCCGGCCTCGTGCGCGATCTCGGCAACCGTGGGAGCTGCACCTGTTCCGGTGCCGCCGCCCATACCGGCCGTAATAAACACCATGTCGGTATTTTCAACCGCTTTGGCAATATTGTTGCGGCTCTCTTCGGCGGCGCGCTTGCCTACTTCGGGATCGGAACCTGCGCCCTGGCCCTTTGTGATCTTCTCGCCGATCTGAATCTTGTCGTCCGCATTGGACACGGCGAGCGCCTGTTTGTCCGTATTGATGGCGATGAACTCTACGCCCTGCGTGCCCGCCTTGACCATGCGGTTGACAACATTGTTGCCCGCACCGCCGACGCCAAGCACCTTGATCGTAACGACGTTTTCAGGTCCCATCTCTTTTTTTAAATCCATAATGATTGCCTCCTGCTTATTTGAAAAACCAAAAGTTTCAGAAATTCTGTAATCTATACGGGCATATAATAAAACAAAATCGTAAAAACGTCAAGCCGCATTTTTACGATTTTGTAATTTCTTGTAATTTTTATACCTGATAATAGTCCCGCATGACACCGCAGAGGCGTTCGGCCTCCGAGAGCTGCCCCTGCGGAAGCTCGCAGAAGATGCGGAGCAGCGGCTCCGTTCCGGAAAAGCGGATCAGCAGCCAGCCGTCCTCAAAAAAGATCTTGCAGCCGTCCAGATTGGAAGTACGTACAACTTTGCGGCCAAAATCGGGCAGATCATGCTGCCGGTAGATCCGCTCGCGCAGCTCCTCTTTTCGCTCGGCGCGAAACGTCAGGTTGCTCTCGTAAAGATCCGTGCTGCCGAAGCGCTCATTCACCTCGCGCATCAGCTCGGAGGGTTTTTTCCCGGTTTTGGCAATCGTCTCAACCAGGAGAGCAGCCGCATAGATCGCGTCCTTCCCGTTGATGTGCCCCGTAACCGTCAGGCCGCCGGAGCTTTCACCGCCAATTCTGGCTCCCGTCTCCGTCATTTTCGCCGAGATATACTTAAAGCCGACCGGCACCTCATAGCATTGCTCCCCGTATGCCGCCGCGATCCGGTCGAGCAGCATGGTCGTTGCGACATTGCGGACGATCGGTGTGCGGATGCCCTTGTATTCCAGGAAGTAATAATAGAGAATGCAGAGGATCCCGTTCGGAGTGATGTATCGGCCGGTATCGTCAATCAGGGCGATCCGGTCGGCGTCTCCATCCGTTGCAAGGCCGATGTTAAAATGATAGTCCGTCACATAGTTCTGCAGCGTGCGGACCGTTGTCTCATCCGGAGAGGGCAGCTTTCCGGCAAAAAGCGGATCATGCTCGGCATGAAGAATATGCACATCGCAGCGGGCCGTAAAAAACAGAATGTTCAGCGGCCGGGCCGAGACGCCGTACAGCGGGTCAACGGCAATGCGGAGATGGGCATTGCGGATCGCATCTATGTCGATACGGCTCAGGATCGCATCCATATACTCGTCCGTCGGATCGAAGAAGGCGATCTTTCCTTCTTCGATCAGATCCTCCGCCGGGCGCACGGGGAGGGTAGCATCCCGCTCCTCAAGCAGAGCGATGCGGCGCTCAAGATCCTTTGTGACCTCCTCACTGGCATCCCGGCCGCCTTCGGTAAAGACCTTGATGCCGTTATAAAGGGAGGGATTGTGGCTGGCTGTCACCATCATACCGTATTTCAAGTGATGCGCCATTGTGTAGTACATCACAAGAGGCGTCGGAGAAGAGGAGCGGATCAGCAGGACGGGAATGCCGTTGCTCGCCAGCACCTCTCCGATCCAGATCATTGCCTCGCGGGAGAGGAATCTCCGGTCATACCCGATAACGACCGGGAGTTCTTCCGCCCCTTCGTCAAGGATCCTCGTCACGACCGCCTTGGCGGCCAGCTGAATGTTGGCCTTGGTAAACTCATCGCCGATCACGGCTCTCCAGCCGCCGGTTCCGAAACGGATCATTTTCTCTTCCCCTTTCCTTTTCTCCCGCGTTTTCTATTCTTTTTCGTACTGCCCGAAACGAACCGGCTCCATCTCCGGGCCGTGCTCTCCGATCAGCTTTTCCATCCAGACCATATCATACCAGGTATGAAATTTATACCCGCTGCAATGAAACGTGCCAACGGGGGCATAACCCATGCGCGCATGAAAGCGGGGGCTCGCCAGCGTGAGGTGTGCATCCTCTCCGTTTTCCTCTCGCGGCACAGCAATGCAGGCATTGAGATTGCAGACGCCCATCGTGCGGAGCTTCTCCTCGAGCGATTCATAGAGCGCCCGCCCGATCCCTCTGCGGTGCATGTCCTGCCGGATGTATACCGTTACCTCCGCGCTCCAGTCATAAGCCTTGCGGGGGTGGAAGCGGCCGGCATAAGCATAGCCGAGAACCGCCCCGTTCTCATCCACCGCTTTCAGGTATGGGTAGGCTGCCGTAATTTGCAGGATCCGGGCGGAAAACTCTTCCGGAGACGGAACTTCGTATTCAAATGTCACAGCCGTATGCTCCACATACGGCGCATAGACGGAAAGCAGCGCCTGTGCGTCCGCTTCCGTAACAGATTCGATCTTCATCCCGTTCTCCTCTTTTTTCTCTTTATTGAAAATTATACCACGCTTTGTCAAAACTGCAACTGTTTCAAAGCATTTCTCGCCTTGCGTTGTTAATTTGCAGTTGATTCTCTCCGATGTTTCGGGTAAAATAGAAACGATCATTTGAAACAGGGAAGCATCCATCTATGGAAGAAATGAAGATCATCGAACTCAAGGAATCCGTTCTTGAGGACAACGACAAAGACGCGGAAGCATTGCGCAAATCGCTCCGCGCACGCGGCTGCTGCCTTCTGAACCTGATGTCCTCCCCCGGCAGCGGCAAAACGACCACGCTCCTCGCGCTGAACCGGTATTTTGCCGGCCGCCTCTCCTGGGCTGTCATGGAGGCCGATATCGACAGCGATGTCGACGCCTGCACAATGCGCGATGCCGGCGTGCATTCGATTCAGCTCCACACCGGCGGCATGTGCCACCTCGACGCCGATATGACACGTCAGGGAATTGCTGCGCTCGGCGAAGGCAAGGAAGAGCTCATCGTGCTTGAGAACATCGGCAATCTCGTCTGCCCCGCCGAGTTTGACACCGGCGCCGCTATCAATATGACGATCCTCTCCGTTCCGGAGGGGGACGACAAGCCGATCAAGTACCCGCTGATGTATCAGAAGAGCGACATTCTCGTCGTCAACAAGATCGACGCCATGCCCGCCTTTGATTTCAGCCGGGAGCGCGTAGAGGCCGCAGCAAAGCTGCGCAACCCGGCAATTGAGATCTATTACATTTCCGCACGCACCGGGGAGGGAGTGGAGGCACTCGCCGAAGCTCTGATCAACAAAGTAAAGGAGTGGAATCAGGGATGCCGGAAGTAAAAGTGATCGAAGTGCACGAATCTATTTTCGCAGAAAATACCCGCCAGGCCGATCTGCTGCGGCAGCGGATGACAGAGAACGGCACTTTTTTTCTGAATGTCATGTCCTCTCCCGGCAGCGGCAAGACGACCACGCTCGCCGCACTCATCAATCTTCTCAAAGGAGAATATCGGATCGGCGAAATGGACGTGGACATCGAGTCGAGCCTCGACGCCCAAAGGGTGGCGGATCTCACCGGCGTCCGCTCGCTGCAGATCCACAACGGCGGCCTCTGCCATATCGACTCCGACATGACTGCCCGTGCACTCGCAGAATACGATACGGAAGGGCTTGACCTGCTGATTCTGGAAAACATCGGCAATCTTGTCTGCCCGGCCGAGTTCGACACCGGAGCTCACAAGAACCTTACGATCCTCTCCGTTCCCGAAGGGGACGACAAGCCGCTCAAATATCCCCTCATGTATACCGTGAGCGACGTTGTGCTGATCAACAAGATCGATACGCTCGCGTATTTTGACTTTGACTTTGACGCGGCAGAGAAGCGGATCCATGCGCTCAATCCGCATGCGCTCATCTTCCCCGTCTCCGCAAAGACCGGAGAAGGGCTGGCGGCCGTCTGTGAATGGATCTGCGACGAGATCGCCGGCATCAAAAAAGCATAAAAAGAAACGTATAGAAAAGGACAGCGTCTTGATGCAGGCGCTGTCCTTTTTCAGTATGGCGTAAAGTGCACGGTACTGGCATCCGTTACATCGATAATGCCGATATCGCCTTCCTTCAGCTGGCTGACCGCTGAGAGGAAAAGAGAAAACTTGTGCTCCGTCGCATACGGGTCTCCGAGGAGGACGGTGTATTTCTCTCCGTAATACAGGCGGACATTGTTTGTGCTCGTGAAGTCAAGCTTGCGGACATTGCGTTCGATCCCGCGCTCCACGATCTGATAGAGCACCGCCTTAAGGTATTCCACGCTGCGCTCCTCGCCGGAAGCCGTAGAGACCGTCTCATTAATAAAGAAGGTGCCCGGATCAAAGCCGACGATGGGGATCAGCGCATCCGCCTCGCCCTCGGCCGCCGTGCCGAGGACCTTGCAGTTTTCATCGAGTGTCCACAGCTCGGAGCCCATCTCGATATAGGCAACGGCCGTGCTCTCTGTGACAACGATCGTCACGCGGTCGGGCAGAGCGCGCTCCACTGAGACCTCCGAGACGTACGGGAGCTTGGCGAAGACGCGCGTGATGGCAGAGAAGCGGTCAAAGAAGAAGAGATTGTCCCCTTCCTCGATATCGATCGCATTAATGATCTCAGCCTTCGTGTAGTGAGAATTTCCGACGACTTCGATCGTCTTTACGCGGAAGAAGATCGACATGACAAAGATCGCCGCAACGACCGTGACGACAAAGGTCAGGGGACCGCTGATCGCGCTTTTCTTCCGGGCCTTCATATACACCGGAGAAGAATTCAGTTTATCCAAGATCGAGTTCGCCATAGGCAAGGTCTTATCCTTCCGCGAGTTCTTTGACGATGGCAGCGATTGCTTCTGCCGCATTTTCTTCACAGAGTGCACCGGAGGCCTCGGCCATCCGCTGCAAAGCATCGCTGTTTCCCGTCATGGCAGACAGTTCCGCAAGAAGAGACTCCGCAGTAAACTCCCCTTCCAGCAAAACCTTTGCAGCGCCGGCCTGCTCAACGACACGCGCGTTCTTTTCCTGATGATTGGCCACCACATTGGGCGACGGGACCAGAAGCGCCGGCTTTGCCATATAGGCAAGCTCTGAGAGCGTGGAAGCACCGGAGCGGCACATGACAAGATCTGCCGCCGCCATCACGCGGGGCATATCGTGCAGATATTCCCGCACATCGATGCCGTGTTCCGCCCAGTCGGGGCAGGCGGCCCGGAGTTTTTCCATAAACTCGGCATAGTACCTGCGTCCGGTCACATGGATCAGGCGAAAGCCGCAGTCTCTTCGGCACAGTTCCGGGATGATCTGCAGCATGATCTCATTGAGATATCCCGCTCCGAGCGATCCCCATACCGAAAGCACCAGCTTTTCCTCTTCCCCAATGCCAAGCTCCTGCCGGGCTGCGCTCTTCGAGCCGCGGTCGAAGCCGCCCCGGACGGGAGTCCCGGTCACTGTGACCTTTTTCGGATCGGGGTAGGCAGAGGCGCAGCCCTCCATGCCGACCAGCACCCGGTCTGCCATACGGGCGAGCATTCGGGTCGTAAGGCCGGGCCGGGCATTGCTCTCATGGACCGCCGTCGGAATGCCGGCAAGATGCGCCGCCCGGATGACCGGATAGCAGACATATCCGCCTGTCCCCACGACGGCATCCGGCGCAAACTCGCGCAGGATCCGCTTTGCCTCGGCGGAGGAACGCACGACATTTCGGATCGTGCCGATATTGTGTTTGAGCCCCTGAAGCGATTTTTCCCGGCTGAGATTGGTGATCGTAATGCCGCGGATCTCATAGCCTTCCCTCGGAACGAGATCCATTTCCATCTTTCCCTCCGCGCCGATGAACAGCACCTCGGTCGAAGGATCCCAGGACTGCAGCTGCATGGCGACAGCGACCGCCGGATTGATATGCCCGGCCGTACCGCCGCAGGTAAAAAGAACTTTCATTCGTTATTTTCCTTTTGGCTGTCGTCAGAGATAGCGGCCCTGAACGCCCAGGAAGGAGATCACAGCAAAGAGCAGGGAGACGCCGCCAAAGAGGCAGAAAAGCTCCTTCTCGCTCCACTTCTTCCCGGTCCAGCCGCCCATCTCGAGATGGTGATGGAACGGCGCCATCTTGAAGATACGTTTCCCGTGCGTTGCCTTGAAGTAGGTGACCTGAATAATGTCGGAAAGCGTTTCAATAATATAGACGATGCCGAGCGTGATAAGAATGAGCGGCATGTCGTAAGCAAAAGCAAGCGCCGCCACGGCTCCGCCAAGGAAGAGCGAGCCGGTGTCTCCCATGAAGCATTTCGCGGGATTGAAGTTATAGACCAGAAACGCCGCAAGCCCGCCAATGAGGGCAGAGGCAAAAATGCCGAGCTCCAGATATTCCTCCCCCACCCGGTAGGTGACCGCGACGAAAAACAGCACCACGGGGATCGATGTGCCGGCAGCAAGGCCGTCGACGCCGTCGGTAATATTCACGGCATTCACCGTGCCGACAATAACAAAGGCGGCCAGCACATAATAGATCCAGCGGTGGATGTGAACCGTCACATTGAAAAACGGAACGTACAGCTGCCCGGTGATAAAGCCCATGCGTGCCATGAGCACGACGAAAAGCAAAGCAGCTGCAAGCTGAAGAGCAAATTTGGCCTTGGCCGTCAGACCAAGATTCTGTTTCTTTTTCAGCTTCTCCCAGTCGTCGAGAAAGCCGATAAAACCAAAGGCAAGCGCAAAGATAAAGACGAAGAGATGCACATAGCGCCCCTTCAGCATGCTTTCGAAGCCGACCGTCAGGATCACGAGAAGCGTTGCGAGAATGAAGATCACACCGCCCATCGTCGGTGTTCCGGACTTGTTCATATGCCAGGAGGGGCCGATCTTTTTGATCTCCTGCCCTGCCTTCTGCCGCCGGAGCCAGGGCACATAATACTTGCCGAAGGCGGTTCCAAACAGGAAGGCGACAACGAAGGCTGTAATCAGCTTGATACTCATATGCGGCTCTTTTCTCTTTCTTTCAGGTACTCTGCCACGACCTCGCGCTCATCGAGGTGACGCTTTTCGTGGCCTATGATCTGGTAATCCTCGTGCCCTTTGCCGGCAAGCAGGATCACGTCTCCCGGCTGCGCAAGATCAATGGCGCGTCGGATGGCAGAAGGACGGTCACAGATGACCTCATAGGGCGTTTCCGTCCCGCGGATGCCGGCAAGGATCTCTTCGATAATGGTCATCGGTTCCTCCGTGCGCGGGTTGTCGCTCGTAACGATCACAATATCCGCCTCGGCAGCGGCAACGGCCCCCATAATGGGGCGCTTGGCGCGGTCGCGGTCTCCGCCGCAGCCGAAAAGAGCAATGAGACGGCCCTTCGTCAGTGGGCGAAGCGTCCGAAGCACCTTTTCAAGCGCATCCGGTTTGTGGGAATAGTCGATCAGAATCGTGTAATCTCCATCCGTGGGAACGGTCTCCACTCTGCCTTTGACGCCGCCTGCCGTTTTCAAGGCGGCAGCGCAGTCGGCAAGCGGAATGCCGAGCATGCGGCAGCAGGAGATGGCCGTGAGCGCATTGTAAACGGAGAAGCTCCCCGGAATGGCAAGCTCCGTCTCAGTACGTGTCTCTCCCTCTACCGCCGTGAAGGCGATCCCCTTTGCCGTAAGCTCAATGTCCTCTGCATAGAGGTCTGCCGGGCCTTCGGCAGACGTGCGCATCACGGGGCAGGCACAGCCCTCCGCCATGTAAGGGCCGCGGGCATCGTCGATATTGATGCAGGCATGCTCGCACTGGGAAAAAAGGAGCTTTTTCGCCTTTGCATATTCTTCCATGGTGCCGTGAAAGTCCAGATGATCCTGCGAAAGATTGGTAAACGCGGCCACATGGAATCGGAAGCCCGCTACACGGCTAAGCGCAAGCGAATGAGAAGAGACTTCCATCACGGCATAGGTGCAGCCTTCCTCCGCCATACGGGCAAAAAGCTTCTGCAGTTCGTAGCTTTCCGGCGTTGTATGCTCGGTGTGAAGGAGCGTATCTCCGATGCTGTTTCCGTTTGTTCCGATCATCCCGACCTTCGCGCCGAGCGCGGACTCCAGAATATGGCGGATCAGATGCGTGCTCGTCGTTTTCCCGCTGGTTCCGGTAACGCCGATGATCTTCATTTTTTCCGCCGGATGGTCAAAGAACGCGCAGCTCACTTCGGCAAGCGCCCGCCGGCTGTCCTTCACGAGGACATAAGGGATGTCCAGTTCCGGCGCCGTCTCGCAGGCCACGACCGCAGCCCCTGCCGCGACGGCGTTCGGAATGAACCGGTTCCCGTCGGACGAGAAGCCGCGGATCGCGACGAAGAGATCCCCGGGCTTCGCCGCACGGGAATCGTAGCAGACACCCGTAAGTTCTGTCTCCGGGTCTGCCCGAAGCTCCAGGACTTCAACGGATGCGAAAAGTTCTTTCAGTTTCATATCATACCTGTTTCAAGCAGATCTTTTTCGTCTTATACGCGCTCTGCAACGCGGAGCTTTGCGCTTCTGGCGCGTGGATTGGCCAGGAGCTCTGCCTCGGCAGAGACGATCGGCTTACGCGTCACGCTCCTCAGCGTGCGCACAAAGCCGCATACGCACACCGGCGCCTCCCGCGGACAGGTGCAGCCGTTTTCCCGTTTGGCAATGCCAAGCTTGACGATGCGGTCCTCCAAAGAGTGAAAGCTGATAACACAGAGGCGCCCGCCCGGATTCAGAACCTCGGGCACCGTTTTCATCATTTCCTCCACAGCCCCAAGCTCGTCGTTGACTGCGATGCGGATGGCCTGAAAGCTTCGCTTGGCCGGGTGCTGCTTTTCCCGCAGCGCTGCCGGAGGCATCGCGGAACGAATGACATCGACCAGCTGCTGCGTCGTTTCAAAAGGTTCGTTTTCACGACGGGTGCAGATCGCTGCCGCGATCCGACGGGCATAGCGCTCCTCTCCGTATTCAAACAGAATACGGGAAAGCTCGCTCTCGTCCCAAAGATTTACTACGTCCTTCGCCGTAAGAGGCGAGGAGCGATCCATGCGCATGTCAAGCGGGGCATCCTGCATGTAGGAAAAGCCTCTCCGGGCGTCATCGAGCTGCGGGGAAGAAACGCCAAGATCAAAAAGCGCTCCGTCTACTCCGTTCAGGCCCTGCGCTCGAACAACATCCGCCGCTTTGCGAAAATCGGAGTGGACAAAAGTGACCTTCCCGCGAAATTCCGCCAGTCGCTCTGCCCCCTGCCGGAGAGCGAATTCATCCTTGTCGATACAGATCAGGCGGCCGCTGCCGAGCCTTCGGGCGATCTCATAGGAATGCCCTCCCATGCCCAGTGTGCCGTCAAGGTAGATCCCGTCCGGACGGATGTTCAGATTTTCGATACACTCGTCAAGAAGTACGGAAATGTGCCTGTTTTCTTCCATCCGGCGTTTTTCCTTCTTTTTCGATCAGAGTTCGGCGTCGGACGCAGCAGGTTTTTTCCGGGGCGTCTCGGCGGGAGCGCTGCCGCGGAAAGCATTCTGCGTCTGGCGAACTGTCGTCAGCGCCTTGTCAAGGCTCTCCTCCGCCTCACGCATCATATCGTCCACATACTTCGCGGCGGCACGGCGCAGCTCTGCGGACTTCTTTTCGGCGTCTGCGAGCATTTCCTCGCTGCGGGCCTTGGCCGTCTTCATGACCTCCTGCTCGTCAACGAGCTTCTGAGCCGTCTCCTCCGCCGTCTTGCGCATATTCTCGGCTTCCTTCTTGGCATTGCCGATAAACTGATCCCGCGCAGCGACGAGGCGCTTGGATTCCGAAATGGATTCGGGAAGGGCGGCCTTGATATCGTTGATGATATCGATCGCCTTGTCCCGCTCGATGATGCACTTGTCCGTGCCAAGCGGAACGCCCCAGGCCTCGTTGACCATTCCGTAAAGGATATCGAGCAACTCGAGAATGTCGGTCTTGTTGTCCATCAGTTCTGATTCCTCCATTGTCTGGCTTTATTTTCAATGTCTTTTTTCAGTTCATTGGGCACGAGCCCGTCGAGATCTGCCCCGTAAAGGGCCATCTCCCGGACGACGGACGAGCTGAGGAAGGTATACTTCCCGTCTGAGGTGAGGAACATCGTCTCGAGCTCGGGGTTGATATTTTTATTGATCAGGTTCATCTGAAATTCATACTCGAAATCCGAAGCGGCACGCAGCCCCTTGACAAGCACCGCGCCGGGATACTGCTTCGCAAACTCCGCAAGCAGGCCTTCCCCTGCCACGACCCTCACATTTTTATATCGGCTGACCGCACGGCGCACCATATCTGCGCGCTCTTCTACGGTAAACCAGGGAGAACGCTTGGAGGAATTGCACATGATGCATACGATGACCTCGTCGAAAATCTTCGCCGTACGGCGAATGATGTTCAGATGGCCCAGCGTAATGGGGTCAAAGCTCCCCGGACAGATCGCGATGCTCATTTTCAGCATCTCCCTTCTCTGAATCTCTCGTATAGGTGACGATCTTCACCCGGCCATAACGATATTCCTTCCGCAGGCGATAGGGCGAAACCATCTCCGGGAGCTGCCTCTCGCGGCGCGCCTCCGCAATGATTATACCACCTTCCGAAAGGATGTCAAATGAATTGATCTCTTCCAGCACGTCCTCGTAAAGCCCGGCATCATACGGGGGATCGACAAAGATCACATCGAACTTCCCGCAGCGCTTAAGAAACGCAAGCGCATCCGAGCGGACGATCGCCGCCTCAAAACCGCAGAGCTTCAGATTCTCCTTTACGATGGCGAGCGAGGAGGGGGCGCTGTCGACAAAGACGGCCTCTCTTGCGCCGCGCGAAAGCGCTTCGATACCGAGCTGACCGGTTCCCGCAAAGAGATCAAGCACTCTTCTCCCCTCGATCTCGTCGCGCAGAATGTTGAACACGGCCTCTTTCACATTGTCCGTTGTCGGGCGGACATCCTGATTGGCCGGAGTTTTCAGGCGCCTGCCGCGCGCCGAACCTGTGATCACTCTCATAATGCTTCTCCTTCCGTTCCGGTCTCGTTTTCTTCTGCAGGCTCCGGCTTTTGCCGGAAATAAAGATAGACGGAGAGCGCCGTGTTTTTGGGCACGGCCTTCTCAAGCTCGAGGAGTTCCGCCTCGCGGACCGCCTTGACGGTCTTGAAATGCTTCAGCAGCTCCGTTCTCCGCTTCTCCCCGACGCCGGGGATCCGGTCAAGCACGGAGCCGCAGCTTTCCCGGCGCAAAGAACGCTGATACTCAATGGCAAAGCGGTGCGTCTCCTCCTGAATATTGCCGACAAGGGCAAAGATCGTCTGCGTTCCGGAGATGCCGATCTCCTCTCCGTACGGGGTAACGAGCGCACGCGTACGGTGCCGGTCGTCCTTGACCATGCCGAAAACCGGAACGCTCACACCAAGCTCCTGCAGGGCGCGGAGCGCCGTCTGCGCATGGGTGATCCCGCCATCGATCAGCAGGAGGTCCGGCAGGGAAGAAAATTTTTCGTCGCCGTCCAGACAGCGGCGAAACCGGCGGGAGACAGCCTGGAACATCGAGGCATAGTCGTCCCGCACCGGCATCTCCCGAATGCGGAACTTCCGGTATTCCCGTTTAAGCGGCTTCCCATTGACGAAGACGACCATAGCCGCGACGATGCCGGTGTCCCCCAGGTTTGAAATATCAAAGGATTCGATCCGTTCCGGAAACGCTTCCAGCTGCAGCAGCTTCTGCAGCAGCTCGAGCGTCCGGCTGCGGCGGGCATTTTCCGTTGTCCTGCGGAGGATCTCCTCGGAGGCGTTCATCTCCGCCATCTCCAGAAGTCTTCTCCGCTCTCCCCGCTGAGGGAGCTCAATATGCACCTTTCTCGGATTGTTCTCCGAGAAGAAAGCTTCCAGCTCCTCCCGATCCTCAAGCTCAGACTCGACCAGGATCGTTCCCGGCCGGAAGCCCTCGCGCGGGCCGTAGTAAAGGCGAAGGATATCGGAAAGCGCCTCTGCGTCCTCTTCGATCGGTTCATCGATCACGACGGTCTCCTTGTCCGCAAGATCGCCGTTGGAAAAATGAAGCACAGAAAAGCAGCAGATCGCTCCGCGGCGGAAGGCGATCGCGTCCGTGTCTGCAAAAGCCGTTGAGATCACGCGCTGGCGATTCGTCAGGCCTTCAATGGCCCGCAGGCGGTCCCGCAGGCGGGCCGCCAGCTCAAACCGGTAATCCTCTGCGGCCGCCTCCATTTTCTCCCGCAGCTCTGCCGTCAGCTCTGCGCTCTTTCCCTCCAGCAGGAGGACCGCCTGATCGATCCGCCGGCGATACTCCGCGGCATCGCTCTCCCGCAGGCACCAGCCGTCGCACTTGCCGATATGGTAATTGAGGCAGGGGCGCTCCTTTCCGATCTCGGCCGGGAGCCGGCGCGAGCAGTCCGGCAGCAGGAGCGCCTGTTCAATGGAACGGATAATGCTGTGCGTCTGGCTCCGGGCGCCATAGGGGCCGAAATACCGCGCTCCGTCTTTTCCCGCCTTCGACGCGACCGACATCCGCGGATAAGGCTTTCGGAGATCGAGGCGAATGAAGGGATAGCCTTTGTCGTCTTTTAAGAGAATATTATAATGCGGCTTGTGGCGCTTGATCAGTGAATTTTCAAGAATCAGCGCCTCAAACTCGCTGTTTGCCACGATCACATTGAAGTCCTCGATCTTTTCGATCATGGCCGCCACTTTGGGAAGATGATCCCCGTGGAAATAAGAGCTCACACGGTTTTTCAGCTTCTTCGCCTTGCCGACGTAGATGACTTCCTTGCTTTTGTCGAGCATAATATAGACGCCCGGCAGCAGCGGAAGGCGGTTTGCCTTCTCCCGCAGGACCGGCAGATTCGGATTCATCTCCGTTTCCCCCTTACGAAAAAACGGGCATGCACTCGGCACGCCCGTTCTTTTGCTTGCAATGAATTATTCCGTGAAGTCAGAGTCGATCAGAGCGGAGAGCGTTTCGATCGCTGCATCCTGATCGGCACCGTCGGCAATCAGGGTGATCGTGGTCCCCTTTACGATTCCAAGGGAAAGGACACCCAGAAGGCTCTTGGCGTTGACACGGCGCTCGTCTTTCTCAACCCAGATGCTGCTCTTGAACTCGTTGGCTTTCTGAATGAAGAAAGTCGCGGGTCTGGCATGAAGGCCTACCTGATTGTTAATAACAACTTCTTTGCTAATCATACGTGCGCTCCTAATTCTAAAGATTGTAGGCATAATTTAGCAAATATTTCGTCAAACGTCAACATGTTGCGGTACGATTCGTGATTATTCACATTTCCTGCGGGAAACGGACGCTCGAATTCTGTATATTTTACTTCAATTCGACGATAGTTACTCCCGATTCCCCTTCTCCGAAGACGCCCAGGCGGAAGCTTTTGACCGCCTTGTTGCGCCGCAGCATCTGATGAATGGCCGTACGCAGGGCGCCGGTCCCCTTGCCGTGGATAATACGGAGAGGCGTTACACGCCCCATAACGGCGTCATCGATGTACTGTTCTGCCGCGGCGACCGCCTCCAGACTCTCCATCCCGCGCAGATCGATCTCCGACGGGACGGATACGCTCCGCAGGGCAACGCCGGCCGCTTTCGGAGCCGTTTTCTTTTTCGGCGCTGCAGCCGGGGCATTTTCCAGCAGGAGCACCTCGTCTTCCTTTGCCTTTACGGTCATGATGCCTGCCTTCAATGTCAGCACGTGCTCCGGCGAGACGGAAACCACCTCGGCCCTTGTCTTCATGGCTTTGATCTCGACCACATCCCCTGCGCGGATCGCACGGGAGGACTTTCGCTCGTCGGCTGCCCGCTCGGCGGGGCTCAGCTTTTCTTCGGCAAGATTCAGCCTTCGCCGCAGTTCGCTGCGCGCGGCATTGACGGACTGTGCCTCGTCGGCGTCGTTGATGTGTTTCTTCATTTCGTCGAGCTCTGCAAAAACCTGCTCGGCCGTCCGGCGGGCTTCGCTGAGGATCTGCTCGGCCTCACGGCGGCTTTTGAGATCCGCCTTCTCCAGCCTCACTTCGAGCTCGGCACGGAGCAGGGCGGATTTTTTCGCGTTCTCTTCCGCTTCACGGAGCTTCCGCCGGGCCTCGTCGCGGTCCTTTTCCAGCAGAAGACGGGTCTGCTCCAGCTTTTCCACGGTAGCATCAAAGGCCGCGTCGTCTGAGCTGACGCGCGCCTTGGCGTCTTCGATGATCGCAGGGTCGAGCCCCAGGCGCTGAGAAATGGCAAAGGCGTTGGACTTGCCCGGAATGCCGAGCAGCAGGCGGTAGGTCGGGCGAAGTGTTTCCACGTCAAACTCGCAGGAGGCATTGAGGACGCCGGAGGAGTTGGTCGCATAGAGCTTCAGCTCGGTATAATGCGTTGTCGCGGCGACCATAGCGCCGCGCTTTCTTACATTTTCAATGATCGAAACGGCAAGCGCCGCACCCTCGGCAGGATCCGTCCCGGCGCCAAGCTCATCAAAGAGGACCAGGCTGCGTTCGTCGCATTCCGCGAGAATGTGCACGATGTTCGTCATGTGGGCGGAGAAGGTCGAGAGATTCTGCTCGATGCTCTGCTCGTCCCCAATGTCGGCAAGGATATGGGAGAAGACCGGCAGCCTGCTGCCGTCCGATGCGGGAACATGAAGCCCGCACTGATTCATTGCCGCCAGAAGGCCAATGGTCTTGAGAGAGACCGTCTTGCCGCCTGTATTGGGGCCCGTGATTACAAGCGTGTCAAAGCCGCGCCCAAGCTCAAGATCGATCGGGACGGCCGTGTCCTTCTGAAGCAGCGGATGGCGTGCACGGCGGAGCGTCACTTCCCGCTCGGAGCACTCCGCCGGAGAAGCATTCATCCGATAGGAAAGGCGCGCTTTGGCAAAGATCACATCAAGCCGCACCAGAAGATGATAATCCGACTCGATATCATCCCGGTGCTCCGCACACTCTGCCGAAAGCTCGGCCAGGATCCGCTCGATCTCCAGCTTTTCCTTTGCGGCCAGCTCGCGAAGCTCATTATTGGCCTTGACGGCCGCCATCGGCTCGACAAAAAGCGTAGCTCCCGTAGAAGAGATATCATGCACGAGCCCGGGCACGGCGCCGCGGCACTCGGCTTTGACCGGCACCACATAGCGGTCAGAGCGCATGGTGATGATCGGCTCCTGCAGAGCCTTGGCATAGGACGGAGAAGAAATGATCTTCTGCAGAGCCTCTCTTGCCCGCGCCGCCGCCGCGCGCATCTTGCGGCGAAGATCGGCAAGATCCGAAGAAGCGCTGTCCGTGATCTCATCCTCGCCCGCGATCGACGTCGTGATCCGTTCCTCGAGGAACCGATTGGCCCGCAGCGCGTGGAACAGCGAGTCGATCGGCGTGGAGCCGACGGTATCGTCTGCAAGGTAGCCGCGCACGAGCCGCGCCGTACGGAGCACGCCCGCAATGTCGAGCAGCTCCCGGGTATTCAGGGCACCGCCGAGATCTGCCCGGCCGAGGGCCGGACGGACGTCCTTCACGCCGGAAAAGGACGGGTTGCCCCGCACGGTCATCATCCGGCAGGCGCTCGTCGTCTCCTCGAGCCGTCTCCTTACTTCCTCGCGTTCCGAGGAAGGCTTCAGCGCGGCGCATTCCTCTTTTGCGGGGAGAGAAACGGCCTCCTCCGCAAGCATCTGCAGCACGGCGGAGAGCTCCAGGGTCTCCAATGATTTTTCAAAGAAATTCATATTTTGACTCTTTTCCAGTAATCCAGTGTTGAAAACCTCCGCTCGGCATGCGTAAGCAGATATTCCTCTGCCGCCCGGGCAAGCCGTCGAAGATCCTCCTCCTCGAGGGAAAACGACAGCAGCTGCCGCAGCGGTGCGGAGACAAGATACCGCATGGCCTTTAAGCCTTCGGCACCGAGCGGAACCGCCCGAACGCCGTCGGACGTGCGGCAGGCACGGCAGCAGATCTGCCCTGTCTCGATGCCGAGAAGCGGCTCCTCCGGGTCCTCTCTTCCGCAAACGGAGCAGGATGTGAGGTCCGGCGCATATCCGAGCAGGCACATGAGGCGCATTTCAAAAGCCGCTTTGATCTGCCTCGGGTCATGCATCTCGTGGCTGAGAGCATAGAGGCAGTTCAGCAGGAGGCGGAGCGCCTCTCTTTCCGGCTGTTCTTCCGGCAGAAGCGCTTCGGCCGCCTCGGCGAAATAACATCCCAAAGCATAATTTTCAAAATTTTTCCGCAGCCCGTCAAACGGCTCCTTCACGACAGCCTCGTTGACAGTGAGGCGCTCCCGGTTGGAGAAAAGCGTGAGCTCGGAGTATGTCAGCTGCTGCGTGGCGGCAGCCGTGCGGCTCGTTTTTCGGAGCGCGCCGCGGGCTTTGGCCGTGAGGATCCCGTCTTCCTCAGTGAAGATCGTAAGAATGCGGTCCGCTTCCTTATAACGGACCTCGCGCAGGATCAGCGCGTTTGCCGTGCGAAAGGGCGAGGCCATCTCACTCGTCCCGGAAGCCGAAGTTGCGGAGCTGAACCTCGCTGTCCCGCCAGTTTTCCTTCACCTTGATCCACGTCTGAAGGAAGACCTTGCTGCCGAGGAAGGCTTCCATATCCGTTCGGGCATCGGCGCCGATCTTGCGCAGCATGGCCCCCTGCTTTCCGATCAGGATCCCCTTGTGGCTGGCCTTCTCACAGTAGATCGTAGCGTCAATGTCAAGGATGCCGTTTTCCCGCTCATGGAACTTGGTGATCTCGACGGCCGTCCCGTGCGGGATCTCCTTTTCGAGATTGCGCAGGATCTTCTCCCGGATGAGCTCGGCGCAGATCTGCCGTTCGGGCTGGTCTGTAATCATGTCGTCCGGGAAAAAGTGCGGGCCCTCGGAAGCGAATTTTTCCATCTCGTCGAGAAGGATCTCCATTCCCTCCCCCGTGCGGGCAGAGACGGGGATCACGCTTTCAAATTCATATTCCGCGGAATAGGCGGCAATGACGGCAAGGAGCTTTTCCTTCTCCTGCACCGTGTCGATTTTGTTGATGACAAGGATGACCGGAGCGCCGCACTCGCGGAAGCGCTCGATCAGCGCCTTTTCCCCCGGGCCGACCTCGGCCACGGGCTCGGCAAGAAAGAGAACGACGTCCACATCCGCAACGCTCTCCTTCACGACATTGACCATATAGTCTCCCAGACGGTTGCGCGGCTTGATAAAGCCCGGAGTGTCCAGCAGGACGAACTGCGTCTCTCCGCGGTTGAAAATGCCGGTGATGCGGTTGCGCGTCGTCTGCGGCTTGTTCGACACGATGGCGATCTTCTCGCCCACGAGCCGGTTCGTCAGTGTGGATTTTCCTACATTCGGGCGGCCGCAGACGGTCACCATTACAGATCTGCTCATTTTTATTCCTTGTCTCCCATGATAAGTTTTTCGCGGCTGCGCATCTGCCGCTTCATCTCCCCTTCATCCACATGGTCATAGCCAAGCAGATGCAGCACAGAGTGCACCGTGAGATAGCGCACTTCCCGGGCAAAGCCATGCCCGAATTCCTCTCCCTGCTCGGCGCAGCGGCTGAGGTTGATCATCATATCTCCGAGCAGGATGGCATTTTCCTCGAGATCCCGCTCACATGCCGCGGGATCGAACGCCCCGGGCACGAGCTCGTTCATCGGAAAGGAGAGGACATCCGTCTCCCGGTCGACGCCGCGGAACTCCCGGTTTGCCTCGCGGATCCCCTCTCCGTCCGTCAGGAGGACGGAGACGATACAGTCTTCCTCAATGCCCTCTGCCCGGAGCGCCGCATCAACGGCGCTTCGGATCTGCCGTGCAGCCCCGTTATAGCCAAGGTTCGGCTTCTCGCGGCGGATCAGAACCGTGTTCATTGTCCCCTCCGATCGTTTCTCTTCATTGGCCTCCGCCCGTCCGGATGCGTCTGCGGGGCGCTCTTTCCTTCGGCCGGATGCTTTTTTTCATATTCCTCATAGGCTTCGACGATCTGCTGCACCAGACGGTGCCTTACGACATCGGCTCCGGTAAGACGGCAGATCGCGATATCGTCGATTCCGTCCAGCACCTTCATGGCCACGTGCATCCCGCTCACCTTGTCCTCCGGGAGATCGATCTGCGTGGCGTCCCCGGTAATGACGGCCTTGCTGCCAAACCCGAGGCGCGTAAGGAACATCTTCATCTGCTCGGCCGAGGTGTTCTGGGCTTCATCGAGAATGATAAAGCTGTCGTCAAGCGTCCGGCCGCGCATATAGGCAAGCGGCGCGACCTCGATATTTCCCTTCTCAAGATACTTCTGATACGTCTCCGCTCCCAGCATCTCAAAAAGGGCATCGTAAAGCGGGCGCAGATACGGGTCCACCTTGCTCTGCAGATCGCCCGGCAGGAAGCCGAGCCTCTCCCCCGCCTCAACGGCCGGGCGCGTGAGAATGATGCGGTTGACCTCCTCCGCGCGAAATGCCGCTACCGCCGCCGCAACGGCGAGATAGGTCTTGCCCGTTCCGGCAACGCCGCTTCCAATGGTAATGGTGTGCGTGGCGATCGCGTCGCAGTACCGCTTCTGGCCCAGCGTCTTGGGCTTGACCGGCTTGCCGTTTGCGGTAATGCAGATGCAGTCTCCTACCAGATCGTGGATCTGAGCCTCCTTGCCCTGGCTCACGAGCTTGAGCACATAGCGGACATTCTGGTCGTCGATCTGCTCCCCCTTGGAGGCAAGCGTCAGCAGGCCTGTGATCGCCTTTTCCGCGAGAAGCACCTGCTCTGCCTCCCCGCAGACATGAAGCTTATCCTCCCGGTCGAGCACCTTGACGCCGAGCTCGCTTTCGATTATGCGGAGATTCCGGTCAAAGGAGCCGAAGACATTGATCACATCCTCCATCCGCTCCACTTCGATCGTTTTGTCGATCATCCTGCTTCTCCTCCTCTCAGAATTGCAGCAATATGCCGGCTGCCGCCGAAAAAGCGATGAAGACGGCCGGATGCAGCTTTTTCAGAGGTTTCACATACCTTGTCGCGATCAGCAGGACAGCTGCAAGGAGCAGGGCCTTGAAGTTGAGAAGATCCGTGAAATTCTGCGTTTCCGCATAAAGATCCGTGTGGAACATCGCGATCTTCACCACAAGCAGCCCCGCTGCTCCGATGAGCCCGATGGAGCAGGGGCGGAGCGCATAAAAAGCGGCATCCACATAACGGTTCTGCCGGAATCGTTCCAGCACGCGGGCAATGAGCAGGATCAGGATGATCGAGGGCGTAATGAGCCCGAGCGTTGCAATGACGGAGCCCGGAACGCCTCCCGCCGTAAAGCCGACGTAGGTCGCCATATTGACGCCGATCGGCCCCGGCGTTGACTCCGACACGGCCACCATGTCCGCAAGCTCCGCAGCCGTGAACCAGCCGGTCGTCTCCGCCATGCGGTACAGGAACGGAAGCGTTGCCATTCCTCCGCCGACGGAGAAGAGCCCGGTCTTGAAAAATTCCCAAAAGAGCCTCAGATAGATCATTTCCCGCGCACCCCCCACGTTGTCAGAAGAATGCCCGCGAGAGCAGAGAGCAAGACAAATACGACCGGGGAAAGATTCAGGAAAAAGCTCCCGGCAAGCACAAGGAGGAAGATGACAAGGCAGGCCTTATCCTTTACCGCGCTCTTATAAAGCTTTACGACGGAATTGAAGATCAGGACACACACGCACACGCGGATGCCCGCAAATGCGCTCCGCACGGCCGGGAGGTCTGCAAAGCTCTGCAGCACGGCCGCGATGACCGTAATGATGACGACAGAGGGGAAAACGACGCCCAGCGTCGCGACGATTCCTCCCGCCGTTCCCGCATACTTGTTGCCGAGAAACGTCGCCGTGTTGACGGCGATCACACCGGGCGTGCACTGCCCGACGGCATAATAGTCCATCAGCTCTTCCTGCGTGGTCCAGCCGCGTTTTTCGATCAGTTCCCGTTCGAGGATCGGGATCATGGCGTAGCCTCCGCCGAAGGTAAGCACTCCGATCCGGGCGAATGCCCGAAAGAGCTCAAAAAGCCCTGCCTTTGTTTTCATCGTTTCAGTGTCTCGGCAAAGGTCATGCATGCGGCGATCCTGCCCTCGCATGCCGCCTCGCTCTCTCCTCTCGCCAGAATATACAGCTTGATCTTTGGCTCCGTGCCGGACGGGCGGACAATAAACGAGCTTCCGTCCGCAAGATCATAATAGAGCACATCCGAGCCCTTCAATTCCATATTGCCGACCTTGCCGAGCCCCGGAATGCTTCGGCTGCCGTCGGAATAGTCCCGGATGCTGACAACACTCTCTCCGCCGATCTCTGCCGGAGGATTCTTCCGCAGCTCCGACATCAGGCGGTGCATTTTCTCCAGCCCGTCCAGCCCCGGCATCACAAGATTGATCGTTTTCTCCCGGAAGTATCCGTAGCGTTCATAGAGCTCGTCCACCGCATCCAGGAGCGTCATGCCGCGCAGAGCATAAGCGGCTGCCATTTCGGCGGTAAGCACGGAGGCCGTGACGGCATCTTTGTCGCGCACATAATCGCCGACCATGTAGCCGTAGCTTTCCTCATAGGCAAGGATATATTTCCAGGTGCCGAGGGCATCCCATTTTGCGACCCGCTCGGCCATAAACTTGAAGCCCGTAAAGGTCTCCTCGAAATGCACGCCGTTTTTTTCGGCAACTGCGCGCGCCATTCCGGTCGTGACGATGCTGGCAACCGCCCCCGCATTTTCCGGAAGCGTGCCCTTCTCCCGGCGGGCACAAATGATATAGTCAAGCAACAGCACGCCAAGCTGATTGCCCGTGATCGGCACAAAGCTTCCGTCCTTTGCACGCGCAAGAACTCCGATCCGGTCGGAATCCGGGTCCGTTCCGATAATAAGCGTGCTGTCCGTCTGCTTTGCGAGAGAGATCGCGAGGGCAAAACCTTCCGGATTCTCCGGGTTCGGGCTCTCGACCGTCGGGAAGCTCCCGTCGATCACCATCTGCTCCTTCACGGGATAGAGCTTCTGTACGCCAAGCCGCCGCAGCGCCTCCGGCACGAGCCGATACCCGCAGCCGTGAAACGGCGTATAGACGATCTTCAATGCGTCCCCCGCCTGTTCTACCTTTTCCGGGGCAATGCTCTCCTTCATGACACGGACAAGAAATGCCTCGTCCGTCTCTTCGCCGAGCAGCCGGATCTTTCCCTCGTCCACGGCCTCCAGAAAATCGCAGCTCCGATAGCCGTTGAAGAGGTCCGTCTCTTCCATTCGCTTCGCAATTGCCGCGGCCTTCTGCGGCGGAAGCTGCGCTCCGTCGGACCAGTAGACCTTGTAGCCGTTGTACTCCTTCGGGTTGTGGCTTGCCGTGATGTTCAGCCCTGCCGCCGCCTCGTAGGCGATCACGGAGAAGCTCAGCTCCGGCGTCGGCCGCAGCTCGTCAAAGAGGCGGACGGAAATGCCGTTTGCCGCCATCACGCAGGCCGCCTCACGGGCAAATTCCTTGCTGTTGCGCCGGCAGTCATGCGCAATGACGATGCCCTTTTTCTTTGCCTCCTCGCCTTCGGCCGAAATGACATCGGCAAAGGCCTGCGTCGCATGGCGGATAACGTGCACATTCATATTGTGAAGGCCGGGCTTCATCGTGCCGCGCAGCCCCGCCGTACCGAATTCGAGGGGGGCATAGAAACGGGCGCGGATCTCGCTTTCGTCTCCCTCGAGATCGTGAAGCTCCTTCCACTCCGCTTCGCTGAGAGCGGGGCTTTCAAGCCATTTTTGATATTCTTCCTTATAATTATATTCCATTTTGTTCTCCGTTCTCCGGTTATTTATGATAGGCCGATCCTTCGCAGATCTTAAAGCCCCGGTAGATCTGCTCCATGAGCATCACGCGGGCCAGATGGTGCGGAAAGGTCATATCGGACATGGAAAGCCGGCAGTCGGCCGCACGCTTGACGCGTTCCGAAAGCCCGTAGGAGCCTCCGATCAGGAAACAGAGTTTCGGCCTGCCGGAGTTTTCTCTCTCCCGGATCATCGCCGCGATCCCCTCACTGGGAAGCTTCTTTCCCTCTACGCAGAGCGCGGCAACATAGCTCCCCTGCGGGATCCCTTTCAAAACAAGTTCCGCTTCCTTTTCCAATCCCGCCGCGATCTCGCCCGGAGACGGCGCCTCCGGCAGCCGGCACTCAGGAACCTCGAGCAGCTCGAACCGGCAGTAAGCTCCCAGCCGTTTCTCGTATTCCCGGAATGCCTCGATATAATATTTTTCCCGCATTTTCCCAACGCAGATGAGCTTGATCCCCAGCATTCCCTCGGTTTCCTCTTTTGCTTTCTTATCCGAAAAAAGACCGCCGGGAAGGCGGTCTTATGTTTTGTTCAGCTTACTTTGACGATCTCTCCGCCTTCGTTGTCGTCCGGGAAGTTCACGATCTGGATATCGGCGCCCAGCGCGGTAAGCTTGTTGACAAAGGCTTCGTAGCCGCGCTCAATATAGTGAATATCCTCGATCTCCGTCCGGCCTTCGGCGCAAAGCCCCGCGATCACCATCGCTGCGCCCGCGCGCAGGTCGCAGGCCTTCACCGGAGCTCCGGTAAGCGGTGTGCCCCCCTGAATGCAGCAGGTCTTCCCTTCAACGGAAATGTCCGCGCCCATCCGGCGAAGCTCGGCGGTATACTTGAAGCGCGTATCGTAGATCCCTTCTGTAATCGTGGAGACTCCCGAGGCGCGGCACAGCAGCACCGCCATCTGCGGCTGCATATCCGTCGGGAAGCCGGGGTAAGGCATCGTTTTGATGCCGACACGCCGCAGATTCCCCGTCCCGCGCACGAGGACGGAGTCCTCATACTCCTGGACGATCGTTCCCGTTTCGCGAAGCTTCGCAGTAATGCATTCGAGATGCTTCGGGATAATGTTGCGGATCAGCACCTCGCCCTGCGTTGCGGCAGCAGCGACCATATACGTCCCGGCTTCGATCTGATCCGGAATGACGGCATAACTGCCTCCGTGCAGCTTCTCTACGCCGTAGATCTTGATGGTATCCGTCCCGGCGCCGCGGATGTCCGCCCCCATCGAGTTGAGGAAGTTGGCCAGGTCAACGATATGCGGCTCGCGTGCCGCGTTTTCAATGATCGTCCGCCCCGTGGCAAATACGGAGGCCAGAATGATATTCATCGTAGCTCCGACGGAGACCTTGTCCAGATAGATCTTTGCCCCGTGCAGCCGGCCGTCCGGCGCCTTGGCATAGATAAAGCCGTGATCAAAGCGGACCTCCGCTCCCAAAGCTTCCATGCCCTTGATGTGCTGGTCGATCGGGCGCTCGCCGAAGTTGCAGCCGCCAGGCATCGTCGTCTTCGCCTGGCCGAAACGGCCGAGCATGGCGCCGATGAGATAATACGAGGCGCGGATCTTCCGCATCAGCTCAAAAGGCGCGTCCTGGAAGGAAACGCGAGAGCAGTCAATGTCGATCGTGGAGCGATTGACATAGCGGATCCTGGCCCCGAGCTCGGAAAGGATCGTCAGCAGCATCTCGGTGTCGCTGATCTGAGGCATATTTTCAATGCGGCATACGCCGTCTACCAGAAGGGCTGCCGGAATCATCGCAACGGCGGCATTTTTTGCCCCGCTGATCTCGACCTCGCCCCGGAGAGGCCTTCCGCCCTGTATCACATATTTTTCCAAGGGATGCACCTGCCGTTTCCGCGTGTTTCTATCTGTTGTGGAGGGCGGTCTTCACTCTCCGCCACATATAGTGTTTTCATGGGAATTCTGCCCTGCCCGCGCTTGTCTGCGGGCAGGCGCAAAATATTAGCGTTTACATAACTCGGTTTTAATATATCATACTTTGTTTCGGATTTCTACTGTTTTTTTGCTTTTTGCCGACTTTTTGGCGCCTCTCTCTTATTTCAGCAAATGGACGATCTCTTCCACGCATTTGTCGATGCCGAGAGAGGACGTGCAGATCATGCGGTCATAGTTATGGCGGTCGGCCCATTTGCGGCCGGTGGTATATTCATAGCTCGTCTTCCTCTGCCGGTCCACTTCCTCGATACGCTTTGCCGCCGCTTCCTCCGTGAGGCCGTCGGTCTCCATAACGCGGGCGATCTTGAAGTCTTTTTCCGCGTAGAAGAAGAGATGCAGCGCTGCGGCGTTGTCTCTCAGATAGTAGTCCGCCCGGCGCCCCGCAAAAACGCAGTTTCCTTTTTCCGCCAGCTTCACGATAAACTTGCCCTGCTCATTGAAGATATAGTCCGCCTGAACGCCTTCCTCGCGAATGAAGATGGGAAAAACTTCCTGGAAGATATTGCGTTTGAGCGGCATGTGCTCGGCCGTTTCAATAAAGTCCTTTGAGACCATGAGCTGGTCGGCGATCTCGGTGATGAGGGCCTTGTCGTAAAAGGTAAAGCCCATTTCTCTGGCGACCCGCTGCCCGATCTCATAACCGCCGCTGCCGTATTCGCGGCTGACCGTGATGATATTTTTCATTGTATTCTCCTTTTCGTTTGCTTTCGTTTCCCGATAACGGTATTATAGCATATTCTTTCTCCGGAGGAAAGGCGTCAAAGCGAAATCCTTGGTTGCTTTCCCGCCTTCGGAAGGTTAAAATAGGACAAAACGTATTTGCAAGGAGGCTTTGCCATGCTTTCGCTCCTGCTCTTCACATGCAATGCCATTCTCCCCATGATCCTCCTCATCCTTCTCGGCTATTTTCTGAAGCAGAAGGGATTTTTTACTCCGGAATTTTTGAAGATCGGCAACAAAACCGTCTTCAACGTCTGCCTGCCGGTTCTGCTGTTTAAAAACATCGCGGACATCGAGCAGCTCTCCGACATCCGGCTCGACGTGGCTCTTTATGTTCTTCTGGCCATTGCGGCGCTGATCCTTCTCGGCTTTCCCCTTGCCCGCCGCGTTCCGGAGCCCCGGCAGAAAGGGGTCCTTCACCAGTGCATGTTCCGCTCGAACTTTGCGCTCATCGGCGTTCCTCTGGCGGAGCTTCTCGGCGGCAGCAAGGGCGTCGCGACGGCCGCGATCATCTCGATGTTCTCGATCCCGATCTTCAATATGATGGCCGTCGTCGTTCTTTCCATTTATAAAGACGGAAAGGCCGCCATCGACTGGAAGAAGATCCTCCGCGGCATCTGCCGCAACCCGCTCATTAACGGCGTGCTGCTCGGGCTTCTCTATCTTCTGGGAAAAACGCTCGGCGCGCATGCCGGCCTCTCCAATCCTCTTGCGGACGTAACGTTTCTCAGCACGGCACTGGCCTATCTTTCCCGCGCCGCAACGCCGCTTGCGCTTCTGGTGCTTGGCGGACAGTTCGAATTTCAGGCGGTCGGCAGCTATCGGAAGCAGCTCACGGCCGGAGTTCTTGTCCGCAATGTTTTCGCGCCCCTGGTCGGCATTGCCCCCGCTGCCGTTCTTACGCTGACGGGCCTGCTTGATTTCGGGCCGGAGGTCTTTGCCGGACTCATCGCACTTTTCGGCACGCCGATCGCCGTGGCCTCCGCGATCATGGCGGAAGCGATGGACAACGACGGCCAGCTTGCCGCGCAGCTTGTGGTCTGGACGTCTCTGTTCTCTATGGTCAGCCTCTTTCTCATCATCTTCCTCGTCCGTGCCCTCGGGCTGTTGTAAAACGCAATAAAGCAGAAAACCGGCAGAACCTTTTCAGGTTCTGCCGGCATTTTTGTTTCGGGGAAATTACTTGCGGGGATTCTTGATCGCGGCCTGTGCAGCGGCAAGGCGGGCAATAGGAACACGGAACGGGCTGCAGGACACATAGTCCAGCCCGGCACTGTGGAAGAATTCCACGGAGCTGGGATCGCCGCCGTGCTCACCGCAGACGCCGAGGTGGATGTCCGGGCGGGTCTCGCGGCCGAGCTTGGCCGCCATCTTGACGAGCTTGCCGACACCGATCTGGTCGACCTTGGCAAACGGATCGTTCTCGTAGATCTTCTTGTCATAGTAGGCCTTGAGGAACTTGCCGGCATCGTCGCGGCTGAAGCCGAAGGTCATCTGCGTGAGGTCGTTCGTTCCGAAGGAGAAGAACTGGGCTTCCTTCGCGATGTCATCCGCCGTCAGAGCGGCGCGCGGGATCTCGATCATGGTGCCGACAAGATAGCGCATGTTGGCGCAGGCATTGGAGATGACCTGATCCGCCGTGCGGGTGACGATATCCTTGACGTACTTGAGTTCCTTCGTCTCGCCGACCAGCGGGATCATGATCTCGGGAACGATGTTCCAGCTCGGGTGGCGCTTGTTGACGGCGAGGGCGGCCTTGATGACGGCACGGGTCTGCATCTCGGCGATCTCCGGATACGTGACAGCGAGGCGGCAGCCGCGGTGGCCCATCATCGGGTTGAACTCATGCAGAGAGGCAATGATGTTCTTGATGGCCTCGACGCTCTTGTTCTGCGCTTTCGCCAGAGCCTCGATGTCGGCCTCTTCGGTCGGGACGAACTCGTGGAGAGGAGGATCGAGGAAGCGGATCGTGACCGGGCAGCCTTCCATGGCTTCATAGATGCCCTCAAAGTCGGACTGCTGCATCGGCTCGAGCTTGGCAAGCGCGGCAACGCGCTCCTCCACGGTGTCGGAGCAGATCATTTCACGGAAAGCAGCGATACGGTCGCTGTTGAAGAACATATGCTCGGTGCGGGTCAGGCCGATGCCTTCGGCGCCGAGCTCACGGGCCTTGCGGGCATCCTTCGGCGTATCGGCGTTGGTGCGGACCTGGAGCTGACGATACTGATCGGCCCACTTCATGATGCGGCCGAATTCGCCGGCGATCGTAGCCTCGACCGTCGGGATGATGCCGTCGTAAATGTTGCCGGTGGAGCCGTCAATGGAGATATAATCGCCCTCGTGGAAGGTCTTTCCGGCGAGCTCGAACTTCTTGTTCTCCTCATCCATCTTGATGTCGCCGCAGCCGGAAACGCAGCAGGAGCCCATGCCGCGGGCAACAACGGCTGCATGGGAGGTCATGCCTCCGCGGACCGTCAGAATCCCCTGAGCTGCCTTCATGCCCTCAATGTCTTCCGGAGAGGTCTCGAGGCGGACGAGAACGACCTTTTCGCCGCGTGCCTTCCACTCCTTGGCATCTTCTGCGGAGAAGACGATCTTGCCGCAGGCAGCGCCGGGGGATGCGCCGAGGCCCTTGCCCATCGGGACGGCCTTCTTGAGCGCCTTGGCGTCAAACTGCGGGTGAAGCAGCGTGTCGAGGTTTCTCGGGTCGATCATCAGGACGGCCTGCTTTTCATCGATCATGCCCTCGTCAACGAGATCGCATGCGATCTTGAGAGCCGCCTGTGCGGTGCGCTTGCCGTTGCGGCACTGGAGCATATAGAGCTTGCCGTTCTCGACGGTGAACTCCATATCCTGCATGTCGCGGTAATGCTCTTCAAGGATGCTGCAGACCTGGACGAACTGCTTGTAGGCAGCGGGGAACTTCTCTTCCATCTGGGCGATGGGCATCGGAGTACGGACGCCGGCAACGACGTCTTCGCCCTGCGCGTTCGTAAGGAACTCGCCCATCAGCTTCTTCTCACCGGTGGCAGGATCACGCGTGAAGGCAACACCGGTACCGGAATTGTCATTCAGGTTACCGAAGACCATCGGCATGACGGAAACGGCCGTGCCCCAGGAATAGGGGATATCATTGTCGCGGCGGTAGACATTGGCTCTCGGATTGTCCCAGGAGCGGAAGACGGCCTCGATGGCGGCCTTGAGCTGCACGATCGGATCGCTCGGGAACTCTTCGCCCAGCTGCGCCTGATACTCGGCCTTGAACTGGATGGCAAGGTTCTTGAGATCCTCTGCCGTGAGCTCGACGTCGTAGACGACGCCCTTCTCTTCCTTCATCTTGTCGATGAGCTGCTCAAAGTACTTCTTGCCGACGCCCATAACGACATCGGAGAACATCTGGATAAAGCGGCGATAGGAGTCGTAAACAAAGCGCTCGAACTTCGGATCCGGGTTGCCTGCGATCATTGCGGCAACGACCTCGTCGTTCAGGCCGAGGTTGAGGATCGTGTCCATCATGCCGGGCATGGAGGCGCGGGCGCCGGAACGGACGGAAACGAGCAGCGGGTTGGAAGGATCTCCAAAGCGCTTGTCATTGATGATCTCCATACGGCCGACGAAGCGCATGACCTCGGCCATAATCTCCTCGTTGATGCGGCGGCCGTCATTATAGTAGGCCGTGCAGGCTTCCGTGGAGATCGTGAAGCCCTGAGGGACCGGGAGGCCGATGCGGGTCATTTCCGCAAGGTTGGCGCCCTTGCCGCCGAGCAGCTCACGCATGGAAGCGTTGCCCTCGGAGAAGAGATATACATACTTTTTGCTCATGCAGGAAAATTCCTTTCTATATTCAATAATCAAGGGGCTGCGGTTTGATGCACTTTAGAATAACACAAAGGTATGGGTAGAATCAACAGTTTTTGTCCGATTTTTGCCTTGTTAATAATATATTCATTGGTTATTTTGACGAGAGAGGCTCAAGTGCGTCCGAGAGGCGGGCAAAGTCCGCAATCGAAAGCGCTTCTCCGCGGATGCGCTCGTCAAAGCCGCATTCGGCGATCGCCGCCGCGACCTCCTCGCGGGAAAACTGCTTCAAGCCGGAAGAGACGGCATTGGCGAGCGTCTTCCGCCTCTGGTTGAAGGCCGCGCGCACGAGCGCAAACATCAGCCGCTCGTCCCCAACCTCGGCCGGAGGCGCAGAACGTCTTTTCAGGCGGATCACGGAAGACGTCACCTTCGGCTGCGGCACAAAGCAGGAAGGCGGGACATCAAAAAGGATCTCGCACTCCATGTGCCACTGCACCAGAATGCCGAAGGCACTGTAATCCGCGCTGCCCGGGCCTGCGCAGATCCTTCGGGCGACCTCGCGCTGGATCATGACCGTGATCGTTTCAAACTCCTCGGTCCGGATGAGCTTTGTGAGGACCGGAGAGGTGATATTGTACGGGAGGTTGGCGCAGACGGCCGGGCGCAGGCCCTGAAAGTCCTCCCGGGCGATCTTTTGGAGATCCGTCTTCATGACGTCTCCCAGGATGACCTCGGTATTTTCGCAGCCGGAAAGCGTCTCCGACAGGACAGGCACCAGCGCCTTGTCCAGCTCGATGGAGACGACCTTCCCCGCTCTGCGGCTGAGCTGCACCGTGAGGCAGCCGATGCCGGGGCCGATCTCGAGGACGCCGCTCGTCTCATCGAGAAGGGCGCTCTCTGCGATCCTCTCCGGCACCCACTCCGCCGTCAGAAAATTCTGTCCCAGGGATTTGGAAAAGCGAAAGCCGTGGCGTGCGAGCAGCTCGCGGATCTCATTATAATCGGTCAGATTCATGCCATTCACTTTTGATTCTTTTTCTTGAAATAAACGGCCCACTGCACGCCGGCGCATGCAATGGCCGTAAGGGCAAAGACATAGGTCCACACGCCCCCGTTGACCGACAGGAAGCAAAGCACAAGCGCGAGGACGGAAACCGCCGTCCACAGGATGGGTGCCAGCATTTTTATCTCTCCTTCATGATCTTTTCAAAGGCCTGGCGCGCGGGGTCGTGCCCGCATTCTTCCACAAGCACGTTGCCGCGGTAGCGGTAGCCGTTGGCCGTGAGGAACTTCTGCATGCCTTTGTTCTTCTTGTGAGTATCCGTCCGGATACAGCGAAGGCCCAGCGTACGGGCAAGGGCATCGATGCATTCGCTCATATAGCGGCTCATGCCGGTTCCGCGGTATTTTGCGGCCAGCGCGGAGCGATGGAGCACACAGGCACGGATGCCGGGGGTGAATTTTCCGTCAGTAATGGCGGCATAGCCGGGCTCATCCTCCGTTGAGAGCGTAAACATGCCGGCGATCTCGGAACCGTGCAGGACGACGTAGCATTCCTGCCGGGCGATGTCTCTTTCAAAGTCTTCCGCCGCGGGGTATTCTCCCTGCCACTGATCTACATGAAAGCGGGCAAGAAGCTGCCGCGCATCCGAAACGATCGCGAGGATCGGTTGCAGATCCTGCTCCTCCGCCTTTCGGCAGGAAAGAGGCTCCGTCAGCTTCAGGCGGGAATCCTCCTTTTCGATCTCCCGCAGGAGGGCACGGTCTTCTTTCGATGTAAGCTCCAGGCGGGCATACATGTCCGGCCGCTTGGCCTTTGTGCGGCGCAGCTGCTGCTTTCTCCGCCAGGCGGCGATACGCGCATGGTCGCCTCCGAGCAGCTCCTCCGGCACGCTGCGCCCTTCCCAGACCTCCGGGCGCGTATACTGGGGATACTCCAGCAGCCCGTCCCAGTGGCTCTCGCCGGTATAGCATTCCTCGTCTGCCAGCACGCCCGGCACCATGCGGCACACGGCATCCGCGACTGCCATCGCGGCGATCTCCCCGCCGGTCAGGACGAAATCGCCGAGCGAGATCTCCTCGTCGACGCAGGCCTCGATAAAGCGCTCGTCAATGCCTTCATAATGCCCGCAGACCAGCACGAGATGGTCATAATCCCGCTTCAGGCGCTTTGCCGTCTCCTGGCAGAAAGGCTGTCCCTGCGGAGAAAGGTAAATGACACGGGAACGGCGCTCTTCGTTTCCCTGCATCACATGCTCCAGACAGGACTTCAGCGGCTGGGCCATCATAATGCAGCCCCAGCCTCCTCCGTAGGGATAATCGTCCACCTGGTTCTGGCGGTTTTCCGTATAGTCCCGGATCTGGACGCAATTGATCTCCAAAAGTCCTTTCTTTGCCGCCCGGCCGAGAATGCTCTCGTGGAGCACAGCATTCACCGTCTCCGGGAAGAGCGTCATAATGTCGATCTTCATTTCTGCCATGTTACATGCCTCCGATCCGGTGCACCGTAATCGTTTCGGCAGCGAGGTCGACCTTTCGGATAAATTCCGGCACGCCGGGGATCAGATGCTCCTCATCGCCCTGCACGACATAGACCGGCGATGCCGGTGTCTCAAAGATCTCCTTCAGGCGTCCAAGCTCTTCTCCTTCCTCGTCGACCACGGAAAAGCCGATCAGGTCTCCGAGAAAATAGCCGCCCGGCGCAAGATGCGCATCGGACCGGGCAACCTGAAGGACCGTTTCCTTGAGCGCCATGGCCGCATTGATGTCATCGATCCCCTCCAGCTTTGCAACGAGAAATCCCTTCTGTACAAAGGACGAGAGAAGCTTTATCTCCTTTCCCCGGAGGAAAACACGGGGAAAGGTCTTGAAATAAGCCGGGCTGTCCAGCCAGACCTCGATCTTCACCTCGCCCTTCACGCCGTGCGTGTTGACGATCTTCCCCGCATCGATATATTCCTTTGGTTCCATCGCCTCTTACCTGCCGATCTCATTGGTGTCCATCAGAGTAACGGTGATCTCAAGGGTCTCCCCGTTCCTCCAGATGGTAAAGGTCATTTTGTCTCCGACGGAGAGCTGATTTTTCCGGTCAACGACCTGCTGCGAATCCGTTACGCTCTCCCCGTCGACTGCCGTCACGACGTCTCCCGCGAGGATGCCCTGCCTTTCCGCGTCGGATCCCTCCGCGACGGAGGCAACATAAAGCCCTTCCGGCATTTGATAATATTCCCCGATCTCTTTGGGGATCGCTCCCACCGTAATGCCGATTGACGGGCGGCCGCGGACCTCGCCGTACTGCGCAAGCGACGCGGCAACGGAAGACACCGTCGCCGACGGAATGGCGAAGCCGATCCCCTCAATGCTGGAGTAGGAGGACATCATTTTCATATTCGTAATGCCGACCACCTGCCCGTGCATATTGAAGAGCGCTCCTCCCGAGTTTCCTTCGTTGAGCGCGGCATTCGTCTGCAGGAGCGTCATCGTGCGGCCGTTATAGCTGACATCCCGCGCGATGGCGGAAATAATGCCGTCCGTCAGCGTATTGGTAAATTCGCTGCCCAGCGGATTGCCAATGGCGGCAACGCGTTCTCCGGTTTTTAAAGCGCTGCTGTCTCCGAGCTCCGCCTCCGGAAGTCCTTCCGCTTCGATCTTTAAAAGGGCAAGATCGCTCACGGCATCCGCCCCGATCAGCTTTGCCTCGAATTCGGAGCCGTCGGAGAGAACGACAAGCGCGGCATCGCAGTCATCCACCACATGCGTATTCGTAAGGATCACGCCGTCGGAGCGGAGGATCACGCCGGTTCCCCAGCTCGTTGCGAGGCTGTTTTCTTTTGTTCCCTCGATGCCGACGATCGAAGGCGCGCATTTTTCATAAAGCTCCGTAAGCGTGAGTTCATCCCCCGTTGCTTCCTGCAGCTCAGGCGCAAAAGAGATCGGTTCTTCCGTTTTTTCGATGCGGACATCCGCGTCTGCCGTTTCGGT
>R17__coassemble_158_pt1 | contig 53616 bp, 43 predicted proteins | sample R17__metabat2_high_PE_024 | metagenome-assembled genome bin R17
GGCCGTCCGCCGCAAGCAGGCCGCGGGCTGCTCCGGAAAAGCCTTCCGCCAGAGCCGCGTTCAGCCCGGTCAGAATTTCCCGCGCGTCCGCCAGATTCTGCTCCGGTCCGGCCAGCGGATCGGTGGAAAAGCTGTACCATACCTCACGGATCACGCCCTTCTGCGTTATGGTGGCCGACACCCGTCCACGGCCGTCACTGCTCCGGGCACTGACGGTATAATAGCTTCTGCTGCGCACCTCCAGGGGATCCGTATAAACGGGGGAAAGGCCGGCGGAGTCCAGAGCATCGGCCACAGCCATTACGGCGGTATGGGCCGCGTACCGGTTCGCGTCGTATGCCTGCGTCGCGCGGATAAATTCCGGCACATACAGCGCACCCAGCAATAGCACAGGGGCGAGCACCAGAACAAGGATCTTCCGGCGCACCGGCTGCAGCCGGATGCCGCAGGCATCTGCCACAGCCTTTGCGCTCTCTATCATCCATTCGGCCAGCCCGAAGGCCACGCTTACATCGGCCACGCCGGTCATCTGTTTTTCCCGCAGTGCTTCAAAGACTTCGTGCTGCAGGTTTGGGTCCTGCTGCAGCGGCGGAAGGCCTGCCTTTTGCAGAATTGCGGACCAGCGGCGGCCTTTCAGTCCGAATCGGGTGGAAAGAAAGGCCCACGCGAAAAACAGCAGATAAACAAAGACCACGGCAAGGCTGAAAAACAGGCCGATCCGGTAGACTCCGGCATCATCGTGGAAAACCAGGTCATCCAGCATTTCCAACAGCAGCCACCAGAAAATGAACAGAATGCTGACCAGCATTGCAGCGATCCCCAGCTTGGGAAGAGCGGCATAGCGCCGTACCTTGCGGACTTCTGTTTTATTCAACATAGCCAAAGAAGTGCTCCCGGCGCGTCCAGCGGGGAGATTGGCTGCGTCTTTTCATTTATTCATCAACCCTTTCTTCCTGCCTCTCGATCCAGGCCATCAACAGCCGGACGATCTTCTCCTGCTGACGCTCATTGAGCTCGACCCCCTGCGGGATCTTGTACCATTTTTCGAGGCAGCCGCGGCAACAGCACGCGGTAGCATGCATGGCCTTGAAGACCGGGTGCCCGTGCATGGGCGTCTGTTTCCCGTCATTCACCGGGAAAGCCGGTGCCAGTTTGATACGGACGAAATCCTCCGCATGGCGGCGAATCGTCTCCTCCCCTTTTTCGGCCAAGTACTCTCGCTCTTTTTTCGTGAGATGAAAACTGTTGCGGAACTTAGAGTGCTCCAGCTTATCCAAGGCTTCTGATAAAGTCTGCATAGATTACCTCGTATCCGGCCGCTTTCCGGTCTGTTGCCGGTATTTGGCTTATGCCGGCATTATACTACAGCTTTTCTAAAAATACACCGCTATTTTCCGCCGGAAATTTATTTCCTTCCTCCCATTCCCTCTTCCCCTTTCCGACAAAGATGACAAAAGAAGCCGCTCGCGCGGCTTCTTTGCTTTTCTGTATTGCTTCTTCTCCGCTTATCCCTTGCAAGGAATAATGAAAGCACAGTTCGTTTACGGTGGTACCGATAACGGACTGTGCTTTTTTGTGCCATTACTGCCTGAGTTGGATTTCAGTACTCCAGGAGCCTGCCGAAGTCATTCCAGTCTCCAAAAGTTTTCCCTTGCTTCGTTGCCTCAATCGTATGTTTCAGCATCCTCTGATAAGCTTCCGGATTACGGTCCCGGTAGAACTTCAGGTTTGAGGCGCGCACACGCTGATAGAGCGGAGGAAGGGACCGGAATTTGGACCAGACGCGTGCTTTTTTTAGTTCCGCTTCCGTTTCCTTATCGATTTGGAAGCTGCGCGGTCCCATAGGCGGCAGAACTTTCCGGCCGGCATCGGTCATCCGCCCGAGCTTTTCCAATCGCCGGACACGCTCTTTATTCAGTTCGGTCCAGTTGCAGCCTTTCCGCCTCGGGGAAAAGCGCTGCATTCTCCGCCCGTCGATCACGCGGACCGTGCTGTCCACCCAGCCAAAGCAGAGCGCTTCTTCCACGGCATCAAGGTACCAGAAATGCTCGCTGTCGGCCGGCTTGCCCCGCTTCAGCTCCAGGTAACATTCCTGCGCTGTGCCATGGTTTTCCTGAAGCCAGGCTCGGAACTCATTTCGATTCGAAACGCTGAGGATATTTGCAAGCTCCACCGCCTTCGCCTCCATAAATTAGGATTAATTCATTTATCCTTCCCATTCGCCCCCGGATGCATCCACTTGTGCTTCTCCCTATACTCCCGGGTTTTCTTCTGCCACTTCTCTTCGTGGTAGGCTTCCTTCTTCCGCTTTACAACGACTATCTTTTTATATAAACGTTCCCTCTGAGCAATTTCAAGTCTCGGAACCTATATTCATAACGTTTCTACCTCATAAAGTTTCCAATATTATACCATTGGAGACACAGAAATGTCCAAATAAATGGCGCAATAATCATCCAAGGCTTGATACTTATGATGTGGGAAACCTCTCAATCTAAAATTGTTCCGTATGCTTATGAACACGGAGATAAAACGCTACCTCGTTTACGGGATCTTCTCTCGAAAACACTGGATCCGGATAAAGAAAGGATTTTTTCCTATCTTAAGACGAACTGCTTTGCTGCCTGCCCCGGAATTTTCCATGATGAAATAACGCCGGCGCGTCCCGATCATGATGACCGCGCTCACGGAACAGCTCAAGCTCTCTACCTGCGAACATGACAAACCATACATGTCCGCCTACGGCGCAAATGCTCTCTATAAAAACATTACCCGCATCTGTGAAAAAGCCGGCCTGGCCAATGTCGGCGTCCACGGTCTCCGCAAGACGCTCGCCTCCGTCGCCTTCGTCGACGCCAGGGTCGGCGAGCACGAGCTGCAGAAGATCGGCGGCTGGAAAGACAACCAAACCATGCACCGCGTCTACATCCAAGTCTCCGACAATCAGGTAAACGAAGCCGCCGCCCAGATCCAGGCCGTTTTGGACTTTGTTAAAAAATGAGATTTCATCAGTAATTTCATCAGTAATCGGGTACCCTAAAATGGTAATTTTTGAGGTTTCTATGGTAATTTTTAAAATTACAATTCAAAATTCAGCGTTGAACTTTGCCAATAGTAAACATCCGCTTTTTGAATAAATTTACTCAAAAACAGGTACAAAAATGCAAAAATTCAGCTGGTCAAGAACTTTGACCAGCTGAACTTTTTTGGTGGAGATGAGGGGAGTCGAACCCCTGTCCGAAAGTACTTTAACAGGAACTTCTCCGGGCGCAGACGGTTATTTGCATTCCCTCACCCGGGCGAGAGCCGTCACTCTCAGGGGTTTGGTAGCTTCATGATGCATGGCACGGGCAAAGCTTACCGTACTCACGTTCACCACTCGTCGACGCCCTGTCCCCGGCCGTGGTGCTCCGGGGCAGAACGCTCGCTAATTAAGCAGCGAGAAGAACAGTGTTATCGTTGTTCTTTAATTTATAAAAGCTGCCCGTTTTATGGATGTCAGGCGCATCCGCCCGCTATTCCTGCCTCCGCGCCCCCGTCGAAACCGTGACACCCCCGTATCGGGGCGCCGGAATTCCGGCGCCGAAAGCTTGCGCTTTTGAATGGCTGTTTTTCAGATCTTCTCCGGCTCCGGATACTCGACGCCGAAGGTCTCGACCGTGACCTTTTTCATCACCTGCTTCTCGCGCGGGCGGTCGTTATAGTCCGTGCGCGTGCAGGCGATCCTGTCGACCGCGTCCTGCCCCTCGATGACCTTGCCGAAGGCGGCATACTGGCCGTCGAGATGCGGGGAATTCTCGTGCATCACGAAGAACTGGCTGCCGGCGGAGTTCGGGTCCATGGCACGGGCCATGGAGAGGACGCCCTTGTCATGCTTGAGGTCGTTTTTAAAACCGTTGCCCGCGAACTCGCCCTTGATGCTGTAGCCCGGGCCGCCGATGCCGATGCCCTTGGGGTCGCCGCCCTGGATCATGAAGCCGCGGATGACGCGGTGGAAGATCAGGCCGTCATAAAAGCCCTTGCTGACAAGGGAAATGAAATTGTTGACCGTATTGGGAGCGATCTCGGGATAAAGCTCCGCCTTGAAAACGTCTCCGTTTTCCATCTCGAAGGTTACGACAGGATTGCTCATGGATTCAATAGTTCCTTTCTTTCATCGTTCTCTCAATATCGCGCTTTGCTTCGCGCTCGGCGTCGCTGTCGCGCTTATCGTAGTTCTTTTTGCCCTTGCACAGCCCGAGCTCGACCTTGACCTTTCCGTCCTTGAAATAAAGCGACAGCGGGATCAGCGCCACGCCGTCCTGCATCACGCGGGCGTTGAGCTTCGCGATCTCGCGCTTGTGCATGAGAAGCTTGCGGGGGCGGACGGGATCCTTGTTGAAGATGTTCCCGTGCTCGTAGGGGCTGACATGCATCCCGCGGGCCCAAAGCTCCCCGTCCTTGATCGTGCAGTAGGAATCCTTCAGGTTCACCTGGCCTCCGCGGATGGATTTGACCTCCGTCCCCGCCAGGGAAATGCCGGCCTCAAAGCGCTCCAGGACGAAATAATCGTGAAACGCCTTCCGGTTTGCCGCTATTTCCTTTTTCCCAAGCTGTTTCGGCATAAGAACGATCTCCTTTGGATTCCCGCTCATTTTATCATAAGCTTCCCAAAAAGAAAAGTATATTTTGTAAACGAATCCAAGTTGTGGTATGATAGGGAAAAATAATCTTCCGGGAGTGTTGGATTTGAAAGCAGAGCGCAGTTTCCCCCGTTTTACCATTACCGCCAAGGGGACCCGCTGGACGGACAGCGGGCATCCCTGGATCTACGAAGCCGAGGTGCTGCAGGGCGACGATGCGGCCGAGAACGGCTCGCTTGTAGACGCCGTCTCCGTCGGCGGCAAATATATCGGCACGGGCTTCCTCAGCCGCAGCAGCAAGATCCGCATCCGCCTGGTCTCCCGAAACGCGAACGACCGGTTCGACGCCGCCTTCTGGGAGCGCCGCATCCGCTATGCCTGGGAATACCGCAAGAGCGCCATGCGGGAGGACATCTCCTGCTGCCGCGTAATTTTCGGCGAGGCGGACGGCTTCCCCGGCCTGACCGTTGACCGGTTCTCCGAGATCCTCGTCACGCAGACGCTCTCCGCCGGCATGGAGCGCCTCAAGCCGGTGATCTTCCCGCTCCTCCTCAAGGTCCTGCGGGAGGACGGGCAGGACGTCAGGGCCATCTATGAGCGCAACGACGCCGCCCTCCGCGAGCTGGAGGGCCTGCCCCAGGGCAAGGGCTGGTTCCCCACCGGCGAGCCGCTGCCGGAGCAGACCTCTACCGAGATCTGCGAAAACGGCATCACCTATTCCGTCGATTTTGAAAACGGGCAGAAAACGGGCTTTTTCCTTGACCAGAAGTACAACCGCCAGGCCGTCGCCCGGCTGGCCGCCGGCAAGCGCGTGCTCGACTGCTTTACGCACACCGGTTCCTTCGCCCTGAACGCCGCCCGCGGCGGCGCCGAACACGTGACGGCGCTCGACATCTCCGCGTCCGCCATCGGGATGGCGCAGCGCAACGCCGAGCGCAACGGGCTCTCCGGCCGGATGGATTTTCTCGTCGCCGACGTTTTCGATTATCTCACGGAGCTGGAGAAGACCGGGCAAAAGCCGTTCGACTTCATCATTCTTGACCCTCCGGCGTTCACCAAGTCGCGGAAGACCGTCGCCAACGCCGAGCGCGGCTACAAGGAGATCAACTACCGCGCCCTGAAGCTGCTCCCCCGCGGCGGCTGGTTCGCGACCTGCTCCTGCAGCCATTTCATGCCGAACGAGCTCTTCGTCAAAATGCTGCAGTCCGCCGCGCGCGACGCCAATGTGCAGCTTATGCAGCTTGAGATGCGCCAGCAGGCCCCGGACCATCCGATCCTCTGGAACGTTCCGGAGACCGATTATCTGAAATTTTATCTTTTCCGCGTCGTATAAGAACAGCGGCAGGCCGAACGGGCCTGCCGCTGCTGTCTTTTAAAAGTCCAGCTCCTCCAGGTTGAGAAGCGTGCGGATATAGATCTTGAGCGATTCCAGAAGCTCCGCCTTGCAGGCGCCCTCCTCGGCTCCGTGCATCGAGCCGACGAAGTCCGGCCGCACGCGGTCCGAATACTCGGGGCCGAAGCCGACGGCGTTCGGGAAGTGGCGCGCGTAGGTCCCGCCTCCAATCGTGAAGGGCTCGGCCTTCGCGTCTCCCGTCACCGCGCGGTAGGCCTCCATGCAGGCAGCGATCTCCGGGCAGTCGGGCGATTTGTAGAAGGGCTCCGCGTCGCGAAGCGAAACGATCTCGGAGGTGTTCCCCACCCGGCGCTTCATCGTCTCCACGATCTGTGCGGCGCTCGTCGTCGGGACATAGCGGCTGTCCAGCGACTGCCAGATCTTTCCGTCCTCCATGCCGATCATGCCGGAGACGACCGTCAGGGGCGTGAAGCCGTCAAACTTTGCGTCGATCCCGAGAGCGCTGCCGTCATAGGCCTGATGCACAAGGAGAGCATCGGCGACAAAGGCCTCTTCCTCTCCCTCGGCGATGCCGTTCTTCCAAATATAATCGAGCAGGATGCCGATGGCGTTCCGGGTCCCCTCCGGCATGGAGGCATGCCCGGCCTTTCCGTGCGCCGTCAGGTGCCAGACGCCCGGCTCCGTCTCCTCGGCGTCCACGCTCGCGCTGCTCTCCAGATGCTCCGCGCGGACCGTCGCCTCGCAGAGGTTCGGGATCGCGTTCGGAGCAAAGCCGCCGTGAATGTCCAGGATCTTCTGTGCGGCCGCCTTTGCCTTCATCGTGCCGTGCCAGATGCCCTTTTCCCCACAGATCAGCGGGAAGTCCGCGTCCGGGCTGAAGCAGAAAAGCGGGGCCGGCTCGTGCGCCAGATAATATTCCACGTCGCGCATGCCGGTCTCCTCATTCGCGCCAAGCAGCGCACGGACCGGGTATTTCAGTTCGATGCCCTGCTCCTTCAAAAACTTCAGCGCATAGAGGCAGACAACGGACGGGCCCTTGTCGTCGATGACGCCGCGGCCAAGGATATAGCCCTCCCGCTCGCGCATGATGAAGGGATCCGCCTTCCAGCCGTTCCCGGCCGGGACGATGTCCACATGCGTGATCGTGGCGAGATAACGATCGCCGCTGCCGCCGACGGAGGCATAGCCGATGTAATTCTCGCAGTTGACCGCGTCGAGCCCGAGCTCGCGGGCAATCGCAAGCGCCGTTTCCAGGGCCTTCTTCGGTCCGGGGCCGTAGGGCGCGTCGCCGGCCGGCTCCTCCTCCATGCTGTTGACGGCAACCAGCCGGGAAATATCGCGGAACAGCGCTTCCTCATTCGCCTCCGCGTAGGCGTCGATCGTCTGCTTCCAGTCCTTCATCGATTCAATTCCTCCCAATTTTTTCCATTAGAAAAACGCGAAAATGCCGAGCTTCGTCACGATGATCATGATCGCCGCCGCGATGCAGACTCCCAGCATCACGCAGGGGATCGCCTTTTTCGGCGGGATGCCGAACAGCGCCGCGACGAGCGAGCCCGTCCAGGCGCCGGTGCCCGGCAGCGGGATCGCCACCAGAAGTACGAGGCCGAACAGCCCGTATTTCTCGATCGTCTCGCGTTTGGCGTCCGCCTTTTTCTCCATCCGGGTCACGACCCGGTCCATCCTCGGCATATGCTCCCGCATCCAGCGGAAGATCGCCTCGATGAAAAAGACGATGAACGGGACCGGCAGCATGTTCCCCAGCACCGCGCACAGCGTGGCCTGCGGAAGCTCCAGCCCGGCCAGGATCCCGTACGGAAGCCCGAGCCGCAGCTCGATCACCGGGACCATGGAGATCAGAAATGTCATGAGACATTTTCCAAATTCAGTTGACAGCATTCAAATTCTCCGAACCTGATATTTCATCTGCGCCTTTTCAGCCCAGCTTGACCACATAATAGCCGTCGATATTTTGGATTGACCCGTTCGCCGGATAGGACGGCATTTCGACCACGCGCGGATCCTGCGCAAGCGCATCCGTCACGTCCCAGCCGGCGACATTCAGATGCAGCCCGAGATAGGCGCGGATGAAGTTCGCCTGGCCGTAGGTCCCGATGATCCCGTTCGTAATGCCGGCAAACTGCTCCGTGTCGGCGAGGGGCACATCATAGAAGATCTCGTTGCTTCCGACGATGCAGAGCGGAGAGTCCGCCGTATAGCCCTCCAGCTGCATCACCTGCGCGATCACCGAGGTATAGAACGTCTCCGCCTGCTCAAACTGCATGTACATCTTCGTGTAGACGCGGTTGGCAAAGCCGATATTCGTCCCCGCCGCGGCCAGCATGCAGAGCGCGAGCAGATCCACGGCGCCGTTTCTCCAAATCTTTTTACATTCCGCCCCGCACACCTCGAGCGTTACGGCCGCGAGCACATAGACGGACGTGAAGCTGAAGAGCATCAGATTGTGGAAGAGCGTCGAGATGATGCGGATGCAGTTGACCGCCGCCGGCAGAAGCGCCAGGCACAGCAGGGCGACCCAGAGCCGGCCCCCGCTGCGGTTTTCCCTTTTGCGGAAATGCGCCCCCAGCAGCACGGCCGTCACCAGCACGGCCGCAAGATGCGCGCTCTTCGAAAGCGCCGTCGGGACGAGGTCATAATAGCCCTTGTAAAAATACCCGACAAAGGACGTATACGCCACGCGGATGCCGAACAGGATCCCGCCGATCCCGCCGAGGTTCCCCTCCGCGTACTCGCTCAGCTCCGTTCCCGTCGCCGCCCGGACCGCGGCCGTGACGGCGTAATAGATCCCCATGGCGGCCGCGAGGCAGAGGACGTACGCGCCCCCTCGGCGGAGGATCGCTCTTCCGTCCTCTTCGCCGCGGAGCGTGCGGGAAAAGGCATCCACGACGAGAAGGCTCGCCGCAGCCGCCACATACACCTGATACAGGCTCAGCGAGCACATCAGCAGGAGCACCGCCGCAAGGATCCGCCCCCGCGTCAGCTCCCGGCTCAGCCGCTCCGCCGAACAGACGGCGAGAAGAAGCGCGAGCGCATAGGGCACTGCCGTGAACATATAGCCGAACGTGCACACCTGCGACGGGAAGGAGACCAGCAGCGCCGCCAGAAGGGCGGACAGCAGCGGGCTCTGAATGCGGAACATCCGCACGATGACGCAGATGGCCGCTGAGAGGAGCAGCAGGCTGACGATCCCGTTCAGCCAGGGGACCGACGACGCGGGATAGAGCTTCTCCATCAGTTCGAGCCCCCACCGGCCGGATGCGACCGTGTCCCCCTGCCCGAAGAGGCAGGCCATGTCGTCGATATTTTCCAGCTTGTTCGTGAAGCAGAAAAAGTACGTGACGGCCCCGACAAGGAGGGACGTCAGCAGCGGGATCCGGTTCTTTTTCGCTTCCGCGCACAGTGCGGCAAACAGCCGCTCGGAAACTGCCATGGCATTCTCTCCCTTCGTTTCTTCTTGAATCAGTATATTATAACAACTCTCTTCCGCAATCACAAGAAAAATCGCGCTCCGAGGAGCGCGATTTTCGTTATTTTGGGGGATCTTCTTATGCTCTGGGCTTCCGCTTCATGCGCGGGAGGACGATCACGACGATCGCGACTCCGGAGAGCACGAGGATCGCGGCCCAGGCAAAGATGTTGCTGTTATCACCCGTGCTCGGCGTGTAGGCGGCCTGCGACGCAGAGATCACGCGGAAGGTCGTCGTGGTGTACTCATACTCGCTGCCGTTGTAGACATAGCAGGAGATGTAGTACGTGCCGAGAGAGAGGCGGTTGAGGAAGGCGGCGTTGAGCGTGAAGCCGGTCTTGCTGTCCCAGGTGTAAGCGGAGGAATCAAGGCGGGTCGGGTTGGAGGAGCCGATCCAGATGCCGGCATCCTGGTTGATCACATCGGAGGCGACGAAGCTCAGAGCTCTTGCGCCGCCGTATACGTGATAATCAACGCCCTTGGCCACGAGGCCGACGCCCGTATTGAGGGTCGCGCTGACCTTGCCCTGCGGAGTGATGACCTCGAGGGTGTGCTCCTTGCTCTCCAGCGCGTTCAGGTAGCTGCCCTTGATGGAGAGGACATGCGTGCTGGTGTCGTAGGTCCAGTAGCCTTCCTCCACCTTGTTGCCGTCGATGTAGACCGTGTCGACACCGGGCTTGACGGTGAAGTTGGCATAGGTGCTGACGTTGCTCCAGTCAAGGCTGGTCGGGCTGATGGAGACGGCGCTGTTTGTCACCTTGAAGGGCAGGCGCTTGAGCGCACCGCTCGTGCCGTCCCACTCGAGGAAGACGTAGTTCTGGCCGACGGCGAGGTTGTTCAGATCCGCATAGGAGATGTAGTAGAGGTAATTGCCGGCGTAGGTGCCGCTCGTGATCTGCGTGTAGGTGTTCGTGAGGCCCTTGTTGAAGTTCTCCAGGAGGATCTCGTCGGAACCGTCCGGATCGTTGCCGATGCAGATCTTGTCCGGCAGCTCGCTCATGACGACCGCAATGTTGTGCTGGGAGTTGACGTCATAGGAGGTGTTGGAGGAAGTGGTCATCTCATAGTCGCTCGTGAGGCGCTTGATGAGAGCATCCGTCATTGTGAGCGTGTAATCGCTCGTGTTGGGCACATCAAAGATCTTGGCCACCTTCGGGAAGACGTAGAAGTTGAGCTTGCCCTTGAGCACGTAGCCGTTCTTGAAGGTGAACTGGAGATCGTAGGCGCCGGACGGGCAGTCGTTCAGAACGGCGCTGTCGGGGATGCGGATGTTGCCGTCCTGGCCGGCTTCGGCCGTGAAGAGGTTATAGGAGGTCTTGCCGTCCGTCTTGGAGACGGCCGTGATGCGGGTGACGTAGGGCTCGATGTTGAAGATGATGGGATCCGGGTCTGCCTTGTTGTAGCTGACGTACGGAGTGCCGTCCGTGTCATAGCCGGTGGAGCCGCTGACGATCTCGACGGTCGGAGTGTCCAGATAGAGGACTTCGTAGTACTTGTCTGCTTCGACATACTTGACATAGGAGACATCGGGGTCAACATAGCTGGAGACGACCGATTTGCTGTCCGGCGTCGCCGTGCTCGTCGGGCCGATCTTGAGGCCGGCCTTGTAGAGGAACCAGCCGCCGCTGACCTTCAGCGTTCCGCTTTCAACATACACCGGATAAGCGGAGTCGACCTTGCACATGGCAACCGTCGTCTCGCCGCCTTCGCAGTAGATGCCGTAGATCGTGTCGTCGTCGATGTCCAGGCCGGTAACTTTGACCGTGCCGCCGGTGACATGGAGGCCCTTGTCGAAGCGGTCGACATAGACATTGTCGCCGATATTGACCGTGCCTGCCGTGACCTTGATGCCGGAGGTCGTGCCGTGAGAGCCGTTCAGGCTGATGTTCTGGAGCGTGACGGTACCGCCGGAGATCTCAATGCCGTCAACGCCGCCGGTCAGGTCAAAGTTGATCGTATGGCCGTTGCCGTCGATCGTGACCGTGTTCGTAGGGGAGACCGTCTGCTTGGCGGTTACTGTCCAGTCGTTGACCATCGTGACCTTGCCGTTGTTGCCCGCTGCGGCAACGGCGCTTGCGAGATCCATGTGGCCGGTCATCTTGCCGGTGGAATCCTTGGCGAGGAAGATGCACTTGGCATAGTCGCTCGTCTTGCCGGCGGCTTCCTGGATGGTCACGTTGACATCGTCAACCGCAATGTGGGTAATGTCCTTGCGATCCGTCTCCGCAATGCGGGTCCCGTCGGAAAGGAGATTCACGACGCCGGCAGAATATTCGCTGCGGAGCGTGCCGCCGTTTGCGTAGACAAAGGCGGAACTGGATCTGCCGTCGCCCTGGACTTCGATGGCGGCGCCGGACTTCTCGTAGTTCGTGGAATAGGTGCCGTAGCCGGTGATGCTGCCGCCGTTGATCGTCAGGGTCGTGTTGCCGCCCTCTGCCGTTACGATACCGGTGGAGCCGTAGATCACGCCGGCATGGATGTCGGTCTTGCTGCCGTCATCGATGTAGATGGCGGGATAGCCGTTCTTGCTGTTGACTTCGGCAACACTGCTGGAGATCTCCAGCGTGCCGGCCGTGCGGATGCCGTAGCTTCTGCCGGCATTGATGACGCCGCCGGTCATGCGGACGGTGCCGCCCTTGGCAACATAGACGACCGGGCTGCCGCTGTAGGTCGGAGCCGAAACATTGTCGGAAGCCGGGAGCCAGCCGTTGAGCGTGGTGCCCTGGCCGATAACGCAGGTACCGGTGCTGTCAACATAAACGGCATTGACCTTGGCGTTGACCGTAATGTCGACATAGGTCGTATTGATGAGACCGCCGAGGTTCAGCACGCCGTTGGCGCAGACATAGAAGCCGTCGCCGTTGATCGTGCCGTTCGTGAAGGAGATCGTCTTGCCGCGGATGACGAAGGCGGCGTCTGCAGCCGTGGCGTTGATCGTAGAGCCGCAGAGGTCGATCGTGATGCGGTAATCCGTGGTGTTGCAGATATCAAAGGCGCGGACGAAGGTCAGCGTTGCGCCGCCGCGGACGGCATCGGCAAGGGAGCTGCCGGTTCCGCAGACCGCAGCCCAGAGAGAGGAGATCTTCTGCGGGTCGTTGACGTCGACGCTCGACATCGTGGAGGCGCCGTATTTCTTCGATGCAAGCTGAATGCTGTTCAGCTCAACATACATATCGTAATATTCCTGGTTGAACGCCGCGGAGTCCGGATCCAGCAGATCATTGACGGACTTCTCGACGGCAGCAGGGGCTGCTGCCTCTTCCGTCGTTTCGGCATTCTCGGCAGCTTCCTCGCCGCTCTCCGCTTCCGCTGCAGGAGCTTCTTCCGCTTCTGTCTCTCCCGCGGCCGGCTCGGCCAGGTAAGCGTTCTCGATTACTGCCATTTCGGATTGCAGCACGGCGATGCGGTCGGATGCGGCAACGGAATCGAAGGTGCCGTTGTCCGTGCCGTAGACGGCCTCTTCACCGAAGAGGTCGACCGCCGTCTGGAGGGTCGCGGAATCGATCGTATCCTGGTTGTCACGGACATACTTCAGGAAGTCCTTGTTCTCCTGGACCATGGCAAGCTCGGAATCGTCAATGCCGGAATAACCGTCACCAAGCTCGGAATCATATGCAATATATTCGGCGGCATAGGTGTCCATCAGGGCCGCCGCTTCTGCAAGCGCCGCCGCGTTGGAGCTTCTTGCCTCGGCGATCGCCGTGTCGTAATCGACGCCGGAGCCGGTGTTCTCCACGACAACGCCCTCATACGGAGAATCATCCGACGGGCGCATGTCGGCGCCGATCGTCAGACCGCCGTTGGAGCTGCTGTTCTGGACGTCTGCGGAACCGCCGATTATGATGCCGGTGTTTCCGTTGCCGTCTTCCACCAGCGCGAAGGCGCCGGCCGTCGTCATGCTGAGGATCATGGAGATCAGCATCACGACGCTGAGAAGCTTGACCATTTTCTTTTTCATCTTCAGGTCTCCTTTTCTTTCCCCTCCGGGATATTGGGTCAATAGATTGATTTTGCTCCTTGCGCACCGAATACGCGCAGAGCTATTACACACGCATAATGTAACACAAGAGTTACAGTATTGCAAGAATTATTTTTCTTTTTGCGAAAATATTTTTTACTCTTTTGTAACTTTTGTCTTTTGCAGTTTGATTCTCAGCGCAATCTCATGCTATAGGGTAACAAAGATTACATTTTAAATTCGGCAGAAAGGGAAAAGAAAGCTCCCCGATCCGGAGACCGGGGAGCTCTGCAGTCATTAATAATAGCGCTTGTTCTTGTTCTTGCGAGCCGCTTCGGACTTTTTGCGGCGCTTGACGCTCGGGCTCTGGTAATACTCCTTTTTGCGGAGATCCGCCAGGACGCCGGACTTGGCGCAGCTGCGCTTGAAACGCTTGAGAGCGCTGTCCAGAGATTCATTTTCCTTAACGTAAATTTCAGCCATCTATATCCCTCCCCTCAAGTACACCAAACGTGCGAAAAAGGGCTTGTGATTTGGTTTTATAACGGGAATATTATAGCGGTTCGAAGTGCGGTTGTCAAGAATTACTTTGCAGGCTTGAGGATCAAATTGATCAGGCGGCCCTTGACGACGATCGTCTTGACGATCTGCATCCCTTCGAGATAGCGCTTGATCTTCTCGTCGGCGCAGGCGGCTGCGATGACCGTCTCGTCGTCCGCATCGGCGGGAACGATGATGGAGGAGCGAAGCTTGCCGTTGACCTGGACGGCCATTTCCTTCGTGGCGTCGACCGTCTTCGCCTCGTCGTACTTCGGCCAGTCCATCTGCATGGCCATTTTGCCGTATTTGGCGGCAAAGCCGAGCTGTTCCCACATCTCTTCCGTCATATGCGGAACGAAGGGGCTCATCAGGAGGATCAGCTGCTCGAGGTCGCCCCTGGTAAGGCCGTTGGAATAGAACTCGTTGACCATGGTCATCAGGGCGGAGATCGCCGTGTTCATCTTGAGCTCGTCGATGTCCTCGGTCACCTTCTTGATCGTCTTGTGGATGATGGACTCGTTCTTTGCGGAAACGGCCTCATCGTCCTGCGCAAGCTCCATCAGGTTCCAGCAGCGGTCCAGGAAGCGCTTGCAGCCCTTGACGGCATCGTCCGACCAGGTGGCGACCTTCTCGAAGTCACCGACGAACATGATGTAGAGGCGCATCGTGTCCGCGCCGTACTGGGCGACGACATCGTCCGGGTTGACGACGTTGCCCAGAGACTTGGACATCTTGACGGCGGGGCGCTCCGCCTGGGCGCCGTACTTGTCGCGCAGGGCCTGCTTCTCCTCTTCCGTGTCGACATTGCCGACATAGTGGGGATTCTTGCCGAGGATCATGCCGTGGGAGGTGCGCTTGGAGTAGGGCTCCGGCGTGTGGACAACGCCGATGTCATAGAGGAACTTGTGCCAGAAGCGGCTGTAGAGCAGGTGGAGCGTCGTGTGCTCCATGCCGCCGTTGTACCAGTCGACCGGGCCCCAGTATTCTTCCGCTTCCCTGGAGACAAGCGCTTCGTCATTGTGGGCGTCCATGTAGCGCAGGAAGTACCAGGAGGAGCCGGCCCACTGCGGCATCGTGTCGGTCTCGCGCTTGGCCGGGCCGCCGCAGGCGGGGCAGGTCGTGTTGACCCAGTCCGTCATCTTGCTGATGGGAGATTCGCCGTCGTCCGTGAGCTCGTAGGAGTCGACCTGCGGCAGGATCAGCGGCAGCTCACTCTCGGGAACGGGAACGTAGCCGCACTTGTCGCAGTGGACAATGGGGATCGGCTCGCCCCAGTAGCGCTGGCGGGAGAAGACCCAGTCGCGCAGCTTGAAGTTCGTCTTCAGAACGCCGAAGCCGTGGGCAACGGCATATTCCTTCATGGCCGGGATCGCTTCCCTGACCGTGAGGCCGTTGAGGAAGCCGGAGTTGATCATGATGCCGTCGTCCTTCGCCGTGAAGGCTTCCTTTGTGATGTCGCCGCCTTCGACGACCGGGACGATCGGAAGGCCGAACTTGGTGGCGAACTCCCAGTCTCTCTGGTCATGCGCCGGAACGCCCATGACCATGCCGGTTCCGTAACCCATAAGGACATAGTCCGAGGTGAAGACGGGGACTTCCGCGTTCGTGACGGGGTTGATGCAGGTGATGCCCTCGAGGCGGACACAGGTCTTGTCCTTGTTCAGCTCGCCGCGTTCAAAATCGGACTTGTGGGCGGCCTCGTCCTGATACTTGAGGACCTCGTCCCAGTTGGAGATCTTGTCGGCCCACTGCTTGAGGCGCGGATGCTCCGGGGAAATGACGACATAGGTCACGCCGAAGAGCGTGTCCGCGCGCGTCGTATAGACCGTGACGGTGTCTCCGATATTGGTCCGGAAGGTGATCTCGCAGCCGGTGGAACGGCCGATCCAGTTCTTCTGCTGGGTCTTGACACGCTCGATGTAGCCCTCCGGGAGATCGTCGATCAGGCGGTCGGCATACTTGGTGATGCCGAGCATCCACTGGCTCTTTTCCTTGCGGATGACCTCGCTGCCGCAGCGCTCGCACACGCCCTCCACGACTTCTTCGTTGGCCAGGACGCACTTGCAGCTCGTGCACCAGTTCACCGGCATCGTCGCCTTGTAGGCAAGGCCGTGCTTGAACATCTGGAGGAAGATCCACTGGGTCCATTTATAATACTTCGGATCCGTCGTGTCGATGACGCGGTCCCAGTCAAAGCCGTAGCCGAGCATCTTGAGCTGGCGGGTGAAGTTTTTGATATTCTGCTGGGTGACGATGGCGGGATGTACATGGTTCTTGATGGCAAAGTTTTCCGTCGGCAGGCCGAAGGCGTCGAAGCCGATCGGGAAGAGGACGTTATAACCCTCCATTCTCTTTTTGCGCGTCACGATATCCATGGCGGTAAAGGGGCGCGGATGACCGACGTGCAGGCCGGCGGCGCTCGGATAAGGGAACTCGATCAGGCCGTAGAACTTCGGCTTTTCGCTTCCGGTAACGGCTGCATACGGCTTGCTCACTTCCCAGTTTGCCTGCCATTTTTTCTCAATTTCCGCAAAATTGTACTTCATTCTATTTTCCTTCCTTAGCTATTGATTGCTTCTTTATTCTTTCGCCGGCAGCGGGAGCGTGGCGGGATCGATCTCCTGGGAATCGCTCCAGAGGCGCTCCAGGTTATAGAACTTGCGGGCCTCGTCCGTAAAGACGTGGACGATGACGGAGCCGAAATCCATCAGCACCCAGATATCGGAGCGCATGCCCTCCCGGCGGATCGGCGGCTCCCCTGCTTCCGAGAGTTGGTGATCCACTTCGTCGACCAGAGCCTTGATGTGTGTGGAGCTGGTGCCGTTGCAAATGACGAAATAATCGGCCAGCACGGTCTGCTCCGCCGTCTTGAGGACCTTCACGTCCCTTGCCTTTTTATCGTCCAGCGCTTTTGCCGCGATCCCGGCGATTTCAGCAGAAGAAAGCATAGTTCTACCTCTCTTTATATTTTATTCCTTCCGGTTGTAATAGTTGCAGGCGTCGATGCTGTCGCGGAAGGGCTCGATCCCGCGGGAGCGGAGATCGTCCAGACTCATCTGAAGCGCCAGAGCCAGAGCCCCGTCCAGATCCTCGTAGGCCGCCTCGCGGAGCTTTTCCACGCCGTCAAAATCCCGCGTCGGCTCAATATAATCCGCGAGATAGAGGATCTTTTCCATGAGCGTCATATCCGGCTTGCCGGTCGTATGCCAGCGGATGGCCTCCACGACCTCCTCCGGCATGCCGAACTCCGCCTTGGCGATGGCCGCCCCGGTCTTCGCGTGGAGCAGCTTCGGCTCGGCCAGCTCGGCCGGGTCGCAGTCGATCTGATACTTCCGGCACAGCTGGAGATGCTCGGCGTAGCTGTTCCGCTTTGTGATATCGTGGAGGATGCCGGCTTTTGCCGCAAGCAGAGGGTCGGCGCCCCAACGCTCCGCCAGCCGGACCGCTTCCTGTTCGCAGCCGGCCACATGAGGGATCCGCTTTGCATTCAGATATTGGTAAGCCTTTTTTCGAAGTTCTTCAAGTTCCGTATCCATGCCGCTCCTCCATACTGTATTTATTTTTTACTTTTTCCGATTCTTGACGAGCTCGATCTTCGGGTCGTTCGGATTTCGCTTGAAAAGAACGAATTTCGTGCCGATCACCTGGACCTGCTCCGCCTTGCACGCCTCGCTGAGCGCGTCGCAGGCCTCCCGGGCCGTCAGCATGGAATTCTCCAGGACCCTGCCCTTGACGAGCTCCCTCGAGCGCAGCGCGTCCGATACGCTTTGAACGACGCTCTCCGTGATGCCGCTCTTTCCGATCTGGATGATCGTATCCGCTTCCGCGGCGAGTCCTTTCAGCTGGGAACGCTGCTTACTTGTCAATGCCATGTATATACTCCTCCAGCTGCGGCAGAAAGCTCCGCAGCGCTTTTCCCCGATGCGAGATCGCATTCTTTTCTTCCGGCGTCAGCTCCGCCATCTGCTTGTCGGTGCAGAGCGGATGAAAGACCGGGTCATATCCGAAGCCGTTGGTGCCGAGAGGGGCGTACATGATCTCCCCCTCGCATTCCCCGCGGGACGTAAGCACATCGCCGTTCGGGAAGGTGCAGCACATGCAGCAGACGAACCGCGCCGAGCGGTCCGTGATCCCCTCCATTTTCCGGAGGAGATAGTTGTACCGGTCGCTGTCCGAGGCGGCATGGCCGGGGCCGTAGCGGGCGGAATAGATGCCCGGCTCGCCGTTGAGCGCATCGACGACCAGCCCGGAATCGTCCGCGACGGCCGGAAGGCCGGTCGCCTTCGTGACGGCCGAGGCCTTGAGGTAGGCATTCTCCTCAAAGGTCGTTCCGTTTTCGTCGACTTCGAAATCGCAGCCGGCTTCCTTCTGGGAGATCAGCTCGATGCCCATCCCGGACACCAGCTCGCGGAACTCCTTCAGTTTATTTCTGTTGTTACTGGCTAAGATCAGCTTCATTTGAACAGCGCCTCTACAAAGGTCTTGGAATCAAACGGGATCAGGTCGTCGATGCCCTCTCCCACGCCGACGTATTTTACCGGGAGCTGCAGCTTGTTTGCGATGGCAAACACGATGCCGCCCTTGGCCGTGCCGTCGAGCTTGGTGAGGACGATGCCCGTCAGGCGGGACGTTTCCAGGAACTGCTCGGCCTGGATGAGGCCGTTCTGCCCGGTCGTCGCGTCGAGGACCATGAGCGTCTCCACGTCGGCATCCGGAAGCTCGCGGTCAATGATGCGGCGGATCTTCGAAAGCTCGCTCATGAGGTTGGCCTTGTTGTGCAGGCGGCCGGCCGTATCGATGATGACGACGTCGCTGCCTCTGGCCTTGGCCGCGCAGAGCGCGTCAAAGACCACGGCAGCGGGATCGCTCCCCTCTTCGTGGCGCACGATCTCCGCGCCCGAGCGGTCCGCCCAGATCTCCAGCTGCTCCGCGGCCGCCGCGCGGAAGGTGTCCCCCGCACAGAGGAGGACCTTCTTCCCCTCGCTTTTCAGCTGGGCGGAGAGCTTGCCGATCGTCGTCGTCTTTCCGACGCCGTTTACGCCGGTGAAGAGGATGACGGAGGGCTTCGTCGTCAGCTTCAGCGTGGGCTCGCCGACGGCGAGAGTCTTGGAGAGGAGCTCGATCAGCCCTTCCCGCGCCTCGTAGCCTTTCCGGAAGCGGCGTTCCCACGTCAGCTTGCGCATTCCCTTGACGACCTGCTCCGCCGTCTCTACGCCGACGTCGGAGAGGACGAGAAGCTCCTCCAGATCGTCATAGAACTGTTCGCTGTCCGGCGCATAGTCCTGAAACAGCGCCTCCAGCTCCACCATGTTTTTCCGCGTCTTGGTGAGGCCGGAAAACATTTTATCAAAAAATCCCATATTTCAGCTCCTTATTCTGCAATGGTCTGCTTTGCCTGTTCGAGATCCAGCTCCAGCACCGTCGACACGCCCTTTTCCTGCATCGTGACGCCGTAAAGCATGTCCGCCTCCTCCATCGTTCCGCGGCGGTGCGTGATGACGATGAACTGCGTCCGGTCGGAGATCGTGCGCATATAGGCGGCGTAGCGGTCCACGTTTGCCTCGTCCAGCGCGGCCTCGATCTCGTCGAGCACGCAGAAGGGCGTCGGGCGGACCTTCAGAATGGCAAAATACAGCGCGATCGCCACAAACGCCTTTTCACCGCCGGAGAGCAGCGACAGATTGGTCAGGTTTTTCCCGGGCGGCTGGCACTTGATCTCAATGCCGCACTCGAGGATGTTCTCCTCGTCCTCCAATACGAGCGCCGCCTTTCCTCCGCCGAAAAGCTCGGCAAAGGTCAGCCGGAAGGCATCGTCGATGCGGCGGAACTGCTCGGAGAAGACGGCCTTCATTTCACTCACGACATCGCGGATGATGCCCGTGAGCTCGTCCTTGGCTTTCTGCACATCGTCGCGCTGCGAGGTAAGGAACTCATAGCGCGTACGGACGCGCTCATATTCCTCGATGGCGCCGAGATTCGGCGTGCCGAGCAGACTGATCTGCCGGCGGAGATCCGAGATCTCCTTATTTTCCTTCTGCAGGTTCTCCACCGGCTTGCGGAGCTCCTGCGCCGCCGTGAAGCTCAGCTCATAGTTTTCCCAAAGCTTGTCCAGCAGCTGCTTTTCCTCCAGGTCGGAGGACGCTTTTTTCTGTTCGATCCGGGCGGAGCGGCGCTCGAGGTCGATGACCTCCTGGCTCCGCGTCTGCGTATCCCGCTCCGCGCGGGTCCGTTTTGCCTCCAGCTCCAGCTTGCTTTTGCTGATATCGTCGATCTCCTGCCGGATCGCCGCCTCCTCGGCGCCGATCTTTTCCAGCAGCTTCTCCTGCTCCGCGATCTGCGCGCGGATGCCGCGAATCGTGTTCTCGGTCTCCGCGACCGCCTTTCTGCGCACTTCGCTGTCCCCCGAGAGGCTGCCGAGCAGGATGCGGAACTGGGCGACCGTCCCTGTGACGGAAGAACGCTCCGCACGCAGCGAGGAATCCTTCGCCATCAGCTCGCTCCGCTCCTCCTGGGCCAGATCCAGATCATTTCGGAGAAGGGAGAGCGCCGCGCGGACGCGGTCGAGCTCGCCGGCCGCCGCCTCTTCCTTTTTGGCAAGCTCGCGGCTTTTTTCCTTCAGCTTGTCCAGCTCGTTGGCACGCGACAAAATTCCCGTTCCGTGCGCGCTGCTGCCACCCGTCATGGAACCGCCGACGTGGATCTGCTGCCCGTCGAGCGTCACGATGCGGTAGCGGTCATTGTGGTTTTTCGAAATGCGGACGGCATCCGAAAGCGTCTCGACCACGATCGTCTTCCCCAGAAGGCTCGCAACGATCTGCCGGTATTCCGCGTCAAACTTCACGAGATCGTAGGCAATGCCCACAAAGCCCGCATCGTTCACCGGAGCGTCGTTCAGCACGCTGCCCCGGATCGTGTCCAGCGGGAGGAAGGTCGCGCGGCCGCCGTCCGTCCGCTTGAGCATTTCAATGGCGGACTTGCCGTCGTTGCGGGAATCGATGACGATGTTCTGCCCTGCGGCTCCGAGCGCCGTTTCAATGGCCAGTGCGCATTCCTCGTCCGCCCGGATCAGGTTGGCGACCGGGCCATGGACGCCGCGGATATTGCCGCGGGAGGCTTCCCTCATAACGACCTTGACGGCCTTGGAGTAGCCCTCGTAATCCCGCTCCATCTCGGAGAGCATGTGAATGCGGGAATCGACCGTCCGTTTTTCCACGGAAAGGGAGTTCTGCTTCTCTGTCGCCGCGTTCAGCGCGTCTTCCCGCGTTTTGATCTTCATGCGGCAGCCGTTCAGCACATTGCCGTTGCCGCCGAGCTCCTCCCCGACCTGCTGCAGCTCCTTTTCGATCTCGCCCAGCCGCGCTTCGTTTTCTTCAATGCCGGCGCGGATCTCTCCGGTGCGGCTTTCCTGGTCGCTGATATCCTGCAGCATCCGCTGCGCGGATTCTTCCTGGTTTTTTATATTGGTGCGCAGCACCGCGATCCTCGACTCGCATTCCGCTCCCTCCGCCTCTTTGGCGGAAAGGCGGTCGCGGGCGCGCTCATTCTCCTCGTCCTTCCGGTGCATCCGTTCGGAGATCCCTCCGGAGGAAGCATAGAGGGCCTCCAGCTCGGCCTTGGCGCGCTCCAGAGCGTCTTTCGTCTGCTCATATTCCGCGTTGACGGCCGCCGTTTTTTCCCGGATCCGGTCCAGCGAGGCCATCCAGGCGGAGATCTCCTTCAGGCGCAGCTCGTCGCGGAGGACGAGATATTTTTTCGCCGTCTCCGACTGCTGCTTCAGCGGGCCGACCTGCAGCTCGAGCTCTTCGATCTTGTCGTTGATGCGGAGAAGATTTTCCTCCGTCTTCTCCAGTCGCCGCTCCGCCTCTTCCTTGCGGTAGCGGAAGCGGGAAATGCCGGCCGCCTCGTCGAAGACCTCGCGGCGGTCCGTGCTCTTGCTGGAGACGATATCCGCGATCTTTCCCTGCCCGATAACGGAATATCCGTCTCTTCCGAGGCCCGTATCGAGGAGAAGATCGTTCACGTCCTTCAGTCGGACCTGCTCCCGGTTGATGAAATACTCGCTTTCGCCGCTGCGGTAATAGCGCCGCGTCAGCTCCACCTCCGGGCTGTCGCTGTCGAAAATGTGCGCGGAATTATCGATGACCAGGCTCACTTCCGCAAATCCGAGCGGATTGCGGATCGCCGTACCGCCAAAAATGACGTCCTCCATTTTGGAGCCGCGCAGCGTCTTCGTCCTCTGCTCGCCCATGACCCAGAGAAGCGCGTCGCTCAGGTTGGACTTCCCGCTCCCGTTCGGCCCGACGATCGCCGTTATATCTTTTTCAAATGTCAAACGCGTCTTATCCGCAAAGGATTTGAAGCCTTGAATCTCCAGAGCTTTTAAATACAAACGTAAAACCTCAAAATATCAGTTAGTTAAGTTGTAATTATACAATAACTCATCTTATTTTTCAATGGATAAGCCTTCGATTTTCATGCCGCTCACCGTCTCGTCCGGAAGGATCTTCAGTTCGGTGAGGGAAAAGCGCTCCTTTAGCCAGCCGAGATTGCAGCGGCGCTGCCCCAGCATCTGGGAAAGAAGCCTCGGAGGGACGCGGATCACCGCGCTTTTGCCGGGCTCCGTCCCCTGCAGAAGCGCTTCGGCGCGGTTTCGCAGCATGCGGCTCTTCACGAGCTCTCCGAGCGCCGGATGGTAGGCGCCGCCGGCCGCCGCTCCCGCGGAGAGCTCCTCCGTCGGGTTCAGGCCGAGGCGAATGACCGGGATCCCCGCCTTCTCGAACTCCGGCACGATCTGCGCGCAGAGCGCGACGGCATCCTCGACGGTATGCTCCCGATACTTTCCCGCCTTCCAGAGCTCATAAAGCGCCGTATCCCGTACGATTACCGTGGGATAAATGCGCACGCCGTCCGGCTTCAGGCGGCAGATCTCCTCCGCCGTCCGGAGGCTTTCCCCGCCGGAGTCACCCGGGAGCCCGGTCATCATCTGGAGGATCAGGCGGAAGCCGAAAGACTGAACGAGGCGGGACGCGCGGCGCACGTCCTCCGCGCTGTGCCCTCTTCCGGCCCGGCGCAGCACTTCGTCGTCCAGAGACTGCGCGCCCAGCTCGACGGTCTCGACGCCATAGGCTTTCAGGCGCTCCAGCGTCGGCCCGTCGATCGCATCGGGCCGCGTGGAAAGACGGATGGAGCGGATCGCGCCGGAGCTTAAAAACGGCTGTGCCGCCTCCAGAAGTCCGGTCTGCTCGCGCTCCGGAATCGCCGTGAAGCTTCCTCCGTAAAAGGCAAGCTGAAGCGCTCCGGATGCGGGAGAAGCGCGCAGGGCCTCTTCCACGCTCCGGCGGACGTCTTTCCCCTCCGCCGGCCGCTGCTGCCCCGTGATCCTTCTCTGGTTGCAGAAAACGCAGTCATGCGGGCAGCCGAGGTGCGGCACAAAGATCGGGACGATATGCTCCCGCGCGCTCAAGGCTTCCGCGCCTCCAGTGCCTTTCCGGCCGCCATCTGCTCCGCTTCCTTCTTGGTGCGTCCGCTGCCCTCGCCGGAGGGAACGCCGTTGATGCAGACGCGGAACGTGAAGGTCTTGCAGTGGTCCGGGCCGGACTCGGAGACCGGCTCATAGACGATTCGGCTCTCTCCGTTTTGCTGCACCAGTTCCTGCAGGGCGGTCTTGTAATCGACCGCCTGATGCGTCTCGCCGAGCTCCGCCCGGCTGAGAAGCTGCTCCTGAATAAAACGCTTCGCCTCGTCCAGGCCGGCGTCCAGATAAAGGGCGGCGATCACGGCTTCCACCATGTCCGCCAGGATAGACGGCCGCTCCCGCCCGCCGCTGCGCTCCTCTCCTTTGCCGAGGCGCATATAACGGCCGATCTCCAGGCGCTTCGCGATCTCGTAAAGGCTGCCTTCGCACACCAGCTCCGCGCGCAGGCGGGTCATGCGGCCCTCCGGGATCTTGGGCTCGTGGCGGTAAAGGAACTCCGCCGTAACGAAGCCGAGGATCGAGTCGCCGAGGAATTCGATGCGTTCGTAGCACTCGGCTTTGCCGTGCTTTTCGTTGGCATAGGAGCTGTGCGTCAGGGCAAGCTGAAGGAGCTCCGGGTCGCGGAACCGGTAGCCGATCTTTTCTTCCAGCGCTTCCATTTCTCTCACTCCGCGGCAGCTTCCGCTGCGACCTTCATGTATTCAATGTTTTTCTCGATCTCTCCGATCATGCCGCTTTCCGAGAAGATCACGGCCTGACGGATCGCCGCAAAAATGGCCGCGGCGTTGGAACCGCCGTGCGCCTTGATCACCGGCTTCGAGATGCCGAGCATGGCCGTTCCGCCGATCTCATTGACGTCGAGCGATCTCTTCATCGCGCCGAGATCCTTCTTCAGGACCGCCGCGGCAAGCTTGTTGCACGTATTCTTGTAGAAGACGCCCTTCAGGGACTTCATCATGTATTTGATGACGCCCTCCGTCGTTTTGAGGAGGACATTGCCGGTAAAGCCGTCCGTCACCACGACGTCGACGTCCCCGCTGAAAACGGTCGTCCCTTCGATGTTGCCGATAAAGTTGATCCGGCCCTCGTTCTTTGCCTGCTGCAGCAGGGCAAAGGTCTTATGCTGGAGCTCTCCGCCCTTGGTGTCCTCCGTTCCGACGTTCAGAAGGCCGACGCGGGGCTCGCTGCAGCCCAGGATCCGGGAGGCATAAAAGCTGCCCATGTAGGCAAACTGCATCAGATATTCGGGCGTGCATTCCACATTGGCTCCGCAGTCAATGAGCATGACGCCGTGCTCGCCGGCCGGCAGGACCGGGGAGAGCGCCGCGCGGCGGATCCCGCGGATCCGCTTGACGATGAGCGTGGCTCCGGTCAGCAGAGCGCCGGTAGACCCCGCCGATACGACGGCGTCGCCCTGTCCTTCGGAGAGGAGCCGGAGCGCCACCGTCATGGAGGCGTCCTTTTTGCGGCGCGTGGCCGTGCTCGGGTCGTCCTCCATCGTAATTACGTCCGGAGCGTGAACGATCTCCACGTCTCCCGCCCGGTCGCCGAGACAGGCGCGGACCTCCGCCTCTCTTCCGACCAGAACGATCTCCACGCCCAGCTCGTCCCGGGCGCGCAGAGCTCCCTTGACGATCTCTTCGGGGGCGTTGTCTCCGCCCATGGCATCAACAATGATCTTCAAGATGAAATACCTCCTTCTCCATCAGCCGGCCGATCACCGCAAGCGAGCGCTCGGAGATGGCCGCATTCTTGTTTCTCTTTCCCTTGACCCGACGATCCAGGGGCGTAATAATGCCGAAGTTCACATTCATCGGCTGGAAATCTCCGACGCTCCCGCCGGAAATATAGTTTGCCAGGGCACCGATGGCCGTCTCCTGCGGGAAGTCCACCGCCGGCAGGCCGAGCACTCTCGCCGCCGTCTCAATGCCGACCAGCATGCCGGACGCCGCCGACTCCACATAGCCCTCCACGCCGGTCATCTGCCCGGCGAAGCTGATGCGCGGCTCCGAGCGCAGGCGGTAATACCGGTCGAGAAGCTGCGGGCTGTTCAGGTAGGTATTGCGGTGCATGACGCCGTAGCGAACAAATTCGGCATTGCGCAGCGCGGGGATCATGGAGAAGACCCGCTTCTGCTCTCCCCAGGTCAGATGCGTCTGGAAGCCGACGATGTTGTAGAGCGTGCCCTCCTTGTTGTCCTTGCGAAGCTGCACGACGGCATAATTTTCTTTGCCCGTTCTCGGGTCGACCAGGCCGACCGGCTTGAGCGGACCGAAGCGGAGCGTATCGACGCCTCTGCGGGCCATGACCTCGACGGGCATGCAGCCCTCGAACACGCCGCCGTCGTCAAAGCCGTGCACCTCGGCCTGCTTTGCCGCGGTCAGATTCTCCCAAAAGGCGAGATATTCCTCCTGATCCATCGGGCAGTTGACATAATCCGCCGTTCCCTTGTCATAGCGGGAGGCAAAGAAGGCGCTCTCCATATCCACGCTCTCCAGCGTGACGATGGGGGCGACCGCATCATAAAAATGCAGCCCCTCTCCGCATTTTTCGGCGATCCGGTCCGCAATGGCATCGCTGCTCAGCGGCCCGGACGCAATGACGACTTCCCCTTCCGGGATCTCGCAGGCCTCCTCCGAAACGATCTCGATGTTTCCGCAGGAGGAGAGCTTTTCCGTGATATATTTTGCAAAGCCCTCCCGGTCGACGGCCAGAGCGCCGCCCGCCGGCACCGCATGCCGGTCGGCGCTCTCCAGGAAAAGCGACCCCATTTTCCGCATTTCCGCCTTCAGCAATCCGACGGCGTTCGTCAGCTCGTCGGAGCGGAGCGAATTGGAGCATACCAGCTCTCCGAAATACGGAGAGACATGCGCCGGGCTCATTTTTTTCGGCTTCATCTCGATGAGCCGGACGGAAATGCCGCGCTTGGCGAGCTGCCAGGCGCACTCGCTTCCGGCCGGGCCCGCACCGACGACCGTTACGGTTTTGTTGGTTGACATATTATCGTATACCTATTCTATATTACTTAATTTTGTTTCTGTAATTCAATTATCTTATTATTATTGACGTAATGCCGCCAAGAATGCAGAAAGAAGCCGATTATTTCGGCTTCTTTCCGGTGCGTTTGGCCGGTGTCGCTGTCTTTGCGGTCGTCTTTGCAGTCGTCTTCGCGGCGGTCTTCGCAGTCGTCTTCGCCTTATAGCCGCGTTCCTCGGCCGGGACAAAGCGGCTGCAGGCCTCGTTTTCGCAGAAGGTCTTGGACTGTCCCTTTCCGCTTCGCTTGAAGAGCGTCTTCCCGCAGGCCGGGCAGTACTCCTTGGTGGGAACGTCCCAGGTGATAAAGGCGCATTTATATACGCTGTTGTTCTCGCAGGCCCAGTATTTCTTTCCGTCCGCATCGGTCTGCTCCGTCACAGGCCTGCCGCACTTCGGGCAGATGCCGCTCTCCGGCTTTTCGTCCGTCCGGCAGGAGCAGAGCACCTTGTGGTCCTCGCAGGAATAATAGGTATTTCCGTTGCGGGAGCTGCGCTTGAGGATCCGTCCGCCGCACTGCGGGCATTTTCCGGGCATTTCGATGACGAGAGGCTTGGTGAAGGTACACTCCGGGAAACGCGGGCAGCCGAGGAAGTAGCCGAAGCGGCCCTTTTTCTTGACCATGCGGGCTCCGCAGACCTCGCAGATCTCATCCGTCTCGATATCCGGCACCTTTACCTTCACGCCGGCCGTCTCTTCGGTCGCCTTGGTCATCTCGCCGCTGAAATCGGCATAGAAGTCCTTCAGCAGAGCCTTCCAGTTCTGCGTTCCGGTCTCGATCTTGTCGAGGCCCTCCTCCATGGAGCTGGTAAAGCCGAGGTCTACGATATCGGCAAAATGCTCCTGCAGGAATTCGGTCACGACCTCGCCGAGCGGCGTGGGCTGCAGATGGCGCCCTTCCTTGGTGACATAGTCATGGGAGGTGATCGTGGAGACCGTGGATGCATAGGTGGACGGACGGCCGATCCCCTTCTCCTCCATCGCCCGGATCAGCGTTGCCTCGGTGAAGCGGGACGGCGGCTGCGTGAACTGCTGGTCGCTGTTCGTTTTCAGCAGCTTCAGCTCCTCTCCCTCGGAGACCGACGGGAGAAGATTGGACAGCTCGTCCGACTCCTCATCCTTCGCCTCTTCATAGAGCACCGTATATCCCTTGAATTTCATCTCCGAGCAGTTGGCGCGGAAGCACTGCCCGGCCGAGACGGCATCCACCACGATGCTGTCATAGACGGCGTTTGCCATCTGGGAGGCCGTAAACCGCCCCCAGATCAGCTTGTAGAGCGAATACTGATCCTTGTTCAGATCTCCGCGCAGCATTTCCGGCGTCAGCGTCACGTCCGAAGGGCGGATCGCCTCATGCGCGTCCTGCGCCCCGGCCTTGGTCTTGAACCGGCGCGGCTTTCCGGGATAGGCGCTCTCGCCGTAATGCTCCCGGATATACTGCCCGGCGGCGGCAAGCGCCTCCTCGGAAATGCGGAGAGAGTCCGTTCTCATATAGGTGATGAGGCCGATGCTGCCGCGTCCGGCGACCTCAATGCCTTCATAGAGCTGCTGCGCGATCATCATGGTCCGCTTCGGCGTCATGTTCAGCCGGCGGGACGCCTCCTGCTGGAGGCTGGAGGTGATAAAGGGAGGCGCGGGAGACTTGGTCTTCTCGCTGCGCTTCACATTCTTTACGGAAAACGGCGCCGCCGAAACGGCACGGACGATCTCCTGCACCTCCGCTTCGCTGTGCAGCGTCTGCTTCTTTTCGGCGCCCTCGGGCGCAAAATAGCGGGCCGTAAAGGAGCTTCCGTCCTTTGTCTGAAGGGAGGCGTCGAGAAGCCAGTACTCTTCCTTTTGGAAGGCACGGATCTCCTTTTCCCGGTCGACCACCATCCGGACCGCGACGGACTGCACGCGCCCCGCGGAGAGGCCGTACTTCACCGTCTTCCAAAGCATCGGGGAGAGCTCGTAGCCGACGATGCGGTCCAGCACGCGGCGTGCCTGCTGGGCGTTGACGAGATTCTCGTCGATATCGCGCGGATTCTGAATGCTCTTTGTGACCACACCCTTGGTGATCTCATTGAAGGTGACGCGCTTTGCCTTTTCGTCCGGCAGGGCGAGAAGCTCCTTGAGATGCCAGGAGATCGCCTCGCCCTCGCGGTCCGGGTCCGTTGCAAGGAAGACGGTCTTTGCCTTTTTGGCATCCGCCTTGAGCTCCTTGATCAGAGCGGTCCGGTCGCGCACGGGGATATATTTCGGCTCAAAGGTCTCGAGGTCGACGCCGAGCGAGCTCTTCGGGAGATCCCGCAGATGCCCCATGGAGGCCTTGACGGTATAGTCTCTGCCCAGGTATTTTTCAATCGTTTTTGCTTTTGCCGGTGATTCCACGATCACCAGATTTTTTGCTGTTGCCATCGTCTGGATATCCTCACTGTGTTATTTCAATACGATTCCGAGCTGCGGGTCTCTCCGGATCAGGCCGCGGATCTCCAGCATGGTCAGCTGGGAGAGCACCTGCCCGGCGCCGAGCCCGGTCTCGGCCACGATCTCGTCGGTGCTGGAGCAGCCGCTTCCTACGGCAGCCGCCACAGTCGCCTGCGCGCCGCTGAGGTTCCGCATCGCCTCCGCGCGTTTTGCCGCGGCCGGGATCTGCTCCGGTTCGGGCTGCTGCTTTTTCGGCGTCTCGGCCGGGGTCTTCCGCCCGTCCTCCGGTCTTCTCCGGGACCGTTTCGCCTTCGGCTTTTCCGGTTCCTTCCAGTCGATCCGAAGCGTCTCGTGGATGGAAGAATTCACGCGCCCGGGGAAGAGAGGCTCATATTCCTCCATCACTTCCCAGCCGTGCGTTACCATGCGGGCTCCGTCCTTGATAAACTGCAGCGTGCCGGCGCTCGTCTCGCTGTCGGCGTTGCCGGGAAGGGAAAAGACGTCCTTTCCCTGTTCAAGCGCGTCGGAAACGAAAAAGCGCGTCCCGCTCTTTTCCGGCGCCTCGACCACGACGACGCCGAGCGAAATTCCCGCCGCAATGCGGTTCCGCTCCCGGAAGAAGGACTTCTGCGGCGGCGTTCCCGGCGCATATTCGGAGACCAGCGCTCCGCAGCGGGCGACCTTCAACGCCAGCTTACTGCGCGCCATCTCGACCGGCGTCCCGAGAACGCCGATGCATTTTCCGGCGCCGAGCGCGCCCTCGGCCGCGGACGAATCCGCCCCCACGGTCAGCCCTGACACGACAAGGCCGCCGCAGCGGGTGATCTCGTAGGCGATCGTCCGCGCCATGCGCATTCCGTATTCGCTCGCCTTCCTCGTTCCGATCACGGCGACCGCCGCCCGCTCGTCAAGCGGAGGCAGGCTCCCCTTGACATACAGCATGCAGGGCGGGGCATAGATCTCCCGCAGGCGCTGCGGGTAGGCCGGGTCGTCATAGCCGAGCAGGCGGATCTGTTCTTTTTCGCACCGCTCCCGGATCCGCTCGGCCTCGCCGATATCTTTGTCGGAAAGCACCCGGGCCGCCTTCGCCGAGACCCCGCGGATGCCGCGGTAGTCCGCTTCCTTTGCCTCATAGATCGCCTCGGCCGACGGGAATGCCCGCAGCAGCGCCGCCCTGGAGGCAAGGTCGGCTTCCCGCTTCAGCGAGAGCCAGAGCAGGAAAAGCTCTCTGTCATCTTTCACAGCCGTTTCCCCCGCATTTCCCACATCAGCACCGATGCGGCGACTGCCGCGTTGAGCGATTCGCTCTCCGGGTTCATGGGGATGATGATCTCTCCGTCGCACAGGGCGCGGAGCTCGCCGCTCAGCCCTTTTCCTTCGCTGCCGACCGCCACGGCGCAGCGCCCGAGATCCAAGGTGCAGATGCTCTGCGCCCGCTCGGAGAGCACAGCCCCGTAGAGGCGGAGGCCTCTCGCATCGAGCGCAGCCTTCATTTCCTCCCGCTCCATCCGCAGAACGCTCTGCCGGAAGATCGCGCCCATGGTGGCGCGGACCGTCTTGGGAGAGGTGCAGTCGGCGCAGTCTCCTACCAGAAGGACGGCGTCGATGCCGAAAGCGTTCGCCGTCCGGATCACCGTGCCTACATTGCCGGGATCCTGGACATTTTCAAGGACCAGGATGCTCTCGGCGTCCGTCCGAAGCTCCGCTTCCCTCCGGCACACCGTGAAGAGCGGGCCGGGGCTGTTCGCCATAGGAGAGGCATAGTCAAAAAGCTCGGCCGGGCAGCAGAATTCCTTCGCCCCCGGCGTCAGGCGGCTTTGCAGCGGAGACGGGGCTTCCTTCCACAGCACGGACCGCACCTCGGCTCCGGCGTGCAGCGCCTCCTCAAGAAGCTTTGCCCCGTCGCATAGGATCTCCCCTTCGCTTCTGCGGAAGGCGGCGTCCTTCGCCAGCGTCCGCAGCCGGGATATCACTGCATTTTTTCTCGATGTGATCCGTTCCATAGTTCTCCTGCTGTTTTCTCGCCCCGCGGCAGGGGCAGTTTCGGTTTATCAAAATACAATAGAAATAAGTAGTTTGTCAATACGATGTTTTTGCTCTTTCCACATTCAGCATCTCGCTGAGCTTCATCGCCGGCAGGATATTGTCCTCGGAGGCGATCAGGGTATTGGACACGTACTGGAAGGAGCTCCCGTCCCCCGGGCGGACCGTAAGGATGTGCTCGAAGGCGCAGTCCGTCCCGTACCACTCGTTCACGGCGTCCACCACCATGGTGATCGTCCCGTCGTTATTGTAAGTATAGCTCACGACCTCCGGCTGCGGCGTCCGCGGGGTCACATTATAATAGTCCCGGTCATAGCCGAGGAAGAAGTAGCCTCCGAGCGTGGAATTATAGTCCGAGATGTTCCGGAGAACGGCGCTTCCGATGCGGAAATAGACCTGCGTGTTGTTCTCAAAGGTCTCCTGCGGCACGAGGTACAGCCTCGTCCCGGCGACGGCCTTGTAGTAGGAGCGCACGTTATACGACGAGAGCATGTCGGTCCCGTTATAAAGGGAGAAGACATACGCGTAGAGGCTGTTGAAATCGACCGGGCTGAAGTCCGCTTCCGTCCAGGTCGTCGTGAAGAGATTGTTCTCAAAATACCCCACCGGCTCCACATAGCGCTCGCACAGCGTCTTGGCCGTGCTGTCAAGCGGCGAAACGCGGAGCATGACGTAGGAATCCGTGTTTGCCTTCTGGTTCTCGTCAAAATCCGAGGTGTCGCGGGTGTAGATCAGCCAGCCCTTCTCCGTATACCGGACCTCGCCCACGGCGTAGCGCCCCTCGGAATAGATGCGGATGCTCCCGTCGTCGTTCCAGGCGGCCGACATGGAGTAAAGATGCCATATCCCGCTCTCGCGGGAGAGGCAGAAGGCGCTGACATGCCCGTCCGGGTAGACGATGAAATAGGTTCCCGTAATGTCCTCGTCCGAAAGGCTCTGGGTGCGTCCGAAGGCCGCCAGCGTTTCATACCCCTGCATATTCAGCTCGCCCTGGCTGTCCACGGCCGGATACCCTGCGCCGGCAATGTCCCCCAGCATGGAGGCGATGGAGGCCGTGGAGAGCGTGATGTTCATCGTCGTCCCCTTGTCGGCGGCAAGATAGGTCTCGCGGCAGGCGTCCGTCGCCGTGACGAGCTTGGCGCGGAGGACGGAGATCCGGCCGGCGCTGTCCGACGAGAGGCTGTTGTACTCCTCTCCTGTATACGCCGTCCCGTCGCTGACCTCGGTCTCCGCGAGGGCCTCGGCCGCCTCTACCGTGTAATTCTGCGCGTCGGCGATGCTGCCGTCCTCCCCGACCTGCACGATCCTTCCGTCGACGATCTCATAGGTCACATTGTCTGTTTTTTTCGCGCCGCATCCGCAGAGCAGGAGCAGCGTCAGGAGCATTCCGATGGCGATGGCTCTTTTCATGTTTCCGGTTCCTTCGGTTTAGATTCGTAATTATTTATTATATCGCAAAAATCATCGCCGCGCAACGTCCGATTCCGTTCCGCCTGCGGATATTGATAAAACAGATGCAAGCGGAACAATTTCTTGTTGCATCTGAAGGGGTCTTAGTGTATAATCTCATTTAAATGCAATATTATATTACTCAAACTTGCAGAAATTCTTAGAAGGGAAACATTTTATGGAAACCAAGAACATCCGCAACATCGCGCTTCTCGGCCACGGCAACGTGGGCAAGACTTCTTTGGCAGAAAGCATGCTTTTCATGACCGGAGCCGTTGACCGCCAGGGCAAGGTCAGCGACGGCAATACGCTCTGCGACAGCGATCCCGAAGAGATCGCCCGCCAGATCACCATCTCCACGGCAGTCGCCCCGATCAGCTACGGCGGCTGCAAGATCAACGTTCTGGACTGCCCGGGATTTTTTGACTTTGTCGGTGACGTTCACTGCGCTCTGCGCGCCGTGGAAGGCGGCATGATCCTCGTCTCCGCAAAGGACACCGCCGAAAGCGTTGCCGTCGGCGCCCAGCGCTCCTGGAACTATCTCAAGAACGCCAATCTCCCCGTCATGTTCTGCATCTCCAAGTGCAAGGAAGAGCATGCGGACTTCACCAAAGCCCTCAACACCCTGAGAGGCAAGTACGGCTCCGCCGTCTGCCCGGTCACGATCCCCGCCTCCGACGGCGCCGGCGTCATTGACCTCGTGCACAATGTCGCCTACAAGACGGTCGGCGGAAAGACGGTCAAGCAGGATATGCCCGCAGCGGACGCCGACCTGGTCGCCGAGCTGCGCGAGGAGCTGATGGAAGCCGCCGCCGGCTCCACGGAAGAGCTCATGGAGAAGTATTTCGACGCCATGGAGCTGTCCACGGAAGAGATCATCGAAGGGCTCAAGGTCGGCGTTGCCGAGCGTTCCGTCGTCCCCGTATTCGCAAGCGATGCCATGACCAACGTCGGCACGATCGCCATGCTGCAGAACATCGTTGACTACTGCCCCGCTCCGGAAGAGAAGGCCTCCCCGGTCGTCGGCTTCGTGTTCAAGACCATTTCCGACAAGTTCGGCAAGTACAGCTTTGTCAAGGTCAAGTCCGGCAAGATCGCAGCCGGCGCCTCCCTGCGCAATATCCGCACCTCCTCCAACGACAAGCTCGGCCGCCTTTACAATATCACCGGCAAGAAGAGCGTTGAAGTGACCGACGCCTGCTGCGGCGACATCGTGGCCATCGGCAAGATGGACTGGAAGACCGGCGACACCGTCACCGATTCCAAGGAAGACATCGAGCTGCCCGCGATCGAGCTGCCCGATCCCATGTACTCCATGGCGATCGCCCCGAAGACCAAGGGCCAGGACGACAAGGTCGCCGCCGGCCTCTCCAAGCTCAACGAGGAAGACATCTCCTTCACGGTCGTCAACAATGCCGAGACGCACCAGATGGTCATTTCCGGTGCCGGCGACATTCAGATCTCCGTCCTCACGAACAAGCTCAAGAGCCTCTACAATGTTGAGACCGAGCTTCTCCCCGCCCGCGTCGCCTACCGTGAAAAGATCAAGGGCAAGGTCGAGGCCCACGGCCGCCACAAGAAGCAGTCCGGCGGCAGCGGCCAGTTCGGTGATGTTTGGATCCGCTTCGAGCCGCAGGACGAGCAGGACGATATGATCTTCGCGGAAGAGGTCTTCGGCGGCTCCGTTCCGAAAAACTTCTTCCCGTCCGTGGAAAAGGGCCTGCGCAACGCGGTCGTCAAGGGCGTTCTCGCCGGATATCCGCTGGTCGGCCTGAAGGCCACGCTGTACGACGGCTCCTACCACCCGGTCGACTCCAACGATATGGCCTTCCAGACGGCTGCCCGCCTTGCCTACCAGGACGGCATCCCCAAGGCAAAGCCCACGATCCTTGAGCCGATCGGCCAGCTCTTCGTCACGATCCCGGACGAATACCAGGGCGCCATCATCGGAGACATCAACTCCAAGCGCCGCGGAACCATGATGGGTTCCATGCCCGCGGAAGACGGCATGACCACCATCGAGGCCGAGGTCCCGATGGCAGAAATGTCCACCTACACCATCGATCTTCGTTCCATGACGCAGGGCGCAGGCACCTTCACCTGCAAGTTCACGCGTTACCAGGAAGCTCCGGGCAATGTTCAGGAAAAGGTCATTGCCGAGGCCAAGGCAAACGAAGAAGACTAAATCGTTTCCAACGAGGGGAGATCTTGCATCTCCCCTCTTCGAAATCTATTTTCCGGGAAGCAGGCAATGAAAAAGCAGTTTAAGTTCACCGTGCTGAAAAACTTCATGTGGTCCATCGGGATCGTCCTCTCTCTGGCGGCGGTCTCCTTCGGGCTGCTTTTTTCCATGTTTCATAAATATACCGGCTCCGGCGGCTCGCTGACGCCTTCTCTCAACGCCTCCTCCGCCGTCTCGGACGAGCAGCTTCCAGCGGAGGCGGTTTCCGCCTCCGGCACGCAGGAGGACCGGTCCTCCGACGCGCTCGGCAGCGGCGTTTCCCGCGGCGTTCTGAACACGCTGAGTGAGGTTCCGGATGCCGGCGAGGGCTATATCAGCCGCCTCACCTTCCTCGTGGACAGCACCTTCATCAGCCTGCGCGACCTCAGCCTGGTCGATTCCTCCTCCGTCTGGGGGACGGAGACCGGCAGCATGCCGATGGGCTCTCTCAGCAGCACGCTCATCCGCTTCCGGGACGACAGCGCCATCTCCCCCGCCAGCGCCGCCATGATTGCGAAGCCCGAGATCCTCGTCATCGGAATCGGAACGGACGGCCTTGCCAAGGTGGACGAGAACACCTTCATCACCAACTATGACGCTCTCATTGCCGACATCCGCTCCGCCAGCCCCGACACGCTCATCATTTGCTGCGGGCTTCCTTCGGTCATCTCCGGCTACACCGGGCAGGACGGCCTTGGCGTCACCGTCATTAGCGACGGAAACGACTGGGTGCAGCTCGTCTGCCGCGATACGGGAGCCTATTTCCTCGATGTGCAGGAGGAGCTGAGCGAGAGCGTGCAGCTGCTCTCCCGCTATGCCGCCTCCAACGGGAAAACGCTCAACCGCGCCGGGCTGGAGGCCTTTCTGAGCTACCTCCGCACGCACGCGCTGCAGTAAAAATTTTTGAAAAAATGCAGAACCTCCCGGCTGTTTTTCAGCTTTGGGAGGTTCGTTTTATTTTTCAGATAATAAATCCGCCGTCCACGCCGAAGACCTGGCCGGTCGTATAGCCGGCGTGCGCCAGGTGAAGGATCGTCTCGGCGATCTCCTCGGCCCGCCCGAGCCGGCGCAGCGGGATCTCCTCCGCAAGCAGATCGAGCGTCTCCCGGCCCAGCACCTGCACCATATCCGTGTCGATGACGCCCGGGGCAACGCAGTTCACGCGGATGCCAGACGGGGCAAGCTCGGCGGCAAGCGAGCGCGTCAAGCCGATGATCGCGTGCTTTGTGGAGGAATACGCCGCCTCGCAGGACGCCCCGTGGCTGCCCCAGATGGAGCTGACGTTGATGATACAGCCCTCATGGCGCTGCAGCATTCCCGGCAGGACGGCCTGGATCGTATGGAAGCAGCCGCCGAGATTCACGGCGAACATCCGGTTCCACAGCTCCTCCGTAACGTCCTGGAACTGCCGCTGCTCGGCAATGCCGGCATTGTTGACCAGAAGCGAGAGATGCCCGAATTCCTCCTCCGCATGCCGCACCATTGCCTGCACCTCGTCCGCCGACGCGACGTCCGCCCGGACGGCGATCGCCATTCGCCCTTCGTCCCGCAGCTCGCGGACCAGTGCCTCCGCCTTTTCCTTCTGCTCGATGTAATTGATGCAGACGGCGTATCCGTCCCGCGCCAGAGCCCTTGCCGCCGCGGCGCCGATCCCCCGGGAGCTCCCCGTAATGAGCGCTGCCTTTTCCATCCTTGTTCCGCCTTTCTTCTTTTTTTCCATAGTAACATATTCTCCGCTTTCAGCGTTAACATTTTTTTCATAGAAATTCCATAATTTTCCTCTTTTTTCCCTTCGGATTTTGAGTATAATGGCAGCATAAACAAGGAGGGCCGGACAGTTCCAAGGCTCTCCGATATGAAAGGAGCATCCTTTATGTCTGAATTTGAAACCAAAACCGAAACCGCACGCGGCGGCTCCCACGCCCGCAAGAGCTCCGCGCATTCCACCGGCCGCGCCTCCCGGCTCATTGCCGTTGCTCTTCTGTGCTGCCTGCTGGGCGGCTTTGCCTTCGCCGGCACGGATCTCTCCGCCGCCGCCGAACCTGCTTCCGCCACGGTCCTCTCCGCTGCCGACATTTATGAGCAGAATGTAAACTCCACCGTCGGCATCACGATCAGCGCCCAGATCACTTCCCGCTACTACGGCACGCAGACCTATGCAGCCTCCGGCTCCGGCTTCATTATCACGGAAGACGGCTACATTCTCACCAATTACCATGTCATTGAAGACTATGACACCGTCACCGTCGCCGCATACGACGGCACTACCTACGATGCCGAGGTCGTCGGCTACGACGAGAGCAACGACATCGCCGTCCTCAAGATCGATGCCGAAGGCCTCACGCCGGTCACCTTCGGTGATTCCGATGCTCTCCGCGTCGGCGAAGACGTCTATGCCATCGGCAATCCGCTCGGCGAGCTCACCTTCTCCCTGACCCGCGGCATCGTCAGCGCCCTCAGCCGCAACATCAAGGTGGAATCCGGCAACACGATGTCCCTCATCCAGACGGACTGCGCCATCAACTCCGGCAACTCCGGCGGCGCTCTCTTCAACTCGGCCGGTGAAGTCATCGGCATTACCAACGCCAAGTACTCCTCCTCCGGCAGCTCCTCCGAGGCCTCCATTGACAACATCGGCTTTGCGATCCCCATCAACAGCGTCAAGCGCATCGTCAACAGCATCATTGAAAACGGCTACATCCTCAAGCCCTTCATCGGCGTCAGCGTCTCCACGATCTCGGACGATGTCAAGAGCGTCACCGGCATTGATTCCGGCGCATGGGTCCGCGAGATCACGGAAGACGGCCCCGCTGCCGAGGCCGGGCTGCAGGTCAACGATATCATCGTCAAGGTCGACGACCAGGAGATCACCTCTTCCTCCGATCTCGTCTCTCTCATCGGCAAGTCCGAGCCGGGCGAAACGCTCAAGTTCACCGTTTACCGTCAGGGTCAGGAGATAACGATCGACGTTGAGATCGGCTCCAAGACGGAAGCCGCCCTTAAGGAGACCGAAGAGGTCGAAGAAGAGATCGAAGAGGACGACAGCGACTTCGGCGGCAGCCACCAGTCCCCGAATTACTACAACTTCGGCGGCAGCGGCAACGGCGCCAACTCCATGGAAGATTTCTTCAACTATTACTTCGGCTACGGCTTCTAAGCCGTCCGGAACCGGGAGCAAGGCGGGGACCTCTGCGGAGGCTCCCGCCTTTTCCAATTAATTTACAAAAAAATTCAGGTTACATAAAAAAATTACTTGACATTTACATAATTTTGTAATAGATTTGTAACATCAATTAACGAGTATTTCTTTTTAGTAACAATTTCAAGAAGAAATCCACAATTATCCAAACAGGAGGTATTGAAATGGCTGTCTATCTTTCTCTGATGAGCATTATGGCGGTTCTTCCCCTTGGAATCGGTTTTGCGCAGGAAAAGATCACTTCCAAGAAAAACGACCGTGACTGATCCTCCTGAGCCGGAATCCAAAAAACGGAGCAGAACTTTTCTCTGCTCCGTTTTTTATTTTGAAAATGGGATAGACAATTTCGGAAAGCTGTGGTATATTATCTTTATCAATGCAGAGTTAGTATATCGGTATTACTCCAGCTTCCCAAGCTGGTTAGGCGGGTTCGACTCCCGTACTCTGCTCCAGATCACTCCCTTGAATTTCTTCGGATTCAAGGGATCTTTTATTTCATTCATATACAAAGGAGGTTTCCAAATGCAGGCAATGGAAAAGCAGTTCCACATTCGCTGCGCTCCGGGCGATGTGGGGCGTTATGTGATCCTCCCGGGGGATCCCGGGCGCTGCGCGGCCATCGCGGCTTATTTTGATGACGCGCAGCATGTTTCGCAGAACCGGGAGTTCAATATCTATACCGGCTCTCTGCTGGGAGAAAAGGTCAGCGTCTGTTCGACGGGGATCGGCGGGCCTTCGGCCGCGATCGCCATGGAGGAGCTGCACAACATCGGCGCCGATACCTTTATCCGTACCGGCACCTGCGGCGGGATCGACCTGGACGTGCGCTCCGGAGACATCGTCGTCGCCACAGGCGCCGTTCGCTTTGAGCACACCGGGCTGGAATATGCGCCCATCGAGTTCCCCGCCGTCTCGGATCTCGATATTGCGCTGGCGCTCCGCGAGGCCTCCCGTGCCCTCGGCTTCCGGACGCACACGGGCGTCGTGCAGTGCAAGGATTCCTTCTACGGGCAGCATTCGCCCGAACGCATGCCGGTGGCGGAGGAGCTTCTCTATCGCTGGGAGTGCTGGAAGCGGCTCGGCGTCAAGGCGTCCGAGATGGAGTCAGCCGCGCTGTTTGTCGTGGCGGCCGCGCTCGGGGTCCGCTGCGGCTCCTGCTTCCACGTTGTCTGGAATCAGGAACGGGAAAAGGCCGGGCTCGACCAGGACATGAGCGAGGACACCTCCGGCTCCGTCCGCGTGGCCGTGGAAGCGCTCAAGAAGATCATCGCGCAGGACCGCGGAGAAAATTAAACGCTTACGAAAAATGCCTGCCGGCAGCTGCCGACAGGCAATTTTCTTTAATCCAGCATGCCGAGTTCGGCGAGCGCCCGGTAGATCCCGTTTTCGCCGATGTCCGCCGTCACGCGGTCGGCGCGGCTCTTCAGCGCCTCGCAGGCATTTCCCATCGCGATCCCGGTGCCGGCAAATTCGATCATGTCGATATCGTTGGCCCCGTCTCCGAAGGCGACGGAGGCTTCCCGGCCCAGGCCGTAATGCTCCAGCACCTTCTGCATCCCGTAGGACTTGTTGATGCCGCGGCAGGTGACCTCTCCGCTGTCCGTCACTTCGCGGCCGAAGCTGGCCGGAGTCACGTCAAAGTCCGGCAGGCGCGCCGCGATCTCCTTTACCGGCAGCTCCGAGTCGAAATAGACGATCTTTTTGACCGGAGCATAGTCCTCTTTCCGCTCGGCGATCCGGGCGTTGCCGAAGATGCGCTGCACGGAGCTTTCCGGCTTTCCGAGGCGGCGGAAACGGGCTATGCCGCGGTCGCAGCTGCTCTGCGTGAGGATCATCTGCTCCTCCGCCTGGCAGCAGGCAAAGCCGCCGGCCGAATCGATCACGGCGCAGATCCGCTCCGCCTGCTCATAGGGCAGAAACGTCTCGTGCAGGATCTCATCCCCGATCTTTACGAAAGCGCCCGTGGAGGCGACGATGCCGTCCGCCAGCTCCGGCAGCTCGGGCGGCACCTGATAGCAGGAGCGCCCGGTACAGATCAGGACCTTGTTCCCCTTTTCCCGGACGGTCCGGAGCGCCTCCCGCGTGGAATCCGGCATATGGCCGTCAAAATCGATCAGCGTTCCGTCAATATCAAAAAACAGGATCTTCATAGCTTCTCCATTAAGGAGGAAACGCCGCTGATTTATACGTCAGCGGCGCTTCCCTATGTTATGCGGAAATTTTACTTGTAGGAGATGACTTCGGTGTTCTTCGTGGTCTTCGTGCCCTTGGCGGCGACGTCGACCGTGCCGTAGTCGTCGGCATTCGTAACGACGACCGGCGTGACCGTGGAGAGGTTCTTGGACTTGATCAGGTTGATGTTGAACTTGATCAGGAGCTGGCCCTTCTTGACCTTGTCCCCTTCCTTGACCATCGGCTTGAAGCCCTCGCCCTTGAGGGAGACGGTGTCCATGCCGACATGGATCAGGATCTCGGCGCCGTCATCGGCAGAAATGCCGACGGCGTGGCCGCTGTCCGGGAGCGTGGAGATCTCGCCGTCGCAGGGGGCGTAGACCTCGCCCTTGGACGGGATGATCGCGCAGCCCTGGCCGAGAACGCCGCTGGAGAAGGCCGCGTCTTCCACTTCCGTGAGGTTGATCACTTCGCCGACGACCGGAGCGTAGACCGTGCCGGCCTTGCCGGGAAGCTCAGCTTCTGCCGGAGCCGCGGAAGCGTCCGTGCCGAGCTCATCGGGATCCAGCTTGCCCTTCTTGGCCCAGATGCCCCAGAGGATCCAGCAGGCGATGAAGGAAGCCGCGATCGCGATGATCACGCCGATCACGGCGTTGACCATGTTGGCCATCGTGAAGATCGTGCCGTCCGCGCATTCCTGCGGGAGGTAGACCGGGAGAACGAGAAGGCCGGGAGAGCCGGAGCCCATACGCTCAACGCCCGTGAGGCCGAGGTAGAGGCCGCCGAGACCGCCGCCTATCATAGCGGCATAAAGCGGGAAGGTGAACTTGAGGTTGACACCGTAAAGGACCGGCTCGGTGATGCCGAGGAGGCCGGTGATGCCGGCGGAGGAAGCCTGCTGCTTGGTGTCAGAATTCTTGGAGCGGACGGAAACGGCAAGGCCGGCTGCGCCCTGGGCAACGTTGGATACCAGCATGCCCGGGCCGACGACGGCGTCGTGGCCGACCGTAGCCAGATTCGTCGTGCCGATCGGGATCAGGCCGTAGTGCGTGCCGGTCATGACAAGCAGCGGGCTGACGATGCCGACGAGGGTCGGGACGAACCAGGGAGCCACTTCCTTGAGCCACTTGAAGAAGATGTTGATGAGGTCGGAGACCCAGGTGCCGATGGGGCCGAGGACGGCAAGCGTGACAGTGCCCGCGATGACCAGGCTGAGGAACGGGACGAAGAAGAACTTGATCGCCTTCGGGCAGTACTTCTGTACCTGATGCTCTACGAGGGACATGAACCATACGCCGAGAATAATGGGCAGGACGGAGGAGGCGTAAGCCGTCACGGCCTGGATGGGGATGAAGCCGAAGAGCTTGATGGCCACGGCATCCGCCTTGGCGGAGGTCATGAGCGTGAGCAGGTTCGGGTAGACCAGCAGTCCGCCGAGAGCCATGGCCGTGCCCTGGTTGCACTTGAACTTTCTTGCGCAGGAGGCGGCGAGGAGGATCGGCAGGAAGTAGAAGGCGGAGTCCGCCATCGCGTTGAGGATGATCTGGGTCTGCGTGCCGCTCTTGAGCCAGCCGAGCGTCGTGCAGAGGGCCATGACGGCCTTCAGAAGTCCGGCGCCCGTGATGGCCGGAATGATCGGCTGGAAGATGCTTGCGATGCCTTCGAGGATCTTGCTGAACTTGGAGCGGTTGTCGGCCTTCTCGGCGTCCGGATCGCTCACGGCCGCAGCGGCCTCAAAGCCGCCGACCGAGAGGACTTCCTGATACACCTGGGGCACATCCGGCCCGATGACGATCTGGTACTGTCCGCCGCCGTTGACAACGGAGAGGACGCCCTTCGTCTTTTTCAGTGCTTCCGTGTCGGGCTTGGTGTCGTCAACCAGCGTGAAACGGAGGCGGGTCGCGCAGTGAACTACGGATTTTACGTTGCTTTTCCCACCGACCAGGTCAATGATGGTGGAGGCCAATGCCTTGTAATCCATGGTTTGACTCCTTTTCTCTTTTCTTTTTTATGATAAGCGATTGCCGGGAATACGGATCATGCGAGGTCTTCGCCGTTGGTGCGGATGACCTTCTGGTACCAGAAGAAGCTGTCCTTCCGGCTGCGGGCAAGCGTGCCGTTGCCGTCGTTGTCCTTGTCCACATAGATGAAGCCGTAGCGCTTCTTCATCTCGCCGCTGGAGGCGGACACGATGTCGATCGGGCCCCACATAGTGTAGCCCAGCAGAGGAATGCCGTCTTCATTGACCGCCTTCAGCATCGACTCGATATGCTTGCGCATATAATCGATGCGGTAGGGATCGTGGATGGAGCCGTCTTCTTCCACCTTGTCCACGGCGCCGAGGCCGTTTTCCACGATAAAGAGCGGCTTCTGATAGCGGTCATAGAGCGTGTTCATCGTCACGCGCAGGCCGACCGGGTCGATCTGCCAGCCCCATTCGCTCGACTCCAGATACGGGTTCTTCAGCGAAAGGATGGCCGCGTTGCCGGGCTTTTTGTTCTTCTCGATGATCTCGGGGACGCCGGACATGCAGCGGCTGCAGTAATAGCTGAAGCTGATGAAGTCGACGGTGCCCTCCTTCATGATGCGGAGGTCCTCCTCCGTGCAGTCGAGCCTGACGCCCGCGCGCTCCATGCGCTTCCACGCCCACACCGGGTAGGCGCCGCGGGCCTGGGCGTCGATGAAGAAGTAATTGTCCTTGTCCGCTTCCATGGCGGCATAGATGTCCACCGGGTTGCAGCTCCAGGGGTTGTACTGCCCGGCCGCGAGCATGCAGCCGACCATGCACCCCGGCATCATCTCGTGCGCGAGCTTGACGGCCCGGGCGCTTGCCACGATCTCATAGTGGGCCGCCGTATACTTGGCGGATTCGGCGTCCTCCCCTTCCGCAAAATACAGCCCCGCGCCCATAAAGGGCATATGCAGCAGCATGTTGATCTCGTTGAAGGTGAGCCAGTATTTGACCTTGCCCTTGTAGCGCTCAAAGATCGCCGTGCAGTACTTGAGGAAGGCGTCGATCATGCGCCGGTCCTTCCAGCCGCCGTACTTCTTGATGAGCGCGATCGGCGTGTCGAAATGGCAGATCGTCACCAGCGGCTCGATGCCGTGCTTGAGGCACTCGTCGATCACGTCCTCATAGAAGGCGAGGCCGGCCTCGTTCGGCACGTCGTCGTCCCCGTTGGGCAGGATGCGCGTCCAGGCCATCGAAAAGCGGTAGCACTTGAAGCCCATCTCGGCAAAGAGGGCGATGTCCTCCTTGTAGTGGTGATACATGTCGATCGCCTCGTGGGCGGGGTAGTTGTAGCCCGGCTCGCATTCGAGCATGACCCGCTTGCCGCGGCTCACGGCCATGCGGTCCGGTCCGTATGGGATCACGTCCACCGTAGACAGGCCGCGCCCGTCCACGTTATAGGCGCCTTCGCACTGGTTGGCCGCCGTAGCGCCGCCCCAGAGAAAACCTTCCGGCATTTTCATACGGCTCTCTCCTCTCAGCACTCCAGCGCGGCCAGCGTGCAGGTCGCCGCGATGCTCTTGCGGATCTCCGCGCGCAGAGGAAGCACGGACGAGGGCGATACGCTCAGCTCGTCGATCCCGATGGCGAGGAACGTCGGCAGGAGGCTGATGTCCGCGCCGAGCTCGCCGCAGATGCCGATCCAGATGCCGGCCGCGTGAGCCGCGTCGGCCGCGATCTTCAGCGCGCGCAGGACGGCGGGGTGATGCGGATCGAAGAACTTGCCGAGATCCGTCGCCTGGCGGTCGCAGGCAAGCGTATACTGCGTGAGGTCATTCGTGCCGACGGAGAAGAAGTCCACTTCCTTGGCCAGGGCGTCCGCCACAAAGACGGAAGCCGGCGTCTCGATCATGATGCCGATCTCGGTGTCCTTGTTGAACGGGATGCCTTCCTTCTCCAGCTCCTTCATGACGGCGTTGCAGGCGCGCCGGCATTCCCGGATCTCCCATACCGAGGTGATCATGGGGAACATGATGGCGACCTTGCCGAAGGCGGAGGCGCGGTAAAGGGCACGCAGCTGCGTGCGGAAGACCTCGGGACGGTTGAGGCAGATGCGGATCGCGCGGATGCCCATCGCCGGGTTCTCTTCATGCGCGAGGTTGAAATAGCCGACCTGCTTGTCCGCGCCGATATCCAGCGTGCGGATAATGACGCGCTTGCCGTCCATCGCCTGGGCGACCTTCTTGTAGGCCTGGAACTGCTCCTCCTCGGTCGGATAGTCCGAGGCGGCAAGATACAGGAATTCGCTGCGGAAAAGGCCGATCCCGCCGCCGTCGTTGCTCTTGACGGCCGCGACGTCGTCCGGGGAGCCGATGTTGCAGTAGACCATGAGCTTCTTTCCGTCGAGCGTGACGTTCTCCTGGCCGATCATCGTCTGCATCAGCTCTTTCATGGCTTCCTGCTTTTCCTTCTTCAGCTGGTAGCCGGCAAGGGCCGCTTCGTCGGGGTCAAACATCAGGTTGCCGGTCTCGCCGTCGATGTAGCAGAGGCGCCCGGCCAGATCCTCGCTCAGGGCCTCTCCCAGGCCGCAGACGGCCGGGATGCCCATCGTGCGGGCCAGGATGGCCGTGTGGCTGTTGCCGCTGCCGCCCTGGGTGGCAAAGGCCAGGATCTTGCTCTTGTCCAGCTGCAGCGTTTCCGACGGGGCAAGATCGTCCGCCGCCAGGATGACCGGCTCGTCCGAGTCGATCCCGCCTTCCACAACGCCCATCAGGTTGTTGAGAATGCGCTGCGTCACATCCAGGATATCCGCCGCACGCTCGCGGAGGTATTCGTCCTCCATCGCCGCCATCATGGAGCTGAACTGCTCTCCGGCGACCTTTACGGCATACTCTGCGTTGCACTGCTCGTCCTCGAGCGTGGTCATGACACACTCGACATAGTCCTCGTCCTCCACGAACATCGCGTGGGTCTCAAAAAGGACGGCGGACTCCTCGCCCGCTTCCTCGCGGCACTTGTCGGCAAGCGCGTTCAGCTGCTCCACGGAGGCTGCCTGAGCCGCGGCAATGCGGGCCTTTTCGGCCTCGATATCGGCGTTCTCGATCTTCTCGACCACGGTGGAGGGGCGGCGGAAGAAGTAAAGCTTCCCGCTCCCTACGCCCTTGGAGACGCCTTTTCCCTGAAGTACGATCATTCGGTCGTCCCTCTTCTTACAGGTTGGCTTCGAAGAAGGCCTTGAGCGCGGCAATGGCTGCCTCTTCGTCGGCACCGTCCGCCGAGACGACGACTTCGTCGCCCTTCTTGACGCCGAGGCTCATAAGCTTCATCAGCTGCGTTGCCTTTGCGACGGCTTCGCCCTTGGCGACCGTAACCGTGGAAGCGAAGGCCTTGGCTTCCTTGGCGAGCATTCCGGCCGGGCGGGCATGAATGCCGAGTTCGTCCTTGATCACATAGCTAAACTGAGTCATGGTAGGTTTCTCCTTTATAAAAATAGAATTCAAAGCATGCCCGGCGCAGACAAATGTCCATGCCTGCAGCATTTGTCGTATTTTATCATAAGAGAGGCTATCTTATCAATCTTTTTTCGAAATTTCTTAAAATCTCCTTGAGTTCCTGCGTGAGATAGGCCTCTCCCGCGCTCCGGAGCGGTCGCTTGCCAGGCGACACGCTCCCTCAGCCCGCCGTGCGGATAAAGGTCCCGTCCGGGGCGAAGGTGATGATGTCCCCGTTGGCGTCCGGGTAATAGCGCTCGATCGGCGTTTTCTTTTTCGGCTCCGCGCCCGCCCCCTCGGAGGCGAGCTCGAACGGGACACACTCGCACGCGGGATCGGTGCGCTCCTCCCGGTCCGGATGCGAAAGCGCGAAGACCAGCAGCAGCGAGACGGCGGCAATAACGGCAAAAACGATCATTTCCATATCCTCCTCTTGGATCCTTGTTACCGTTATTCTACCATGTTCACTGTCCAATTCTTTGGACTTTGCTCAAATTTTTTCGCCTTTTCCCGACTTTCTTTTGTTACTTTTCAAGCTGCGGTGTCTTAATTTTGCAATCAGCCAAAAAAGCCGGGGCATCCTTTTCGGATCCCCCGGCCGGTCTTGCATTTTTCAGTTTTCCGTTTTCTGAAGCCGCTTCACATACTCCTCGAACTCGTCGTGCGGAAGCGGGATGGAATAATAATAACCCTGCACGGCGTCGCATCCCATTTCCCGCAGCGCCTCGAGCTGCTTCGCCGTCTCCACGCCCTCTGCGACGATCTGATAGCCCAGGCGGTGCATCAGCTCGATCATGGCCTCGATCACCAGCCTCTGCTGCTCGAACTGGCGCACGAAGCCGATATCCATTTTGATGATATCCAGAGGCAGCGTATTAAGGATCGCGAGCGAGGAATAGCCGGAGCCGAAGTCGTCCAGCTCCACCTTGATGCCGAGGTCCCGGATCTCCTCGATGATCGGGCGGAGCTTCTCCGCGTCCTCGATATAGAGCGACTCCGTCACCTCCATGTGCAGCAGCTTCGGATCCAGAGCGCTCTTCTTCAGCGTTTTCTTCAGAAGCTGCACGCAGTTCCCGTGGTAGAAATCCTTGCGGAACGCGTTCACGGAGATCGGGACGACCGGCAGCCCCCGGGCGAGCCAGTCCTTCTGCGCCTCGCATACCTTTTCGAGCACATACAGATCCAGCCGGGAAATAAAACCGTTTCTCTCGAAAAGCGGGAGGAATTCATCCGGAGCGAGAAAGCCGAAGACCGGATGGATCCAGCGGATCAGCGCCTCCGCGCCGATCAGCTCGCCCGTCTGCGCGCTGTGCTTCGGCTGATAATACACCTGAAACTGGTCCTTCTTCAGCGCTTCCTCCATATATTCGAGGATCGCCTGCTCCCGCAGATACTGCGTCTGCATGTTCTGGTCGTATTTCGCGATCGTGCGGCCGTACTGGTGCTTGATGCTCCGCACGGCCATCATCGCGCGGTCGCACATGGCGGAGATCGGCAGCGTATGATCCACGTCGTCGTAGATGCCGAACTTGACGGTGAACCGCTCCACGGGCGCATACTGATACAGCATCTGCATGCTCTCCACGATCGGCGTCTCGGCATCGTCTCCGATCGGCGCGATCTGCCGCATCAGGCCGACGAACTGGTCCCCGCCGAAGCGGGCGAAGAGCACACGCTCCCCGTTCATTGCGCCGAGGCAGGTGCCGATATAACGGAGGAGCTCGTCGCCCTTTTTCTCTCCGTAGCGGTTGTTGATCATCTTGAAATTTTCAATATCCGAGAGGATCACGCAGTAATCGGCCTCGGGATCCTGCTGGATCATTTCCTGCGCGTGCCGGTAAAAGGCGCGGCGGTTATAAAGGCCGGTCAGCTCATCGTGCTCGGCATCCGCCGGCACTTTGACCGTTTTCCAGCTTTCATACGGAATATGAAACGGATTTTTTTCTTCCGGATCCATGCGGAACCTCCCGAATTCTCAATTATTGAGATGATTATATCACATTTATACCTTCTCTGCAACGGGAGCTGAAAAAAAACGGGGACTCCGGATCACCGGAGCCCCGCTGTTTTACTTGACGGCTGCCGCTGCCGTGTGGCCGGCGAGCATACCGAACACGATGGAATCGCCGGTGCCGGAGCCGTCCACGCGCTGCGTGCCGTGGAAGCCGCCGGTGACCTCGCCTGCCGCATACAGGCCTTCGATCACATTGTCCTCGGTGTCAAGCACCTGCGTGTTTTCATTGATCAGGATGCCGCCCATGAAGTAGTGGGCGCCAACGCCGAAGCGATAGCCGTAGAGCGTGCCTTCGATGGGCGTGATCTCCGTGCGGCCAAAGGCAGAGTCGGTCCCGCCGTTGGCGGCATCGGCATTCCACTGCTCGAGTGCTGCCGTGAGGCCGTCGGCGTCAATGCCGAGCTTTTCTGCCAGCTCCGCCGGCGTATCGGCCGAAACGACATAGCCGAGGTTCATCAGATTCTCGAGCGTCGGATTGAGATTTTCCGCGGGGAAGACGGCATAGACCGCTTCCTGCGTCAGGAGAGCGTCCGGGATCTCAAAGCCCTCGGCTGCAAACCGCTCGCCGTCTCCGTTCACATAGATCGTGCCGCTGACGCCGAAGCCGCCGGGGAGGTTGAACGGGAGGATCATGCCGTAGCCGGGAACGACATGCGGGAAGGTCTGGATCTCGCCCAGGTCAACGGCCTGAGCGCCGATCGCCTGTGCCATGAGAAGGCCGTCGCCGGTCGTCGGGGCAAGCTCGTCCGTGGTGGCGTACTTGAGGTTGGGAGCAACCTCGGCGACGAGCTCGCTGTTCTGCCCGAAGCCGCCGGTGCAGAGGATGACGGCCTTGCCTTCAAAGGTCAGCTCGCTGCCGTCGTCCGCGATGGCCGTCACGCCGCAGACCTTGCCGTTTTCATCCTGCACAAGAGAGGTGGCCGCCGTGTTGAGATAGAGCTCGACGGAGGACTCGTCCAGGGCTTTGGAAAGGGCATTGACAATGGTGATCATCGTCGTTCCGTCTGTCTCGGCCTTGAGCAGATAATAGTTCTGATCCGAATTCCGCTCGTCGTTGCTGATCTCGACCGTGAACTCCACGCCGAGGCCGGAGAGATAGTCGATCGCTTCGCCGGAGTTTTCGATGAAGGCGCTGACCAGGTTGGCCCGGGACAGTTCGTTGGTCTGCAGCTCCGTGAACTGCTCGACGGAGGTGTCCGCCGCCTGATAAGCCTCGTCGGCAAGCTGGACGGCGGAATCATAGGCATTGATGCCGTTGGCCGCGCAGAGCGTGTTTCCGCCGATGTGGCCGGATTTCTCCAGCAGAATGACGGATGCGCCGTCGTTGGCCGCCGTGATTGCCGCCATCAGTCCGGCGCCTCCGGCACCGACAACGATCAGATCGGCCTGCGTGTTATAAACAGTCTCTTCCTCCTCGACCGGGCCGGAAAGCTTGTCCGGATCGCCGCCTGCCTGCTCTACGCATGCCTGCAGAGCCTCGGCAAAGGCCGTGGAAGAAAGCGTGGCGCCCGCGACGGCGTCGACGGCGATGCTCTGGTTTCCGAGCACCTCTTCTTTCAGCGTCTCCATGGCGGCTCCGCCGATGGCCTCGGTCTCTTCACTTTCCACTTCGATCGCTACGATCTCGTCCGAAGAAAATTCCACCGTCAGCGTAACGGTGCCGTTTCTGCCCTGCGCTTCGGCGGAGTAGGTGCCGGGCTGCGCGAACACGGCGTCATCCGCGGATGCGCCGCACACGAGCAGGGAGAGCATCATCGCAGCCGTCAGCAGGAATGCGAGAGTCTTTTTTGCGTTCATTTGATTACCTCTTTCTTTTTTATTTGTTTCCTTAAATAAAATGATGCAAAAAAGCGCAAGTCCATAATCGGACTTACGCTTTCGCTGCACATTATTGAGGATATTTTATCATAAAAGTGTGGATTTGTAAAGTGTTTTTCGCCGACACGGGGGCGGACCTTCTCATTCACCGCGAGAAATACGGCTGACGCCGGTCCGGCGGAGCAGCGCCCGCATCCGCACAACGGCAAAGAGGACGCCGCAGAGCTCGGCGATCCAGAAGGCGTACCAGATCCGGCCCACGCCGGCCCGGCTTGCCAGAAGCCAGGCGCAAGGAATCAGCGGAACGAACTGCCGGATCGCGGCGCCGATCATGTTGGTCCATCCGTCCTGCAGCCCGGAGGCGATATAGCCGCTCACCATGGTAACGGCGGCGAGCGCGAACGTCGGCGCGAGGATGCGGATCGCCGGGATCCCCAGGCTCAGCATTTCCTCCCCCGCCGAGAAGAGCCCGAGCAGCGCCCCGGGGATGCCGGCAAAGAGCGCCGTTCCCGCGAGCGCGATCAGGACCGCCGCCGGATAGATCACCCGGCAGGCCTCCCGGATGCGGCGGGTATTCCCCGCGCCGTAGTTGAAGCCCACGATGGGGATGGCCGCCTGCCCCAGGCCGTTCATCGGCATGAAGAGGAAGGTCTGCAGCTTGTAATACACGCCGAAGAAGGCGACCGCCGTCGTGGAAAACGGCTGAAGGATCGCGTTGAAGCAGGTGACCATCATGCTCTGCATGGCCTGCGTGACGATCGTCGGCAGGCCGATCTTATAAATGGCGCCGACCGTATGCATTTCCATGCGGAAGCCCTTCAGCGAAACGCGCACGGCCCGGTTGCACCGCTCCTGCAGCGCAAAGCCCACCGCCATGCTGACCCACTGCCCGAGCACCGTCGCGATGGCGGCGCCCCGGATCCCCAGCGCCGGGCAGCCGGCCAGGCCGAAGATCAAAATCGGATCCAGCACCAGATTCGTCACGGCCCCGCAGACCAGGATCACCATGGAGAGCACCGTCTTCCCGGTGGCCTGCATCAGCCTCTGGTAGGTCATGCAGACCATGTTCCCCAGGGAAAACACCATGCAGATCCACAGATATTCTCTGCACTGCTCCGCGATCTCCGCGTCGCCGGTAAACGCATGCGCGAGCGTGCCGGCCAGCACCAGCCCGAGCACCGAGAAGACGAGCCCCCAGGCGAAGGCGATCAGCACGCCCGTCGTCGCGATGGCGGAGGCCTCCTTTTCCTTCTTTGCGCCCAGCGCCTTGGAGAGCACGGCATTCAGCCCGACGGCGCTCCCCACGCCGATCGAGATCATCAGCATCTGCACCGGGTAGGCAAGCGAGGTCGCCGTCAGCGCCTGTTCGCTCAGCCGCGCCACGAAAATGCTGTCCACAATGTTGTAGAGGGACTGGATGAGCAGGGAGAGCATCATGGGAAGCGACATATCCGCCACCAGCCGGCCCATCGCCATCTGTTCCATCTTGTTCTTTTTTTCCATTTTCTCCTCCTGTCGGGACAAACAAAAGCAGCAGAAAAGCTCCGCCCATAATCGGACTTACGCTTTTCTGCTGCTCATTACTTCTTTAATCTATCACGGAAAGCCTTCCGTGTAAATATTTTATTTTTGTTCGACCTTTTCCTCGAGCGCCTTGCGTCTTCTGTGCTCGTGGTCAAGATTCTTCTGGATCTCGTTGATCCGCTTGTAGATGTCGGCAATGGCCTCGGTCTCGTCGAGCGGACGCTCGCCGTTCTCGCCCTTTGCCTCGGCGGAAAGCTGTGCTTCCTCTCTCGCCTTGATCTGGCGGCTGAACAGCGCCTTGAAGATCACGCGGACGGCCGGCTGGATGAAGAACAGCTGGCTGAAATAGGCAAACGGGAAGTTGTAGCACACGAGCTTGAGCCAGTTGGCCAGAAGCGTCAGGAGGCGGAAGCCCTCATAGTAGGGATAATACATCCAGGCGGCGAGGAAGCTCATCAGCGGGCACATGATCCCGACGGTCGCGCAGATGATCGCGGATTCGAAGATCATCGGGTGATTCTTCCGCGGGTCGAACACGCGGCAGGCCAGCTTGAAGGAGAGCGGGCTGCCCAGCAGGTTCTCCAGCAGGAAGGCGCAGCAGAATTCGATGAGGATGATGGCCCAGATCGGCAGCAGCTTCCCGAACATCAGGACGCCGCCCTGAACGCCGATCCCGGCGAGGACGCCGTGCAGGCCCGCCGCCTCGGCGAGGCCCTGGAAATAGGCTCCGTTTACGACATAGAGGCTGTAAAACACGTATCCGTGGACCGTGATGAGAACCGTGAGAAAGGCGAACACCATTCTCTGGAATTTGTTTTGCGGCATAATTTTCTCCTTTTCCGCGCAAAAAAACACAGGCGTCGCCCTGCGGAGACCCGATCCGTGAAGAATGTTCCGTAATCAGATTTACTCGCCCGATGCGATACTTGTGTCGTCATTTTGCGCTATCCAATTTTTCAGCAGGCATTAAAATACCACAAAACGCTCCGAAATTTCAAGCGAAAATTTTCCGGAATTTTTCCCGCACAAAAAACGGCAGGCCCTTTCGGACCTGCCGCGCTTTCGTTTTGAAAAGGGATCAGCCCTGGTTGTTCAGGTTCTCGGCGGAGGGAGCCATGTTCTCTTCCGTCTCGAGGAGCTCGCCGTACCAGTCGTCCGCGACGGTCACGCCGCAGAGGGTCTCGAGGGCGTGGCGGGCTGCCTTGGAGCCTGCCCACATGCCGACGGTCTGGCAGGAGCCGCCGCCGTAGACCTCGCCGTCCCAGCCGGAGGTGCAGACGCCTGCGGCATAGAGACCGATGACGGGCTTGAAGCGGGCGTCAACGACCTGGGCGTTGCGGTTGATGCGGATGCCGCCGTTCGTGTTGAGCATGCCGGAGCACACCTTGAAGGCATAGTAAGGAGCCGTGTCGCAGGCCCAGAGATACTCGGCCGCCTTGCCCCACTCTTCGTCCGTGCCGGAGGCCGCCGCCTCGTTGTACTTGGCAACCGTTGCCGCGAGCGCTTCCGGATCCACGCCGATCATCTCGGCCAGCTCTTCAATGCTGTCTGCCTTGAAGGTGTTGCCGTCTGCCTTGGCAACGGCGGCGTCCAGCTCTTCCTGCAGCTCGATCTCGGCGCCGACGCAGGCATCGGCAAAGCCGGAGTAGTGGCGGGCGCAGCCGCCGTTTTCATACTTCTCGATCATGCTCTGGTCGGCGATGGACCAGACATAGCCTTCGCCCTCGATCAGCTTGCCGCTCTCGGAGGTGCCGAGCGCGCCGCCCTGAGACTCGTCGCAGAAGCGGATGCCGTCTTCATTGACGAAGAGGTCGGAGTACTGCATGGTGACGGAAACGCCGAGCGGAGAATCGTAGGCATAGCCCGTGACGTTGTTGAACAGGGAGGAGACCGTCAGGTGGTTTGCCATGCCGTGGGCCGTCTGCTCTGCCATGAGGTGGCCGTCGCCGTCCTGGCCGGCGCCCCAGCCGATGATCTTGTCCATATCCTGGCTGGAGTAGTAGGCAAGCAGTTCCTTGTTGGTGGACATGCCGCCCGTGCAGAGGATGACGGCCTTGGCGTTGATGGTGTGGGCGCCGTCCTTGTCGGTGTACTGCACGCCGCTGCAGGTGTACTCATCCTTCATGATGAGGGCCTTGGCGCGGCAGCCGGGACGCATGTCGACGCCGAGGGCCTCGCAGTCCGGCGTCAGGTTCTTCTGCACGGGGATGGTGCCGTTGCCGCCTTCGTAGAAGGTGACGCCGGCGCGGTAGTAGCCGACCTTGTGCTTGCCGAAGAGCCATGCGGAGTTGTAGGCGGCGTCGAGCGCCTGCTCATACCAGAGCATCGGGTTGGCAATGTAGTTCGTGCTCTTGAGGTGGGAGGTCGCCGTGGCGCGGGCGGAAGCCTCATCCTGCAGGGAAGCGGGGCCGTTGCACTCGGCAAAGAGCGTGGAGCCGCCGTAGTAGCCGTTCTTTTCCAGAAGGACGACCTTCAGATCCGGGCCCTGCTCCTTTGCGATCATGGAGGCGAAGAAGCCGGCGATGCCGGAGCCGACGACGACGATGTCGGCGTCCTCGGTGGATACCGGGTTGGCGTCGACGATGCCGATGCCGTCCGGGTTGGCATAGGTCGTGAACTTGGTGCCGGCAACTTCCGCTGCCTCATCGGCAAAAGCGGGAGCTGCGCTCATCATGCCGGCGGCTGCCATGGAGACGGCGCCTGCGGCTGCGCCCTTCAGAAAATCGCGGCGGGAAATGTTTCTCATGATTTTTTTACTTCCTTTCCTTTTTTACATTTGCTATAATATTCTCAGACCGAGTTTATTTTATCACAGATCCGCATTCTCGGAAAACACGGAAAAGTTGTAGTTCACAACCA
>R17__coassemble_160_pt1 | contig 52680 bp, 55 predicted proteins | sample R17__metabat2_high_PE_024 | metagenome-assembled genome bin R17
TTCTGCCGGGCAGCCTCAATTCATGGGGCTGCCCGGTTATTGTTTCTTTTTTGGAATAAATGCGAACCGAAATGGATTTGATTGGAACATCTCCAAATGGTATGAATAAGATAGAAAACGGAAAAGGAGAGGTGATCCAAATGCCAAGACCTATGAGCGAAGAGAAAAAGCAGCGTATGCTGAATGAAGACATTAAGACGCTGATTCCCGCAATGGCTGTACCTACGATTATTGCGCAGCTGATTACAACCATCTATAACTTGGTGGATACCTATTTTGTCAGTACGCTGGGGACAAATGCGACTGCCGCAGTCGGGGTAAATGCTTCTCTGGAACGCGCGATCACCCTGATCGGTTCCCTGATAGGTGCCGGCGCCTGCAGCTATATAGCCAGACTCCTTGGCGCCAGAAAAGAAGAGGATGCACATAGGGTGCTTTCCACTTCCTTCTTCACAGGTGTTGTACTTGGCCTTGTTCTGATGATCCTCGGCAAGCTTGCTATCGAGCCGATGATTTACGTGCTGGGAGCAACGGAGGAGTGTGCTTCATACTCCATGCAGTATGCCAACTATGTGCTTTACGCGGCACCCTTTATGATCGGCAGCTTTATTCTGAATATGTGCCTGCGCAGTGAAGGAAGTGCTACCTTCTCCATGATTGGAATCGGCTTTGGCGGCATTCTGAACTGCTTCCTTGATCCGCTGTTCATCTATAAACTCGACCTGGGAGTAGCCGGTGCTTCCATGGCAACGGCAATATCCAAGTTTATCAGCTTCTGTATTCTCCTTTGGCCATATATTCGGAGAAAGAGTTCGGTAGAGATTGCGCTTCGCCGTTTCAAGTATGTAGCGGAAGATGTAAAGAACGTTTTGTCGATTGGTTCCACTTCTTTTCTGCGCTCTGCCTGCTCGGTCGTTTCGTCTATCCTGATTAACCGAATCGGCGGCAGCTATTCTACGGCGGCGCTGGCAGCGCTTTCCGTGTCGAACCGTGTAATGGAGTTCCCCTTCGCTATGATCCTGGGCTTCGGGCAAGGTTATCAGCCGGTTGTAGGCTTTAACTGGGGGGCCAAGGTATGGAAGCGTGTAAAAGAAAGCCTTAATTTCGCTCTGAAGATTTCCGTGATCGGAGGGATCGTTATCGGAATCCTCCTGATTGCCTTTGCAAGTCCGGTCGTGCATATCTTCAATAAGCAGGCCGATGCGGAGGTTCTGACGATCGGTGTATACTGCATCCGGCTGCAGAGTGCCATGCTGTTTGCGCATGCGATTAACTCGATTATTAACATGTTCTACGCAGGAATCGGAAAAGCAAAGTGGGCACTGGCTATGAGCACGGCCAGACAGGGCTATCTGTTCATTCCTATGGTATTCATTATGCCGGCCTTGTTCGGAACCTACGGTGTAGCTTCCGTGCAGGCTGCGGCGGATCTGATATCCCTTGCGATTTCTATCCCATTGATGATTAAGGCTTATAAAATGATCGCTTCGGCGGAAAAAGGAGAAATATAATATTATGAAGGAATCAACGGGATTCGAAGTTTACTGCTATCCGCAGCGTCCGCTGACGGAGGAGGAGAAAAAGTTGCCCTGCGCTCGGTTTTATACGGACTATCCGATGCTGAAAATGAATCCGATCCTGCAGCAGGCCATTGATGCCGGTCCTATGGATCCTGCAGATGCCATCGAAGCGAAGAACTGGCTCTCCTTGGCAGATATTGCATTTCAAGGCTACCGACCGGTTATGTTCGGTTACTGCATGATGCCGGATGGTTCCGGTTTTTATATCGAATATTCCACCTCGCCTGCAACCTGGCAGGGAAAATGGCGCCGCTGGTTCGGAACGTGGTACAATCGGTATTCTAGGAGTATGGTACCCGGACAGGGAAATTTGCGTTACAAGATCTGGAATCCGATCGACCACTGGGACCATAAGTTTATCAACGGAGAAAATGACCGGGACGGTGTCTGGTCTCTGGAAACGCTGGACATCGGTAAAAGCGGGGATCCGTCAAAGGGCATTCCGCAGATCTCTTATCGCCTGAATCTCCGGGACTATGGGCTGACGGAAGAAACAGAAGAAAAGCTGCAGGCGATGGATGTTCGGCTGGAGGGCTTTCGGGAGAAATTTCCCGGTAATCCGGGTCATCATCTGGTCCTGCGCTTCAGCAGACCTTGCCCGCTCGGCGGACGCGAAAGCGTAAACTGTGAGTGGCTTGGGTATGATGCTGTCGACGGGAAGATCATACGGGATGAGAGCACGCCATGCAATGAAGAGTATGTGAAGAATATTCTGATCCATAATACGCTGGAACGCCAGCACCTTTATCAAGTACTTCCTGACCTTTATGAAGCGTATCATGATAAAGATCTGTATGATGACTAAAAACACATAAACATAATTTAAAGAAATTGAAAATTGGAGGAGGCCCAGTATGTCATTTGGCGAAGTAGAGAAAGAATGGATCGAGACCGATGATCCCAGCGTTGTGCGCATCCGGCAGAAGCTCTATCCGGAAGAGGAAAAGATGCCTTTGGCAAAGTATTTTTATCAGTATCCGCTTCATTATCCGACCCCTATCGAGATGCAGCTGATCCAGAAGCCGATGGCTGTGGAGGATGCGATCCGCCCGGAAAACTTTACGGATCTGTTAAAACCGTACGGCTATGACAAAGTCGAACTTGGTTACTGCATGTTTGAAGACGGCTCCGGCTATGTAGCAACATACCGCGTACGGCCGCCGCATATCACGGCGGAAATGGAACGCTGGTACCGCAACTGGCGGAATTTGAAATCCAAAAGCATGGTCGGCGGGCACGGCAACCTGCGCTACAAGATCTGGAATTATGCGGATCACTATGACCATTATTATGTAAACTGGGAAAATGGCTCCGATGGCATTCATACAACGGAGAGTCTGGATCTTGGACAGGGAGAACGGATGTACGATACGATTCGGCATCAGTTTGACGTGCGTGACTTCGGCGTAACGGACGATGACCTGCAGAAGCTGAAAGATGCCGGCTGCCAGTTCACCGGCAAGGGATCCTATGAAACTTTCGACGAGCCGGGGACGCATCTCTGCCTTGCCTATTCACGGCCGTGCCCGCTTGGCGGAGTGGAGACACGCTCCAGAGAATGGATCGGTTGGCGGCCCGTGAACGGAAAACTTGTACGCGATCCCGCAACAAAGTGCGATGAGGCGTATTTGAAAAAAGTCGTGATCCACACGCTGATCGAATGGGAGCATCTGTACACCTTCCTGCCGGATCTCTACGCAGAATATCATGACCAGCCTATGGATGCGGATTGATGCGCTTCATTGCCCGCATCTATTCCAAATCGGAAATAATCACATTTTTATTGGAATTGAACCAGTTACAGTTTCCTATTAAAATACAGACAGAAGATCTTTTTAAGCTGTCATTGCAGGCACACCGGTGTAATCGGCGGCCTTCAATATAAAAACAAAAAAGGAGAACAAGACAATGAAAACCAGCAGATTCTTAGCACTGTTCCTGGCCATCGTTATGGCGCTCGGATGTATCGGCGCGCAGGCCTTCGCGGATGACGTCGATCAGGCGGAGTCCATCGTTGTAGCGGCAGACGATGATTCCTTCAACGTTGCTCCGTGGACGAACTCTCAGGGTGAGATCAACGGCTATGTCCAGTCCATTATTTGGGGCAAGCTCGCAAATCGCCCCTATACCGGTGCCATGTTTGCTGACGGCAGCATGGAGCTTGTTATGGCCAAGGAGATCACGCAGGTGGACGGCACGACCTGGAACGTAACGATCTATGACAACATTACAGACTCCAAGGGCAACTCCATCACAGCTTCTGACGTAAAATTCAGTTTTGACAAAAATCTCGAGCTCGGCTACTATACGTATGTAAATACCTATTATGATTCCTGTGAAGTCGTATCCGACACGGAACTCGTGTTCCATACCAAGGCGGCAGATGAAGGCGGCTTCGAGTCTGCCGTAATCAATACGGCCATCTGCAGCCAGGCCTGGTATGAGTCTGCAACCGAGGATGAGATCCTGAATGATCCTGCAACGACCGGTGCCTATTATGTAGAGAATGTCCAGAATGGCCACTCTGTCACGATGACGGCCCGTGAAGACTATTGGAAGACGGAGAACCGTGCTTCTGTAGAACTCCAGAACGTAAAGACCATTCAGATTCTCGGCATGTCGGAAGAAGATACCCGAGCCATGGCGCTTGAAAATGGCGAGGTTGACTATGCACAGGTAAGCACGATGGCTTATAATGCGATCTTTAAAAACAACAAGGACTTCGTTGTTTACCAGATCCCGAAGTTCATGAACGCAATCTTGAACTACAATGCCAGCGAGAATTCCGTCTGCAGCGATCCGAACGTTCGCAAAGCGATTGCGTATGCGCTTGATATGGATCAGGTCTATCTCCTCGGTGTCGGCAATGATTCCTATGACCTCCACTATGATATCTGCCCGGACATTACGCCGGACTACCTCGACAAGTGGAACGAGGAAGACTATTATGCACAGGATCTGGAGAAGAGTGCAGAATATCTGGCTGCTGCCGGCTATGAAAAGGGCGAACTGACGGTACGCTTCATCGTCCGTGCGCAGGCTCCGCAGGGTGCTTATGTTGTTATGCAGCAGCAGCTCGCAGAAGCCGGCATTAACATGGAGATCATTGCCTATGACCGTGCTGTGTTCAACACCTATTATGAAGATGCTACTGCATGGGACATCAGCGAGAGCGGATCTGAAGTTACGGACTTCACGGCAAACTTCTGGAGCCGTATGTTCAGCGAAGATGTTTACGGCGCAGACCGCGGCACGGAGGGCTTTGCAGTTGACGCAAAGCTGCAGGAACTGCTGAAGGCTGCCGTTGCAACCCGCAGCGAGGAAGATATGGACGCTTTCCATCAGTATTACACCTATGAGCAGTGCTACGCGATCGGTATGTATAACGAGATCAACTACTTCGTTGCACGTGCCGGCATTACGGACATTGCAAAGGGAACGGACAATGCTACGCTTCAGGCAATGACCTTCACGTCCGACTATAAGCCTGTTCCCGTACAGAAGTAAATAGCGATAAATTTAGGTAATTAACTCCATAAACGAGGACGACTAAGTAAATGATCGGCACTGCCCCGCAGTGCCGATTTCTTTAAAAAAGCGAAAGGAAAAACATCTATGGGAAGATATGTTCTGAAGCGCCTGCTGATCCTTATCCCTTCCCTTATAGCAGTAATCATCCTTGTATTTACATTGATGAATTTCGTGCCTGGCGACCCCGTGCAGATTGCTCTCGGGTCAGGCACGCACACACCGGCGGAAGTGGAAGCCAAACGGATTGCGATGGGACTTGATCAGCCGTTCATGGTCAGACTGCTGGAATACCTGAAAGGTGTATTTCTGCACTTTGACTTTGGAAAGAGCCTGATTGACGGCACATCGATTAAGTATCAGCTGCTGACCCGTTTCCCCAATACGTTAAAGATCTCTATTTACAGCATTATATTTACCGTTGTTGTCGGTGTTCCTTTGGGAATCTACAATGCGCAGCATGCAAACTCCATTGGCGACAGAGTGGCGCTTGTCGTTACGCTGATTTTGGATGCCATGCCGGCTTTCTGGCTTGCCCTGCTGCTGATTATTCTGTTTGCCCTGAAGCTGCACTGGCTGCCGTCTACCGGCACAGGCTCTTTCAAATATTTTATTTTGCCAACGCTGGCAAACTCCCTTGGCGGTCTCGCCGGATTTACCAGACAGGTTCGAGCCAGTATGCTTGAAGTCAACCATGCGGATTATATTACAACGGCACGCTCGAAGGGCCTTGCAGAAAATAGGGTCGTTTACACGCATGCTCTTCCAAATGCCCTGATCCCGATCCTTACCCTGATCGGTATGCGTTTCGGAACTATGCTTGGCGGTGCAACGGTTGTAGAAGTTATTTTCTCCATTCCCGGCATTGGTCAGCTGCTGGTCAATGGCATTAACAACCGTGACTCCACGATTGTAACCGGAGGCATTGTCTTTATTGCACTTACGTTTTCCGTTATCATGCTGATCACAGATCTGGCTTACGCTTTTGTGGATCCGCGAATCAAAGCGCAGTACGCAGGAAAGAAGAAAAAGGAGGCGAAGGCAGATGGCTAAAGGGTTTGGCCGGCATAAGAATACAGAAAATCTGAAGCCCGGTTCTTTTAAGTATGTCTGGAACCGACTGATCCATAAGAAGAGCGCGGTTCTTGGTATGATTTTTATCGTTGTGCTCTTTGCGCTTTCGCTGCTCTCTCCGCTGATCTGCCGGTATGATTATCGTACGATGGACGCAGTCAATCAGTACGCGATCCCTTCGGCTCAGCATCTCCTTGGCTGTGACGAGCTGGGGCGCGACATTCTCTCCCGTGTCCTCTACGGTGCGCGATACACGTTTATTATCGGCATTACGGCAACGGCGATTTCGGCAGTCGTCGGCGTGATCGTTGGAGCATTGGCCGGATATTTCGGCGGTGCGGTGGACAGTGTGATCATGCGCATTCTGGATATCTTCCAGGCTTTTCCGATGCTGGTTCTGGCAATGGCGTTCTGTGCGGTGTTCGGTACGGGAATTGACAAATGTATCTACGCTCTAGGTATTTCCGGCATTCCGGGTTTTGCCCGTTTTATGCGTGCCAATATCCTTCGCATCCGGAATATGGAATATATCGAGGCTGCCACGTCGATCAACTGCCCGACGGGAAAGATCATATCCCGTCATGTGATTCCCAACGCATTTTCTCCGATCATTGTCGAGATCGCAATGGGCATCAGCCGCAACGGCCTTGCGTCATCCTCACTCAGCTTTCTGGGTATGGGTGTTCAGCCGCCTACACCGGAGTGGGGCGCGATGCTTGCCTCCGCGCGCAGTTATATTCGGTATTATCCGCACATGGTCATTATTCCCGGCATATTCATTCTGCTTACAGTACTTAGCTTTAACCTGATCGGGGATGCTGTCCGGGATATCCTGGATCCTACGATGAAGGATTGACAGGAGGTTTTTAGCTGTGAGTGAAGCGAACACAAATTATAATACGTTCTTTTCTGTGAAGGATCTGGTGGTGGAATACCACTCGGGAGAAGATACGGTCTATGCAGTAAACGGTATCTCTCTTTCCCTGAAGCCGGGGGACACGCTCGGCCTGGTTGGAGAAACAGGAGCCGGAAAAACAACGATTGCGAAGTCGATTTTGCGTATTCTTCCGAATCATTCCGTCAAAAAAGTGGAAGGCGAGATCATCTTTGAAGACAACGACATCATGAAGATGGACGATGCCGCTTTGCGTAAGATCCGAGGCGGACAGATCTCCATGATCTTTCAGGATCCAATGACGGCCTTGAATCCGGTCATGCCGGTCAGCCGTCAGATCGCGGAGGGCTACCAGCAGCACCACAATTGCACAAAGGCGGAAGCAGAGAAAAAAGCGATTGAAATGCTGGAAATGGTTGGCATCAGTGCAGACCGGGCAGATGAATATCCTTTCCAATTTTCCGGCGGAATGAAGCAGCGCGTCGTGATCGCAATGGCTTTGGCCTGCTCACCGAAGATTCTGCTTGCAGACGAGCCGACAACGGCTCTGGACGTGACGATTCAGGCACAAGTTCTTGATCTGATCCGTCAGCTGCGTCAGGAACTGGGTACGGCCATGATCCTTATCACGCATGACCTGGGTGTAGTTGCCGGAACATGCGACTATGTGGACGTGATTTATGCGGGCCGTATCATTGAAAGCGGAACGAAAGAAGATATCTTTGTCCACACGGCCCATCCCTACACAAAGGGACTGATTGGAGCTCTTCCGGATCTGAAAAAAGATGTAAAAAGACTCTCTCCGATTGAAGGTCTGCCGCCGGATCCCACCTATCTCCCGGAAGGATGCTCTTTTTACAAGCGGTGTCCGAACAAGTGCGACGCTTGCCGGAAATACGATTATACCCCTGTGGAGGTTTCTCCGGGGCACACAGTGCTGTGCTGCAATCTGAAGTGACAGGAGCGCGAAGCATATGCCGAATTTATATGAAGTTACGAACTTAAAAAAGTATTTTAAAAGCAACCGCGGCATGGTTCACGCCGTGGACGATATCTCCTTTACAATAGAAAAGGGGAAAACCGTCGGTTTGGTGGGCGAATCCGGCTGCGGAAAATCCACGCTCGGACGCACAATGGTTCATCTCATTGAGAGTACTTCCGGCAAAATGATTTTTGACGGGAAAGATGTAACGCACCTGAATAAAAAGGGACTGGCAGAATTCCGTCGGGATGCCCAGATCATTTTCCAGGATCCGTATTCTTCCCTCGATCCCCGGCAGACGGTGCAGGATATCATTCAGGAGCCGATGAAGCTGCTTGGAACCATGAAGGGCTCGGAACTGGAAGAGAGAAGCAATAAGATCATGGACATTGTCGGCATTGAGAAACGCCTTCGCCTGTCCTATCCCCATGAGTTGGACGGAGGTCGTCGGCAGCGTGTCGGAATTGCACGTGCACTTGCGCTGAATCCAAAATTTGTCGTGTGCGATGAGCCGGTTTCTGCGCTTGACGTATCGATCCAGGCACAGATCCTGAACCTTCTGATGGATCTGCAGGATGAATATGGCCTGACATATCTCTTTATTACACACGATATGTCCGTTGTGCGGCATATATCCGATCAGATCTGCGTTATGTATCTCGGACAGATGGTAGAAAAGGCAGACAAGCAGGCTTTGTTTGACAGGCCGCTGCACCCGTATACAAAGGCTCTTTTGTCTGCCATACCGACAATCGATATCTACCATCCCCAAAAAAGAATTGAGCTCAAGGGCGAGATCAACTCTCCGATCGATCCTGCACCGGGCTGCCGTTTTGCGAAACGCTGCATTTATGCAAAGGAATGCTGCAAGCAGCCGGTGGAGCTTCAGGAGGTTGAACCCGGTCACTTCGTGGCTTGCCATCGCGTGAAGGAGATCAACGGGATCGACTGACCGGAAAGTTTGCCCGAATTTGTGTTATGACAGGAGCACCGGACATGGATACACCTTGGAAAAAATTTGAAGAGGACTATCAGGCGGAAAAGATCCCTGCGGATAATAAAAAAGGGTTTCGCGTCGTGTATAGGTATGTAGGCCCCTGGGCAGAGTGCAGGTTGGAAGAATCCGTATTCCGAAAAACAAAAGCAGCCATTATTGTGCTGTATGTGCTGGAGCTGCTGCTCCTGATTATTTCAGGTCTGCAGCAGACAGCTGTGAATATGGCGGCTTCCGTATCCGTTTGCACCGGGGTGACTTTGGCTCTGTACATTTATGAATTGACTGCCATCCTGCCGCTGATTCGTTTGCAGATGCGTGTTCCCAAAAGATCGTATGAAGAGCTGGACAGAAAGCTTCGTGCGATACCTGCTTTGACGGCTGCGATCCGGCTTTTGGCGTTCGTCTTTGCGTTGGCGATCCGAATCCGGGGAGGCGCTTCGGCAGACACGCCGGTCTGCCTGAGTTTTTTGGCAGAGGCGGTCTGCAGCGCGGGGCAGTATATGATTTTCCGGCGCCTGAAATTTTATCCTTGTGTGTGATGATTCCGGAAATGAGGACAAATCAATATGTATTATGATGTAAAAGAAATATTTATCCATCCTGCGCGGCGGACTCCAGGGGTTTTGTATGCGCCTGCTGAAGCATCCGCAAACAGCAAAACGGCGGTTTTGGTCATGCATTCCGATGAGGACTATCTGACCTTCAGCACCGGGCGGGAGCTTGCAAAGCGCGGCTTCCTTTGCCTCTGCGCAAATGTTCCGGGAAAAGAGGGCTTTTTCTGGACGCAGTGCGAGAAGATGCAGGCCATTGATACCTGCGTACGCTATCTGCGTGATCTGCCCGGCGTTCGGAACGTCGTCCTTATGGGGCACAGCGGCGGTGCCACAACCATGTCTGCCTATCAGGCCATTGCCGAAAATGGTGTACAGATCTTTCAGGGACCGGAAAAAATCGTTCCACATCCGGACTGCGGCCCTCTTGCCGGGGCAGACGGAATTATGCTGCTCGATCCCAATATGGGAAACTGTTACTGCCAGCTTTGCAGCCTGGACCCGGCCGTCCTGCGTGAGGACAGCGGGAAAGAGCTTGATCCTGATCTGGATCTTTATAACCCGGACAATGGTTATGTGCCCAATGGCTGCGGTTACACAGAAGATTTTATAGCAGCATTTATGCGTGCCCAGAGCAGACGGAACATGCGTATTCTCGATGCGGCCTTGCAGCGTTATGAGGCGCTGGAAAAAGGAGAAGGCCTCTATGAGGATGACGAGCCGTTTATCCTGCCGGGAGCGGCGCAAGGCTTTTTCAACAACAAGGAGTTCGTGACGGATACCCACCTCGCCCATACGGCAGAACCCCACACGCTCGTGCATTCGGACGGTAGTGTTACAACGCAGATCGTTTTGGCACTGGCAAAATCTGCTTTTGGAAAATCCTGTACGCCATCCCTGAAGGATGGGGCTAGGATTTTTACGGTAAAAAATTATCTGACGAGCTATGCTGTGCGCACGGATGACAGCTTCGCCTCAGACGAATCGCATTTTTACGGAATCGACTGGAGCTCTACGTATAACTCTGCTGTCCCCAACATGGAGCATGTGATGGTTCCAACGCTGATTACCGGAATGACGGCGGGCGTAAACGTTGTTGCAACGGAAACGATTTGGAAACATGCAGCAGCGAAAGACAAAGATCTTGCCTATATAGAAGGTGCAGATCATTTGTTCGAACCGGCAAAGGAACTGGAAAGCTTCCCGGGTCAATTCGGAGATACGATGAAGCTCCATCACGATTATGTGGCGCAGTGGCTTTCTGCCCGGGGCCGCTTTAAAGATTAAAAAGGAGGCATGAGGCATGCCCTTTGCATTAAAAGGCAGAACAATGGCAATTACCGGAGCTGCTAATATTCCTATGAGCCCAATTGTTCGTGTTGCCCTTGAAAACGGAATGAATGTTGCGCTGCTTAGCGCATTCCACAGCAGAGCACAGAAAGCCATTGAAGAAACAGTTCCGGACAAATTCCGAGGACAGATCATTGGTTTTGCACAGAATCCTCAGGCGCGTCTGGAGCAGAATATGAAAGAAGCTCCGGAGCTTTATGCGCCGGAAACGACGCAGGCGGATGTATTGCGCTGGATCTGCGAAAAATTCGGAGGAATCGACGTTGTCGTGAACGGTTCCGGCAGTGCGGAACGCTGCGATATGTATGCAACGGATAAAGACCTTTGGCATCATTCGGCGGAGACTCCGGAGGCTTCCTTTTTCAATTCCATGTATGCCATGGAATATTTGGAAAAGAGCCCGGCACCGCGCATTATCAACATAATTTCAGACGATGGATTCGGAGGCTTCTTTAATAACCCGTCATTTGCGGCGTCCCGCGGCGGTGTTGTTTCGCTGACGCGTGAGATGGCTAGAGAACTTGGCCCAAAGGGAATTACAGTCAATACGGTTGTCCATAGCTATATTGAAAAAAAGAACGCTCCTCCTTTGACGGAGCAGGAACGCACCGCACTCATTTCTGCTACGCCGCTTGGGCGTCTTTGCACATTCGAAGACCTGGCCGGCATCGTTTGCTTCCTCGCAACGGATGAAGCGTCCTATATCACCGGGGCATGCATTAATGTTACCGGCGGTTCAGTATTGGAATAGGAGGGCTGACAAATATGCTGTTTTCACTCGAAGGGAAAACAATGATCATTTCCGGTGCTTCCGGAGACCGCCCCAACGCGATAGTCAACCTTGCCCTGGAATGCGGTGCGAATGTCTGCTTTATGAGTGGCAACCACAAAAGAGTCCTGCAGGGTCTTTCATATATTGATCCCAAATACAAGGATCATATTATCGGTTATGCGCAGAATCCGCAGTTCAGACTGGCTCTCAACAGGGAACTGGCGCCGGAGATCTATAAGGAGGACAGCACATCTCAGGATGTGCTCCGCTGGATCTATGAGCGGTTTGGAAGCATTGACATTGTTGTGAACGGTTCCGGCGGCGGCTTCGCACGCTATACAATGGAAAATACCGATAAGGATTACTGGCATCATACCGCAGCCGCACCGGAGGATCTGTATTTTAACACGATGTACGCTCTCCCATATTTGGAAAAGAGCAAGGCTCCTCGCGTAATTAATATTACTTCGGATGACGGGTATCGCGGCGGCTTCTTTAATAACCCGGCTTGTGCGGCAGCGCGCGGTGGAATTCTTGCGTTGACAAAAGAAATGGCGAAAGAACTGGGCCCGAAGGGAATCACCGTGAATTGTGTTATGCACAGCCGGATCGACGGGGAAGGACCGGATGGCTCCGATGCTTATCTGACAGAGGCAGAGAAAAATGCACTGACAGAGGCGACGCCTCTCGGCAGAATTTGTACGAAGGAAGACGTTGCAGGAATCGTGTGCTTCCTTGGAAGTGACATGGCGTCATATATTAATGGCGCAGTTATTCCGGTAAACGGCGGCTTACTGAGTTGACGGGAATATGGAATCCACATAGGAGAAAATGATGGATGAACGAACCAATTGCCCCAACTGCGGCAACCATTGTCCAAAGGATGCCCCCAGGTGTGGCCGCGGCAGACGCTATTTCGGATTGGAAACGGATGACGGCAAGCGAACGGACGGAGAAAACGGACATTCCCACGGATACGGAGACCATTCCCACCGGCATCACGGGGAACACGGATACCGCGGAGAACATTTGAATCCGGGGACAAACGCAGAAAATTAAAAAAGCATGGCCGTCGAAGCGGAGTACAGTTGTTTTCGGCGGTCATGCTTTTACGTTTTCTTGACTTTATCTTTCTGCGGGGGTAATATAGAAAAACCAGATTGAAAAAGGAAGTATGGCAGGATGGAGCTGTCGATTCTGCGCGAATTTACTGTTTTAGCGCAAACCTGCAATTTCCAGGAAACGGCAGATCGCTTTTCAATGACACAGTCAACGCTTTCCAAGCATATTAAAAAACTGGAAGAGGAACTGGGGCTTGAACTGTTTGACAGGTCAACACGCAGTGTGAAGCTTAACGCATATGGAATCCGCTATTTGACATACGCAGAACAGATTTGTCAGATCAGCGATGAAGCTTCAGCTGACCTGGATGCGATTCGCCAAGGAATCAATTCCAAGCTTCGTGTGGGAATGATGAGCCTGCATGGAATCTATGGTCCTGTGGATACTCTTGCCGAATTCAGCCGTCTGCACCCTAATATAAAAGTGGAACTGGTAGAGAAGGACGGGGATGCATTGCGGGAGGCTGTTTCCAATGGATCGGTGGATGTGATCTTCTGTGGGGAAAAAGTCAGCGCCCATGACTTCCGTATAACAAATTATACGTCTGATCGTCTGACGGCTGTCTTGCCTTTTAATCATCCCTTGGCTTTTTATGAGGAATTGACGTTAAACCAGCTGGCCAACGAAAAGTTTATTGAGCATAAGACGAATTTGGAAATCCGTCTTTTCAATGAGGCGTGCGAAGAGGCCGGAATCGAACCTCAAATTATCACCAGCGTATACCATACTTCCACTATTATGAAGCTCATAAAAAATGGAAGCGGAATCTGCGTTATGAGTGAGGTTTGCGCTGAAGCCTATTACAATAAGGATATTGTGCTTATTCCCATTGTGCCGGAGAGATCCTTTGATATTAATGTTGTAACATCGCGAAAGCGCCCCGCCAGTCCATCCACGGAAGCCTTTGTGAAATACATTAGAACCCTAAAATCTGCAGAAAAATAAATAGAAAGCACGGTCTGCTTGCGGAAGAATATGCCCGAGATAGACTGTGCTTTCTATTTTGCTTCTTTATTCGTTTTCCAAAGCTGCGCGGTATTCCGCCAGCTTTTCCTTTTCCTCCTTTGCCATCTCGGGATACTGCGGGTCGATCTCCTCCAGCGCGTGGCGGAGGATCTCCGAGACCAGGTAACGGGTATACCATTTCTGGTCGGCCGGGAGAACGTACCAGGGGCAATTCTCCGTGGAGGTGTGGTTGATAACGTCTTCGATCACGCTCTGATATTCGTCCCAGTGCGCGCGCTCGCTGAGGTCGGAGGAGGAGAATTTCCAGTTTTTCGCGGGATCGTTGAGCCGGTCGAGGAAGCGTTCCTTCTGCTCTTCCTTGGACACATTCAGGAAGATCTTGACGATGCGGTAGCTGTTGTCGTAGAGATATTCCTCGTAGTTGTTGATGTGCCGGTAGCGCTTTTTGAAAAACTCCTTCGTGTCCTGCCCGATGACGCGCTCGGCCATGTGGTAGCCCTTGTTCATCTCGTGCACCTGGACCACGAGTACGTCCTCATAATAGGAGCGGTTGAAGAGCGCGATCTTGCCGCGCTCCGGCAGATGCTTGTTGACGCGCCAGAGAAAGTCGTGCGCCAACTCCTCGGAGCTCGGCGTCTTGAAGCTGACGACGTCGACGCCCTGTGGGTTGATCCCGCTCATGACGTGCTTGACTGTTCCGTCCTTCCCGGCGGCGTCCAGTGCCTGGAGGATCACGATGAGGCCCTCCCGGCCGTAAGCATAGAACCGGTCCTGCAGCTCGCTGATCGCCTTGATGTTTTCGGCCGTCTTTTCCAGAATAGCTTTTTTCTCTACATTGTCTTCCTTGCTGTTCGTCGGGAAGGAGCCGGAGCGGTAGCCCTTTCCGGTCACTTTGTATTTGTCTGCCTTCATGCTGACCTCCATAAAAATGATAATATTAAAGCCAATGTCCGTCGGCGATCCACCGGTGCTCTCCGAAGATCTGCCGCAGCCCGTTCTCCTCCCGCACGAAGCTCCCGTCGGGCAAAACGAGAAAACGGCGGCCGGCGCTGTCCGGCAGGACGATCTCTTCGAAGAGCTTCTTTCCGTCAAGCACATCGTCCCGGATCACCTGATAATGCGGAAGTATGTTGAGCTCCGTGAGCCCGAGCCCGGGGAAAAAGCGGCGATACTCCGGGTCAATGGCCTCGCCGGGCTCCTCGGGAGAGGAATAGACGGTGTCTGCGCAGTTCATGGTTCCTGCGCTGATGCCGATGACGATGCCGCCGAAGCCCTGCAGCTTTTCCCGCAGCGCGATCTTTCGGAAAAAAGCGTTCTGCGTCGGGACGTGTCCTCCGCCGAGAAAGATCACGTCATAGGCAAGCAGTGCCTTCTCCGAAACGTCCTCCGTGCGGCCGTCCCAAAGATCAAAGGCGCTGCAGGGAAGCGAGGAGCGGGAGAGCGCGCGGCGGAAAAATTCCGTCATTTCGTCGTTTGCCGCATAGCAGTCCGGCGAGGCGGTGATCATCAGGCAGCGGCTCGGCGAGCGCCAGACCTTGCGGACCTCTTCCAGAAAACCGCTGCGCGGATCAAGCCCGTCGGGGACATATTTTCCGTCAAGATCGCCCGTCGGGCTGCTTGTCAGGAACAGGATCATTTGTGCTTCCTCCCTTCTGCCGATTGCAGTGCCATTATAGCAAGCCGGCCGCCCGAAGGCAATCAAAACCTTGCCGTTTGCCCGCCCGGGCGGGCAAAAACGGGAAAAGTTCATATAAATTTCATTGTAAATCGGACGTCAGCATGATACAATACGCTGATACTTTAGTTATATTTCAAAAGAGGAAAGCGGACATGTGGATTTCGGACAAATGGCAGGATTTTGAGCTTCTGGACTGCTCCAACGGCGAAAAGCTGGAGCGGTGGGGAGACGTGCTTCTCGTTCGCCCGGATCCGCAGGCCATTTGGGATACCCCCCGCAGAGACGCCCGCTGGAATGAGTGCAACGCCCGCTATCACCGCAGCGAATCCGGCGGAGGCAGCTGGAGCAAGGGCCGCCTTCCGGAGTCCTGGCAGGTGCACTATGGCGAGCTGACCTTCAATGTCAAGCCGATGAACTTCAAGCATACGGGCCTTTTCCCCGAGCAAGCCTCGAACTGGGACTGGGCTTCGGACCGGATCCGCCGTGCCGGGCGCGAGATCAGCGTGCTGAATCTTTTCGCCTACACCGGCGCGGCCACGGTCGCCTGTGCCAAGGCGGGAGCCTCCGTCTGCCATGTGGACGCGGCGCGGGGCATGGTCGCCTGGGGGCGCGAGAACGCGGCCTCCTCCGGCCTCGCGGATGCGCCGATCCGCTGGATCGTCGATGACTGCGCCAAGTTTGTGGAGCGGGAGATCCGCCGCGGGCGGCGCTATGACGCCATCATCATGGATCCTCCGTCCTATGGCCGCGGGCCGGGCGGGGAAGTCTGGAAGCTGGAGCAGAATCTTTGGCCCTTCGTCTCGCTTGTGGCCGGCGTTTTGTCGGACGATCCTCTTTTTGTGATCATCAATTCCTACACGACCGGGCTCTCGCCCTCGGTCCTGACGTATATTGCCGAGAGCATCTTCAGCAAAAAATTTGGCGGCAGCAGCGAGGCGCAGGAGCTTGGCCTCCCGGTGACGGACAGCGGCCTGGTGCTGCCCTGCGGCGCGACCTGCCGCTGGACAAGGGAAACGAAATGAATGTGATCAGCTTTGACGGGGTGCATTTCACGTATCCCGGAGACACAAAGGAAAGCCTCTGCGGCGTCTCGCTCTCGATCGAAAAAGGCAGCTTTGTTGCTGTCCTGGGGCATAACGGCTCGGGAAAGAGCACGCTTGCCAAGCATATGAATGCCATTCTGGTGCCGGATTCCGGCAAGGTCAGCGTCTGCGGCATGGATACTTCCGACGAGGAGCTGACGCTGGAGATCCGCCGCCGGGTGGGCATGGTCTTTCAGAACCCGGACAACCAGATCGTTGCCAATGTGGTGGAGGACGATGTGGCCTTTGCGCCCGAAAATCTCGGCATCCCCTCCGAAGAGATCCGCCGCCGGGTCGACCGGGCGCTGGAGCAGGTCGGCATGTCGGAGCGGCGGCTGCATGCGCCCCATCTGCTCTCCGGCGGGCAGAAGCAGCGCATCGCCATTGCGGGCGTGCTTGCCATGCAGCCGGAGATCCTCGTTCTCGACGAACCGACTGCCATGCTTGATCCCCAGGGCCGGCGGGATGTGATCGCGACGGTCACGCGCCTCTGCCGGGAGCAGGGGATGACCGTTGTTCTGATCACGCACCATATGGAGGAGTGCATCGATGCCGACCGGCTTCTCGTCATGTCCAACGGGAAGATCGTCACCGAAGGAACTCCGCGGGAAGTCTTTGCCCGCGTAGAGCTGATGGAGAAGGAAGGCCTCGCCGTCCCGGAGACGACGAAGCTTCTCGACGATCTGAACCGGGAAGGCCATCGGCTTCCGCTCTCGGCGCTTTCCGTGGAGGAATGCGCTGCCGCGATCGCTCAGGCGATGCGGAAATAAAAGATTTGTAAGGAATTCGATTGGAATGGCAGATATCAAGATCTCAAACCTGAGCCATATCTACAGCCGCGGGACGCCGTTTGAAAAGACGGCGCTCGAGCATATCGACCTCGAGATCCCGCACGGCCAGCTGATCGGGCTTCTGGGGCATACGGGCTCGGGAAAATCTTCGCTGATCCAGCATCTCAACAGCCTCCTCGCACCGACGGAAGGCGAAGTGCTCGTCGGCGGAGAGAATATCAACCGGGACAAGGCCTCCCGGCGTGCCGTACGCTTTCAGGTGGGGCTCGTGTTCCAATATCCCGAGTATCAGCTTTTTGAAGAGACGGTCCGGAAGGATATCGCGTTCGGCCCCCGGAACATGGGCCTTTCCGAGACGGAGATCGAGGAGCGCGTGAAAGAGGCGGCCGGCTTTTCCGGTGTGGAAGAGGAGCTCTTTGAGCGCTCCCCTCTGGAGCTCTCCGGCGGGCAGAAGCGCCGCATCGCGATCGCGGGCGTTATTGCCATGCGCCCGAGCGTACTTGTTCTCGATGAGCCGACGGCCGGGCTTGACCCGGAAGGGAGCCGGAAGATCCTGGAGCACATCTGCGATTATCGGCAAAAAACAGGCTCCACGGTCATCATCGTCTGTCACAGCATGGAAGACATTGCCCGCATTGCGGATCGGCTCATCGTTCTGAGCGAAGGAACCGTCGCGCTCGACGGGACCCCGGAAGAGGTCTTCTCCGAGCCGGAGCGCCTGCGCGCGATCGGCCTCGATGTGCCGAAGGCAACGGAGATCGCTCTGGCGCTGCGGGAAAAGGGAATTGCGCTGCAGGGCCCGATCTATACCCATGAGCAGCTTCTTGCCGCCGTGAAAAAGGCGATGGAGGTGAGCGCATGCTGAAAGATATCACGCTCGGGCAGTATTTCCCGGGAAATTCCATCGTCCATCGTCTGGATCCGCGCACCAAGATCCTGTATGTCATCCTCTATATCGTTGCTCTCTTCCAGGCGGACAGCTGGGCGTCCTATGCGGTCGTGTTTGCCGTTTCCCTTCTCAATATGCTGCTCTCGGGCATTCATGCAAAAAATCTTTTCAAGGGCCTCAAGCCCATGATCATCATCATTGTGCTGACGGGGCTCCTGAACATGTTTTATACTGCGGGCACGCCGATCCGTCCGGGCTGGATCATCACCTGGGAGGGCATTGACCGTGCCTTCAAGATGATCTTTCGCATCATCCTGCTGGTCACGGGCACCTTTCTCCTGACCTATACGACGAGCCCCATGGCCCTGACGGACGGCCTCGAGATCCTGCTCGGGCCGCTCAAGAAGCTCAAGGTTCCCGTGCATGAAATGACCATGATGATGAGCATGGCCCTCCGTTTTATCCCGACGCTGATCGAAGAGACGGACAAGATCATGTCCGCCCAGAAGGCCCGCGGGGCCGACTTTGAGAGCGGAAATCTCATGCAGCGCGCCAAGGCGCTTGTCCCGGTGCTGGTGCCGCTTTTCGTGTCTGCCTTCCGCCGGGCGGACGAGCTCGCCATTGCGATGGAGTGCCGCTGCTATCACGGCGGCGAGGGCCGCACGCGCATGAAGCAGCTTCACATGCAGCGGATCGATGTTCTCACGCTGCTGTTTGCCGCACTGTTTCTCGCGGGGATCATCGCGATGAGGCACTTCGGAATCTGAGAACGGGAGACCGAAAGCCTTATGAGAAATATTGCCCTGCGCCTGCGCTATGACGGCAGCCGCTATCATGGCTGGCAGGTGCAAAAAAAGGATATCACCGTTGCGCAGACGATGGAGGAAGCGCTTGAGAAGGTGTTTCAGGAGCGCATCCACATTGTCGGCTGCGGGCGCACGGATGCAGGCGTGCATGCGCTGCGTTACTGCGCCAATTTCCGCACGGACGCCTCGATCCCGGTCGACCGGATCCCGCTTGCGCTCAACGCCCGCCTGCCGGACGATATCGCCGTGACGGGGGCGTGCGAGGCGGAGCCGGAATTCAACGCGATCTCGTCCTGTCTCAAAAAAGAGTATATTTACCGGATCCTCAACAGCAATATCCGGGATCCCTTCCTGGCATCGCGCGTCTGCTTCTGGCCGCAGCGTCTGGATACGGAACGAATGGAACGGGCCGCCGCCGCCTTCGTCGGCACGCACGATTTCCGCGCCGTCCGCAGCCTTGGCACCGAAACGAAGACGACCGTCCGCACGGTGTATTCCAGCCGGGTCGAACGGGAGGGAGATCTTATCACGGTCTCTGTCTGCGCCAACGGCTTTCTCTACAATATGTGCCGTGCCATGGTAGGCACGATGGTCTATGCAGCCTACGGAAAGCTGCAGCCGGAGGAGATCCCGGCCCTCCTCGAAAAAGGAGACCGGCGCCTGACCGGTCCGACGATGCCCCCGCAGGGGCTTTATATGAACCGCGTGTGGTATGAAGGGCCGGCCGGCCGGCTGTTTGAAGAACAGGAGGAACCATGAAGCTTATTCTGAATATCGTTCTTCTGCTGATCCTGGCGCTCTGCATCTGGGGCGGCTTCAAACGGGGGCTGATCGGCGGGATCATCGGCGTTGCCACGGTGTTCATTGCGCTTTTTGGTGCCGATCTCCTTGCAGGCACCTATTCCGGAGAGCTGGTTCCGGCGCTGGATCCCTTTGTCAACGGCTATATCGATTCCGAAACGAATACCGACGCCATTCTCACTCGGCTCGGCTACGGCGGCACGGAGCTCTCTCTCCGTGACATTTTGGAGCAGGACAGCTCCATGCGCTACGACTATGCCTATGAGTGCATGCGCTCCGTCGGTTTTTATGGCGCCCTCTCCGAAGACCTTGCAACGGATGCCGTAAACTATTCCGTGAGCTCCGGCGCGGAGCTGACAGATGCCGTTGTGCTCGTGGTATGCAGCACGGTCTCCTATGTCGGCTGCGTCACAGTCGCCTTCATCATGATCCTCATCCTGCTGACGGCTTTGATCGACATGGTAAATCTCGATTTCCATCTCCCCAATATCGACGTGATCGATGAGGTCGCGGGAGCGGCGCTCGGTTTCGTCAAGGGCTTCCTCTACTGCCTGCTGCTCTGCTGGCTGTTAGGCTTCCTTGGCCTCCTGATCGGCAAGGATACCTGCAGCGGCACGGCACTGGTCAGCTTTTTCCAGGCCTTCCGTTTCCTGACGCGCGGCCTGATCTGAAATTTTTTAGGAGAAATCATGCAGACTGCAATGTGTTCCAAATGCGGCAAGAATGTTGCCGTGATCTTTATTTCCAAGATCGACCCGAACGGCGGGACCACCAGTGAAGGCCTCTGCCTCAAGTGTGCCCGCGAAATGCACATCAAGCCGATCGACGATATCATGAACCGCTTCGGCATTTCCGACGATGACCTGGACGGTCTCAGCGGCGAGGCGATGAACTTCCTAAGCGGAGTGGAAGGCATTGTCCCGGCGGACGGAGAGCAGAAGGATCCCGTCGTTCCGAACCCCGGGGAAGAGGGAAAAACGGCGACGTTCCCGTTCTTTGGCCGCCTCTTCGGAAATATGCCCGGAGCTCCGCACGCTTCGGATGCGGAACGCCAGGGAAAGAACCGCTCTGCGGAGAAGGAACCGCATCCGAACCGGCACAAGTTCCTTGACAGCTATTGCCTGGACCTCACGGCACGCGCCGCGGAAGGTCGTCTCGACGCCATGATCGGCCGTGAGGAAGAGCTTGAGCGCGTGATCCAGATCCTGAACCGCCGCCAGAAGAACAATCCTTGCCTGATCGGAGAGCCGGGCGTCGGCAAAACGGCGATCGCCGAAGGCCTTGCCCAGCAGATCGTGATGGGAAATGTCCCCGTCAAGCTGAAGGACAAGCGCGTTTTCATGCTGGACCTGACCTCCCTCGTCGCCGGAACGCAGTTCCGCGGCCAGTTCGAAAGCCGCATGAAGGGCCTTATCGAGGAGATCCGGAAGGACGGAAATATCATCCTCGTCATTGACGAGATCCACAATATCGTTGGCGCCGGCGATGCGGAAGGCAGCATGAATGCGGCCAACATCCTCAAGCCCGCCCTCTCCCGCGGCGAGATCCAGGTCATCGGTGCAACGACGTTCAAGGAATACCGCAAGCATATCGAAAAGGATTCCGCACTGGAGCGCCGCTTCCAGCCGGTCACGGTGAACGAACCCTCCATGGAGGACAGCATCCGCATTCTCCGCGGCATCGCGCATTATTATGAGGATTTTCATGAGGTCACGATTCCGGACGAGATGTGCCGCCTTGCCGTCACCATGTCCGAGCGCTATATTACCGATCGCTTCCTTCCTGACAAGGCCATCGACCTGATCGACGAGGCCTGCTCGGATGTCAACCTTAAGGACAAAAGCATCAACCGGCGCATCCTGGCGCAGCGGGATCTGGAAAACATCCGCTTTGAGCGGGAGGCGCTCACTGCCGAGCCGATTCCGGAGGATGTCGAGAACTCGCAGGAGTTCCTGGACAAGCGCTATGCCCGCATTGCCGAGCTGAAAAGCCGGGAGATGCAGCTGGAGCAGGAGCTTGCCGAGCTGAAGAGCGAAGGCCGGCCGCAGCTGACGGTCGACAATCTTGCCCGCATTGTCGAGCTTTGGACGGGCATCCCTGCCTCAAGCATCAAGGAAGGAGAACTGCAGCATCTCGCCGGCATGAACGAGCGTCTCAAGCAGCACCTGATCGGGCAGGACGATGCCGTTGATGCCGTATGTGCAGCCATCAAGCGCAGCCGCGTCGGCCTGAAGACAAAGCAGAAGCCGGTCAGCTTCATCTTCGTCGGCAGCACGGGCGTCGGCAAGACGGAACTCGTCAAGCGCCTTGCCGAGGACATGTTTGATTCTCCGGAATCCCTGATCCGGCTGGACATGTCGGAATTCATGGAAAAATTTGCCGTTTCGCGCATCATCGGCTCTCCTCCGGGATATGTCGGTTATGACGAGGCAGGCCAGCTGACGGAGAAGATCCGCCGCCGTCCCTATTCCGTCGTGCTCTTTGACGAGATCGAAAAGGCGCACCCGGATGTGATGAACATCCTCCTGCAGATCCTCGATGACGGCCGGGTCACGGACGCACAGGGCAGAGTGGTCAATTTCGAAAATACCGTCATCATTATGACGACGAATGCCGGCAGCAACAGCCGCTCCGGCGGCATCGGCTTCGGCGGTACGGTCAGCGACATGTCCCGTGAGCGCGCGATGAAGGCGCTGGGCGAATTCCTGCGGCCCGAGTTTCTCAACCGCGTGGACGAGATCATCTGCTTCAATGCTCTGACGGAGGAGAACTTTGCCGCCATTGCAGAGCTGATGCTTGGCGAGCTGAAGAGTGTCATGGCGGAGCGCGGCATCAAAACGGTCTGGACGGAGGGCGTGATCCCCTGTCTCGTGCGGAAGGGCTATTCCGCGGCCTACGGAGCGCGCAACCTGCGCCGCCTGATCCAGAAGGAGATTGAGGATCCGGCTGCGGAAAAAATGATCGCCTTTACCGCGGAACACGGCGGAGCAGCCGCTTCGTCGATCGTGATCTCTGCACAGGATGACAGCTTCACCATTGAGATTCGCTGAAAAAGAAAAGAGGATAACGAATATGAACGAAGAATTAGCAGTGCAGGAGCGGGAGATCACCCTTTCGGAGATCCTTTCCGTCTGCGACCATACTCTTCTCCGCCCGGACTGCACGTCCGATGAGATCCGTACGCTCTGCGACCAGGCGATCCGCTACGGCTGCGCCTCAGTCTGCATCCCGCCCTGCCATGTTGCGGGAGCAAAGCGCTATGTCGGCTCAAAAATGAAGATCTGCACGGTCATCGGCTTCCCAAACGGCTACATGACCTCTGCCGCCAAGGCCTTCGAAGCCGCCGATGCCATTTCCAACGGCGCCGATGAGATCGATATGGTCATCAATCTTTCCATGGTCAAGGATGGCTGCTGGAAGAGCGTAGAGGAAGACATCGCCGCTGTTCGCAAGGCGACGGAGGGATATCTCCTGAAGGTCATCATTGAGACCTGCCTCCTGACAGAGGAGGAAAAGCTCCGCCTGTGTGAGATCGTTTCCGCCTCCGGAGCCGACTATATCAAGACCTCTACCGGCTTTTCCAAGGCAGGGGCCACATTTGAGGATGTGCGCCTGATGCGGGAAAATTGCCCGGCTTCCGTCAAGGTCAAGGCGGCCGGCGGAATCTCTTCCCTGGAGGACGCCCGTGAATTTATGCGCCTCGGCGCCGAGCGCCTCGGGACGAGCCGCATTGTAAAGATCGCCATGGCGCAGGAAGCGGAAAAGGAATAACGATGAAGAAAAATGCTCTTTCTCTGCTGGCTGCAATGATCCTCTGCCTTCTGCTTTCAGCCGGCGTTTCTTCGGCTTTCGCAGAAGAGAAAACGGTGAGCTTTCCATGCGGAGTCACAGCTGACATCGCGGCGACGCAGCTCGATCTGAGCGCCATGAAGCACTCCCAGGTGCAGGAAACCATCGAAAAGCTCGCTGAAATGACGGAATTGGAATACGTTTATCTCGGTTCGGAATGGACGGAGGATGGAGTGACCGAGACAGAGCCCGAAACGGATCCTGAGGCGCTGACCTGGGAGGACATTGCGGCAATCTGGGACGCCTGCGGCGACGCTGACGTGGAATACCGGTTTATGCTCTACGGCTACGAATACTCAACGCTCGATGAGACCTTTGACCTCAATCATCTCACGATTACGGACAACGGTGCGCTCGTACGAGAGATCCTGCCCTGCATGCGCCGGTGCAAAACGCTTGATATGGATTTCTGCGGCGTGGACGATGAACATATGGCGCAGATCCGGGAAGATTACCCGGACATCGATGTCATCTGGCGCATCTGGTTTGGAACGAACTGCAGCGTCCGCACCGATGTGGAGCGCATTCTCGCCTCAAATCTCGATCATGCTCTGACGGACGAGAACAGCGCTTCGCTCAAATACTGCACCAAGGTAAGGCTCTTGGATATCGGGCACCAGCATATTACCGACATCTCGTTTATGGAAAATATGAAGGATCTTGAGGTCTGCATCATCGCCATCAACCCCATTGTCGACCTGACGCCGATCTCGAATTGCACAAATCTCGAATACCTTGAGATTGCAGCGACAAATGCCTATGACCTCGCCCCCTTGGCGTCTCTCACAAAGCTGGAATATCTTTCCATTGTTCAGCTCAACGGATCGGAGCCGGTGGAGCATTGGGAAGCGCTGCAGAATCTGAAGTGCCTTAAGAAGCTTTATATCGGGCAATATTTTAAGCCGGACATCTCCGCGGAGGAGTTGGAAGAGCTTAAGGCCGCCCTCCCCAATACGGAGATCAATGCGGAGGACGAGACGCTCGTTGCCGGCTGGCGTTATAATGTCGATACCGATTGGAGCAAGACAGAGCGCTACGCACTGCTCTGCGAGCAGTTTGAATACAGCAATTATCAGAACGTCTGCGCCTATGGGAAAAACGACCCCAGATATTATGCCTCACACTAAAAAAAACAGTTGACTTTTTCTGCAAAGCTCCTTATAATAGCGAAGCTAAAACAAAGAAGGCATGGCAGTCCGCCGCCTCACCCCGCAGCAATGAGCTCGCTGAGGTTAATAAGAACAGATTTTTCAATGTGTTTTTATGCGCGGATGCTTTATGCATCCGCGTTTTGTATTGATACCGGAGGTGTTTGAAATAGCTAACGACACGCATCAGATCAATGAGGAAATTCTGGATAATGAGATCCGCCTGATCGGCGAGAACGGCGAGCAGCTCGGCATTATGACGCCGGCTGAAGCGCTGAAGATCGCTGACGAGCATGAGCTCGATCTGGTCAAGATCGCTCCCAATTCCACTCCTCCTGTCTGCCGTATTATGGACTATGGAAAGTTTCGTTTTGAGCAGACGAAAAAAGAAAAGGAAGCAAAGAAAAATCAGCATATCATCGAGATCAAAGAGATCCGCATGGGTCCGAGCATTGACGAGAATGACTTCAATACCAAGCTCAAGAACGGTATAAAGTTCCTCGCCGGAGGCGATCGCCTGAAGGTCTCTGTCCGTTTCCGCGGAAGAGAGATGGCACATACGGAGATCGGTGCCGATCTGCTGAAGACCTTTGTGGAAAAGTGTGCGGACATTGCCGTCGTGGACAAGGCAGCAAAGCTCGAGGGTAGAAACATGTCTGTGTTCCTCTCTCCCAAGCCGGCAACGGCCCCCAAGAAACCCGGCAAACCCAAGCAGCCAAAACAGGAAGCTCCGAAAGAGGCTTCGGAAGCTGAGCAGAACTGAGCACAGCTTCAGCACCCCTTTGTAAAGAATATTATTATTAAAGGAGATACCCGCTATGCCGAAACTGAAGACACACAGTGGCGCGAAGAAGAGATTCAATCTCACTAAGACCGGCAAGGTCAAGCGCGCACATGCTTTTAAGAGCCATATCCTCACCAAGAAGGATACCAAGCGTTGCCGTCGTCTGCGCAGCGCTGTCTACGCCGACGTCACAAACGAAGCTACGATCAAGAAAATGATCCCTTATAAATAAGGGCTGACGGTATATAGGAGGATAAAATAAATGGCAAGAGTTAAGGGCGCAATGATGACCCGCAAGCACAGAAACAAGATTCTGGGTCTGGCAAAGGGTTATTGGGGAAACAAGTCCCGCCACTATAAGATGGCAAATGAGCAGCTGATGAAGTCCGGCCGCTATGCCTATATTGGCCGCAAAGCAAGAAAAAGAGACTTCCGTTCCCTTTGGATCACCCGTATCAGCGCAGGCTGCAAGGCGAACGGCATGAACTACTCCACGTTCATCCACGGCCTTAAGGTTGCCGGCATTGATATGAACCGCAAGATGCTCTCTGAGATGGCGATTCATGATGCTGCTGCTTTCACGGCACTCTGCGAGATCGCAAAGGCCCAGAAGGCATAAGAGCTTTATAAAGCCGGCTGAAATTTCAGCCGGCTTTTTGAAAAAAGTGCTTGACTTTTTGAAAGAAATACGTATAATAGCTTATGCGCTTAGCGGGATTGTGTAAAGGTAGCACAGCGGACTCTGACTCCGTATGTGAGGGTTCGAATCCTTCTCCCGCTGCTTATAACCTGAGGTTCTGTGCCTCAGGTTTTTTTATTGTGATATTTCGGAAAGGAGAAAATGCGAAATGAACCGGAAAAAAGGAATGGTTTTACTGATCCTTCTTTTGTGCGTTCTGCTTTGCTTGGATCTGCTTGGAGTTTGTCTGCTTTATCTGCACCGAAATGAAGGTGCTGTCGAGCAGAATACGGCAGCTGCAGCGGATCCCTCCGCTATAGCTCCAATGCAGACACCGACTCCAACACCAGAGCCTACTCCGCTGCCTACCGCGGAACCCACCCCCACACCGACAGCGGAACCGGAAAAGCTCTATGCCTATATTGACGGAGGAGTCGACCTGAGGTGGTATCTGCCGGAGGCGGAGTTTGAGCTCCTCTTTACAACCAATCAGAATGTGACAGGGCGGAGCCTCTATCCTGCGGTGCCTCTGCTGGAGGAGAATACGGCGAGAATGCTGAAGGCGGCCTATGAGCAGTTTCGTGCTGACGGGTACATATTGAAAATCTATGATGCCTACCGCCCGCGCTCTGCTCAGCAGGCACTATGGAATGCTGTGCATAACAGTAAATATATAGCTGACCCAAGCAATGGAGGCTCCTGGCATCAGGGCGGCCGCGCCGTTGATATTTCCCTGGTAGACGCGGCAACCGGTGAGGAGCTTGAGATGCCGACTCCAATGCACACCTTCACGGATGCTGCCGGCCGATATGCCAACAACGGATGGAGCGAAGAGGCAGAGAAGAATGTTGCTTACATGACAGATGTGATGCGTGCCGCCGGCTTCAGCACGATTCGGACGGAGTGGTGGCATTTTGAATATAACGCCAAGGGGGCCCCAGTCCTTGACTCTGAGGTCGACTATGACAGCCTCGAATATTTGACTGCGGATGAGATGACCGCAAGAAAGGGGTATTCCCCTGTTATTTGAAAGATAAAATGCAGCAGAGCCTTTCAGCTCTGCTGTTTCGCTCTTTTCAATTCATCAAGCCATATCTCGGGAACGCTGAGGAGACCCTTGCCACAGCCGAGACGAATATCTGGCTTGACTTCTCCGTGAAAATCACTTCCTCCGGTCTTTAAGAGGCCATATTCATCCGCAAGGTGCTCCAAATAGACCATTTGGCCGGTATCGTGGATGGAGTGGCGGCACTCGATCCCCTGAAGCCCGAAGCCCATGCATACCTCAATGAGCTCGGGGAGGCTTTTCTGCTGATAGGTGTATTCGAAGGGATGTGCAAGAACCGGGATGCCTCCTGCGGCCCGGATGAGTGTAATGCACTGCTCCAGGGAGGGAAGCGTGCGGGGAATCCAGTATTGCCCACCTTTGTTGAGAAAACGGCGGAAGGCATCGGCCGTAGAGGAGGCTAGATGATGTTCCATCAGGATCTCTGCAAAATGCGGACGGCCAATCGAGCCTCCGAAGCGCTCTTTCATCGCATCATAGGAGACGTTGATCCCGTCATCCTGCATACGGGCCGCAATGCGACGGTTGCGGCTGTCTCGCTCGTCGATGATCTGCTGCAGCTCCCGGCAGAGCTCGGGATGCGCGGGGTCAATGAAATAGCCGAGAATGTGTACGGCACCCTTGTAATTTGTACTCAGTTCAATGCCGGGAATGACCTCAATGTCGAGTTTTCGCCCTTCGGCTGCAGCCTCAGAGTAACCGGAGACGGTGTCATGGTCCGTGATGGCAATGGCAGAGAGCCCAAGGCTATGCGCCAGGGAGACAGTTTCAGCAGGAGAAAATGTGCCGTCGGAGGCCGTCGTATGGACATGAAGATCGATGCGCCTCATGCCTGCGTCTCCTCGCCCTCGTCCGAAAGCTTCTGCAGTGCCTGCCGGATGAGGCGAAAGTCTGAAAAAGCATCCGGCCGTTTAGACTCGTCCCGCAGCAGGGCAGAGGGATGATAGGTCGCAATAAACTGTCGGCCGTCAATGGTGTGCCACTGCCCATGTTCCCTCGTAATGCGAAAGTCCTGGGAAATGAGCGTTGTGGCAGAGATGCGGCCAAGACAGACAATGATCTTCGGATCAATAAGCGCAATCTGCTGCTGCAGCCAGCCAATGCAGGCCTCGCGCTCCTCCGGCCGAGGATCACGGTTATGCGGCGGACGGCATTTGACGATATTTGCGATATATACATCTTTCCGATCGAGCCCGATCAGCTTCAGCTCGATATCCAGCAGCTTCCCTGCAGGACCGACGAACGGCTCGCCGCTCAGGTCTTCCTGCTCCCCAGGACCTTCTCCAATGAACATGATCCTTGAGCGGACATTGCCAACACCGAAGACGAGCTTGGTGCGCGTCTCGGAAAGAGGGCAGCGCACGCAGGAGAGGCAGCTTTGATGCAAGGTTTTCATAGCGTCCATAGGCATTATTCCTCACCGGAGGTTGCGGCGAGGGCAAGCAGCAGCTCCCGCGTATTGTTCTCCGGATAATCGATCACATAATCCAAAAGAAAATTCAGCATTTCGCCGACTGTTTTTCCGGAAAAACCGAGAGGCGCAAGATCTTTTCCGTTTACGGCGAGATTTTTAAGCGAGAAGCACTCGCCGCTATTCAGAACCTTGCGGAAGGCAGCTTCAAAATTCGCACTGTAAAAGACATCCCAGCACATGGCAGCACATTCCACGGCATCGACACCGAAATGTGCCAATAGGCGCTTCCACTCGGCCGGAGATGCAGGCGGCGCATGCGAGATGATCTCAGCGGCATCGCTGCAGCAGCGGATAGAGCGATTGTCCAGGCGCAGCGCATGCAGAAAAGCATCGACGCGGTGGATGCACTCGTCTGCCGAAAGGGCGGCGCTGAAGGCGGCCCAGCGGGGAAGAGATTTCCGTTTAAGGGAAGCAATGCAGCGCAGTGCCGTATCACGGCTGAGATGTGCGCAGAGGTAATTGTCGAGCAGACCGCAGTCGATGACATCAAAGAGCAATTCCGGATGCGGCGTAAGGAGAGTTTTTTCAATCTCGTCCCGAACGCGTTCGGCGGAAAGGCGGGAGGAGAGAGAGGCGTTGCTGCGGATGGCGCGAAGAGTCTCCTCCTCAATGGGAAAACCGAGACGGGCGGAAAAGCGGAACGCGCGGAACATACGAAGCGCATCTTCGTCAAAACGCATATCCGGCGATCCGACACAGCGGATCACACCGCGGCGGAGATCGTCAATGCCGTGATAAGGGTCGACGACCGTGCCGTCGGCAGTGATGGCAATGGCATTGATGGTAAAGTCCCGCCGCGACAGGTCGGAAGAGAGATCTCCAACAAAGGTGACGACGTCGGGGTGGCGGTGGTCGGTATATTCAGCTTCCGTACGGAAGGTTGTGACCTCCACAAAGTGCGATCCGGAGCGGACTGTCACAGTGCCGTGACGGACGCCGGTCGGAATTGAATTCGGGAACAGCGCCATGACCTGCTCCGGACGAGCTGCCGTTGCAATGTCCCAATCATTCGGTGTGACTTCCAGAATCATATCACGGACGCACCCGCCGACGATGCAGGAGGGATATTCGTGCGCATTCAGAACGCGTAGGACTGATTTTACATATTTGGGCAGCCGGATTTCCATGCTGACTCCCTTCCCGAAAAATCTTGCATTGGTTTCCCGCACGGGTTATAATACCCATGCATAGACCCCTGCTTGTCTATCTTATCATTTTGCAGCTATTTTATCAATTATAAAATCCGAAAAAGATTACGGGAGAACCGATATGGCAGAGTTTGAAAATTATATGTCCCCCGGAAGGCGGGGACATCTGATCGGAATTGGCGGCGTTTCCATGTCCTCTTTGGCGGAGGTGCTGGCAGACATGGGCATCATCGTTTCCGGCTCGGATACCATGGAGAGCCAGAATGTCCGCAACCTGCGGGAACTCGGCATTGAGGTATCGATCGGGCACAGTGCGAAGAATATTACAGACGATGTCGAATTTGTCGTCCGAACGGCGGCGGTCCATGACGACAATCCAGAGATCGTTGCGGCACGGGAGAAGGATATCCCGGTTTTTGAGCGCACGCAGGCCTGGGGCGCGATCTCACGGGATTACAGCAATGCTCTCTGCATTTCCGGCACACACGGAAAGACGACGACGACCTCCATGTGCACACATATCCTCATGGCTGCGGAAAAGGATCCGACCGTCATGATAGGAGGAACGCTTCCGCTTCTGAATTCCGGCTATCGCATTGGCCGGGGAAATACGATCGTTATGGAATCGTGCGAATACTACAACAGCTTTCTCTCTTTCTATCCCACGATTGCTGTCGTGCTGAATATCGAGGCCGACCATTTGGACTTTTTCAAAGATCTCGAGGAAGTCAAGCGCAGCTTCCGAATCTTTGCGTCCAAGGTGCCGGAGGACGGCGGAACGATCGTTGCAAACATTGACGACGAGAACACGATGGATGCCCTGAAGGACATTCGCCGCAAAATGATTACCTTTGGTCTCGGCAGCAATGCGGATGTTTATGCCAAGAACATCATTTTTAACGGAACGAATACCCGCTTCGATATCTACTACAAGAACCGCCTCTTTACCGACGTTACGCTTCATGTGCCCGGTATGCACAATGTTAAGAATGCGCTGGCCGCCGCCGCCGCATCGATCTGCCTCGGAATCCGGCCGAATGCCGTGAAGTATGGTCTTGCCGGCTTCAACGGAGCCGGCCGCCGGTTTGAGTTTAAGGGCAAGTTCAACGGAGCAGATGTTTACGACGACTATGCGCACCATCCGGGCGAGCTGAAGGCTCTGCTGGATGCGCTGGGGACGCTCGATTACAAGCGTTCGATCGTCGTTTTCCAGCCGCACACCTATTCCCGCACGGAGGCGCTGTTTGACGACTTTGTCGAGCAGCTCAAACGGCCGGACGTCGTGCTCCTTGCGGAGATCTATGCCGCCCGTGAGACCAACACGATCGGCATCTCTTCAAGCGACCTTGCGGAGAAGATCCCGAATGCGACCTTCTACCCGGACTTTGATGCTCTGGAAAAGACGCTTCGCGCCATCGCCCGCCCGGGCGACGTAATCTTCACGGTCGGAGCGGGAGACGTATACAAGATCGGCGAACGCCTGCTGAAGTAATGAAAATGCCTCACCGAGAAAAAGGTGAGGCATTTTTGCGTCATGCAGCGGTATGCTCGCTGAGAAGAGCGGCGGCAATTGAAGAGACGTCGCCGTATTTATCATTGGGGTAATTGGAGAGAACGATGACAGCTGCCTGCTTTTCCCGGTCGATCCGCAAGGCGGCAGCATAGTGAGAGGTCTCCCCGGAGGAGGCAAGGATACTGCCGCCGTTATAAACGTCCCAGAAGTAGCCGAGCAGATGGTCGGCGCTTGCTTCATAGAACGGCTCGGAGGCGAGGCGGAGATAGTCCTCGTCGGCATAGAGATAATGCTTGACATAGGAAGCCATATCGCCAATCGTAGAAGTCAGGCCGCAGGAGGCAAGATAGGCGTCCGAACTGTTCCAGATCCAGCCGTATTCCACAGTCTTCTCCAAAGAGACATAGGTGTGCGTGAGCCCAAGCTCCGTCTGGGCGAAGATCGTGAGGATGCTGTAGAAATCAACATCATAGACCTCGGAGATGACGGCCCCCATTGCGGCGGCCCCGAAGGGAGAGAAGGAATAGAGATACGGCGCTTCGCTTGTGAGGTGAAAGGTGTTCATCGCGGAGACGAGAGCGTTGATGTCCGTTCCGGTATACGGGTTTTTCCCAAGGAGCCGGGCGGAGGACGAATCGTCGGGCGCATAATCCGCATAGGCGGAGGAATGCGTCAGAAGCTCGGAGACCGTTGGCGTATAGGCGGAGCGTGAGAGCGGGAGAACCTCCGAGATCGCCTCGTTTGGCGAGAGCCGGCCCTCCGCAACGGCCTTTGCGGCAATGGCTCCGGTAAAGGTCTGCGTGATCTCGCCAATCTCGTAAGCGCGCTCCGGGACAGGGATGATCTTGCCGTCATGTCCGTAGGCCTGAACCTGAGTACCGCCGGAATCGAGGATGGCAACGGTCACCTCGGCGGTGGGCTTGTTGCGGGTATAAGTGACGATCTGCGCTTCGGCGGAGGAAGGAATCGGCACTCTCGTCAGAAGGGCGACTGCTGTACCGAGACCGACCGCAAGGAGAGCAGCGAGGAGAAAAAGCAGGAGACGTTTCCGGTTCATAGACGATCCGGGTCAGTTCTGCGCGGCTTCGCAGATGAGGCGGACGCAAAGCTCATAACCCAGAATTCCGGTGTTGAGCATAAGGTCATAGTTCTCGGGGCTGCCCCATTCCTTGTCGGTATAATAGTTGAAGTAGGCATGGCGGCTGGCATCAATGGTCTTGATCGTCTTCTTAATGAAGGAGGCGTCGGAATTGTGGAGTAGGTCGGCAGCGCGGGCGGCGCGATGCGCATAGTCGGAATAGAGAAAGACATTCAGTGTTTCATAACCGGCATCGCGCAGAATGGCATCGGCGCAACGGCCGAGGATCACGCAGGGGCCCTGCGAGGCAAAGTTCAGAATGGCGTCCTTTTCCGCGGAAAAGATAATGTCTTTTTGCTCATATGTGACGGGATTGATGCTGCGGATGAAGCTGTCAAGACGAGTGATGACCTCCTCTGTGCGGGAGACCGTATCACGGTCCAGCCCGCTTGCAACGGCGGCGCGGGTAATAATATCTTCATCATAGAGTTCAAGACCGAGCGCTTCGGCGGCGCGGGCACCGACCGAATGCCCGCCGGCAGCATATTCACGGCTGATGGTAATGATTTTCATAAGGAATTCCTCCGTAATGTTATAAAGGCTTCGCAGTTTATTTTAATCATCCGAAAGAGGAAAAGCAACAGAGAAAACAAAAAAATTGGATCATGCCAGGCATTTAATGGCATGATCCGTTTTGCTGGGGATCGTTTCAGAGCGTTCACAGAGCATTTAACCGTTACTAACTTTTTCAATTCTGATCAGTCGCCGGAGAATTTATCTTAAATCAAAGAAAAATAACCAGAGCACAAACAGGAATCGCAAAAACGTTCCGCATATATCGAAGGAAACCCTTCGTTGACATAATAATACATGCTCCCCGGAGAAATGTCAAGCGTTTTTTGGAAAAATCCACAAATTTATATTTGTTCACAGTTTCGACATATACCAATCTGCACAAATTCGCTTTTCAAAAAATAAGGATTGATTTTTAAACGGATTATGTTACAATGAAAAAGACCCAACAAGGGAAACTAAGAGGAGGATGTTTCTATGTTTGTTATTAGTGATGACTGCCTGTCCTGCGGGACCTGCGCAGCAAACTGCCCGGCCGAAGCGATCGATATGGGTGCTGCTCACTACGAGATCGACCAGGACAAGTGCCTGCAGTGCGGCACCTGCCAGTCTAACTGCCCGGCAGACGCAATCTCTGAGGAGTAATCGTTTATTCTCCCGGAAGAAAAAGAGGGCGAATGTTTCGCCCTCTTTTTTTATCTCTTTTCTACGGAAAGCAGAGGTGAAGAAGACGGAAGCCAAAGACTATCTCTGGGAAAACGGACCGGTGCTGGAGCAGGCGGAGCACTTCCGTTTCGGGACGGACGCCGTTCTGCTCGGAAATTTTGTCGATCTCGGGAATGCCCGGCGGGGGATCGACCTCGGGTGCGCCTCGGGGGTCATTGCCGTTCTGATGCTGGCACGGAGCGAACGGATCCATATGACGGGCCTTGAGATCAACGCTGCGGCGGCGGAGGCGGCGCGGCGAAATATGGAGCGAAACGGCTTTGCAGAGCGCAGCGCCATTCTGCACGGAGACATCCGCCGTGTCCGGGAGCTGCTGCCGGCAGGCAGCTTTGACCTCGCCGTCTCCAATCCGCCTTATTTCGCTTCCAACGCAGGAAAGCCCTGCCCGTCGGAGGCGCGTGCGGCGGCACGGGGAGAGACGGAATGTACGCTCGAGGAGCTCTGTGCTGCAGCGGAATATCTCTGCCGGTGGGACGGGCGCTTTGCCGTCGTCTACCGGCCGGACCGGCTGAGCGAGCTCTTCCTTACGCTGACGCGGCATGGCCTGGAGCCGAAACGCCTGCGCCTTGTGGCTCACAATGTGCATTCCGCTCCGAGTCTCGCTTTGGTTGAGGCGCGGCGCGGAGGAAAAACGGGGCTCACGGTCGAGCCGATGCTCTTCCTCCGGGATGAAAACGGGGCCGACACTGAGGAGATCCGAACGATCTATCACAGAAAATAGACCCGCACGCAGGAAGCCGGGGAGCTTCTTCACGTGCGGGTCTTCTTTTTTCAGGCGAGATCAGCTGACATCGTCCACCACGCGAGTGGGAGAGCGTTCCAAAATTTCCGGGTGAGCAAAAATATAACGCATTGCCTGAAGGAACTGGGCGTAATAATGACCGTCTACAATGCGCTCGTCGAGCGTCATCTTGCAGTCGACATATTTTTTGTCGACCATACGGCCGTGGCGGTCCAGCTCGTAGGCGTGGCGCTTGGCACCGAAGGCAATGAAGACAGGAACGGTGCCAAAGTTATAGATGTGGTGGAAGACGGGACCGATGCGGAGAGAGCCGAGATCCGTGATGACCATCGAGCCATGGAAAGGACTGATGTCCGTCAGAGAGGTCGGCAGGAGACCGAAATAATCCAAAATACGGAGAACGGTGATCGCGAGGCGGAGAATGACGCGGGGGAGGCGGCAGACCGTTTCGGCAAATTCCTCCGTGTCGTTGGCACTCTCGTCGGTCTTGATCTCCTCAATCTTTTCGTTCATCTTCCGATAGACGTCAAAGATCGTGTCTGTCGGCTCAAAGACGACTTTGATCGTCGTCTCCGAAGCGTCGACGGAGAGGGAACGCTTGACGGTCATAATGACGGAGATCTCGTTGCGGGCATAGATCCTGCGTCCGCAGACAAAGCGGTTGACGCCCGGAAGCATGGAGATGCAGCGGATGTAGGCGGCGATGATGAAATGAAGAAAACCGATGCCCTTGTAGCCGTTAACGCGCTCCTGACGGAGGCACTTGTCCACGGCAGTTACTTCCATGGACTCCTCGTAATAGTTGAGCGCATCGTTGCGGGTCGGCATGATGAAGGGGACAAATTTGGAAAATGCGGGGAGCGAACGCAGAAGACGGCCTTCCTTGCGGTCCCCGGCGCGGCGTTTACCTGAAGCCATAAATCAACCTCTTTCCCTTCTAATTTCTCTTTCTCTTCGGCTATTATATAAGAATCGGGAAAAAATACAAGATAAAAATCATTTTTTCCGCAGCAGGCGGATATCGTCTCCCACGAAGGTGACCATCCGGTATCCCCCGCGGATGCGGGAGACGACCGAGGCGGGGTAGCGGGCAGCAAGCTCGTCCGGCGTAAGATTGGTGTTAATGAGCGTGGGGAGAGAGGCAGAGAGACGGGAGTTGACGAGCGTATAGAGCGCGCTTGAGGCGGCGGGACGGGGCATCTCGGTGCCGAGATCGTCGAGAATGAACAGATCGCTCGACAGCATGAGCTTTACCTTCTCTGCCGCTGCGGCGCCCTCTTCACTGCCGCGGGCGAACTGTTCCTTCTCAAAGGCGGAGAGAGCCGAGACGGCGGTGTCGTAATAGACTGTAAAGCCGGCTTCAAAGACCGTGCGGGCGATGCAGGCGGAGAGATAGGTCTTGCCGAGGCCGGGGTCGCCGCAGAAGAGCATATTGTCCGAAGCATGGGAGAAATCCTCCGCGTAGCTCTTCGCCCGCTGCAGGACCTTTGCCATATATTCCCGCGGCGAGCAGCCCCAGGCGGGGTTGAAGGCATCGGAATAATAGGAAAGATCAAAGCGTTCGAAACTTTCATCCCCCTGAAAGGACAGGGAGGAAAATTCCTCCGTCAGCTCACGGCGGTAGATCTCCAGCAGGCAGGAGCAGAGGCCGGTGCCGTCATTGCCGGTATCTTTGCACTTCGGGCAGGTGTGGAGCTCCTCCAACCAGTCCCGCGGGAAGCCGTTTTCCACCAGAAGCTCGGCGCGGCGCATCTGAAGATCGAGGCTGCGCTGCCGGAGGGCGGAGACCGCATCCGCCGTGTTTCCTTTGCCGGAGACGGCGGCCTTTGCCAGACCGACCCAAAGCCCGGTCAGCTCCCGGTCAAGTTCCGGGAGAGCGGGAATGCGGCGGTAGGCCTCCGAAAGGCGGCGGTTGTGCTCAAGAATATTCTTCTGTCGTCTCTCCTCGAGCCGGCTGCGGCTGTGCGAGAGGATCTTTTTGTTGTAGGGCATGGCGGCTCCTTTTTATTCAATGGTCGGGACGAACCGGGAACCCTTTTCCCCGGCAGACTTTCCGGAGGGATTCTTGCCGAGCTTTCCGGCCCGCTCAATCTCGGCGAGGGTATGGAGCCCCTCTTCGTCCCAGCGCATGAGGATCTTGTCCATATAGGGAAGGGAACGCTTGCCGATACTGTCGACCGTGCGCTCGTAGGCGGCGGCAATGGCGGCGTCGTCAAACTTCTTCCCGATCCAGGCGGCAATATAGTTGCGCTCGGAGGATGTCAGGTTCCGGTCGTGAATTTCAAGAATGCGGCGGATGCGCCCCAGGGCGGAGTGCAGCGCCTTCTGTTCCTCGGCATAGGCTTCGGCCGTCTCCATCGTACGGATCCCACGGCGGACCCAGGCATAGGCCTGGCGCTCGATATAGGCGGCCGTCGGCCGGCGGAGCGAGCCGTCTTCATTGACGGAGAGATCCTCGCAGGACTGCAGCAGCACGAGGACGACCTCTGCGGGGAGACCAAGATAGCTGTAGATCCCGAGGAGGCGGCTGAGATCCGTACGCCCGAGCGGCTTGCCGAGAACGGACTGGGCCTTGTCCCGGATCGCAAGAAAGGCGGGATCCTGCCGGAGGCAGGCCTCGACCTCGTCGGCCGTATATTCCGGAAGCTCCTCGATGGGATTCTCCGGCGCATGGGAATGGGACGGAGCCGGTTGATCTGCTGCCGGCGGAGCTGCGGGCGCAGCGCCCCCGGAAACGGTGAGAAGCCCCATCCGCCGCAGCTTTTCCAGCGAGGAATCGACCTCGGAGCGCGTCATGCACAGCTCGAGGGCGGCCGCCTCGGCGTCCGTGCTGCCGCGGGCAAGATGCCAAAGATAGAGCAGCGCACAGTTTCCGTCATGCGCGCGGATCAGCGGCTCAAGAGCCGGGGATATGAAATTGGAAGAAGCGCTCTCCTGCATACGGCCCTCCGGGAAATTGAACGTGAATGAAATGTGAATTCTGTAAGATGACCCTATTATAACATCAAAATTAACTTGTAGCAAGTAAGAGAACTGTGTTATAATACCATGATGTATTATCCTCGGCAAAGAATGGAATGCTTTGCCGGGCAAGGAGCGGAACATGCTGGAATTGCTTTCTCCCGCAGGCTCGCCGGAGGCGGTGATCGCAGCCGTACAGAACGGCGCGGACGCGGTCTATCTCGGCTTTGGCGACTATAATGCCAGACGCGGGGCGAAAAACTTCACAGGGGAAGAGTTCGAGCGGGCGGCGCGCTACTGCCGCATCCGCGGCTGCAAGCTCTATGTTACGATGAACACGCTCGTGAACGACCGCGAGCTTGAGGGAGCCGTACAATGCGCCCGAATGGCCTCAAAGTACGGGGCGGACGGGCTTATCATTCAGGACCTCGGCCTTATCCGTATCCTGCGGGAGGCTGTGCCGGATCTGCCGCTGCATGCAAGCACGCAGATGAGCATCCACAATCTCGCCGGGGCAGAGGCTGCGGCAGAGATGGGGCTCAAGCGTGTGGTGCTGGCCCGGGAGCTGAATTTTGACCAGATCCGGTTTATCACGAAAAACTGCTCCGTCGAGACGGAGATCTTTGTCCACGGCGCGCTCTGCTTCTGCCATTCCGGGCAGTGCTATATGTCCTCTCTCATCGGGAGAAGGAGCGGAAACCGCGGCATGTGCGCCCAGCCCTGCCGCATGCAGTATTCGCTCGGCGGGCGGATGGACAATTATCCGCTCTCTCTGAAGGACAACTGCCTGGTTGACCGCCTGCAGGAGATCGAGGACGCCGGCGTTGCCTGCGTGAAGATCGAGGGCAGGATGAAGCGCCCGGAATACACCGCCATTGTGACGCAGATCTATTCCAAGGCGCTCAAGGAGCACCGCAAGCCGACGCGCGAGGAGATGCGGATGCTCGAGGACGCCTTCTCCCGCAACGGGTTCACCCAGGGCTATTTCAACGGAGACAAACAGGATATGTTCGGCGTGCGCGGCGAACCGGGGCAGGAGACGGAGAAGCTCTTTGCCGCAACGCGCAAGGCCTATGCGGAGGGAGAGATGCGCCGCATCCCGGTGCATTTCTACACCGTGTGCGAGAAGGATCAGCCGCTGCGCGCCATCGCATTTGACGATGAAGGGCACAAGGCAGCCGTTACGGGCCCGGTTCCCGAGCCGGCCAACCGGCAGGGGCTGACGGCCGTCTATATTCAGGAACAGATGTACAAGACGGGGGGCACTCCCTACAACGTCATCGAGAACCGCGCGCAGACGGACGAGGGGCTCTTTGTCTCCGCCTCGGCCATCAACGAGGTGCGCCGCCGGCTCGTCAATCAGCTCTCCGAGCAGCGTGCCGCCGTGCCGGAGCGAAGAGGCGGGAGGATCCCGGCTCTGCCGAAGGGTGCCGGCGCTGCGGCAGACCCGAAGGTCATTTTCCAGGTGACGCAGGAAAGCCAGCTCACGGAGGATCTCGCTGCGCTGAAGCCGGACTATCTCTATGTTCCCGCACTGCTGCTGCAGGAGCACTTTGAGCTTTTAAAGCCCTTTGTCGAGCGGGGAACCGTCCCGGTGGCGGTGCTGCCGCGGATCATGGCGGACGATCAGATCCAGCCGATCTGCGACCTGCTGGCCTCTCTCTATGAAAAGGGTATCCGCGAGGTACTGCTCGGGAATCTTGGGCAGATCTACTATGCCCGCCGTGCCGGAATGACGCTGCGGGGAGACTTCGGGCTCAATGCCTTCAATTCCTTCTCGCTGGAAGTGCTGAAGAATGCGGGGCTGGCCTCGGCAACGGCTTCCTTTGAGCTGCGCCTCAGCCAGATCCGGGATCTTCACAAGCCTCTGCCGACGGAGCTCATCGTCTACGGCCGGCTGCCGCTGATGGTGTCCGACCAGTGCATCATCAAGGAAAGCGCGGGAAAATGCGCCTGCCAGCTGCCGGGGCAGATGTCGGACCGGATGGGATCCGTGTTCCCGGTGATGAAGGAATACGGCTGCCGGAATGTCATTTACAACGCACACAAGCTCTTTCTCGCCGACAAGAAGGAGGATCTCTTCTCCTGCGGCGTATGGGGCCTGCGTTTGCTGTTCACCACGGAGAGCGCAAGGGAATGCGCCGAGGTGGCGAAGGTCTATCTCGGGCAGTCCGACTATCGGCCGAATGTGCTGACGCGCGGGCTCTATTACAGGGGAGTGGACTGAATGAAGATCATTCTTGCCTCGGCGTCCCCGCGGCGCCGGGAGCTGCTGGAAATGCTGGGCGTGAAGGAACTCGAGATCGTCCCCGCAAGGGGAGCGGAGCTCGCGCCGGAGGGAGCCGGCCCGGGAGAGACCGTGAAGGCTCTTTCACGCGCCAAGGCGCTCGAGGTTCGGGAGCGGACCGGGGCTGAAGAGAAAAGCGATGTCTGTATCCTGGCGGCGGACACGGTCGTCTACGCCGGTGGCCGGATCCTCGGCAAGCCGCACAGCGAGGCGGAGGCGAAAGAGATGCTGCGCTCCCTTTCCGGAAGGGCACATGAGGTCTATACCGGCATTACGGTCTGCTGCGGCGAAGCGTGCCGGAGCGAATTTGAAGTGACGGAGGTCCGCTTCCGCGATCTGAGCGAAGAGGAGATCGACGCCTATGTCGCCACCGGCGAGCCGATGGACAAGGCCGGCGCCTACGGCATCCAGGGCAAAGCTTCGCTCTTCGTGAGCGGGATCGCGGGGGACTATTTCAATGTCGTCGGGCTGCCGCTGTGCCGCACGGGAGAGATGCTCAAAACAATAGGAGTTCATCTGATTTGAAGGATTATCTGAAGAAAAACGGAATACGGATGGCCGTCATCGTGTTCTCTGTGGCGTTGATCATCGTTCTGGGCGCTTCGGCGCGCAGCGGAAGGATCGGTTTTCTGCAGAATGTGACCGGCATTCTCGAATCCCCGGTCAAGAAGGTCCTGAGCTCGACGGTCAACTGGTTTGACACGCTCTACGGCTATCTGTTCGAATACGATTCGCTGCGGGCGGAGAACGAGTCGCTCCGCTCCCAGCTGGCGGACGCACAGGAATCGGCCCGTGAGGGCATCCAGGCCTCTGAGGAGAACACGCGCCTTCGCAAGCTTCTGGAGCTGCGCGAGGCGAACACGGACTATGTGCTGGAATCGAGCAAGATCGTGCTCTGGTCTTCCTCCAACTGGTCCTCCTCGTTCACCATCAGCAAGGGTTCCTCAAGCGGTATCGAGGTCGGCGACCCGGTCATCACGGAGTACGGCGTGCTCGTCGGGCAGATCACGGAACTCGGCACGACGTGGGCGACGGTGTCTACGGTCATTGACGTCGACATGTCCGTCGGCGCTTTCGTCGGCACGGCGCAGACCTCGGGCATGGTCGTCGGCGAATATTCGTTTATGAAAAAGAATCAGGCAAAGCTGACGTATATGGCGGACGGGGCACAGATCTTCGTGGGAGACGATGTGCTCACCTCCGGTTCGGGCGGCGCCTTCCCCGCAGGGCTCGTCATCGGAACGCTCAGCGCCGTCAAGACGGAGAGCGGCGGACAGCTGGAATACGGCGTCGTCGAGCCGGGATGCGACTACAGCCAGCTTGTGCAGGTGTTTATTATCAAGGACTTTTCGGTGACGGAATGAAGCCAATCAAGATCGATCTGAGCGGGCTCAAGGAGTTCTTTGAGCAGCTTTATATCCGGCGCGTTCTGCTCTACGCACTCTATCTTTTCCTCGCACTTGTGACGCAGAATATGCTCTTCACACAGATCCGGCCGCTGGGCGTGTGCCCTATGATATTGCCGGGGGTCTGCGTGGCAGTCGGAATGTTTGAAGGATCCACATGGGGGGCCGTGTTTGCGCTGATCCTCGGGATCTTTGCAGACATGGCGTACGTGGAGAACACGGTGCTCTTCACGATCCTCTTCCCGGCACTCGCGTTTGCGGCGGGATTTGCGTGCCAGTTCTTTGTGAACCGGAGATTCTTCGCCTTCATGGGGCTGACGGCGGCGGCCTCGCTCGTGACGGCTGCGGTGCAGATGGTCACGACGGCGGCGGGAGATGCCTGGTCCGTCTCTATGCTGAGCACGGTCGCGCTGCAGACGCTCTGGTCTCTTCCTCCGTCGATCCTCGCCTTCTTCCCGCCGGCACGGTGGATCGAATGAGCGAGAAAGGCACATATTTTCAGAAAGGCTAAGGCATGTATAAGCTTGTAAAACCCGGGCGCGTTGCGGCGCTTGGGATCCTGTTTTTCACGATCATCGCGGTGTATCTCGTCTTCCTCTACCGCCTGCAGATCATTCAGGGCGCGCAGTATTACAACCAGAGCAACGAGCTCACCTCCGAGACAAAGACGGTCACGGCTGCCCGCGGCAATATTCTCGATCGTTACGGCCGCATTCTCGTGACGAACAAGGAATGCTACAACATCAAGATCGATACCTCCAAGCTCTTCGCAAGCGACGACCCGAACGCCGTCATCCTCGAGCTCATCGAGATGGTGCGCGGATACGGGGACGACTACACGGACGATCTGCCCATTACCAAGGATCCCCCCTTCGAGTATGATCCGAACATGACGGAGATCCAGCGCACGATGCTCCAGGCCTACTTTGTCGACAAGTCCGACAGCCTGCCGGACGATCCGACGGCCGTCGAGCTGCTGGCCTATATGCGGACGCGCTATTCCATCGACAACAGCTACTCCGCGGAGGAGACACGCCTCATCGCAGGCGTGCGCTACAGCATCAACGTCCGCTACGCGATCAACACGGCGGACTATGTCTTCGTCGAGGACGCAAGCATGGGTCTCATCTCTTCGATCCTCGAGAACAAGCTCACGGGCATTGAGGTCTCGCGCGCCTATGAGCGCTCCTACAATACCGAGTATGCGGCGCATCTGCTGGGCTATGTCGGCCTCATGACGCAGGAGGAATATGAGAAGTATTCCCTCCTGAATTACGCCAACGACGCCTATGTCGGGAAGGACGGCATTGAATACGCCTTTGAGACCGAGCTCCACGGGAAGGACGGGGAGGTCATCGAAACGCGCAACTCCTCCGGAACGATCCTTTCCACGGTCTATACGCAGGAGCCGGAGCCCGGAAACCATATTTATCTCACCATTGACTCCGTCCTCCAGGAGCAGACGGAGCGTATCCTTGCCAACGGCATCACCTACCTCCGCAAGAACCGCGCCACGGAGCGCGCGGAGGGCATCGCCCGCGGCGACTATGACCCCGATCTCAAGGACGAGATTACGGGCGGCGCCGCCGTCGTCGTGAACGTGAAGACCGGAGAGCCGCTCGCCATCGCGAGCTACCCGACCTACGACGTCTCGACCATTATCGAGAAGTATTCCGAGCTGCTTGAGGAGGACAACACACCGCTCTTCAACCGCGCACTGCTCGGCGCCTACGCACCAGGCTCGGCCTTCAAACCATGCACGGCCATTGCCAGCCTCTCGGAGGGCATCATCAACACGGAGACGAAAGTGAAGTGCGAGGGCGTCTTCACCAAGTACGCCGCCGAAGGCTACGCGCCGGAATGCTGGATCTGGCAGCAGGGCTACACGCACCCGGAGGAGACCGTCTCCACCGCGCTGCGCGACAGCTGCAATTACTTCTTCTACACCTGCGGCAACGAGCTCGGCGTCGACCTGCTGGGCGAATATGCGCACAAGTTCGGCCTCGGTTCCTCCACCGGCATCGAGCTCGTGGAGACGACGGGCAACATGTCCAACCGCAACAACCACTCGGACTATACGGGCACCGAGTGGCGTATCGGTGATACGCTGCAGGCCGCCATCGGCCAGTCGGACAGCATCTTCTCTCCCCTGCAGCTCGCCGAATACTGCGCGACGGTTGCAAACGGAGGAACGCGGCACTCGGCCTCCATCCTCAAGGCCATCCGCACCTACGACTACAGCGACAAGACCTATGAGCGCACGAACGAGGTCATGGACGTGGTGGAGAGCGACGAGTGGAACTGGGACGCCGTGCATGAAGGCATGTACCTCGTGCTGAACAGCCCCTACAATGCCACGAACTATCTCGAGTGGATCGACTGCGCATGGACCTGCGCCGGCAAAACGGGGACGGCCCAGAAGGGCGAAGGCATCACGAACGACGGTATCTTCATCTGCTACGGACCCTACCGCGATCCCGAGATCGCCATCTGCATCATCGTCGAGCGCGGCGGCGCCGGCGCAAACACGCAGTTCATGGCCCGCGAGATCATGGACGTCTATATCAACATCTGCTCCTATTCCGACACATCCGAGGCAGAGATGACGCTGCTTCGCTGATATATATTATTTCGTCAAGAGAGGGGAAAACGGAATGAACATCGCACTTATGGCACACGATCGGAAAAAAGAACTCATGACGCAGTTCTGTACGGCTTACTGCGGCATCCTCGCGGAGCATGACCTCTGCGCCACGCACGTGACGGGCAAGCTCGTCTCGGACGCGACCGGGCTTCCAATCACGCTCTATATGCATGCAAGCGAGGGCGGCGCCCAGCAGATCGCGGCGCGGCTGAGCTTTAACGAGATCGACCTTGTCCTCTTCTTCTGCGACCCGGACAACCCGGGCGGTTTTGAGGACATCAACCGCATCGAACGCCTGTGCGACATGTATCAGGTTCCCTTTGCCACCAATGCCGCGACGGCGGAGGTCCTTGTGCAGGGCCTGCGCCGCGGCGACCTCGACTGGCGCAACATCGTCAACCCGCCCAAACGCAGATAAAGCATTCCCGAATCAGATAAAGAAGGAAAGAAAAGCATATGGCAAAAGTATCACCGCGTACGCTCTCGGGCTTTATGGAGCTCCTGCCTGCCGACCAGATGAAGATGGAGCGGATGCTCTCCGTCCTCCGGGAAACGTACTCTCTCTACGGCTTCACGCCGCTCGACACGCCCATTATCGAATCCTCCGAGGTCCTGCTTGCCAAGGGCGGCGGGGAGACGGAGAAGCAGATCTACCGCTTCACGAAGGGGGACAGCGACCTCTCCCTCCGCTTTGACCTGACCGTTCCGCTTGCAAAGTACGTTGCGGAGCACTACGGGGAGCTGACCTTCCCCTTCCGCCGCTATCAGATCGGCAAGGTCTATCGCGGCGAGCGCGCCCAGCGGGGCCGCTTCCGCGAGTTCTATCAGGCGGACATCGACATTATCGGGGATTCCTCGCTCGACATCATGAACGAGGCCGAGATCCCCTCCATCATCTACCGCACCTTTACGCGCCTCGGGTTCCAAAAGTTCCAGATCCACGTGAACAACCGCAAGCTTCTCAACGGCTTCTATTCCATGAACGGCATGGCGGAAAAGGCCGGCGAGATCATGCGCACGGTGGACAAGCTTGACAAGATCGGCGCGGAAAAGGTCCGCCTCCTGCTCATCGACGAGGTGAAGATGCTGCCCTGCAAGGCGGAGAACGTGCTCGACTTCATGGCCATCCAGGGGACGAACGAGGAAGTTCTCGCCGCGCTCGAGCGCTACCGCGGCATGGACGCGACGTTCGACGAGGGGCTTGACGAGCTCATCGCGGTCACGGCCTACCTCAAGGAGTTCGGCGTGCCGGAGGAAAACTTCCGGATCGACCTCACCATTGCACGCGGGCTGGACTACTACACCGGCACCGTCTATGAGACCATCATGACCGAGCACCCCGAGATCGGCTCCGTCTGCTCCGGCGGGCGGTACGACAACCTCGCGGAGTACTATACCGACAAGAAGCTCCCGGGCGTCGGCATCTCCATCGGGCTGACGCGCCTGTTCTACGTGCTGCAGGAGCAGGGCATGCTTGCGGAAAACAACGTCTCCGCGCCGGCGGATGCGCTCGTCATCCCGATGGCGGAAGACATCGCCCCTGCGATCGCGGCCGCGACGGCGCTCCGCACCGGCGGCGTGCGTGCGCAGCTCTATGTGGAGAAGAAGAAATTCAAGGCAAAAATGAACTATGCCGACAAGCTGAAGATCCCCTTTGTCGTGCTTCTGGGAGAAGACGAGATCGCGGAGAACGTCGTTTCCGTCAAGAACATGGCGACGGGCGAGCAGGTCAAGCTGTCCGCGGCGGAAGCGGCAGAGCTCATCAAAAAGGAAATCGACGCAAGAAATTCTGCGCCTATTATTTGCGAATAAAAGAGGGAAAAGAAACATGATGCAGAACAGAACCCATACCTGCAACGAGCTCCGCGCGGAGCACATCGGGCAGCAGGTCAAGATCTCCGGCTGGATGGAGAATGTCCGCGTGGTCGGAAGCAACTTTGCTTTCATGGTCGTCCGCGATTTCTACGGGACGACGCAGGTCGTCATCGAGGACGCTGCGCTCATCGCGCAGGTCAAGGGCATCAACAAGGAGTCCACGATCTCCGTCGAGGGCGTCGTGCGCGCCCGCGAGAATCCGAATCCCAAGCAGGACACCGGCGAGATCGAGATCGTGCCGGAGAAGATCGAAGTGCTCGGCAAGTGCCGCTACAACGAGCTGCCCTTCGAAATCAACCGCAGCCGCGAGGCGGACGAGCTGCAGCGCCTGCGCTACCGCTATCTTGACCTCCGCAACCCGGCTGTCAAGAAGAATATCATCCTCCGCTGCAATGTCATCTCCGCGATCCGCCAGGCCATGCAGGAGCACGGCTTCCTCGAGATCACGACGCCGATCCTGACGGCCTCCTCTCCCGAGGGCGCACGCGACTATCTCGTGCCGGCCCGCAAGCACCCCGGCAAGTTCTACGCTCTGCCGCAGGCTCCGCAGCAGTTCAAGCAGCTGCTCATGACCTCGGGCTTTGACCGTTACTTCCAGATCGCCCCCTGCTTCCGCGACGAGGACGCCCGCGGAGACCGCTCTCCCGGCGAGTTCTATCAGCTGGACATGGAGATGGCCTTCGCCTCGCAGGAGGACGTGTTTGCCGTGCTCGAGGACGTGCTGCCTCCCATTTTTGCCAAATACGGCACCTATAACATCGCCTCCTCGGCTCCCTTCAAGCGCATCCCGTATCTCGAGTCGATGGAGCGCTACGGCTGCGACAAGCCGGACCTCCGCATCGACCTCCACGTTGAGGACATCTCCGCTCTTGTGAGCGACACGGAGTTTGCTCCCTTTGCCGCGGGCAGCACCGTCAAGGCCGTTGCCGTGAGCGACTGCGCGCTGACGCGCAAGAATATCGACAAGCTCTGCGCCGACGTCGAGGTGCAGGCGGGCTACAAGCCCTACTGGTTCAAGACGGACGAGAACGGCGAGCTTGCCGGCGGCGTTGCCAAGTTCCTCACGGAAAAGAAGGCCGCCCTCACGGAAAAACTCTCTCTCGGCAAGAACACGCTCGTTCTTGTCGCGGCCGGCGAGCGCAACGCGGCCGTCAAGACCGCGGGCGTCATGCTCAAGCAGGCCGGCGCCGCCTGCCCGAACCACATGGACAAGGAACGCTACGAATTCTGCTGGATCGTCGACTTCCCGATGTATGAAATCGGAGATGAGAGCGGCGAGCTGGAGTTCTGCCACAACCCGTTCTCCATGCCGGCCGGCGGGCTGGACGTGCTGCTCAAGGCCGAGCGCGGCGAGATCGACCCGCTCACGATTACGGCCGACCAGTACGACCTCGTGTGCAACGGCATCGAGCTCTCCTCAGGCGCTGTACGCAACCATGACCCCGAGATCATGATCAAGGCCTTCGAGCTCGTCCGCCTCGGCGAGGAGGACGTGAAGAAAAAGTTCCCCGCCATGTACAACGCCTTCTGCTACGGCGCTCCCCCTCATGCCGGCATCGCCCCGGGCATTGACCGCATGGTCATGCTCCTCTCGGGCGAGGACTGCATCCGCGAGGTCATCGCCTTCCCGATGAACAAGAACGCAACGGACGTCATGATGGGCGCCCCCTCCACGGTCGAGCAGAAGCAGCTGGACGAACTGCACATCGCCGTCACGCTCGACGAGGACGCGAAGTAAGATTCGAAAAAATATCGCCGGAGGCTTGTGCTTCCGGCGAATTTTTTATTTCTGCTTTTTCCGTGCCTTCCACCAGCCCCGGTAGGCGAACCATTCGGCGGCGAGGGAGACGGGGAGGGCGGCAATGACATCGACGAAGGAGTGCTGCTTGACGAACATCGTCGAAATGGAGATGGCCACGAAGAGAGCGACCATGAAGAGCTTGACGGGGAGGGAGGTCTCCTTCCGCTTGCACCACGTGGAGGCGATGCCGGCGGAGTAGGCGACATGGAGCGAGGGGCAGACGCCCGTGGGCGTGTCGAAATTATAGATGAAGGCCATGAGGGCGGTGAGGAAATTGTCGTGCTCAAAGTGGTCGGGGCGCATGTCCTGGCGGTTGGGATAGAGAATGTAGACAATCATGGCGATAACCTGCGTCGCGATGATGAACTTCTGCAGCCCCGTGAAGCTCGGGATGTCATAGAGCACAAAATACAGCAGCGAGAGCACGATCCAGGCGTACCACGAGCAGTAGAAAATGAGGAAGTATTCGTTGAACGCAATGAGATCGTCCACCGGGGAGTGGATCACATGGCAGGCCTCGGCGGGGATGAAGTTCTCCGTGAGAAAATAGAAAATGAAGTAGACGACCCAGCCGAGGAGCAGGAGCAGGTGCCGGTAGCGGGGGGAGGCAAGGTTCGAGAGGCGAAGGTCGCGGTAGTCAACAACGGGTCTTTTCATAAAGCGCCTCGTCAGATATTGGTAGGATAATCCCGTCGGGCAATGTTGCGGTAGGGGATGACGGTGTGCTTCGGCAGAGAGCGGGCAAGGGCCGTGATCTCGGACATCAGATAGTCCTTGATGCGCACACGTTCCTCCTCGATGGGAGCCGTGGGGTCAAAGCGGATCGGCGTGCCGATGAGCATTTTCCGCAGGCGCGGCGCGAGGTACATCGGAACAAAGAGCGCGCACTTCTGCGTCTTTTTGTAATAAAAGCGGGCAACGTCGATGAACTTGTCGAGAAAATCGTAGATGATGTTGTTGAACTTCTTGTTGTGCTCCGGAAAGATCACGAGGCTGATGCCCTCCTGCAGCCGGGCCACGCTCTGGCGGAACGTCGTGATGACGCGGTTGTCGCGGTAGACGGGGAGCGTCTCGGAGCTGTCGAGGATCTGGATGGCGAGGGGCGTGATGAGGTGGGAGAGAAGGCGGAAGAATCCGTGCGTCCACTTCGGCTTGAAGGACCAGAAGTCCGTAAACGCGTAGTCCGGGATCTCTTTGGCGTTCATCATCTCGCCGCGGCACCAGACAACGCGTTTGCCGGGAAAGTTGAGGATCGTCATGATGGGGCCGTGGATCTGGCAGTGGTTCCCGACGGCAATGACGGGCTCGTCCTTCGGCAGGTTCTCAAGACCGACGACCTCGATCTTCGGATAAAAGAAACGGATCAGGGCCTTGAGAAAGGCATAAAAGCGATGATCCTTCCGCTCGGTTTCCATGGAGAAAAAAGCACTTCCTTAAAACAAATTAACCCTTACTATAGCATAGATTTATGAACAAATAAACCATTGTTAAAAAATGCTTTTTCAAGAGAATCCTTGCACTTTGAAAAAAAGCGGGTATACTGTTAGGAAATGCAACGATCAGGAGGACCGGAACCCTTATGAAAGTCATCGACCTGCACTGCGACACCCTGCATGAGATGCGCCTTGCGAAGAAGCGCGGCGAGGAGCTCGACCTGGGGCGCAATTCCCTTCAGATCGACCTCGAGAAGCTCGAGGCGGGGGACTATCTGCTGCAGTGCTTTGCCCTATTCAACAATCTCGAAAGCGGAGACGATCCGCTCGTCGGCACGATGGAGATGATCGAGCGCTTCCAGAGCTTCCTGCAGAAATATCCCGGGCGCATTGCCCAGGTGAAGACCATGGAGGATCTGGAGCGCAACCGCCGCGAAGGAAAGATCAGCGCTCTGCTGACCGTGGAGGAGGGCGAGTGCTGCAAGGGGAACCTCGACGTGCTCCGCGTGCTCTATTCCCTCGGCGTGCGCATCATGACGCTCACGTGGAACTATGAGAACAGCCTCGGCTATCCCAACACCGTCCCCGAAGGGCACGGCACGCTCGGCACGCCGAATGGGCAGGGGCTCAAGGAGCGCGGCATCGAGTTTCTCGCCGAGATGGAAAAGCTCGGCATCCTGGTGGACGTTTCGCACCTGTCGGACGGGGGCTTCTGGGACGTCGTGCGGCATACGGAGAAGCCCTTTATCGCGAGCCACTCCAACGCCCGCGCGCTCTGCCCGCACGTCCGCAACCTGACGGACGAGATGCTCCGCGCGATTGCCGACCGCGGCGGCGTGACAGGCATCAATTACTTCCCGTTCTTCCTCGACGTGCGCCGCGGGGAGGCCGACCCCGTGTCATCCGTGAAGCGCATGGTCGACCATATGGACTATATCCGCAATCTCGGCGGCATCGGCATGCTCGCCCTGGGCTCGGACTTTGACGGCATCAGCGGCGAACAGGAGCTTAAGGACGCCTCCTGTCTCCCCCTGCTCGCGCAGGAGATGGACCGCCGCGGCTACCGGGAGGACGAGATCGAGGCCGTCTTCTATCGGAACGCCCTGCGCGTGCTGAAGGAGGTGCTGTAAAAGAGCATGGAGATCTTTGATATCGTCAACGAATTCGGCGAGCCTACGGGGGAGACCGTGGAGCGGACGGAGGCGCACGACCGGGGCATCCTCCACCGCACGGCTCACATCTGGATCCTCCGCGAGGAGGAAGGGGAGCTGCAGGTCCTGCTGCAGAAGCGGAGCCTCGAGAAGGATTCCTTCCCCGGCGGGCTCGACACCTCCTCCGCCGGGCACATCCAGGCGGGGGACGGCGTGCTTGAATCGGCGCAGCGGGAGCTCGAGGAGGAGCTCGGCATCTGCGCCGCGCCCGAAGATCTCATCCCCATCGGCACCTTCCGCGTGGACCTGGAGCTGGCGTTTCACGGAAAGCCTTTCCGCGACCAGGAGATCGCCTTTGTCTTTGCCTACGAAAAGAGCGTGGACGCTTCCTCGCTCCGCCTGCAGGAGGAAGAGGTCATGGCCGTGGAGTGGCACGGATACGAGGAGGCGAGAGCGGCCCTGGAGCGGGACGACCCGCTTTACGTCATTCCCCCGCAGGGGCTGAAGCTCGTCGGGGATTACTGGCGCAGAAAGAAAGCACGCGCGCAACAAAAGAATTGATTTGTTCGTTTTTGCTGCTATAATAACAGAGAAGAGAAATTTACCCGAAAAAATAAGAAGGGAGAACACCATATGCCACCCAGAGGACACAGCGGAGGTTCCTTCGGCGGAGGAGGACACTCGAGCTTTTCCGGAGGAAGATCCTCCTTCGGCTCCTCCCGCCCGAGCAGCCATTCCGGCTCCAGCTTTTCCCGCCCGAGCTCCGGCCCGAGCTTTTCGCGCCCCAGCGCAAGCCCGTCCCGTCCAAGCCCGCGGCCAAGCTCCGGTTTTTCCGGCCCGCGCCCGTCCTATTCCCGCCCGGCGGCACGGCCGACGCCGGTGCACCGCCCGCGGCGCAATCAGCCGCTTTACCGCCCCAGCCTCATCACGCCGATCCTGCGCACGTGCCTCAACCATGAGTATCTTTACTTCAGCGAGCCCTGGGATTACGAGGGCAAGCATTACGACGCCGGCTATTACGACGAGAACGGCAAGTATTACAAGGAAGTTGCCATGAAGCAGGAGGACGGCACCACGACCGTCGAGCTCGAATGCGAATACTGCGGCAACCGCGTGAAGGTCGAATGGAAGGAAGGGGAGATGCCCGTCTGCTCCCACTGCGGCGCCCCCATGAAGCTGCCTGACATGGAAACGGACACGCTCAATTCCGAGACGGCCTACACGGAGGACGCGGCCTCTTCCGCTTCCTACGAAAAGCCGACCCTGCTCGGCCGCATGAAGAAGCACCCCGTGCTCACGTTCGTCATCCTCGTCTTCATCTGCATGCTTATCAAGTCCGCCATCACGATCGTCCGCTATGAAAGCGAGCCGGTGAGCTACAGCGGCGGCTCCGGCTATGAGCAGGCGGCCGTGCAGAGCAACACTCAGCTCTTCGGGAGAACGGTCTACCTCGAGGAGACCGGCATTGGCACCTACCGCCGCGTAAGCTCCTCCTCGGGCGCGGACAAGACCGTGACCTGGAGCAGCGACGCCGAGAGCTATTACGACAAAGCCACCGACACCTATCTCTGGTACAACAACGAGACGGCCGACGGCGTCTGGCAGTACTGGGTCGAGGGCATCTCCTCCCGGTACGGAGACTACGGCTGGATGGAGTATGACGCCTCCCGCGGCATCTGGGGCATCGAGACCTCGGCAAACAACTGGGTCGAATACACCGGAGACACGAGCGCGCTCTGGCACATCGACGAGTAAAGAATAGGCTTGGCATGGAATTTTTAAAGCATCTGCCCGAAGATCCGCAGGCGCTGGCCGGTCTGATCGAGATCCGCCCGGGGCGGGTCGTCAGCATGAGTTTGAGCCGCAGCGAGTGCTGCCAGATGATGATTATGGCGGTATCCCAGGGGGAAGAGGTCACCGCGGAGGAATACCCGGGGGATACGCTGTATCTCGTGCTGGAGGGCGTCATGCCCCTCATCCGCGACGGGATCCGGCAGGAGATGCATGCCGGGGAGATCGCCGCCGTACCGCGCGGCGTGCCCCACGCCATCGGAGGGGCCGGGGACTTCAAGCTTCTGCAGCTGATCCTGACGAAATAAAACGAAAGAAAGAAAAAGGAGATCCGCCCGATGGAACTGATCAAGAATATCGAGAAATCCGCCGTCCTTCCGCTGAAGGAGCTGATCGCGTATGAGGACAACAAGGTCGCGAGCCTCACGCTGGCCAGCCAGCCGGGCGTCGGCATTACCCTGATGGCCTTCGACGCCGACGAATCCATCAGCACGCACGCCGCCGGAGGCGATGCGATGGTCGTCGTGCTGGAGGGCGAAGTGGAGATCACGGTTGGCGGCGTGCTGCACGTCCTCAAGGAGGGCGACACGATCGTTATGCCCTGCGGCATCCCGCATGCGCTGCATTCCCTGACCCGGTACAAGATGATGCTGGTGGTCGTTTTTCCGGGAAAGGCGTAAAGGAAAA
>R17__coassemble_174_pt1 | contig 49812 bp, 41 predicted proteins | sample R17__metabat2_high_PE_024 | metagenome-assembled genome bin R17
CACGTCGTCCCCGAATTCGATCTGCTGCCCCTTGTGGATCCAGAGGATCTTCGTGGAGAGCTCGCGGATCTGCTGGAGGGAATGCGAGACCAGAATGGTCGTGCAGCCGGAGGCCATGATCTCGCGCATCTTGGCGGCCGACTTCTGCTGGAAGGCGCCGTCCCCCACCGAGAGGACCTCGTCCAGGATCAGAATGTCCGGCTGCACGAGGGAGGCCACGGCGAAGGCCAGGCGGGACATCATGCCGGAGGAGAGATGCTTGAACTGCCGGTCCTGAAAGTCCTGCAGCTCGGCGTAGGCGATGATCTCGTCGTACTTCTCGTTCATGAAGGCGCGCGTGTAGCCCAGCATCGCGCCGCGGAGATAGGTGTTCTCGCGGACCGTCAGGTCCCCGTCAAAGCCGCCGGCGAGCTCGAGGAGGGAGGAGATGTTGCCGCGCGCCGTGACCGTGCCCTCCGTCGGCTCCATGATCTTGGAGACGGCCTTCAGGAGCGTCGACTTGCCGGCGCCGTTGCTGCCGATGATGCCGAGGAGGTCCCCCTGCTCGAGGGAGAAGGTGATGTGCCGGTCGGCCCAGAAGTCCTCGACGTGATAGGTGCCCTTCAGGTGGCGCACCACGTATTCCTTGAGGCCGATGTTCTTGAAGTCCCCCACCTTGTAGCGGATGGAGACGTCGTTCACTTCGAGTACGCTCATTGCTTTCGTCTCCCTTTCCGTCAGATATAATAGAGGAACTCGGTGTTGTACTTCTTGTAGATCCGCAGCCCGACAAGCACGGCGAGCAGCGCGTCGAAGAGCATGAGGGCATGGAAGCCGGCGGACGGGATCGTGCCGTCGATCATGATCTTGCGGAAGTAGCGGATGAAGAGATAGACCGGGTTGACGAGGAAGAGGTTCTGCACCTTCTGGGAATAGGCGGCGATGTCATAGAAAATGGCGGACATGTACATGAGGATCATCGTGAAGACGCTCCAGATATACTGCATGTCGCGGAAGAACATGAAGACCGCCGAGAGGATCAGCCCCACGCCGACGTTGAAGACGACGAGCAGCGCGATGGGATAGAGCAGGAAGATGAACTTCCACGTGAAGACGATGCCGTCAAACAGCGAGAGCACGAAGAGCACGACCAGCGTCAGGCCGAAGTTGATGAGCGTCTGGCTGTTGCGGGAGAGGAGGAACATGTATTTCGGCACGTTCACCTTGGCAAAGATGCCGGCATTGTCCAGCAGGCAGCTCATGCCCATGGAGGTGGACTCGTTGAAATAGGAGAAGATGACGTTGCCGCAGAAGAGGAACGTCGTATAGTGCGGGATCGTCGTGCCGAAGAACGTCGTGAAGACGATGCGCATGACGAGGAGGTTCAGGAGCGGATTGAGGACGCTCCAGGCCATGCCGAGCACCGTGCCCTTGTATTTCTTTTTGAAGTCTCTTTTCACGAGCTCCTCGAAGAGGAACTGGTATTTTTTAAATTGCGTCAGCATAACGGATGTTTCCCTTTCCGGTTTTCCTGCAGCTCGCGGCGGAGAAGATAGGGCGCGCTGCGGGAGAGATTCGGGCTGTAGGTCGGGTCCTCCGCGAAGGGAGGAGCATAGGCGCGGTCCTGCCCCGCGGGCACGGCAGGGTTTTTGCCGCCGCGGCGGGCGAGGACATGCGGGAGATAGAGGCAGACGCCGGGCGCCCGGAGCGAGAATTCGACGGCGTCCGACGCGCCGGAGGCGCGGAATTCGCCGGAGCGCACCAGGCAGAACTCGGGGCAGAGGGCGCCCACCTCGTGCGTGCAGAGGTTGCGGATCATGTAGCCGAGCTCGTTGTTCGGGAGGTCATAGTAGGGGTAGACGAGCTTTCCGCCGGCAAAATAGGCGCCGACGTAGGAGATGCGCCCGTTCGCGCTCTCGAGGCGCCCGCTCACGCCGGAGACGCCCTTCTGCTGCGCCGCGGCGAGCAGCGTCTCGAGCCAGGCGCCCTCCTCCGGGAGGATGCCCTCGGAGAGGAAGAGGAGATATTCGCCCTTTGCCTCGGCGGGAGAGGCGCAGAGCTCGAGGTTCTTGTAGTCCGTTTTCGCAAGGAGCGGTTCGGCGTCGCCGGAGGTGACGACGGAGACGAGGGGGCGGCCCTGCAGGCGGTAGCGCACGCAGTTGCCGATGCGGGCGCGCTCGGCCTTCGCCGGGATGCCGCAGCGGTCCAGATGGCGCTGCACGAGGTCCCGCGCCGCGTCGGCGCACTTCTCGCCCGCCGTGTTGGAGACGGAGCGGCGGAAATAGCGCCAGTGGTAGAGGACCTTCGGGATGTGGGCGATCTTCAAGCCGCGCTCGGCGCAGCGGAGATTGAAGTCATGGTCCTGCGAGCCGTCAAAGGCCGGGTCCAGCGGGCCGACCTCGGCGAGCTTCGCGCGCCGGACGGCCGAGATGTGGCACATGTAATTGGTGCAGAGAAGGTAATGATAGGAATAGTCCGGCTTGAAGTGGGGCGTGTGGAGGCGGCGGGAGGCCTCGTCGATCTTGTCCTCGTCGCTGTAGACGAAGTCCGCCTGCGTATCCCGGAAGCAGCGGACGAGCTCATAGAGGGCGTCCGGCGTCAGGAGGTCGTCATGGTCGGAGAAGACGATAAATTCGCCCTTCGCCGCCGCGAGGGCGGCGTTCGTGTTGGCGGAGATGCCGCCGTTGGTGTCTAAAAAAAGCACACGGATGCGCCCGTCCCGCTCCGCTTCCTGCCGGAGCGCCGCGCGGGACTCCTCCTTCGGGCTGCACCCGTCCGCAATTACGAGCTCCCAGTTCTCATACGACTGGGCGAGCACGGAGTCCACGAGCTCATGCAGATAGCGGGGAGGCGTATTGTACGCGGGGACGGCGACGGTCACGAGCGGCTTTTCTTTGAAGGGATATTCCCGCTGCCGCTGCAGCTCCTCCGCCGTCGGCGCGAGGGCGCGGGCGAAGCCGTCGTACGCGAGATATTCCCGCCGCCGCGCGGGCTCCCGGCTGATGCGCCAGAGGAGGGGGAAGAGGCCGTAGCGCTCATAATAGCTTCGGGCGCGTTCCAACAGATCTGCCATAAATTCACCTGCGGTCTTTCAGAAATTGAAGGATCACCCCAGCACCATCATCCCCGCGAGCCGGGGCAGGCCGCGGATGAGGCGGCGGTGGCGGAGGTAGAAGAGAGGCCCGCTGTGGGGCTTCGTGAAGGCGGCGAGAAAGGCCGCGTCCTCGGGGGAGAGGCGGGAGGCATAGGCCTGCCGGAAGGCGGCCGCCTGCCGCTTTTTGCGCACGGCCAGCTCCCGCACGGAGGAGAGCCGGGCGAGCTTCCGCGCCAGATAGCGCGCGGAGCGGACGTCCTTGGCGCCGACGCTGTTGTCTCCGTGCTGCCGGTAGTCCACCGTGCGCTCCGGGAGAAAGACGAGCCTGCCGAAGCGGGCGGCGACGGCGGCGAGCCACCAGTCGTGCATAATGATGCCGTCCGTCTCCGGCGGGGCGGCGAGGAGGGCCAAGGCGCGGTTGACGCCGCAGGCGCAGCCCGTGACGACGTTGCTCAGGAGGATGCCGCGCCAGTCGGGCTCCGCAACGTTCATGTTCTGGTATTCCGCGAGCGACTCCGCGATCGGGCGGAGCTCCTCGTCCACCGGGCGGAGGTCCGAAAAGACGAGGACGGGCGTGTCCTTCCCGCTCTCCCGCTCCGCCTCCCGCAGGCTCTGCGTGAAGAGCTGCAGCTTGTCCGGATGCCAGACGTCGTCCTGGTCCGAGAAGAGCAGATAGTCCGCGTCGCTCTGCCGCATCAGCCAGAAGAAGTGCTCCTTCGCGCTGCCGAAGCGCCGCGGCGGGAAGACACGGCGGATCTGCCGCGGAAAGCGCGCGGCGTATTCGTCGAGGATGGAGGGCGTGGAATCCGAGGAGCCGTCGTCCGAGACGGTGAGGTGCCAGTCCGAAAGGGTCTGGGCGAGGATGGAATCGAGCTGGGCGCGGAGGTATTTTTCGCCGTTATAGGCGGCAAGGAGGATCTCCGTCATGGCGTTTGCTCCCTTTCCCAGGCCCGCTCCCCCGCCCGGTAGCCGAGCAGGCGGGCGGCGCAGTCGAGCCCGAAGCGGAAGAAGGAGAGGACTCTCCCCTTTTTCAGCAGGCCCTTCGCGACGAAGCGGAAGAGCTTCTTCCCCTCCGACACGGCCGGCACGCCCGCGAGGAGCGCGCGGTGCCGCGCGATCTCGTAGGATTCGATGTAATACCGGCGGTACTGCTGCTTCAGGCTGAAATTGTGCGAATGCCGCACGCAGGCCTCGGCGACGTAGGCGATGCGCTCGCCCGCGGCGATGGCCTTCGCGGCAAAGAACATGTCCTCATTCGTCTTCACGTCCGTCTCGAAGCCGCCGAGGGAGAGATAGGTGTCCCGCCGGTAGGCGGCGGCGGAGTCGGAAAAGAAAAACGTCTTGATGCCGAGGCGCGGGAGGTCGGCCGAGGAGCGGAGCGAGGAATGCTCCGGATAGTTGAAGCGCTTCGTCAGCGCCTCCCAGGGGGAGGCGTCCGCCTTCGGGAGCTGGCGGGCGTAAGCAAGCGAAGCCGCGCCCTCCCGGAGGGGGCGCGTCAGCTCCTCGAGGAAGCGCCCGTCCGCGGGGACGGCGTCCTGCGTCAGGAAGACGATCACGTCCGCGTCCGTATGCCGGAGGGCGAGGTCCCGCGTGCCGCCGTGGTTGAAGCTCTCCTTCGGGATCGAAAGGAGCTCCACCTCCGGGTGCTGCCGGCAGAGGGAGGGCGTCGCGTCCTCCGAGGAGGAGTCGACGATCAGGACCTCGTGCGGCAGGGTCTGGGAGGAGAGGGCGGCGAGGAGAGGAGGCAGGTCCCGCTCCGCGTTGCGCGTCGGGACGATGACGGTAAGCTTCATGCGTTCAGCGTCTCTTTGTTCACGAATTTGCCTTTGAAGACCGTCCGGAACAGGATCTTCACGTCCAGCCAAAGGCTCCAGTTTTCAATATACCAGATGTCGTACTCCACGCGGGCTTCGATCGACGTGTCGCCCCGCAGGTCGTGCACCTGGGCCCAGCCGGTCATGCCGGGGCGGACCTGCTGGCGCACGAGATAGAGCGGGACCGTCTCCTTGAACTGCCGCACATAGTACGGGATCTCGGGGCGCGGGCCGACGAGGGACATCTCCCCCTTCAGCACGTTCCACAGCTGGGGGAGCTCGTCGATGCTGTATTTGCGGATGAAGGAGCCGAAGCGCGTCTTGCGCGGGTCCGAGTTCGTGGACCAGGCCGTGTTCTCCTCGGCGTTGACGCGCATGGAGCGGAACTTCAGCATGTAGAAGGGCTTCTTGTCCTTCCCCACGCGCTCCTGCCGGAAGAAGACCGGCCCCGGGCTCGAGAGCTTCACGCCGAGGGCGACGAGCAGCAGCGCCGGCGAGAGCAGCACGAGGGCGCCCAGCGAGGCGCAGACGTCAAAGAGGCGCTTGAGGGCGGCGGGCACGAGCGAATCGAGCGGCGTGGCGCGGAGATTGATGAGCCGCGTCGAGCCGATGGACTCGATCTCCGGGTGCGGGGGGATGACGTCATTATAAAACGGGACGAGCGAGACGTGCACGCCCTCCTTGCCGACGGCAGACAGGATCTCCGTCATGAAGCAGGTCTCCCCGGGCTCGACGGCGATGACCGCCTCGTCGGGGTCGTACTGCTCGAGCACCTGCTCGAGCGCGGCGTAGGCGCCGAGATACTTCCCGAGCCCCTCGGCCCGGCGCTGGGCGACGTAGCCGTCCACCGTGTAGCCGCGGCGCTTCTCGCGGGAGATGTCACGGACGTAATTTCTCGCGTGCGGGCCGCTTCCTATCACGATCACGTGGCGCTGGTTGTAGCCCAGGGAGCGGAAGTGCCCCACCACGCGGTGCCCGCAGAAGTGCTTGAAGACGACGAGCAGCGTCGACACCGCCCAGAACAGCAGCAGCCCCGTGCGCGACACCTCGGGCACGCGGAAGAGATAGAGGAGCGTGCCGAGGAAGAGGGCGCCGCCGGCGTTGCAGAGCGCCACCGTGACGAACTCGCCCGCCTCGTCCCGCAGGCGCGACTGCGCATAGCCCCGGAAGGCATAATAGAGCAGCGGGAGGACGAGGGAATAAAGCCCCAGCACCAGGTAAAACCCCGCCGACTCGCTGTACGCCTTCCCCTCCGCGGGGAGGACGGAATAGCGGAGATAGACGGCGAGAAAATACGAGAGGAAGAGCAGCAGCGCGTCCGAGAAGAGGTTGAGGAAGCGGATGAGCTTCTGGTTGCGGCGGATCATCCGCGCGCCTCCCCGAGCTCAAGGAGATAGCGCCGCAGGGCGTCCTGCCAGGGCGGCAGGGGCTCGAAGCCGGCCGAAACGAGCTTCGACTTGTCGAGGCGGGAGTTGAAGGGGCGGCGGGCCTTGGAAAGGCCGTATTCCGCCGTCGTCACCGGGAGGACCTTCGTCTCGAGGCCGGCGGCGGCGTAGATGGCGCAGCAGAAGTCATACCACGAGATGTAGCCGCCCTCGTTGGTGGCGTGATAGGTGCCGAATTTGTCCGACTCCGCCATGTCGGCGAGCAGGCGGGCGAGGTCGGCCGTATACGTCGGCGTGCCGATCTGGTCGCACACCACGCGGACGGTATCGTGCGTCTTGCCGACGTTCAGCATGGTCTTGATAAAGTTCTTCCCGTTCTTGCCGAAGACCCAGGCGATGCGGACGATGAAATGGCGCTCCGTCTCCCGCCGGACGGCCTGCTCGCCGAGGAGCTTCGTCTCGCCGTAGAAGTTCAGCGGGGCGAAGTTCGTGTCGTCCGGGCGCCAGGGCTCCGTGCCCTCGCCGGAAAAGACATAGTCCGTGCTCAGGTAGACGAGCTTGCTGCCGGCGGCGCGGCAGGCCTTCGCGATGTTCTCCGGGCCCTTTTCGTTCAGGGCGAGGACCTTCTCGCGGTTCTCCGCGTCCTCCGCGGCGTCGACGGCCGTCCACGCCGAGCAGTGGAACACGGCGTCCGGCCGCTCCTCCGCGATCACGCGGGAGACGGCCTCCGCGTCCGTAATATCCAGGGGGACATAGCGCAGCGCGGCGACGGCGTCCTCCCCCTTGTAGGCCTCTCCGCTGCCGGAGCCGACGGCCTCGTGCCCGCGCCGCGTGAGCTCGAGCATCAGGTCATGCCCCAGCTGGCCGTTGACCCCCGTGACAAAGCATTTCATTTCTTTTCCTGCCCCCTCAGCGGTTGGCGTACATTCTCTCGTAATAGCTCTGATACTCGCCGGAGATGATCGTCTCCCACCACTCGCGGTTGTCGAGATACCACTGAATGGTCTTCTTGATGCCGTCGGCGAACTTCGTCTCCGGGAGCCAGCCGAGCTCCGTGTGGATCTTGGTGGGGTCGATGGCGTAGCGCATGTCGTGCCCCTTGCGGTCGCCCACGTACGTAATGAGCGACTCGGGCTTGCCGAGCTCCCGGCAGATGAGCTTCACGATGTCGATGTTGCGCATCTCGTTGTGCCCGCCGATGTTGTACACCTCGCCGACGCGGCCGGAGTGAATGACGAGGTCAATGGCCTTGCAGTGGTCCTCCACATAGAGCCAGTCCCGCACGTTGAGGCCCTGGCCGTAGACGGGCAGGGGCTTGTCGTTGAGGCAGTTCGCGATCATGAGGGGGATGAGCTTCTCGGGGAAGTGATACGGCCCGTAGTTGTTCGAGCAGCGGGAGATCGAGACGGGGAGCTGATACGTGCGGTAATACGCGCCGACGAGCAGGTCCGCCGAGGCCTTGGAGGAGGAATAGGGGGAGGAGGTGTGGATGGGCGTCTCCTCCGTGAAGAAGAGGTCCGGCCGGTCGAGCGGCAGGTCGCCGTAGACCTCGTCCGTCGAGACCTGGTGATATCTTGTGATGCCGTACTTCCGGCAAGCGTCCATCAGGACGGCCGTGCCCAGGATGTTGGTCTGCAGGAAGACCTCGGGGTTCTCGATCGACCGGTCCACATGGCTCTCGGCCGCGAAGTTCACGACGATGTCCGGGTGCTCCTGGGCGAAGAGGTCATAGACCGCGGCGCGGTTGCAGATGTCCTCCTTCACGAAGCGGAAGTTGGAATTCGACATGATCGGCGCGAGCGTGGAGAGGTTGCCCGCGTAGGTGAGCTTGTCGAGGCAGATGATGCGGTAGTCCGGGTGCGCCTTCAGCATGTAGAAAATGAAATTCGAGCCGATGAAGCCGGCGCCGCCGGTGACGATGATGGTCATAAAAGTCAACCCTCCCTGGTGTTCTGATGCAGCACGTCGTGATACTTGCCGTCGATGACGTCCTTCAGGTATTGGCCGTACTGGTTCTTTTTGAGCGTTTCATAGATGGCGAGGAGCTCTTCCTTCGAGATCCAGCCGTTGAGATAGGCGATCTCCTCGAGGCAGGCGATCTTGCGGTGCTGATGCGTCTCGACGGTCTTGACGAAATTCGTCGCGTCCACGAGGGATTCGTGCGTGCCCGTGTCGAGCCAGGTGAAGCCCTGGCCGAGGAGCTCGACGTTCAGCTCGCCGCGCTCGAGATAGATGCGGTTGAGGTCCGTGATCTCCAGCTCGCCGCGCGCCGAGGGCTTGAGGCCCTTCGCGTAACCGACGACGCGGTTGTCGTAAAAATAAAGGCCCGTCACGCAGTAATTGCTCTTGGGCTGCTGCGGCTTTTCCTCGATCGAGACGGCGCGGCCCGCGGCGTCAAACTCCACGATGCCGAAGCGCTCGGGATCGTCCACATAATAGCCGAAGACGGTCGCCCCGCGGCCCTGCTCGGCGTTCTTCACGGCGGCCTTCAGGCGCTTCTTCAGCCCGTGCCCCGCAAAGATATTGTCCCCCAGCACCATGGCGACGGTATCGTCCCCGATAAATTCCTCTCCGATAATAAATGCCTGCGCGAGCCCGTCCGGCGAGGGCTGGACGGCGTAGGAGAGATGCACGCCGAAGCGCGCCCCGTCCTGCAGCAGCTCCCGGAAGCGCGGCGTGTCCGCCGGCGTGGAGATGATGAGAATGTCCCGGATCCCGGCGTTCATGAGAACGGAGAGGGGGTAATAGATCATCGGCTTGTCGTAAATGGGCAGCAGCTGCTTGGACGTGACCATCGTGAGAGGATAAAGCCGCGTCCCGGAGCCGCCCGCGAGAACAATGCCCTTCATATCGCCGCTCCTTTTGTATAGATAATCAGCTTATTATATATACAAACCGCAGGAAAGTCAAATCTTAATGGAAAATAAAAGAAAACCGACGGAGATTTTTTCTTGTGCGGGGGTGGAAATTATGTTAACATAGAGACAGAGAATCTATCATATAAAAACAGGAGGAATTTCGCATGAACCAAAGAAAGCTTCTCTCGCTTCTCCTCGCCGCGCTGATGCTCCTTTCGCTCAGCGTCCCGGCGCTGGCGGAGGACATCAGCACGACAACGGTTACGGCAACGGACGGTGCAGCCGTCGACGTCGACGGCATTGACCTGCAAGACGAAAGCAACATCGGCGCAATTGCCAACGGCGACGGCAGCAGCATCACGGTCGGCGGCGACGTCGTCACCACCGGCTCTGCCTATACCGGAGAAGAGGGCATCTACGGCGTCATCGCCCTGGAGGGCGGCACCGTCGACGTCGGCGGGAACGTCACCGGCGGCGACATGGGCGTTTTCGCAGACGGCGATGAAGCTGCCAGCACGATAACCGTCGCCGGCGACGTCACGGCCACCGGCGGCTACGGCGGCGTGCAGGCCGGCAACGGCACCGTTACCGTCGGCGGAAATGTCACGGCAACGGAAGCCGAAGGCGGTGTTGCCGCCGGCGAGGGCGGCACGGTCAGCGTCGGCGGCGACGTCACCGGCGGCAGCTCGGGCGTTCTCGTTCAGGGCGGCACCGTCGACGTCGGCGGAAATGTCACCGGGATCGGCGTAGGCGTCGATGCCGCCGAGGGCGGCACGGTCACAGTCGGCGGCGACGTCGCGGCCACGGACGACAACGGTGTCGGCATCTATGCCTACGGCGAAAGCACGGTCGACGTCGCGGGCAGCGTCTCGGGCGGGCTGGACGGCATCCTGACGGATAACGCCGCCATCGTTTCCGTGGGCGGAGACGCCGCCGGCAGCGAGGCCGGCATCTACGTCATTCCGGTTGAAGACGAAGAAGAGACGGGCAAGGGCCAGATCCTCGTCGAGGGCACGGTCTCCGGCGATACGGCCGCGATCATCGTCGTCGTCAACGATCTTCTGACGGAAGACGCATCTGCCATGAAGGACAACGCCGCCGACATCATCCCCGATATCATCGTCTCCACGCTCGAAAGCAGCAAGGAGCTCATCTACAGCGATCTCTACACAGATGACGACGACCCGATCACCGTCAGCGACGACGTCATGGCCCAGGTCATGAATGCCATCACGCAGAATATCTACTATATCATCAACGCCGACGGCAACATCAGCGTCGAAGGCGACGGCATCGTCAGCAAGGCCGGCTTTGACACCGCAACGGAAGGCACCGTCCTCCTGCTCTCGGCCGCCGACGGCTACGAGGTGGAGGAATCCTTCGGCCGGTACGTCACCGAATGGGTCCGCAATGACGACGGGAGCTATCTGCTCTTCGTTGCCCGCGGCGGCGACCTCGTCTTCTCCGCAAAGGTCCGCGCGGTCACTCCCGCGAGCACGGATCCTTCCGCTGCTCCGGCCGCCGGCAGCGTCAAGACTCTGAAGAACAGCGAAAAGGGCACCTTCTCCGTCCGCTTCTCGCACTTCGTCTCCGCCGAGCTCGACGGCGAAACGGTCGACCCCGCAAACTACACCGTCTCCCAGGCTTCCAACGGCCTCACCGTCTTCGGCTTCACCGAGGAATTCGTCGGGACCCTCGACCCCGGCACACATAACGGCACGCTCCGCTTCACGGACTGCTCGTATAACTTCGGCCTGGTCGTGGAGTAAAAAACTTCCGAATAAGGCAAGGCAGCCCGCCGAACGGCGGGCTGCCTGTTTTTTGTTCTTTTTATTCCGCGTTTCTTCCGAGGGCTCCGATGGCGTATTTCTCATTGATCTCCCCGCTCGGCACCGCCGTGATGCTCAGGCGGCGATTCGTGAGGCCGTGCTTGAAGAGCGTGTCGGCAAAGCGGTCGCCCAGATAGGTCGTATGCGGCCAGTTGTCGCCGCTGCCGGCGTCGATGACCTTGAGCTCCAGCTCCGTCTCCCCCGCCGCCTCGGCGTCCTGCGCCTGGGCGATCAGATCCTCCCCGACGGCGATGCACTGCTCGCCCGTGAGATAGAGGACGTTGCAGTCGGCAAAGGTGCGGAGGTTCGTATTCGTGAGGGAAACGAGCACGCACAGCAGGAGCGGCAGCGCGAGCGTGAGCCGGTCAAACCGCCCGACGAGCGCCTGCAGGCAGAGCACCGCCGCCGCGAGCACGAAGGCCCAGACCGCGAGCTGCACGTAGGCGCGCATGATGTAGAGCCGCTCCGACGCCGCGCAGAGCACGACGAGCAGCAGCAGGATCACGAGCGCGCAGCCGAGGCAGCGCGGCAGAAGCCCCGCCGGGGCAGAGCCTTGTTTTTTCTTCCCCGCGGCGAGCGCGAGATACGCGGCAAAGAGCAGCAGGCAGAGCAGCAGGCACGGCCTGTTGACCGCGGAGAGCGAGGCGCGGAGATTGCCGCAGACCTCGAGGATATTGTACCAGAGGTTGGACTGCTCGACCGCCCCCGCCCGGTCCCCCTGCAGCTCGAGCATGGCCGAAAAGAACCAGAGCACGCCGATGGCGAGATGCGCCGCGCGCCCTTTCAGGAAAGCGCCGAAGCTCTGCTTTTCCCGCAGCATGCGGAAAAAGCCGGACAGCACCTCCACGCAGCAGTATCCGAACAGCACGATGCTCCCGAAGAGATTGGAGAACACCGCAAAATACACCGCGCACACGAGGACGGCCTTCTCCGCGAGCCTTTCCTTCTCCCAAAAGGCATCCAGCACATCCGTCGAAAGGAAGCGGAAGACGAGCGCGCAGTTGAGGAGGATCGGGATATTGTAATAAAAATACCCCGTCACGGAATAGGACCAGAAGAGATGCGTGTTGTATTCCTGCTGCGAGCGGAGCACCAGGAAGTGCAGCGTGAGGAAGACGGCCGTCAGCAAACAGGCGGAGAAGGCGGACGCCGAGAACTTCCGGCGCAGCAGGCCGAGGAATTCATGCGCATAAAGCGCCGTGAACGCGCTGATGAAAAGCGCGCACATCACCGTGACGGAGCGCATGTAGCTCCCCGTCAGCGGCTCGAGCACCCAGGCGGCGAGATCGCCGCAGAGCGGCATCAGCACCTCCGGCAGGATGCGGCAGGGGTTGAAGAACTTCGTGCTCGGCAGGGCGGCGCGGGAGCAGGAGATGTACGTCCAGTCGTCCGCGTCGAGCAGGACGGCCGGGTGCACGAAGACATAGAACGCCACAAAAAACGCAAAAACGCCAAAGGAAAACAAGGCGCAGGCCCTGTTTTCCTTTTTGTTTTCCGTAAGGCTCGGGGAGGCGGGCTTAAGCATTTTCCGCGTCTTCCTTCTTGGCCGCCTTCTTCTCGGGGAGCGGCGCGCGGCGGTAGGTCTGCGCGTATTTCTTGAGGCGGGCGGCGATCGGCTTCGTCGCGGCGCCGGGCAGCATGCGCCAGCTCCAGTTGCCCATCGGCTTGCCGGGCGTGTTCATGCGGGCGAAGCCGTCGAGCTCCAGGACGTCCTGCATCTGCATGACGAAGAGGTTCGACGGAGAGGCCATGCCCGTGCGGATCATGCCGTAGACCCAGCCCTCGTCCTCCGTAATGTGCATATATTCCTGCGCGAAGGCCTTGTCCGCCCTGGAGAGCGTCTTGAGCCAGCCGAGGACGGTGTCGTTGTCGTGCGTGCCGATGTACATGCAGGAGTTGAAGGAGGATTCGTGCGGGAGGTGGTTCGTCTCGCCGTGGGCGTCGAAGCCGAACTCGAGCACCTTCATGCCGGGGAGCTTCGAGTCCGCAAGGAGCTTCTGCACCTCGGGCGTCATGAAGCCGAGGTCCTCGGCGATGAACTCGATATTGCTGAACCAGCCCGTGATCGGGGCGCCGACGAGGTCCATGCCCGGGCCCTTGACCCATTTGCCGTTGCGGGCCGTCTTGTCCCCCGCGGGGATCGACCAGAAGCTCTCGAAGCCGCGGAAATGGTCGATGCGGATGACGTCGTAGAGCCGGGCGGCGCCGCCGACGCGGCGGATCCACCAGCCGAAGCCGTCCGCCTTCATGCGGTCATAGTCGTATAGCGGATTGCCCCAGAGCTGGCCGTCGGCCGTGAAGGCGTCGGGCGGGCAGCCGGAGACGCGGGCGGGCTTATAGTCCCCGTCCAGCTGGAACCACTGCGGCTCGGCCCAGATGTCCGCCGAGTCCATGGCGACGTAGATGGGAATGTCCCCGATAAAGAGGACGCCCTTTTCCTTCGCGTAGGCGCGCAGCTTTTCCCACTGCGCAAAGAAGACCGTCTGCGTGAAGACCCAGAAGTCCACCTCGTCCTTCAGCTCCTCGCTGTAGCGGGCAACGGCGGCGCTCTCGCGGCGGCGGATGGAAGCGTCCGGCCAGTCGACCCAGCACTTGTTGTCGAACTTGCCCTTGACGGCCATGTAGAGCGCATAGTTCTCGACCCAGGGATTCTCCGCGCGGAAGGCGGCCATGTCGCCCGCGAGCTTTTCGCGGCCGTTGGCAAAGGCCTTGCGGAGGACGGGATAGCGGCCGTTGTAGATCTTGCCGTAGTCCACGGCCTGCGGGTCGCTGCCCCAGTCGATGCCCTTCACGTCCTTCGCCGTGAGGAGCTTGTCCTTGATGAGGAGGTCGAGGTCAATGAGATACGGGTTGCCGGCAAAGCTCGAGGGGGAGGCATACGGGCTGTCCCCGTAGCTCGTGGGGCCGATGGGGAGCAGCTGCCAGTACTTCTGGCCGGCGGCGTGCAGAAAGTCAATAAACTCATAGGCGGCCTTGCCCATCGTGCCGATGCCGTAAGGCGAGGGGAGCGAGGACATGGCCATCAGGATTCCGGAGGAACGCTTCATAAGAGGAAGTCCTTTCTTGTTTCAATAAACTTCGCGTGCATTATAGCAAGAAAACGGGAGAGGGGCAAGCCCCTCTCCCGCAAGAAGCGGAAAACTTCTCAGCCTTTGACCGCGCCCGCCGCGACACCCTTGATGATGTGCTTCTGGCAGACGAGATAGAACACGATGACCGGAATAATGCCGAGGAAAATGAGCGCCATCATTGCGCCGAGGTCCACCGTGCCGTAGGAACCCTTGAGATACTGGATGTGGATGGGGATGGTGCGGTACTCCTTGATGTCCAGCACAAGATAGGGCAGAAGATAGTCGTTCCACAGCCACATGACCTCGAGAATGCCGACGGAGACCATCGTCGGCTTCATCATCGGAAGGACGACCTGGAAGAACGTGCGCACCGGGCCGCAGCCGTCGATCGCCGCCGCCTGCTCGATGTCCAGCGGGACGGATTTCACGAACCCGACGAACATGAAAACGGCCATGCCCGCGCCGAAGCCGAGATAAATAACGGGGATCGTCCAGGGCGTGTTGAGCTTGAGCGTGTCGGCCGTCTTGGCAAGCGTATACATGACCATCTGGAACGGGACCACCATGGAGAAAACGCACACGTAATATACGATCTTGCAGAAGATGGAATCCACGCGGGCGATGTACCATGCCGCCATCGACGTGAAGAGGAGGATCAGGACCGTGGACAGGACGGTGATGACAACGCTGTAGAACACGGATTTATAGAACGGATAGTTGCCGAAGGTCATGCCGTAGATAAAGTTGCTCCAGCCGGCAAACATCTCGCCCGTAGGCCAGGCAAACGTGTCCGTCTTGACAAAGGTGTTGAGCTTGAAGGAGTTCATGGCCACAAGGAAGACCGGGAGGACATAGATCACGGCAATGACGCCAAACAGGACCGTCAGGGCCGTCTTGATGTTTTTTTCGGTTTTCATTACTGCTGTACCTCCTTTTTGCGGCTTGCGGAGAGCTGAACGAGGCCAATGGCGGCGACCAGGATGAAGAACACGACGGCCTTCGCCTGCGCAACGCCCTTGGCGGAAGCAGCCTGCCCATAGAAGGAGTTATAGATATTGAGCGCAAGCATTTCCGTCGTCTTTACGGTCGTGCCGGAGGAGTCCGTGATGAACGGATAGCCCTGCGTGAGGGCGAGGTTCTGGTCGAAGAGCTTGAAGCCGTTCGTCAGAGAGAGGAAGCAGCAGATCGTGATCGAGGACATGACGTTCGGGATCGTGACCTGGAAGAGCGTCTGCCAGCGGTTGGCGCCGTCGATCTTCGCGGCCTCGAGCATGTCCTCGGGAACGGCCTGCAGCCCGGCGATGTAGATGATCATCATATAGCCGATCTGCTGCCAGCACATGAGGATGATGAGGCCCCAGAAGCCGTATTTCGTCTCCATCAGGATGGAGGTATTGTACTTGCTGAGAATGCCGTCAAAGATCATGCTCCAGATATAGCCGAGCACGATGCCGCCGATCAGGTTCGGCATGAAGAAGACGGTGCGGAAAAGATTGCTGCCCTTGATTCCCTGCGTCAGCACATAGGCGACGGCAAAGGCAAGGACGTTGATCAGGATCACGGAAACAATGGCGAAAAGCGCCGTATACCAGAAGGCATGCATAAAGCTCGCATCCTGGAAGACCTTGATGTAGTTGGAAAGGCCGACAAAGGTGGTCTTGCTCGTTACCTTAAACTGGCAGAAGGACAGCCAGATGCCCCAGATAAAGGGCCAGACAAAGCCGATGACGAAGGCCGCGACCATCGGCAGGAGGAAGAGCCAGCAGTACCGCCGCATCGGGTTGATGAGCAGGCCGCTGTTTCCCCCGGCTTTCTTTTTATGCTTCATTTCTCTCTCCCTTTTTCAAGAAAATGATTCCGATTGGAAAAAGGGGCGGGTTGAGCCCGCCCCCTGATAAAATTGCCTGTTTCAGCTTCGCTCAGCCGTTGACTGCCTGATACTGGGTCGCCCAGCCGGCAACGAATGCATCGCAGACGCCCTGCCAGTTTTCATCGGTCGGATCGGCGTCATAGCTGTTCATAGCGCCGACGAGGACCGCACGCCACTCGTCCACATTGGGCGTGTAGTTGAAGGCCCAGGTAACGGTGGTCTTGCCTTCGTTTGCATAGTCGTTGGCGTCGGCAAGGAACTTGTTGGTGGAAGCAGCGGCCTGCTTGTAGGGCATAACGCCGAAGGTGCCGACGAGGAGCTCGGAAGCTTCCGGATCGGTAACGCACCAGTACATGAAGTCCAGCGTGGCCTGGATGTCTTCATCGTCGGCTTCGCTGTTGACGGCCCAGCAGTTCTCCGTGCCGGAGCAGAGGCCGATGTTCTCTTCACCGTCTACGCCGCAGTAGATGGGGATCATGGCAATGTTCTCATCGCCGAGAGCGGAGCATGCGGAGTACTCCCAGGAGCCGTTCTGATAGAAGACGGCTTCGCCGTTGACGAACTCGGCCTCGGCGTCATAGCCGCCGGTAGCAAGCGCGGAGGGAGCAACGGAGCTGTTGTTGATGTAGAGATCCCAGATCATGCGGTAATTGTCAAGGTAGGTGCCTTCGATGGTGGCGGGGCACTCGGTCCAGCCGCCGTTGTCCACGGATTCATAGTAGAGAGGCATATTGGCAAGGTGGCCGGAGAATCTCCAGGAAGAGGAGGAATCCATGCCGGAGGAGGTGAAGGCGTCAAAGCCGAGCTCGGAGGCGCGGGCGTGGATGTCTTCCACGACTGCCTTGAGGGAGGCGAAGTCCGTAATGTCGTCGATGGAGTAGCCGGCTTCGGCGAGGAGAGCCTTGTTGACGATGATGCCGTAGGACTCGTAGCAGTAGCCGATGGAGCAGAGCTTGCCGTCGGCATCATAGAGGTTGTAGGCGTCCGTGTTGAGCTCTTCGGCGATCGGGGTGCCGGTGAGGTCATAAGCGAAATCGCTCCAGGTGTTGACAGCGGCGGCATTGCCGATGACAAACAGCGTGGGGGCTTCGCTCTTGTCCAGCTCGGAAGCGAGCGTCTGCTCGTAGGTGCCGGAGGCAGCCGTGACGACCGTGACTTCCACGCCGGTCTCTTCGGTGTACATCTTGGCGACCTGCTGGAGGACTTCATCGGATTCCGGCTTGAAGTTCAGCCAGTAAACGGAGCCCTGCTTGGCAGCGGAGGCGGACACGGAGCAGAGGGCGAAGACCATGCACAGTGCCAGAACAAGCGCGAGGTACTTTTTCATGGGAAATAATCTCCTTTTTCCTTTTTTATTTTTCCTGAGATCAGGATGGTATCTTAGCATGCCGGAGCATGATAAAACCGAAATTTGCAGCAATCTTTTCACATTGCCCGAATATTTTAGCAACTTCTCCCCTTCAAGTCAATCGGAAGAAAGAGGGCAGAAAAAACTTCGCCGTTCTGCACAAATTCAAGACCACGAATTTGTGCAAAACGGCGAAACGGCAACCGGCGTTATTTTTTCAGATCCGCGCCGTAAAAATGCTGCTCCGGCTCCTGCGGCAGCCGGAGCCCGAGCTCCTCGGGGCGGAAGCGGGGGCAGACATTTTCGGAGACCGTGATGACCGCGGAGGCAAGCTGCGTGCCGATCTCGACGGCGCCGCGCAGATCCTTGCCGTAGGTCAGGCCCGCGGCAACGCCGGCGCAGAACGCGTCCCCCGCGCCCGTCGTATCCCGGACGGCGACCTTGTTCGCCGGGCAGATCCCCTTCTCGCCGCTGCAGGAGGCATAGACGGCCCCCTGCGAGCCCATCGTGACGACCATCGAGGGGATGTTGGCGCTGACCACGCGCCGGGAAAGCTCCTCGCAGAGCTCCTCCGGCCCCATGCCCTCAAAGCTGCGGACGAAGAGGATGCCGGCCTCCTGCCGGTTGCAGACGAAACAGTCGATCTTCTGCAGAAAGTCCCTCCGTTCGGCCGCGATGCTCATGTTGGCGACCACGGCGTAGACCTTTTTCTCATACTTTTTCGCATAGCGGAAGACCTGCTTGACAATGTCCTTGTCGAGGTCGATCTCCAGGAGGATGCTGTCGCACGCGGAGAAGATCTCGTCTCCCCGCTCTTCCAGAAGCTGCACCAGGGGGGCCATCTTCGGGCGCTTCGAGATCGAGCCTGCGACGTCGCCCGTCTCGTCGAAGACGGCGAGCCACATTCCCATCCCGTCCTGCGTGCGGACGACGTAATCCGTGTTGCACTTGTGGCTGTTCAGCTTGCGGAGGACCTCATCCCCCTGGGCGGAATCGTCCACCATGCTGACATAGGTGGGGCGGAGCTCCAGATTCGCGATATCCTCCGCGACGTTGCGCCCGACGCCGCCGTGGACGAATTCCACCCGGCCGGCGTTGCGCCCGCCGGGGATATAGTTGTTGTACGGGAAGCCTTTGATGTCAAGAAAGACCGTGCCGACGACGGCGATGCCGTTTTTCATGGAAAACCTCCGGAAGAAAAAATAGGAAAGAAAATGCCCCGGCAGAGGTGAGCCGCCGGGGCCGGAAATCAGACGCGATCATTTGTTGAGATAGGAACGGAGCAGCTCCTGCAGGAGCTCGTCCCGGTCCAGCCGGCAGATCAGCTGCCGGGCGTTGTTGTAGTTTGTGATGTAGGTCGGGTCCTCGGAGAGAATGTATCCGACGATCTGGTTGATCGGGTTATAGCCCTTGACCTTGAGCGAGCTGTAGACCGAGTTGAGGATCTCCTGCATCTCCTGCTTGTCATCGAGCGCAGTAAACTTGCGGGTTGCGTCTTCCATGGGCTATACCTTCCTTTCGACCACTATATGTTGTAGCTATTATAGTACATTTCATCTACGGAAGTAAAGCACATTTTTGTTAAATTTCAGCGGATGACGGCGCCGCACTTCTCCTTGAGCGCCTCCAGAACGGCCTTGACCGTGCTCTCGGCGTCTTCGTCCGTCATCGTGCGGTCGTCGGCGCGCATCGTGATGGAAATGGCGACGGACTTCATGCCCTCGGCAATGTGGTGCCCGGTGTAAACGTCGAAGACCTTGCACTCCCGCAGGAAGGCGCCGCCGTTTTCGCGGATGCAGGAGAGCAGCTCGCCGACCGGCGTTTTGGCGGAGCAGACCACGGCGATGTCGCGGCTGACCGACGGGAACTTGGGCAGCGGCTGATAGACCGGGAGGCTGCGGCGGGCGGCAAAGAGCGCGTCAAAGCGGATCTCGGCGCAGTAAAGCTCCGCGTCGACCCCGTAGTTGGCGGCAACGGCCGGATGCATCTGGCCGAAAACGCCGATGCATTCGTCCCCGAGGAGGATCTTCGCGCAGCGGCCGGGATGATAGGAGGGATTTTCCTTCTCGGCGACGAACGTCATCTCCCTGCCGGTGATCTTGTCGACCAGCGTCTCCACGATGCCCTTGAGCTTGAAGAAGCTCATGTCCGGGCCGTAGGCTCCGATGGAGACGATCTTCGGCTCGTCCGCAAGCCCGTCGGGACGCTTGCGGTAGATCTTGCCGATCTCGTAGAGCTGAGCGGAACGGTTGCGGAAGTTATAGTTGCGCGTGAGGATCTCGAGCATCGAGGGGAGGATCGTCGTGCGCATGATGGAGGTATCCTCGCCGAGAGGGTTGAGGATCTTCAGGCTGTCCCGCAGAGGAGAGTCGGCCGGGAGGCGGATCTTGTCATAGTAGGACGGGCTGATGAAGGAATAGGTAATGATCTCGTCGAGCCCGACGGAGCGGAGGATCTCCCCGGCCTGCCGCTCGCACTGCTGCACCGGGCTGAAGCCGCCGCAGGTGCTGATGGCGCCCGTGAACTGCGTGGGGATCTCATTATATCCGTAGAAGCGGGCGACCTCTTCGGCGATGTCGGAATAATGGGACACGTCGCCGCGCCAGGAGGGGACCAGGATCACGTCGCCGTCAAAGCCGAAGCCGAGATCGGTCAGGATGCGGCGCATCGTGGCCTCGTCGATGTCCGTTCCGAGAAGGGCATTGATCTTGTCCGGCTCGAGAAGGACCTTCGTCTGCTCATAGGGAACGGGCTGGACGTCGATGATGCCTTCCACGACCTCGCCGCAGCCGAGCATCTCGATGAGCTCGCAGGCGCGTTCGACCGCCTTGAGCGTGTTCTGGGTGTCGAGGCCCTTTTCAAAGCGGGAGGAGGCGTCCGTCCGCATGCCGAGAGCCGTCGCCGTGCGGCGGATCGAGGGGCCGCTGAAGCAGGCCGCCTCAAAGAGGACCATCGCCGTATCGCCGACGATCTCGGAGTTCTCGCCGCCCATAACGCCGGCCACGGCGACCGGCTTGTCGGTGTCGCAGATGCAGAGCATGTCCGTCGTCAGGGCGCGCTCCGTGCCGTCCAGCGTGCGGATCGTTTCCCCTTCGTGGGCGCGGCGCACGTGGATCTCGCCGTTGTTGACGCAGGAGAAGTCAAAGGCGTGCATCGGCTGGCCGTATTCCATCATGACATAGTTCGTAATGTCGACGATGTTGTTGATCGGGCGCATGCCGGCGTTGCGGATGCGCTCCGCCATCCAGGAGGGAGAGGGCGCGATCCGGACATTTTTGACCATGCGGGCGGTATAGCGCGGGCAGAGGGCCGCGTCTTCAATGACGATCTTCGCATAGTCGTTGATATCTCCTCCGGCCTTTGCCGCCACGACGGGCTCATGCAGCTTCAGCTCCTTGCCGAAGGTGACGGCCGCCTCGCGGGCAAGGCCGATCATGCACAGGCAGTCCGGCCGGTTGGGCGTGATCTCGAATTCGACCACGTGATCGTCCAGGCCCATCTTGACGGCCATGTCGTCGCCCGGCTGATAGTCTCCCTCGAGGATCAGGATGCCGTTTTCAATGGCATAGGGGAAGTCATGGCTCGTGGCGCCGAGCTCCTTGTAGGAGCAGAGCATGCCGTTCGATTCCACGCCGCGCAGCGGCTTGGCATTGATCTCGATGCCGCCGGGGAGCAGGCTGTGGTCGAGCGCGACCGGGACGAGGTCTCCCGCCTGCACGTTCTGCGCGCCGGTGCAGATCTGAAGATCCTTCCCGTCGCCGACGTCGACCTGGCAGACCCACATATGGTCGGAATCCGGGTGGCGCTCGATCTTCGTGACACGCCCGACGACGACGTTCTTCATCGTGAGGCTGAGATCCTCCGTCACTTCGACCTTGGAGCCGGAGACGGACATTGCCTCGGCAAAGGCCTTGTCGCCGACCTCGCTGACCGGCAGATCCACAAATTCATTCAGCCATTTTCTGGACAGATTCATCTTCTTTCCCCTCCTTAGAACTGCTCGAGGAAGCGCTCATCGTTTTCAAAGATGAGGCGCAGATCCGCGATCTTGTATTCGCCCATGGCAAGGCGCTCGAGGCCCATGCCGAAGGCCCAGCCGGAATATACATCCGGGTCGATGCCGCAGCCCGAAAGGACCTTGGGGTGGACCATGCCGCAGCCGAGGACCTCGATCCAGCCCTCGCCCTTGCAGGTCGGGCAGCCCTTTCCGCCGCACTTGTGGCAGCGGATGTCGAGCTCGGCGGAAGGCTCCGTGAACGGGAAGTGATGCGGGCGGAAGCGCGTGACCGTGCCTTCCCCGTAGATCCGCTCCACGACGAGATTGAGCGTGGCCTTCAGGTCGGCCATGGTAACGCCCTTGTCGATGACCATGCCTTCGATCTGGTGGAACATCGGAGAATGCGTGGCGTCCACTTCGTCCTTGCGGTAAACGCGGCCCGGAGCGATCATGCGGATCGGGAGGGGCTTCGTCTCCATCGCGTGGACCTGCATCGGAGAGGTCTGCGTGCGGAGGAGGATCCGGCTGTCCTCGGTGAAGTAGAAGGTGTCCGTCCACTCGCGGGAGGGATGGGAGTCTTCAATGTTGAGCTTCGTAAAGTTATAGTCGGCCAGCTCGACCTCCGGGCCGTCGACGATCTCGAAGCCCATGCCGATGAAGATGTCCTTGATCTGGTCGAGCACGTTGTACATCGGGTGCTTGTGCCCGAGGCGGACCTCCTCGGCGGGAAGGGTGACGTCAACGGTCTCCGCTTCGAGCTTGAGCTCCATCTTGACGGCGGCAAGGGCGGCCTTGCGGTTTTCCAGCGCCTCCTCAATGTCGGCGCGCAGCTGGTTGGCGAGCTGCCCCATCAGGGGGCGCTCCTCGGCGGAGAGCTTTCCCATCTGGCGCAGAATGCCGGTCAGCTCGCCCTTCTTGCCGAGATATTTGACGCGGAGGGCTTCGAGGGAATCCACGTCCTCCGTCTCCAGAATTGCTTTGATCGAAGCTTCTCTCAGCTTCTCCATCATTTCTCTCATTGTCTTGCCTCTATACTCCTTTAATAATGAAACTCACTCAGCCCTGGGCGAGGGCGCGCTCGAGCCAGACGGAAGCAACGTCCATTGCGGCATAAAAGCTGTCCTTCTCGCTCTTTTTCACGACGCGGTCGCGGGATTTGACGGAAGCGTCCGTCAGCTGGAGCTGAACGGAAATGCGGGAAGCGACGTCGAGATCCTTGACCTTTTTCGTCTCGAGGACCTGCATAAAGATGATATATTTGTCCGCAAAGCTGCCGTAATAGATCATATTGTCCTTGCGCTGCAGGGGATGCCCCTTGTACGTGAGAGCTGCCATAATTTTTCCTCCGTTTTTCTCTATAATCAATTAACCAAAGATAACGATGCTGCCGTTCCCGCTCTGCCCGCTTTCGCCGGCGAAGATTCCGGCGCCGCCGGATGTGCCGGAGTTGGAAGCAGGCTGGGAATCCGTATAGATGCTCGTGTTGCCGTTGGCATCCGTAATGATGAGCTCGGGCTCAAAGATCTGCACATCGCCGACCGAGGTGCCGAGATCCGTATCCGTAATGCCGAAAATGCCGGTATTTCCGCCGAGATAGGGATAGGTAAAGGAGCGGTACTCCAGGCCCTCGTGGATCGGGCGCATCACGGAGCGCCAGAGCCGCGCGGCCGGGTTGCCGGAGACATTGATGCGGGCGGGCGTATCGAAGCCCGTCCAGACGGCGGCCACATAATAGGGCGTGCAGCCGACGAACCAGCGGTCCTTGTACTCGCCCGAGGTGCCGGTCTTGCCGGCGACGGGCATGTTGCTGAGGTTGGCCTCGGTGCCGGTCCCGTTTTCCACGGCGTTTTCCATCATATAGGTCATCACGTGGGCCGTGTTGGCGGAAAAGGCCTGCTCGGTGCGGGGCGAATTGTCGATGATGACGTTGCCCTGCTTGTCCGTCACCAGAGAGTAGGTGCGGGAATAGGTAAAGACGCCGTCGTTGACAAAGGAGCAGTAGGCGGCCGCCATCTCGCGGACGGTGATGCCGTTCGTCAGCTGGCCGAGCGCCATGGGGGCATAGGAACAGTCGTCCGGGACGAGGCTCGTCACGCCGAGCTTGGTCGTGAGATAATTGTAGCACGTCTCCGGCGTGAGCTTGTCGACGATCTGTGCCGCGACCGTATTGAGCGAATACTGCAGCGCCTGGAAGATCGTGACGATGCCGTAATTCCCGCCGCCGTCGTTCTGCGGATACCAGGAGGTGCCGCTGAGCGTGATATAGGAGGCGTCGTTCACGAGCGTGTCCGGCGTGATGTAGCCGAGCTCCACGGCAGGGCCGTAGGACGCGATCGGCTTGAAGGAGGAGCCGGGCGAGCGGAGCGTCTGTGTGGCGCGGTTGAGGGGGAAGTTCTGCGTCTTCTCGCCGACGCCGCCCGAGAGCGCCACGATGCGCCCGTCGTACGGATTCATCACCACGACGGCGCTCTGCAGCTGCTGCGTGTTGCCGGAGGTCTGCGGGATGGCGGAGAGGTCTTCATAGATCGTGTCGACGCTCGCCTGAATGTCAAGATCGATGCAGCTGTAGATCTGGTAGCCGCCGTTGAAAACGAGCGTGCGCGCAGCCGAGGAGGAGATCCCCTTGAGCTGCACAAGATCCGCGATCACATCGTCGATCACCGTCTCCTCATACCAGGAGTAGATCTGCATCGTGTCTTCCTCGTCCGCGTTGTGCGCAAAGACGAGCTGCTCGGCGCAGGCCTGCTTGTACTCCTCGTAGGTGATGTAGCCCTGGTTGTACATCTCCTTGAGGATCGTCTCCTGGCGGAGCTTGTTGTTCTCCTCGTTATAGAAGGGATCGTAATACGTCGGCAGGTTCGTGATGCCGGCAATGGCGGCGCACTCGGCGAGCGAGAGCTGCGAGATGTCCTTGCCGAAATACGTCTGCGCCGCGGCCTGCACGCCGTAGCTGCCCTCGCCGAAGTAGACCACATTGAGATACCATTCAATGATCTCCTGCTTGCTGTACTTCTTCTCCAGCTCCAGCGCGCCGAAGATCTCGATCAGCTTTCGCTTGACCGTGATGTCGTCCTGCCCCGTGAGATTTTTGATCAGCTGCTGGGTGATCGTGGAGCCGCCGTAGGAGTTCTGCATCGTGACGAACATCTCCACGAAGGCGCCGGCCGTGCGGTACCAGTCCACTCCCTTGTGGTCGTAAAACCGCTTGTCCTCAATGGCGACGACGGCCTGCTCCATATACTTCGGGATGCTGTCATAGTCGACCCATTCGCGGTTTTCCACGCCCGTGAGCGTCACGAGCTCGTGGTATTCTCCGCTGCGGTCCGCATACCAGATGGTGCTGGACTGGTTGAGGCGGTAATCATCGAGAGATACGTCCAGCTCCTGCGTGAGGCAGGTCTTGATATAATAGGCGAAAATGCATGAAAACAGCAGCCCTGCCAGGAGGAACACCAGCAGCGCGGAGCCGGTGATCTTCAGCACAAGGCCGAGCGCACCCGTCACCGTATCGGCCGCAGCATCCGCGGCGCGGAAAAAGAAACGGGCGATGGTCGCTGCTGCACCGGGCTTTTTCCCGGGCCGGGGATCGTTTGCCAAAGCTTCTGCTCTCCTGTATACATAATAATTGAGCGTATATTATAGCATAGCTTTTGAAAAAGGGATAGAGGCATTTTCGCAAAGAATTTGTAAACTCTTTCTTTTTGCTTCCGGCGGATTTCCCGATTGATTTCCGCGCAAAGATGCGCTATGATAGGGGCATATCAATTGTGGAGGAAAAACATGAGCGAAGATTTTGGAAGCGATTTCGTCACGATCGTTGACGACGACGGCCAGGAATTCGAGCTGGAGTACATCGACGAGATCGAATATAAGGACAATGTCTATACCGCATTTCTCCCTGCCGACGGCAATGAGGACGACCCGGATTACGGCCTTGTGATCCTGCGCACCATTGTGGACGAGAACAACGAGGAGCTGTTTGAATCGATCGACGACGACGATGAGCTCAACGATGTATACAATCAGTTCATGAAGATCCTCTTCGACGACGAGGAAGAGGACGAAGGTCCGAAGGAAGAATAAAAAATAATTTTTCTGCTGTGTTCGTGTTGTCCCGTCGGACAGTACGGCCCATTAAACCCACATTTTTAATACGGGATGCTGATCTTGAATCTGCGGATTGCAGGCCTCCCGGGCAACCGGAAGAAGGAAGCGCGAAACAGAACTTAGGCGACCCACCTGCTCTTTTGTGCAGGTTATAACTGGGCCGGCACGGCACGAGCGGAGGATTCCCCGGAGCGAAAGCTCCGGGGAATTTTTATCGGCCGGGCTGTTTTGTTTTTTCGATCAGCTTCCCGTAGATCCGGCGGACGAACCAGGGCTCCGTGGACGCCTTCAGCGCCTCCTCGGGCGTAAACCACGCCACGCCGCGGTTCTCCTCCTCGCAGACGCGCAGCGCATCCCGCTCGTCCGCCTCGAGAAGATAGGTCACATTGAGGTGCAGGTGGCTGGAGACATAGGCGCCGCGTTTTTCATGCCCGTCCACCGTGAGCGACTCCAGCGAGAAGATCTCCTCCGAGACCGGGCGGGCCGACGTGACGCCCGTCTCCTCCCGGACCTCCCGCAGCGCAACGGCAAGCAGGTCCGTCTCTCCGTCGGCATGCCCGCCGGTCCAGGACCAGGAATCATAGATCCTGTGATAGACCATGAGCACCTTCGTGCGCTCCCGGTTCACGACCCAGGCGGAGGCCGTCATATGGGCGAGGGGATTGGAGCGGAGAAAGGCGTCCTCATTCTTTTCGAGAAAGGAGAGGATCAATGCCCGGTCCTTTTCCTCCTGCTCGTTAAACGGGACATAGGCCCGGATCCGGGCGGTCAGCTCTTCGCGGTTCATTTCAGGATCTCCTTCAGATAGGAATCGATATCAAAGGGCACCGTTTTCTCGTCCTTCCGGAGATAGAGCGGATGGTGCGGGTGCCCGGCTTTGGAGCATTTTCCGGCGCAGAGCCACTGCGCGCCGCAGCGGCGGCCGATCTCCGCCATTTCGCGCACGCAGGAGGGAAGATAGGGCCGCTTTTCGATGATCGTCCCCCATGCGGCCCAGACGGCGGGATGAACGCCCTCGCCGACGTGCGTCAGCACATATTCGAAGGCGCGCATATTCTCCCGGTGCAGCGCCTCGTTGAAGCTTCGGTCCATCCGGTCCGGATCCGTGGCGCGCTGGGCATAGACGTTGAACATCTGGAAGCTGTCATAGCCGTTATGCTCCGCGATGCGCTCGACGGACTTGAGCGTATTGTCCAGCGCATCGGGGGCCGCCGTGGACGGATTGATCCCGATGCAGATGAGCGGATCTTTCCCGCGTGTGCCGAGCAGATAACGGTATTCCGTATAAAAATCCGGCACATAGATCCACTTTTCCGGATCATATCCCCCGCTCCGCCCGGAGGCGAGCAGGGCTTCTTCAAAGGAAAGGAGCGGAACCTCGCGGCTCTCTCCCGACGGCACATGCGGCATGACCGGCACCTCTTTCTTTCCATGGCATGGCGCCATTTTACTATTTTGCATTTCTGTTTGCAATAGGAAAGCAATTCGTGTAAGATGGGAATATCGCTGGAATGTTTCGCTCACAGGAAGGAGCCGGTAATATGGAAGAAAAGATCCGCACCTATAAAAAGCAGGCAAAGGCGGAGGGTGCCGCCTACCTGCGCGAGCGCAGGGCCTGCACGACGGCAGAGGAGCGCAAGGCCTTCCGCAAAAAATGGAAAACGCGCCGGAAGGACTGGTCCGCCGGACTGAAAACGCTCGATCCGGAGGAGCAGCGCGCGCAGAAAAAGGGCAGGAAGGCCTTCCGCCGCCGCATTCACCGTGCCCGGCGCTGGGTCACCCGCGGGGTCGTGCTCGTGCTGCTCGCCGCGCTCGTCTGGGCGATCCTCCCGATGGGGCGGACGGCGCTCGGCGTTCGGAAAAGCCAGAAATTCACGGACACGGGCACCGATGCCGAGATCGCGCGCGCAAACGGCTACCTCGTCTCGCAGGAGATCTGCGACGAGGGCTACGTCCTGCTGAAAAACGACGGAGATCTTCTCCCGCTGCAGGACGCAAAGCTCAACGTCTTCGGGGACGATGCCTACCGCTTCGTTTACGGAAGCTCCGCAGATGCAGCTCAAAGCGGCGCCCTGACGCTGTTCGAAGCCTTCGACAAATACGGCATTGAATACAACCCGACGCTGGACGCCTTCTATCGCTCCAAGGACTCCTCCGCATCCTCCGCCACCGGCGGCATCCGGGAGATCGTGCGCTCGTATTTCACCGGTGCCGAAACTGCCGATGACTGGCGCGCGCTCGGCGACGGGACGCTCGAGCAGGCGAAGGAATATTCCTCCCTCGCGCTGATCGTGCTCTCCGCGCAGGAGGCGGAGGGAGCCGACGTCGAGCTCTCCGTTCTTCAGCCGATGAAGGAGGGCACAAACAAGGCCGCCCTTATTGATGCGGTATGCTCCGAGTTTGAGCATGTGATCCTCGTCATCAACTCCGGAAATGTCATGGAGCTCGGATTCATCAACGATTACGATGCGATCGATGCCGTGCTCTGGACCGGTGCTCCCGGCGCGCAGGGCTGCGGGGAGCTCGCCCGGGTCCTGCTCGGCGAGGTGGACCCCTCGGGAAGAACGGTCGACACCTGGCCCGTCTCGATCGAGAGCGATCCCTCCTACGCCTGCTACGGCAGCGCCTATTATGCCAATCTCTCCTCCGTCCACACTCTGAACTACGGGGAAGGGATCTACGTTGGCTACCGCTATTATGAGACCCGCTTCGGCGAGGACGCGGAAGCCTATGCCGAAAATGTTGTCTTCCCCTTCGGGTACGGGCTTTCGTATACGCGCTTTACGGAGAAGATCACTTCCTTCTCCTGTGACGGAGAGACCGTCACGGCCGAGATCACGGTAAAGAACATTGGAAAGACGGCCGGAAAGGACGTCGTCGAGCTGTATTTCCTGCCGCCCTGGCAGGAGGGCAGCCCGGAGAAGTCCGCTATCGAGCTTGCCGCCTTCGCCAAAACGGAGCTTCTGCAGCCGAGGGAGAGCGTGACCGTTACGCTTGCCTTCTCCGTGCGCGACATGTCCTCCTGGAGCACGGCCGACGGCTGCTACCTGCTTGAAAAGGGTGATTACGCCGTTGCCGTCGGCAAGAATGTGCATGCAGCTCTGACCTCCGCCTCAAAGGAGACCGTCTCCATCGAAGAGGACGTCTTCTACCGGGAGGACGAGACCACCGGCACTGCTTTGGCCAACCGCTTTGATTTTGCCTCCGAAGGCCTCACGACGCTCTCCCGCGCCGACTGGGAGGGCACGTGGCCGAGCCTGGAGAGCCGTCCCGTCGCCTCCTCCGAGTTCAAGCAGGAGAAGGCCGACTATGAAAAGGCCGCCTCCCCTTACTCCGACCGTACCGCCGAACCCGCGCTGGGAGCGGAAAACGGCATCCTTCTCAAGGATCTTAAGGGGCTTGCCTATGACGATGCGCAGTGGGATGCGTTTCTCGATCAGTTCACGGCCGAAGAGCTGATCTCTCTTGCGGCAAACGGCGGCTGGCACACCGAAGCGCTCGAGCGCCTCGGCATCCCCGCCTCCCGCCTGCTGGACGGCACCTCCGGGCTCCGCTCGAGCTTCTCCTCCCTGAACGCCGTCTCCTATCCCTCTGCCTGTGTGGTCAGCTCCACCTGGAACACCGGCCTCGCCGCCAAGCTCGGGGACGCCGTGGCGAAGGAGGCGGAAGCCTACGGCGTCAACGGCTGGTATGCGCCGGACGCCAATCTCCGCCGGACGGCCGTTGGCGGACAAAACAGCGGAGCCTACTCCGAGGATCCGCTTCTCTCCGGGAAAATGTCCGCCGCGACGGTTCAAAGCGCACAGGAGGGCGGCCTCGCCGTATTCGTAAAGCGTCTTGTCTGCAGCGACACGGAGCTCAACACCCGCAGCGACCTGAGCATCCAAGTCAGCGAGCAGGCACTGCGCGAGCTGTATCTCCGGCCGTTCGAGATCTCCGTCAAGGAGGGCGGCGCTGCCGGTGTCATGTCCTCCTCCACGCGGCTCGGCGTGCAGTGGTGCGGCGGCTCTTCTGCCCTGCTCAAGGACGTTCTGCGCGAAGAATGGGGCTTTGAAGGCACCGTCACGACCGACATCTGCCTCGGCAGCTGGATGAATGCGGAGCTCGCCGTCAAGAACGGGAACGCCCTGATGCTTGAGCCGGGGCTCATGCAGTCCGAGTCCGTCCTGCGGAAGGCTTATCAGAAGGATCCGGCCGGCATGGCGTGGAGCCTGCGCGAAAGCGCGCACGATATCTGCTATCTCCTCGTCAATTTCACCTCGCTCTGCTGAGCCTCCGGTGAAAGCGCAAAAGGCACCGAAGCTCCGGCGCATGGCCGGCTTCGGTGCCTTTTTTGACGAGATTTAACGGAAGATCAAAGCTTGAGCGTCTTCTCATAGGCCGCGATCACGGCTTCGATCACGGCGCCGCGGAAGCCGTGATCCTCGAGCGTGCGGACGCCCTGGATCGTCGTGCCGCCGGGAGAGCAGACGGCATCCTTCATGGCCCCGGGATGCAGCGCCGTCTCCTGCAGGAGCTTTCCCGTCCCGACGACGGTCTGTGCGGCGCATTCCATCGCGAGCGCGCGCGGCAGACCGCAGGCAACGCCGCCGTCCGCCAGAGCCTCGAGGAACATCGCAACAAAGGCGGGCCCGCAGCCGGAAACGGCCGACCCTGCGTCAATGAGGCGCTCCTCCAGACGGGCAAATCGCCCTGCGTATTTCATGGCGGAGAGGAAGGCCTGCTCCCGCTCCTCCGTAACGGAGGCAGAGCAGGAATAGAGGATCATCCCCTCTCCGATCGCAGCGGGCGTATTCGGCATGATGCGGATCACAGGGTATTCCTCCCCGAGCAGGCTGCCGATCCTTTCGATCGGCGTGCCGGCTGCCATGGAAACGAGCGTGAAAGGCGTGCTGCGCGCCTTCAGTGTCTCCCGGATGCTTTCCAGCATCTCCGGCAGCATATGCGGCTTGACGCCGAGAAAAAGGAAGTCTGCCGCCGCGGCGGCAGAGGCGTTGTCCGTTGCCTCTCCGCCGATTTCAAGAGCAAGCTGCCCGGCCTTTTCCGGGTGGCGGTTGGCCAGCAGGAGGCGATTGTCCGCATTCTTTGCCGCGGCGCGCGCCAGAGCTCCGCCCATATTTCCGGTGCCGATAAAACCAAGAGTATTCATAAAACCGTTCTCCTTTTTCGCTTTTGTATAAGAACAGACTACCATAATCCGGCTCGCTTGTATACAAGTTAATTTTAAAATTTGCTCTTGACATCGGCGGAAAAAGGGTTATAATCCACACATCGGTACATTAAAGTGCTGATGTGAATACGTCAAACCTGTGATGGAGAGAAGTAATTTCGCGAGGGCCTGCGTTTCAGAGAGCTGCCGGCGGTGGAATGGCAGCCGTAAGGTGCGGAATGAATGGACTCCTGAGGGCAGCTTGAACCGGATCGTTCCCGATCCTCAGTAGATGCTGACGGGATCCCACCCGTTATCCACCGGGGCGCATATGATGGTATGCGATTTGCGAGCGGCTGCTTTTAAAAGGCGGCAATTTGGGTGGTATCGCAGGAGATGAGCTCTTGTCCCATATGTGGGGGCAGGGGCGTTTTTTTATTGTAATTTCGCGGCGAAAGCCGCAGAATAGATCAGGAGGAACTCACAATGAAACTTCGCAGAACATTTTCGATTCTTTTGGCTCTCTGCATGGTCTTCTCTTTCGGCGCATTCTCCGCATCGGCCGACGGTACGGTATACAAGGTCGGCATCTGCAACTTTGTTGACGACGCATCCCTCAACCAGATCGTTGACAACATCGAAGCTCAGCTTGACGCCATTGCCGCCGAAAAGAACGTCACCTTTGAGATCAGCTACGACAACTGCATGGCCGATGCGGCCGTGATGAACCAGATCATTTCGAACTTCATGGCCGACGGTGTTGACCTTATGGTCGGCGTGGCGACGCCGGTCGCCATGGCGATGCAGGGTGCTACGGAGGACGATCCGATCCCCGTCGTCTTCGCCGCCGTTTCCGACCCGCTCTCCGCCGGGCTTGTGGAATCTCTTGAGCTTCCGGGCGCCAACATCACCGGCACCTCGGACTATCTTGACACGACCGCCGTCATGAACCTCATCTTCGCCGCCGACGAGGATGCCTCCAAGATCGGGCTTCTCTACGACGTCGGCCAGGATTCCTCCACCACCGCCATCGCCGACGCCAAGGCCTATCTGGACGAGAAGGGCGTTGAATATGTGGAAAAGACCGGCTCCACGGTCGCCGAGGTCCAGCTCGCCGCCACGGCTCTCATCGATGCCGGCGTCGACGCGATCTTCACGCCGTCCGACAACACCATCATGACTGCCGAGCTCTCCATCTACGAAGACCTCGCCGAGGCCGGCATTCCGCACTACACCGGCGCCGACTCCTTTGCCCTCAACGGCGCCTTCCTCGGCTACGGCGTAGACTACGCCAACCTCGGCGTCGAGACTGCCAACCTCATCGCGGAGATCCTCATCGACGGAGCCTCCCCTGCCGAAACGCCCGTCATGACCTTCGACAACGGCACCGCCACCGTCAACACCGAGATCTGCGAGCAGATCGGGCTTGACTTCGACACGGTCGCCGAGGCCTTTGCGCCCTACTGCACGCAGGTTGCCACGATCGTCACCGCCGAGAGCTTCGACGATCTCGCCTGAGCTTCTGCCGACGTGGATCTCATCAGTCTGCTCACCGTCAGCCAGACGGCGCTCGAGCTCGGGCTCATCTGCGCGCTGACGGTCCTGTCCCTGTTTCTGAGCTATTCCATGCTCAATGTCTGCGATCTGTCGACGGACGGGTGTTTTACCCTGGGCGCCGCCGTCGGGGCCGTGGTAGCCGTTGCGGGGCATCCTTATCTCTCGCTTCCCGCCGCTATGGGGGCAGGGATCTGCTCCGGTTTCGTCACGGCCCTGCTGCAGACACGCCTCGGCGTGGAGAGCCTGCTCGCCGGCATCATCGTCAACACCGGGCTCTACTCCGTCAACATTGCGATCATGGGCGGCTCTTCGCTGCTCAATATGAACAAGACGGAAACGGTCTTCACCAAAATGAAGGACCTGCTCTCCGGCACGCCTCTCGCAGGGCAGCAGAAGCTCGCCGTCGCTTTTCTCGCCGTGCTGCTCGCGGTCGTGTTTCTCGTGCTGTTTCTCCGCACGCGGCTTGGCCTCGCGATCCGTGCCACGGGCAATAACCCGGACATGGTGCGCTCCTCTTCGATCAACCCGATCTTCACGACCACGGTCGGCCTGTGCATCTCCAATTCCTTCACGGCCCTCAGCGGCTGCCTGCTGGCGCAGAGCCAGAAATCCGTCGACATCAATATCGGCTCCGGCATGGTGACGGTGGCGCTGGCCTCGCTGCTCATCGGCAACACGATCCTCGGGCGCGGCAGTATTCTCAAGCGCGCCGTCGGCGTCGTGCTCGGCTCGTTTATCTTCCGCCTGGTGTATACGATCGCGCTGCGGTTCAACATGCCGGCCTTCATGCTCAAGCTGGTCTCCGCCGTGATCGTCATTCTTGCGATCTCGGGGCCGTATCTCAAACAGCAGTGGCCCGCGATCCGCCGCCGCTATCTGCACGGAAAGGACGGCGCCAAATGAGCACCATGCTGAAGATCGACCATATCTGCAAGACCTTCAACCCCGGCACCATCGATGAAAAGAAAGCGCTCAGCGACCTCTCCATTACCCTTGAAGAAGGTGACTTCGTCACCATGATCGGAGCAAACGGAGCCGGGAAGTCCACGCTCTTCAACGCCATCTGCGGCAGCTTTCTCACCGACTCCGGCTCGATCCTGCTCGACGGGAAAGACGTCACCTTCACCCCGGACCATGTCCGTGCGCGGACGATCGGGCGCCTTTTCCAGGACCCGATGAAGGGCAGCGCCCCCGGGATGACGATCGAGGAAAATCTTACGCTCTCCTGCGGCGGCGGCTGGTTCTCCCATGTCACGCGTGCGCAGCGGCAGCTTTTCCGCGACCGGCTCTCCCTGCTCGGCATGGGGCTGGAGGACCGGATGACGCAGCCCGTCGGCCTGCTCTCCGGCGGACAGCGGCAGGCTCTGACGCTCCTGATGGCGACGATCGTCCCGCCAAAGCTTCTCCTGCTCGACGAGCACACCGCCGCCCTCGACCCCGGCACCGCCGACAAGGTTCTGGAGATCACGAAGCAGGTCGTGCGTGAAAATCACCTCACATGCATGATGATCACACACAACATGGCCTCCGCCCTCGAGCTCGGCAACCGCACGATCATGATGGACGCCGGAAGGATCGTCCTCGATTTCAGCGGAGAGGAGCGAAAGGGCCTTACCGTCGATGATCTGATCCGCCGCTTCAAGGCCGACACCGGCCGGGCGCTTGACAACGACCGGATCCTGCTGTCGTAAAGCAAGATAAAACAAGAGGGCCTCTTCCGGCTTTTTCCCGGGCATAGAAATGCTCCCTTCATGATGAACAGTGTTTTTCACTGTCTCTCATAAAGGGAGCATTTCTGTTTCTAAGCCCGGTGCATTTTTTATTCTTCCGCGATCTCGCGGTACATGGCAGAGGCCTCCGCCTTGGAGACGTTCTCCTCCGTCGAGAGGACCTCCACCTTGAGCGTCCTTCTTCCGAGGTTGAGCTGAATGACATCCCCGGGCTTCACCTGATATCCGGCCTTCTGCTCTCTTCCGTTGACGAGGATGCATTCCGCATCGCAGGCCTCATTTGCGATCGTCCGCCGCTTGATCAGGCGGGACACCTTGAGATACTTATCCAGCCGCATGGCTGCCTCCCTTCTCTCCGGCGCTGCGCATATGCAGAAGCCGGGCAAGCTTTTCCCCGCCGGGAATGAGCTTCATGTCCTCTGTTGTAATGGCTCTCAGCCGGATCACTGTCACGAGGTACACGGCCACGGCCGCCGCCATTCCTCCCGCCATAGACGCGAGCATGGCAAGCTTTCCGCTTCCGAGCACATGCCCGGCCAGCGCATATACGCCATAGGCCGCCGCCCCCATCGCAAGCGAGCACAGCAGAGGCCTTCCGAGGCTGCGCAGCAGGTGCATGTCCTGCCGCAGCGCCTTCCGGATAAAAAGATAGTCGAGCGCCGCCATGGTGAAATATCCGGTCATGGTTCCGACCGGCGCCCCGTAAATATTGATCTCGGGGATCGCGATCAGGATCCAGTTCACCCCGATCTTGACGAGGGAGCCCGTAATGAGCGCATACATTGCGAGCCTTTCCTTGCCCGATGCCTGCAGGATAGCGTTCTCCATCAGCACCATGCACACAAAGATCGATCCGATCCCCATGATGTGCAGCAGCCCCGGTCCGGCCGCATTGCTGTTCGGATAGAGCACCTGGACGATCGGATATGCCAGCACGCACAGCCCGATGCCCATCGGCATGGAGATCACGGCCGCTATACGCAGTGCGTCCTCCGAGGTTTTTCTCGCCTCCGTGCGGTTTCCCCTGGCGAGCGCCCCCGCGATTGCCGGCACGATGGCAACCGTCAGCGGAGTCATGAATGCGGCCGGCAGATTGAAGAGCGTCTGCATCTTGGCGCATACGCCGTAGAGCACGCCCGCTTCATATGCGCTGTAGCCCGCCGCCTCGAGGCGGCTCTGATAGATGTTGGGATCGAGCGAGCTGAGAATGGCCATGATGCTCGCGCCCAGTGAAATAGGGATGCCGATGCGCAGGATGTCCCGGACGATCTTTCCCGTGCTGTCGACAAGGTCGTCGTCCTCGGGCACATCGTTCGGGTCCCGGACCCCCGCCGTGTAAGCCGCCGCGAGAGAGGCATAGTTCTTTCTCTTGTAGCAGATCATATATCCCAGCGACACGACAGATCCGATCGATACTCCGAGGATCGCCCCTGCCGACGCCTCCGGCAGCTCTCCGCCGAGGTGCACGATGGTGTAGGCGAGGATCAGCCCGGAGATCACCTTGAACAGCACCTCGAGCACCTCGTCCACCGTCGTCGGGATCATGTTCCCGTTCCCCTGGCAGTAGCCACGGTAGGCCGAGACGAGGCACACGAGCAGGATCGCCGGCGCCATCGCCCGCACGCTCAGCGCCGCCTCCGGCTTGTGCAGATATCCGGCAGCAAGCCAGCCGTTCCCGAAAAACAGGATCAGCGAGAACGCCGTCCCGATCACAGCAAAGGTGCCGATGGCCGTGCGGAAGGTCTTCTCCTCCTGCCGCACGCGCCCGTTCGCGTCCGCCTCCGCGATCAGCCGGGACAGCGCCACCGGAAGCCCGGCCGTGGAAAGCGTGAAGAAGATATTGTAGACGTTGTAGGTTGCAAGAAAAATGCCGTATCCGTAGTCGCCCAGAATGTTCCCCAGCGGGATCTTGTAGACGGCTCCGAGCAGCTTCATGATGATCACGCCGACGGTCAGTATGGCCGCCCCGTGCATAAAATTCTGTTTTTTTGCCTTGCTTTCCGTCATAGAGTTCCTTTTATGCTTTATGCGAATTTATTTTTCAGCCTTCCGCGTCGATCCGCTGCCGCGACACCAGCTCCGCAAAGAACCCTCCCTTGGCTATGAGCTCCTCGTAGGTGCCGTCCTCAATGATCTTGCCCTTGTCCAGGCAGATGATGCGGTCGCAGTGGCGGATGGTGGAGAGGCGGTGCGCGATCACGATGCGGGTGCACTTCAGCCCGTCGAGCGATTCGGACACCTTCTTCTGCGTGATATTGTCCAGTGCCGAGGTCGCCTCGTCGAACATCAGGATCTTCGGCTTCGGCGCAATGGCACGCGCGATCATCAGCCTCTGCCGCTGCCCGCCGGAGATGCCGCCGGAGCCTTCGGAAACGAGCGTGAACATTCCCATCGGCATTCTGCGGATATCCTCCGCCACGCCTGCCATTTCCGCCGCCTCCCAGGCATCGTCCAGCGTCAGCCACGGTGCCGAGATCGTAATATTGGAGAAGAGGTCTCCCTGGAAGAGCTTCCCTTCCTGCATCACAACGCCGATCTTTCTTCGAAGCGACTTGAGATCGATCGCGTTGAGATCCTTGCCGTCGTAATAGATGGCGCCCTTCTGCGGCTGCTCAAAGCCGAGCAGCAGGCGCATCAGCGTGGACTTGCCGCATCCTGTCTTTCCGACGATGGCGACATACTGCCCCGGGCGGATCTTCAGCGTCATATCGTCCACCACGTTCGGCATGCTCTCATTGTACCGGAAGCTCACATGGTTGAGCTCGATGCCGCCCGCCAGGCGCGTGACGACTTCTTTCCCTTCCGCCACCTCCGGCACGGTGTCCAGCAGCGGCTTCACCATTTCAAGGATCGGCGAGATCGACGCGAGGTTCTGTGCAATGCCCGTGAGACCGGCGAAGGCCCCGGAGATCATTCCGTATGCCGCGCTGAAGCCGACGTAATCCGCCATTGCCACGCCGCTCTCCGCGGCCTGGAAATAGAGCACGATGGTTCCGATGAGCGTGATCGCCGTTGCGATGACCGAGTTGATCTTCAGGAAGGTTCCCGGATTATAGAGCAGCTGTGCCACCTGGGCGTACAGCTCGCCCCAGCGGGCGAAAGCGCGCTTCTCTGCGCCCGAGAGCTTGATCTTCTGCACCCCGCTGATGAGCGCATAGCTCATGCCGCTCTCCTTCGTCTGCAGGTCCATCCTCTTGCGGGTCAGCCGCAGGCGGGCCAGCGTCGTCACGATGGAAAATACCGTCGTCGTCAGAATGATGAGCATCGCCGGGGCAACCAGCGCCGGCGCATACTCAAACAGCTGCGCGATATACACCAGCGAGAAGATCGACGTCAGCCCCACGGACAGGACCGACGAGATCAGCATCTCGCACAGCGTCCCCATATACCCGAGACGGCTGGAAAGATCGCCCGAGGCATACTGCCGGAAGAAGCCCGCCGGCAGGGAAAGCACGCGCATCATCGATGCCGCCTCAACGGAAATGTTCAGCTTTGTATTGATGCGCGATTCGAACAGCGATTCGATCGCAGAGAACATCAGCTTGGAGATCGTTGCGCAGATCATAAAGATCGCCACGGCCGCAAGCAGCTGTGTACTTCCCGCCGTAATGACCTCCGAGAAGAGCGCCGCCTGCAGCTTCGGCAGCAGCAGCCCAACGAGTGTCACGGCTGCAGTTGCGCCGGCCGCAAGCACAAGATCCGCCGCGGAGAGCATCCCGACCATATAGGTCATGAGGTCCGGGATGCCGATCTTTTTCATCGGGAAGGGCTTGTAGAAGGCAATGGCCTCCTTTTCAAACAGCTCCTCCTGCGCGCCTGTCACGCGCACGCGCTTCCCTTCCTCAAAATCATAATAGCTGTAGCCGTTCAGCCCCGTCGGGATCATGGCGACGACAGCGCCGCTGTCTGTCTTTACCGCCAGCATAGCGCCGACGGCGTCCCGATGCCAGCCCTTTTCGAGCCCGACCGTCCTCCGCATGATCCCGTACGGCCGGAGAAGATATTCCAGCTGCTCGTTTACATCGGAAATGGAATCCGGGATCTCGCGGGTCTTTACGCGATAAAATTTCAGGATCTCGTCAATGGCATTCTTTGTCCTTACGCGGTCGTCGCTGAGCCTTTCATAGACTCTTCCTCCCATGACGGAACCCGCCATCCGGAGGAAAGACTCGGAAAACACATCGTCGTCCAGCTGCTTGCGCTGCTTGATCTGTTCGTCAAACCAGCCCATATCGTTCCTCCTCCCTTTATTCGTCCGTCACGAGCTGCGTGTAGAAGCCGCCCTTGGCATAGAGCTCCTCATGCGTTCCGCGCTCCACCACGTTTCCGTGGTCCATTACAATGATCTCGTCGCAGTCGCGGATCGTTGAGAGCCGGTGCGCCACCACGATGCAGGTGATGCCGCGCTCCTTAATGCTCTTCACGACCTCATATTCCGTCTTCGCGTCCAGCGCCGAGGTCGCCTCGTCGAGAATAATGATCGTCGGATCCTGGGCCAGCACGCGGGCGATCTCCATGCGCTGCCGCTGCCCGCCGGAGAAGTCGCGTCCTCCCTCGGTCAGCTTGTAGCTGTAACCGCCGTCACGCTTGAGGATGTCCTCGTGGATCTGCGCGTCGCGCGCCGCAAGGATCACCTCAAAGTCCTCGATCGAGCTGTCCCACATTTTGATATTGTTCGATATCGTGTCCTCAAACAGGATGATATCCTGGTCGACAACGGCGAGCGAGCCGGTAAAGACGCTCCGGTCGATCTCGCGGATCGGCTTGCCGTCAAAGAGGATCTCGCCGCTCCAGGGGCTGTAGAGCCCGGAGATCAGCTTTCCGAGCGTTGACTTGCCGCACCCCGAGCTTCCGACGAAAGCCACGCGGCTGCCCGGCTTGAGCGTCAGATTGAAGTCCCGGATCAGCGGCTCCCCAAGGCGCGAATAGCCGAAGGTCACATTCTTCATCTCCAGGCTGCCGCTGAGCTTTTCATAGTCGGCCGCCTCGTCGAAGGGCGCATCGTTGTAATTGGCATCGTCCGGATATTCCATGACGTCTTCCACGCGCTCCATATCGGTCTGCATTTCCTGGATCGTCTGCCCGGACTGGATCAGCGTCGTCGCAGGCGCCGTAAAGAGCGACAGATATCCCTGGAACTGCATCACGACGCCGGGCGTAAACTTCCCCTTCAGCACCAGCAGCACGCCCAGCACCAGCACGATCACGGCCGTCACTCCGCTCACGGCGTCCGGCACAAGCCCCATCATTTTGTTGAGGCGGGCATACCGTACGCTCTGCGTGTTGACGCCGGCCTGATATCCGGCCCATTTTTCAAAGAATCCGTTCTCCGCGCCGGCCGCCTTGATCGTCTCGATCATTTCGATGCCGGACACGGTGGAGCCGGAGAGCTTGCCCTGATCGCGCATCTGCACGCGCGTGATATTCACGCGCTTCTCCGATATGACCTTCGCCACTGCCATATTGATCAGGATCGACACGAGCCCGACCAGCGTCAGCATCGGGCTGATGCGGAGCATGACCACGAGATAGAAGACCATCATGATCGCGTTGAGCGCAAGCGGTGCAAGCGTCTCGATCAGCGCCGAAGCGATGGAAGCATTGGTCGCCTGCCGGCTCTGGATGTCGCCGGCCATGCGCTGCGAAAAGAACTCCATTGGCATCCGCAGCACCTTCCACATATAGGTCGTGTTGCCGATAATGGCCATTTTGCCGTTGAGCCGCAGCGAGTAGATCGCCTGGATCGCCGCCGTAACGATCTGCACCGCACTCATGACCGCCAGCAGCGCAATAAACGGCATCACCCACTTGGGATTGCCGCCTCCCAGGATCCGGTCATAAAAAACGCGTGTAAATCCGTTGTTGAGCACACCGATCAGCGAGGTGATCAGCGTGGTGATGACGACGAAGGCGATCGCCGTCCCCGTCCCGGCGAGCCGCTTGCGGGCAAAGCCCCAGATGCTCTTCGGCTTGCCGCTCGGCTCAAAGCCGTCCCCCGGCTCGAAGATCAATGCCACACCGGTAAAGCTCTCGTCAAACGTCTTCATATCGATGGCGACCTTGCCCTGCCCGGGATCGTTGATGATCGCCTTGTCTCCCTTGAAGCCGCAGAGAACGACAAAATGGTTGAAGTTCCAGTGGATAATGGCGGGATACTGCCCGTTCTTTTTCAGCTCCTCCGGCTCCAGCCGGTAGCCCGCCGCCGTGAGGCCGTAGCCGCGCGCTGCCTTCAGCACGTTGCCTGCGTTCGAGCCGTCCCTCGAGACGCCGCACGCCAGGCGGACCTGCTCCAGCGGGATCCATTTTTCATAATAGGCCAGCACCATCGTCAAGCAGGCGGCGCCGCATTCCAGCGCCTCCATCTGCATGATCACAGGGGTCTTTGCCACCCCTCCGGTCACCGGCTGGCGGATCTTCTTTTTCTCTTCTGCCATGCCTCTGCCCTCAGCCCAGGATAAAGGAGATCGGGCGGATCGCCTCGATCGTGATCTTCGCCGCCGTGCTGCCCTCCGGCAGCTCCATCGTGATCTCGATCGGCATGATCCATTCGCCCTCTTCAAGGTTGATCAGATGCCGGGCATACTCTGTGAGGACGCCGTTTGCGTCCAGCGTTTCCTTCCCCACGCTCCGGACCTCGCAGGTTTCTCCGCCGGCAAGCGTCACGGTCATCCCGGCTGCGATCTTTTCCGCATCGTCCTCCGTCACATAGCAAACGGTCTCCCCTTCCGCGCTCACGCATACGGCGTTCACCGTCGTCTCGATGTTCCCGAGGATCCCCCAGCAGACAAAGCCGACCAGCAGCACGATAATTGCGCCCAGAATCAGCCATACGCCCGGATTGGCCACGCGGACATAGTCGTTCAGATCCTCCGGGGACGAGATCTTTCCGATGCTTTTCTCGCGAAAGATCGAATTGCCGTTGTTTTCCATGAAATTTCCTCCGTGTATCGTTGTGGTTATGTTACCTCTTTTATCATTATACCACAGTTGTACTGAAATTTAAAAGCCCCTTATATCAATTCTTTTCTTTTTTCCTTCCGGATGCTATACTGTCTGTATCTTTGGGAGTTTTGGGGAGGTAATTTTTATGTTGAAATCGATTCCGCTCGGCAGCACCGGTCTTTCCGTGACGCTGCCTTCCATGGGCTGTCTGCCCGTCCAGCGCTGCAGCAGGGAGGACGCCGTGCAGCTTCTCCGCGCCGCCTATGCCGGCGGCATCCGCTATTTTGACACGGCCAATGCCTACACGGACAGTGAGGAAAAGATCGGTCTCGCACTCTCCGACGTCCGTTCGGACATCGTTCTTTCCACCAAGAGCGCCGCGCGGGACAAAGCCGGTGTTCTTGCGCACATTGAACTGAGCCTTCAGCGGATGAAAACAGATTACATCGATCTTTTCCAGTTCCATCAGATCACTTCTGTCCCCGATCCGTCCGATCCGAACGGCGCCTATGCTGCCGCCCTCGAGGCAAAGGAGCGCGGCTGGATCCGCCACATCGGCTTCACCTCACATCGGGTCAATATTGCCGAGGAAGCCATCGATTCCGGTCTTTTCGAGACCTGCCAGTTCCCCTTCAGCTACATTTCTTCCGAGCGCGATCTCGCCTTGGCGGACCGCTGCAAGAAAGCCGGCATGGGCTTCATTGCCATGAAGGGGCTCGCCGGCGGCATGCTGACCAATGTGCGTGCCTGCCAGGCGTTCATGTCGCAGTATGACAATGTCGTCCCCATCTGGGGCATCCAGACGCAGGAGGAGCTCCGCCAGTGGCTGGCAATTGCCGAGGAGGATCCCCAAATGGACGCAGAGCTGTCCGCCTTTATTGCCGAAGAGCGCAAGGAGCTCGCCGGCTCCTTCTGCCGCAGCTGCGGCTACTGCATGCCCTGCACGGTCGGCATCGAGATCATGAACTGTGCCCGCATGAACATGCTCCTCCGCCGCTCCCCCTGGCAGCAGTACATGAGCGACGCCTGGTACAACAAAATGCAGAAGATCAATGACTGCGTCAACTGCCGCCAGTGCGTCAGCAAATGCCCCTATGGTCTCGACCAGCCCTCGCTTCTCAAATATATGCTCAAGGACTATAATGAATTCTATGCCTCGCACAAGTCTCTGCTCTAAAGTTTTTTCTGGCAGCAAAGAGGACAGGCGCCGAAAAGCGTCTGTCCTCTTTTTATTATATTTATTATATTCTCCCGTTACCTGTTTCCGAAATCCTGCACATAGCGCTCCAGCAGGACCCGATATTCGCTCTTTTCGATGATCCCGGCCTTCAGAAAACCGTCCAGCTGCGTTTTATAATGCTGATAGGGGCTCTCGGTGGCGCTGTAATGCTCGGTGTCGATCCGGTCATGGGTATGTTCTGTTTTCGTGCGGCCCGGCCGGGGATCGTTTTTCTTCCCGCCGTGCTGTTTCTTCGCTGCCGAAAGCACGAACCAGCAGAAAATAACTGCCGCAATGGTTATAATACCGATCCACATTGCCTCTTCATCGGTATACCGCAGATCTCCGATCGTGCTTGCCACGACCGCCGCTATCACGATGATCCAGAAGGCCGTTGAGCCGCTGCCGCTTTTCTTTTCTTTTTTCTGCTGCATTTATTTTCCCTTTCCGGGTACGCGCGTCAGCTTCAGCTCTTCCTTCAGCGGTCCGGGGACAAACAGCGGGATCTTCTCAACAATAATGGAGAAGGTATCCAGCCCGTACCAGTTCACGTAGCCGCCGAGCATTTCGCGGATCGCATATTTTGCCGTCATGATCAGGTTGTCCGCATAGGAGAGATATTCCGCGCCTGCCAGCGTTCTCTGCATCATGACGTATTTAAACGTATCGATATTGGACGGACCATAGATCGAATGCTGGCGGTTCTGCGGCGGCAGCTCCCCGCTGTTCAGCAGATCCGTAATGATCTGCCGGAGGTAGATGTTCACCGACTGCTGAACCTTGAATCCCAGATTCAGATTCACGCGGAAGAGAAAGTCCGTCCCATAGGATTCCACGCTGTATTCCATGGTATAGGGATCGTCCACCGTGTGGACGGAGATCAGCCAGTAGGCCTTCGCCCGTTTCGGATCGCGGTCGAGGATCGAATACAGAATGGCCCGGTCGATCTCTTCGGCATCATCGGACTTGGCAAGATACACGATGTTGCCCGCCGTGATGGGGATCGTCTTGTCCTCGCGGAGCGCACGGAGATCCGGGATATGGTCGCGGATCCGGAGCCAGATCTTGCTCTTGTCCTCCACCTGCGTTCCGCGGTACCAGATGATCATGATGCCAAGGATAATAAGCGCGATAAACACAGTGACGTAGCCGCCGCTTGCGAACTTGCTCAGGCTGGACACGAAGAACACTGACTCGATCGACCCGAAGATCACGAACACCGGAAGCGCGAGATAGGCGCGCCTGCGGACCTTCCAGAGATAGATAGAGAGGAGCAGCGTCGTCATCAGCATCGTCATGGTGATCGCAAGCCCGTAGGCCGACTCAATGCGCGACCCCGACCGGAAATAGAGCACCACGGCGGAGCAGCCGATCAGCAGAATAAGGTTGACCGTACGGATGAAGATCTGCCCCTTGGTCTCCGACGGATATTTGATCTGCAGATGCGGCATCAGATCCAGGCGGATCGCCTCTGCAACGAGAGTATAGGAACCGGTGATCAGAGCCTGCGAGGCAATAATGGCCGCAGCGGCACTGAGGACGACGGCAAACGGCCTCAGGATCTCCGGCAGCATCATATAGAACGGGTTCATTTCTTCCATGGCGAGCAGCGTGCTGCTTTCGCGGTTGAGAAGCACCCAGGCACCCTGTCCCAAATAATTCAGGATCAGGCAGGCCTTTACGAACGGCCAGCTGAAGTAAATATTCTCGCGCCCCACATGGCCCATATCGGAGTACAGCGCCTCGGCACCGGTCGCCGCGAGAAAAATGCTTCCGAGGATCATAAACCCGAGCTTGTTATAGTCGCCAAACAGGATCCGGATCGCGTAGACCGGATTGAACGCCTTGAGGACGACCGGATACTTCACCAGATTCAGAATACCGACGCAGGCAAGGAAGCTGAACCACAGCAGCATAATCGGCCCGAAGGCCTTGCCGATCTTGCTCGTGCCGGCATGCTGGATGGAAAAGAGCGTCAATATGATAAGAAGCACGATAATAACGACCACGGTCTGTCCTTCTCCCAGCAGTCGGTCCATCACCGGAATGCTCCGCAGACCTTCCACAGCCGTCGTCACGGTGACGGCCGGCGTAAGCACGCCGTCGGCAAGCAGAGCCGCTCCTCCCACCATTGCGGGAACGATCAGCCATTTCCCACATTTGCGCACAAGCGAATACAGGGAGAAGATCCCCCCTTCTCCGTTATTGTCGGCCTTCATGGCAATGAGGACGTACTTGATCGTAGTCAGCAGCGTGATCGTCCAAATGACAAGCGAAAGGGCGCCGATTACAAAATCCGACCCCACCGAGGACAGGCCTCCGTTTCCTTCCACCAATGACTTGATGACGTAGAGCGGGGAGGTTCCGATATCCCCGTAAACAATGCCGATCGTGACAAGGAACATCGGAAAAGAAAATTTCTTTTTCTCCGAATTGACTGTACGCAAAAGAATCAGCTCCGTTCTGTTTATCGGTAGATTTCCTTGAATCCCGTAAATTTATTGCTGCTATTGTAGCATGCCTGCCCATTTTTATCAAGCTTTGGACGTTGGCAGAAAAATACCCGAAAGCCGAAGCTTTCGGGTATGGATTGTAAAGCGGAACTTACTTTGCGTTGCGGACGGAATCGATGTGACGGGTGAGGTCGAGCATCTTGTTGGAGAAGCCCCACTCATTGTCATACCATGCAACGAGCTTGACGAAGTTGCCGTTGAGGGCAATGCCGGCCTGTGCATCGAAGATGGAGGTGTGAGGATCGCTGCGGAAGTCGGAGGAAACGACTTCGTCGTCAACGTACTCAAGAACGCCGGCCATGGGGCCTTCGGAAGCAGCCTTCATAGCAGCCTTGATCTCTTCCATCGTGGCAGCCTTCTCGAGGCGGACCGTCAGGTCAACGACAGAGATGTCGCCGGTCGGAACGCGCATTGCCATACCGGTGAGCTTGCCGTTCAGCTCGGGGATGACCTTGCCGACAGCCTTGGCAGCGCCGGTGGAAGCAGGGATAATGTTGTTGTAGATGGAACGTGCGCCGCGGAGGTCCTTCTTCTTCGGGAAGCCGTCGACGATGGACTGAGTAGCGGTGGAAGCATGGACCGTGGTCATGAGACCTTCAACGATGCCCCAGTTGTCATTGACGACCTTTGCCATCGGAGCGAGGCAGTTGGTGGTGCAGGAAGCGTTGGAAACGAACTGCATGTCAGCCGTGTACTTGTCGAGGTTGACGCCGCAGACGAACATCGGGGTGTCATCCTTGGCAGGGCCGGACATAACAACGACCTTGGCGCCGGCATCGATGTGAGCCTGTGCCTTTTCCTTGGTCAGGTAAACGCCGGTGCACTCGAGAACATAGTCAACACCGAGCTCGCCCCAGGGAATGAGGGTAGCATCACGATAGGTCTTGTCGGAGAGGATCTTGACGGTCTTGCCGTTGACGGTGATGGTGCTTGCTTCATCGTCACTGGCGACAGTACCATCGAAGCGGCCATGAACAGTGTCATACTTGACGCAGTATGCAATGTGGGAAGCGGGATGGCCCGGAGCGTTGATTGCAACGACCTCGATGTCATCCGACTTGATGGCTGCGCGGAAAGCGAGGGAGCCGATACGGCCAAAGCCGTTGATACCTACACGAATCATTGGTGTATTCCTCCATAAATAAAAATAATAAACATGATCTTGGTCCTCTGCAGAAAAGCCCACAGAAAACCACATAGATAATAACAAAAAAGTTTCAGAAAATCAAGATGACTTATGCAAAGAACCCCGCAAAATATCCCCGAATTTTGCCTGTTTTCTCTTTTTTTGCTTTTTTATTTTTGTGCAACCTGCCGATTTCAGGGATTTGCCCCTCCAATGAACTCCCGGAGCAGAGAATCTCCCGGCACGCATTCCTCGCCGATTACGCCGAAAAGTTGGATCGCCGGCAGTACGCTTCTCAGTTCTTCAAAGCGCTCAATACCTTCCGGCACTGTCTGAAAGAGCTTTGTTACCGTGCTGTTCATAACCGCAAGCTCGCAGGCAAAGGAAGTATCGAACTGGTAATTTGCCTTGTTTTTGAACGGAGAGATATAAAGCTTTTCTCCCCGCCTTACGTTGGCCCACATGCGCATTGTCTCCTCCGGATCTGCTCCGCGGAAGTTGAAATCGCGCACCGTGCGCCGTACCAGCCGGAACCATGTGCTTTTGAAAACCACCGTCTCTCCAAAGCGGACATCGCTTCGGGCCGAAATATACAGGCGGAAGGCTTTCTCCTGCTGCGCCGTGATGCTGTCGTTCAGCGCGTGGATTCCCTCAAAGATACATATCTCGTCCTTTCCCAGGCAGATGGACTTTGCAGGTTCTTCTTCGCGCACCTGGGAGGCAAAATTATATTTCGGCACATAGATCCGCTCCCCGCGTGCCAGCTCCGCAAAGTGCCGATTCAGCAGTTCCATGTCCAGGCAGAGAGGCGACTCCAGGTCATACCCGCCTTCCTGCGTACGCGGCGTCGTCTCGTCGACATTTTTGAAATAGTCGTCCATGCTGACATAGTGCGTGTCGATTCCGATGTTTTTCAGCTCATCGCTGATCTTGTGCGCTGTTGTTGTCTTTCCCGAGCCGGAAGGACCGGAAAGCAGCACGATCGGACTCTCCTTCAGATTTTCCGAGATCCGTTTGGCCGCCTGCTTTACCTTGCGCTCATACTTTTCCTCGCACTCCTCGCAGAAGCCCTTCGGATCGGAAACTGTTCTATAATTGATATCGGTCAATTCATACGCCATAAAAATCACCTATCGTCTGTTTGTTTTTACAAGTTGTTTCGATCTGCTGAATATATTCGAGCGGATACTTCGGTGCCGCCAGGCGGATGTTTTTTCCGTTCCCGTTCCGCACCAGTTTTGTCGATCCCCCGCCTCCGGCAGCCAGAATGCTGCATAATTCTTCCATCATGCAAATGTTATAGAGATTCACGGCGCCCGGTTTCGTCCAGCCGGTATTCTCAAATCCTCCGGACATATTTTTCTGACGGTAAAGATAATAAGGAGCATACCCTTCTTTTCGCAGAAGCTCGTATGCCGTATCCAGCATGGCTGCCACTTCCCCCGCAGACGGGATCTTTCCTTTTTCTTCTGAAAGAGAGGAACCTCTTTTTAAGGAAAGCGTATGCACCGTGATATTTTCCGGCTGCAGCGCCAGCACCTGTTCCATCGTTGCTTGGAATCCTGTCAGATCATCCTGCGGCAGTCCTGCAATGAGATCCATATTAATGCGGAATCCTCCGACCTCACGTGCAAGCGCCAGTGCGTCGAGCACATCCTTTGCAGTGTGCTTTCTTCCGATCGCCTCAAGCACGCTGTCCTGCATCGTTTGCGGATTGACTGAGATCCGGTCGACACCGTGCCTGCGAAGCACCTCCAGTTTCTCTTTTGTGATCGTGTCCGGCCGCCCCGCCTCCACTGTATATTCTCTCACAGCTGTGAGATCAAATTCATTCTCAAGAAGGCGGCAAAGCGCCTCCAGCTGCTCCGCGTTCAGCGTTGTCGGTGTACCGCCTCCAAAATAGATCGCTACGATTTGAAGATCGAGCTTTCTTACCTGCTCCGCAATTGCCTGCAATTCTTTTTGCAGCGCTTCCAGGAACGGCTCCATCAGCTTTTTGTTCTTCTCTACCGCTTGGCTTACAAAGCTGCAGTAGGCACAGCGTGTCGGGCAGAAAGGAATTCCGACATACAGGCAAATATCCTTTTCCCGAAGCGTCTGCTCTGCGCGTTCTGTCTCGGCCGCCGTCTCATAGCAGAGTTCCGCGCGCTCCCGCGTCACATCGTATTTTCCCATGAATTCCGCCACCGCCCGCGCCCGGTCTGGATCCCGTTTTAAAATGGCATGCATCAGCTTCCCGGGGCGAACGCCTGTCAGGGCACCCCAAGGCATGCGAGTCCTTCCGGAAGCCATTACTGCCCGATAAACTGCATTTTTCAGAAGATACTGCTCCCGGCTCTCCGTTTGGATTGTATCCGCATTCGGCTCCGACTTTGCCCTCGCCAGTCCGTAGAAGATCTCGCCATTGTGTAGGTATCGGCATGTTGCCGTTGTATACTGCTCTGCGCGGCTCAGCCGAATCACCATGCCCTCAGCCGGAGCTTCTTCGCAATATTCCGGTCCCTCCCCCGGAAAAAGCGTTGAGAGCATCTGTTCGGCCGCATACCGATATCCATGTCCGATGAGCCAAAGCTTCATAACTTTGTGTTCTCCTTGTTTCTTCCGTGCTTGACGCTATTTTAGAAAATTTTACTGACCGCGTCAAGATTTAACATAAATATCCTTGACAGAAATAGCAAAAATTGCTATATTACTAAATTTTTTCTTTGATTTTTTTTCGCTTTTCATGTATTATATCATTAGGGAAAGTTGAAATTGGGAGTGTGAATCGATGTTTGCCGTTGGTGACCGTATTATTTACAGTGAAAATGGTGTGTGTATTGTAGAACTGATTGCTCCTTTAAATATGATGGACGCCCCAAAAGATAAGTTGTACTACCATCTTCGCCCTCTCATCGGCACCGGCACCTTCTTCGCTCCAGTCGACTCTTCCGCTTTTATGCGACCCGTGATCAGCCGTGAGGAAGCGGAAAATCTGATTGCTGCGATCCCGGAGATCGAGCCTGCTATCTGCACAGACAACCGTTTTAATCATGTAGATGCTTTTTATAAAGAACTTTTTCGCAAGCATACGCCCGAAGCCATGGTCTCCATCATCAAAGGCCTTTACATCAAAATGGCAGACAAGAAAGCAAAAAGTTCCCGAGCCGACATGACAATGAAACGTGCCAAGGACATTCTTCACGGTGAGTTGAGCGTTGCCCTCGATATGGATTACACGCAAATTGAAGAATACATCAAGACCCGCATCTCATGATGCGGGTCATTTGTTTTCGTTCAGTCGGGCAGCGGTTGCTGAACGCCTATCGGATGTGCAGTGCATGCAAAAGAATAATTGGTCTTTAGCTCACTGCAGATCTCATTTGCCGTCTCTTCGTTCTCAAATATACCAAAGACAGCGGATCCTGTCCCTGTCATGATAGCCCCTTCAGCGCCTGCATTGATGAGTCTTCCGCGGATCTCCTTTGCCACATTCATACGCCGATCCGGTACATCCTCAAACACGTTGTACATCCTCCGGCAGATCTGCTTCAGATCTCCGTTTTTCAGTCCTTCACAGATTCCGGCCGTATCCGGGTGAGCGCGGAGGCGGATCTGGTCAAGAGCACGAAAGAGTTCGGGGGTCGAAATTGAAAATTCCGGCTTGCAGATCACAAAACAGCAATTCGGCAGATCCGGCAGACGTGTCAGGACCTCACCGCGTCCTTCCGCAAGAGCGGTTCCTCCGGTAAGGCAGAAAGCAACATCCGAACCTGTTTTGGCAGCAACGTGAAACAGTTTTTTCGCAGGAAGTGCATGCAGTGCTGAATTCAAAGCGCGCAGCACCGCTGCCGCATCGGAAGACCCTCCTGCCATCCCGGCTCCGACCGGGATCCTTTTGCGGATTCGGATCAAGGCCCCTTGCTTCCCTTCAAGCCCTGCTTCCATAAGATAGAGCTTTGCTGCTTTCACCGCCAAGTTTCGCTCATCGCCCGGAATATAGGATACATTCGACTCGGCCCGCAAAGTCTCCCCCTCGCAGAGCTCGATTTCGACATCATCCGAAAGCGATATGGCCTGCATCACCATCCGCATATCGTGATATCCGTCTTCCCGCGGTTTGGATACGTCAAGAGAGATATTCAGTTTTGCATAAGCTTTTTCCTGTACGATATTTTCCATTGCTCTGTCTCGGCACCCTGTATTTTATAAAAGAACCGACTCTCGAAGGAGAATCGGTTCTTT
>R17__coassemble_178_pt1 | contig 47395 bp, 41 predicted proteins | sample R17__metabat2_high_PE_024 | metagenome-assembled genome bin R17
GAGAAATCTAAAGTCTGACTTTATTTTTCTCGGATTTTTCAGGACACGTCGACCGGGACTTCCGTCTCGATGGACTGCTCGAGATATTCCGGGTGCTCGAGGAGGAAGCGGACGATGCGGATGCTCTTGGCAAAATAGAAGCCGTCGGCAATGCGCTCGTCGAGCGTGAAGGTGGCATTGAGGATCGTGCGCTCCTGCTGCGTCCCGTCCGGCATCAGGCGCATTTCCTTGTGCATCGTGCCGATCGTGATCATGATGGAGCAGGTGCCGTAATTGCTGAGGTGATGATACGGGGACCCGGCGCCGATGGAGCCGAGGTTGGAGAGCATGACGGTGGAATAGTTCGGATCGCCTTCGGCGAGCGCCTTCGGATAGATCCCGTGATATTCCAGGCGGCCGAGGACCCAGAAGAAGATCTCCAGGAACCAGCGCGGCAGGCTGCCGAAGAAGTTCATCAGCTTGTCAAGATCGTTGCTCTTGGCCTTGCGGACCTTCTCGACGTCGCCCAGGATCAGGTGCGAGACGGCATTCAGATCCATCTCCGGCTTGACCTTCAGGAACATTAGGGTCTCGTCCCCGTCGTCCGCGAACTTCTGCTTGACAACGAAGGACATCGTGATGTCATTGCGCTGCCAGAAGCGGCGGCCGGAGATAAAGATATTGAGCTTCGGGCGGTGGTAGATCGTCCGCGCGACGGCCGTGCAGAAGGCGTGGAACATCTTGAGGTTCGTCCCCTCCGCTTCGTTGCGGCGCTTCATATAGTCGCAAAGCTCCGTGATGTCGAAGCTCTCCTCGCTGGAGACCTCCGCTTCGGTGCGCTTCGGCATAATGTAGGGGAGGATATTATGATATCCGTCCGGGTTGATGATGCGTACGCCGTCTCTTCTCTTTTTGCTTCCCATTTCTCTTCCTGCCTTTTCAAAATCGATACGCTATTATAATCAATCCGCCTTAAAAGTGCAACTGTTTTAAAGATCCCGGATCTCGGCGGCAACGCCGCCGTTGTCAAAGACCTCCAGCATCGCATAGGTCAGGCGGCGGCCTCTTCCGGCCGTCCCCGGATTGACGACGATGACGCCGGCCGTCTCTTCGTTGAGCGGCACATGCGTGTGGCCATAAAGGGCGATCTTGCAGCCGGCTTCCAGGGCGGCGTAGACGACCCGGTCCGGGCCCTCCCATTTGACGTCATAGCAGTGCCCGTGCGTAAGAAAGGCCTTGACCGGGCCAAGGGGCACGATGTCCGTCTCCGGGGAGGTCGGGCGGATATCGCAGTTGCCGCAGACGCGAAAGAGCGGGATCTCCGGAAACTCCAGGCGCAGGCAGTCGGCATCGCGCTCCATGTCGCCCAGATGGATCAGAACGTCCGGCCGCTCCCGGCGGACGGCTTCCAGCATCAGGGCCGTGGACAGATGCGTGTCAGAAAATACGGCAGCTCGAATCGACATGGATCTCATTTCCTTTTCTCAAATTTTGTGCTAAGATAATAGCACAAAGAAAATCATTTGAACACCGAGGATCGACCGCTTATGAAAAAAATTTCCGGAATGCTCTGCCTCGGCGCTGCTGCAGCGGCTGCCGCCCCGTTTCTTCTTCTCGCTCCCGGGCACGCCTCCTACCGGCAGAAGGCTCCCTTCCTTGGCCGGAACATTGCGCACCGCGGTCTCCACAGCCGCGACCGCTCCGTTCCGGAGAATTCGCTTGCCGCCTTCCGGCTGGCCGCCGAAATGGGATACGGCATCGAGCTCGACGTTCAGCTTTCGAAGGACGGCTACGTCGTCGTCTTTCACGACGACACGCTTGAGCGCGTCTGCGGCGTACCGGAGCGCGTCTCCGAGCTCAGTTTTGCCGAGCTGCGCAGGCTGCGGCTGTGCGGCTCGGACGAGCCGATCCCGCTCTTCACGGATGTTCTCGACCTGGTCGCCGGGCGCGTGCCGATCATCTGCGAGCTGAAGACAGGAAAGCGCAACCGCGAGCTCTGTCGGAAGACCTATAATTATATCTCCCACTACACCGGCGACATCTGCGTGGAGAGCTTTGACCCGACGATCGTCGCCTGGTTCCGCTTCCACGCGAGGGAGCTGCTGCGCGGACAGCTGGCGGCCCCTGCAGAGGATTACAGGGAACAGAGCCCGCTGACGGCCTTTCTCCTGAGCCGCACGCTCCTCAATGTGCTCTCCCGGCCGCAGTTCATCGCCTACAAGCTCGGCAGGCGCCCGCTCTCCGTCCGCCTGGCGGAGGCAATGGGTGCCATGCGCGTTGCCTGGACATCCCGCGAGGTGCGGAACGAGAAGCGAAAGGACACCGTGATCTTCGAATTCTACAAGCCAAGGATCCGCTTTAAATAAAGCAAAAGTTCCCGGAAGCGTGCAGGGGGATGCTCCCCTGCGCTTCCGGGAATTTGAATTATTCCTCCGTGCTCTCGCCGCTCTCTTCGGCATCGGCCGGTTCGGGTGCCGGCTCCTGCGGCGCCTCGGCCGGCGCTTCCGCCGGTTCGGCTTCTTTGGCTTCCTCCGTCTCCTCGGACGAGGGTTCGCTGCACTCCGTCATGTCGACGGGGCGGATCGTCATCAGGTCCTCGCGCGTCGGGGCTTCCATGGCGGCAAGACGGTTCGCCTGGCGGACAACGGTGCTCTCAAAGAAGTTACGCACATCGCGGCCGTTGCCGAAATTCTCTCCGCGGTTTTCATACATGTCGTTGAAGAGAATGACGGCCATATCCTTCGCCGCATCGCTCAGCTCATACTTGTTCTTGGCGCACTGGCTGAGGAAGATGCGGAAGAGCTGGTCTCCGGTATAGTCCGGGAAGTGGAAGAACTTGTTGAAGCGGGACGTCAGGCCGGGGTTGGAATCCAGAAAGTCCTGCATCGGATCCGTATAGCCGGCGACGATGAGAATGAGATCGTCACGGTGATCTTCCATCGCCTTGAGGATCGTTTCGATCGCTTCGCGGCCGAAGTCGTTCTCGCCGCCGCTGGAAAGGCCGTAGGCTTCGTCAATAAAGAGCACGCCGCCGAGCGCAGACTGGATGACCTCCTGCGTCTTCAGCGCCGTCTGCCCGACGTAGCCGGCCACAAGGCCGGAGCGGTCCACCTCGACGAGCTGGCCCTTGCTCAGAACGCCGATGGCCGCGTACATTTTGCCGAGCAGACGGGCGACTGTCGTCTTTCCTGAGCCCGGATTTCCCATGAATACCATGTGGAGGCTCATCGCGGAGTTCGGGAGGTCATTCTCCTCGCGCAGCTTGCGGACCTTGACGAGGTTGATGAGATTCTTGACGTCCTTCTTGATCTCTGTGAGGCCGACGAGCGAATCGAGCTCGGCCATGGCCTCTTCCAGGCTCGGCTTCTCCTCTTCCTTCGGTGTCTCCTCGGCGGCAGGCTTGGCCGCCTCTCCGCCGGCTCCGGCCGCAGCGGGCTGGGGCGGATGCTTTTCCAGGAAGGACGGCTCGCCGGAGGTGACATAGTCCATCGGGTTCATGGCGCTCTTGGTGTTCTTCACGCCAGTGGAATCGCAGATGGCATTGAGCTTGTCCTGGCACTCGGTGATATATTCCGCCTCCGCATAGGTCACGTCGTCGTCCGCCGCGGCGCAGTAGAGCAGGACGTTGGTAATGACGCGCACAAGGGAACGGGAATTTTCCGTCTTGTGCTTCTGGTCGCTCTCGCAGAGATTCCAGAAGAAGATCGGCGGAAGGAACATGTCGCTGTCACAGACCGAGCTCGTCAGGCTCCAGAGCATCCAGGTCGGCTGCTCCATGCCGCGGGAGTAAATGGCGTTGGCCATGTCCACATGGTGCTGCGTGATGCTGCCGGCGCGGCTCCAGAGCGCAAGCGCGCACTTGCTCATGAATTCGTCCAGCTCCCTGGCGTATTCCTTTCCGCCGACGCGGTAAAAGGCGTCCGTATTCGCGACGTAGATCTTGTGAAATTCCTCGGGGCTGCGGTTCCAGGTCGTAGGCATGGTATCTCCTCCTGATCAGAGCATAAAATTTTTCTTCATTATAATACTTTTTCGTCCGGTTGCAAATAGAATAAAAATTAAGTATAATAAAGAAAATACGATTTCTGGAGAATTCATATGCCTAGATTTTTTATTGCCGGGACGAATCTCGCCGGAGGGCGCGCCATCATGAAGGGAAGAGACGCCGAGCATGTGCATGTGCTGCGCCTCCGCGCCGGGGACGATCTCATTCTCTGCGACACCGAGGGCAGCGACTACAAGTGCCGCATCGTCAAATCGACCAAAGACGAAGTGGAGGCCGAGATCCTCGAAGTGACGCCCTGCCGGAGCGAGCCGGATCTCGCCGTCTCGGTCCTGTGCGGCCTGCCCAAGGGGAGCGACAAGACGGACTATATCATTCAGAAGTCCGTGGAGGCCGGAGCGCACGAGATCTGCTTCTTCCAGAGCGACCGCTGCGTGGCAAAGCTCGACGAGGGCGGGCGGGACAAGAAGCTCGAGCGCTGGAACCGGATCTCCGAGGAGGCCGCCAAGCAGTCCGGCCGCGGCATCATTCCGCAGGTGCGCTGGATCGGAGATTACACCGAATGCCTGAACGCCGCCATCAAAAAGGATCTCAGCCTCTTTATGTATGAGACCGGAGAGCGCGAGAGCCTCGACACGGCGCTTGCCGGCAGCCGCGGTCTCTCCTCGGCTGCCATCATCACCGGCCCCGAGGGCGGCTTTGCCCCCTTTGAGGCGGACCTCGCCCGGGTCATCGGCTGTCACGTCTGCTCGATGGGAGAGCGGATCCTCCGCTGCGAGACGGCCCCGATCGTCGCGCTCTCGGCGCTGATGTTCGCCTCGGGAAATCTGGGATAACAAAACAAGACCGCAAAAGGCAGCGCCACGCGCTGCCTTTGTTTTTTATTCCTCTGCGCCGAAGCAGACTGCGCCGACCGCCTGCCCGAACTGGGCCACCGTGATGCCTTCCGCCTCCGAGAGCTTCTTCATTAAGGGAGAAACGGCAAGATCCTCGTCCGCGCGGATCAGCGCGATGTCCGGGAGGATCTCCGAGAAGCCTTCCCGGATGCAGCGGAAGCACGCCGGCTTCTTGACGAAGCGGCCGAATACCGTACGGGCGGGCGTTTCCGGCGCAAGCAGAAGCTGTGCCTCCCGGCTCACGCGGCCAAAGGCACGGCCGATCTCGCGGAAGATCTCCTCCGCCGCCGGCTCTCCCTCCTCCGTTTTGCGGCAGAGATGCTCGAGGCAGGCCTTTCGAAGATCCGTCCCTTCCCGACGGATCGCCAAGATGCCGTCCTTTTCCGCGGCATAGCCGGAGAGCAGCTCCGGAGCGAGCTCCCACGCATAGCGGAAGGCCGCCGCCTGGCCGACATAGCGGTCCGCACCCGGAAGCCAGGAATTTTCGTTCCGCACGCTGCGGAGATCCCGCGCGTCCCGGCACCGCTTCGTTTCGCTGCCGAGATCGATGATCAGATCATAGAGCTCCAGCGGGATCTCGGGGATCTTCCCCGAAGCGTCCAGCCAGCCGCTGCCGAGCGACGTGCCCAGCGCATGGGCAAACGTGCCCCGGGCGAGCGAGGCGTCCTCCCCGCTGCAGGCGAGCTCCAGGGCCGCCGTGTAAGCCGCCATATTGCCGTCATTCGTGATGCGGATCGGCGCACCGGGGCGGCACAGCGGCTGCAGGACCTCCTTCAGGCGGGAGATCTTCGCAAATTCCGTTTCATAATCCAGCGCCGGATTGTTCCGCATTCCGAGGGTCTTCGGCGTCTCTCCCCCGCAGATCCGGTCGCGGAGCACGACGTCCGGATAGCTGACGCCGATGCTGTCCAGCGCATCCGCTTTCCCCTCCTGCAGCTGCCGGAGCCGGGAAACGATCGGTGTGAGCGTCTCTTCCGCGGTGGAAAACGTCATCGGGTTCCAGTCATACTCCTCGAAAGCGGCGATCTCCCCGTCGACGGCGAGCACAAACTTGATGTCCGTCCCGCCGACGTCGATGCCGGCGCGGGCCCCGCGGCAGGCAAGCTCTGCCGCTTTCCGCAGGCGCCCGGCCGGAGACGCCGGGTCAGCCGGTGCGGCCGAAGCGGTCTCCTGCGGCGTCTCTTCCTCCGAAAAGGAAAACGGCTCCAGACCGAGCGTGCGGCAGATCCGGCTCAGCTCCCGCACGATGCGCGGATAGCCCGCGCCGGGAGCGAGGAAACGCCGCTTTGTCTCCTCCAGCAGGCGTATGAGCTCCGCATCCGCTTCTCCGCAGGAGATGCAGAGCCTCCGCCCGCCGAGCGCGGAGAGCATGTTATAGATAAGCGCAGAGAGATAATCGAGCAGCAGGGCTCTCTCCTCCGGGGTCTCAAACGGAGGGACGGCATACCCGAATCTTCTTTGCTCCCCGCTGAAAAGAGTGAGCCGGAAAGTGACTTTCCGGCTCCTTTCCTCTTTTTCGCACGCTGCTCTGAAATCATCGATCCAGACCGGCTCTCCGGAGCGTACTTTCCGGATCCAGAACTTCAGCATAGCCGTCTCCTTTTTTTACAGCACATGGACCGATTCCGGCGCGAAGACTAGGCTGCAGGTCTCGCCGACGGAATAGATGCGCTTGTTTTTCGGGTTATGCTCCTCCAGCTTGACGAGCGTATTGCCCACCATGACGTGGTAATTCTGGTAAGAGCCCATGAAGCAGCTCAGGACGACCCGGCAGGGCATGCCGCCCTCGTCCGCAAGCGCCGCCGCCTCCGGGCGGAGAACGACGGTATAGTCCTTCCCCTGCTGCATCTCCGCCCCGGCAGGGACGCGGATCTCGCAGCCCTCCACCGTGAGCACGGCATAATTGCCGTCTCTTCCGGTCATGGTCCCCTTGAGGAAGTTGGCCTCGCCGATAAAGTCGGCCACAAATTCGTTGACCGGGTGATAGTAGATTTCCTGCGGCGTTCCCATCTGGGCGACCACGCCCTTGTTCATGATGATGATCTTGTCGGAGAGCGCCATGGCCTCGCTCTGATCGTGCGTCACATAGATGGCCGTGATGCCGACCTCCTGCTGGATGCGGCGGATCTCCGTGCGCATCGAGACGCGCAGCTTGGCGTCGAGGTTGGAGAGAGGCTCGTCAAAGAGGAGGACCGAGGGCTCCACCACAAGGGCGCGCGCCAGAGCGACGCGCTGCTGCTGCCCGCCGGAGAGCTGGTTCGTCATGCGCGCCTCCATCCCGTTCAGCTCGACAAGATCCAGGATCTTCATGACGCGGGCCTTGATCTCCTCCTTCGGCACCTTGCGCAGCTTCAGGCCGTAGGCCACGTTGTCAAAAACATTGTAATGCGGGAGAAGCGCGTAGCTCTGGAAGACCATCGCCGTGTCGCGCTTGTTCGGCGTGAGCTCGTTGATGGCCTCGTCTCCGAGGTAGATCTCGCCCTCGTCCGGGCTTTCAAAGCCGGCGATCATACGAAGCGTCGTCGTCTTGCCGCAGCCGGAGGGGCCGAGCAGCGTCACGAAGGAACCCGGCTCGATCTCAAGCGTAGTATCCTTGACCGCATAAAAATCCTTTCCCGTCTTGGGATCCTGATAAATCTTTGAGATATGCTCCAGGCGTACGCCTTTTTTTACTTTTTCCATCGATCATTCCTCCCGGATCTTTCGGCTGGTTCCGAAATATTTCATAAAGAGATTCATGAGAAGCACTGCGCCATAGGTAATGACGATCAGGATCGTGGCGAAGGCGCAGGCCAGGCTGTAAGAGCCTTTCTCGGCGAACTCATTGATCTGCACGGTGATGAGCAGGAACTGCGGCGTAACGAGCAGGATAATGGCCGAGATCGCCGTGATGCTGCGGACAAAGGACGTGACAAGGCCGCTGAGGAAGGAATCCTTGATCAGAGGGAGCGTCACCGTCATAAACACCTTGAGGCTGTCCGCGCCCAGATCATAGGCCGACTCCTCGATGCTCTTGTCGATCTGCCGCAGGGCCGAGATGCCGCTGCGGGTACCCGTCGGCAGGGAGCGGACGACAAAGACGATGATCAGGATCGCCGCCGAACCGTAGATCCCCTGCAGGAAGCCGGTGTGGAAAATGCCGCCGGAGAAGCCGCGGATATAGCCGACGCCGAGCACCGTGCCCGGAACCGCCATCGCCAGCATGGAGACGGCCTCGATGAAGCCCTTGCCGCGGAACTTGCGCTTGACGACAAGATAGGAGATGATCATGCTCAGAAGCGCCGTGATCGGGGCTGCGATCAGGGAGAGAACAAACGAATCCTTGAACGCTTTGAAGCCCTTATAGCGCGTAAACACAAGCTTGAACCACTTCGTCGTCAGCGGGAAGAACTTATAGCCCCAGGTCGGGAAGAAGGCTCCGATCGGCACACAGATATACATCATGCAGACGAAGATCGCCATGAGCGTGCAGAGCACCGTCAGCGGAACGCGGACGCTCCGGTCCTCGATGAGCATTCTTCCGCGGGAGGCCTTGCCGGTCAGCGTTGCCGCCGTTTTTGCTTCGAGATAATACTTCTGCACGGCGAACATCAGAAGCGTAATGCACAGCAGAACGACCGCCATCGCCGCGGCGCCGGACTTGTCGTAGGCGCCCGTGATCTGAAGATAGATCGTCGTGGCGAGCGTATCGTAGGAGCCTCCGATAATCATGGGGTTGGCAAAATCGGCGATCGACTCGATGAAGGTCACCAGGAAAGCGTTGCCGAGGCCGGGCAGGATCAGCGGAAGCGTGACGCTCGTAAAGACCTTGCTGCGGGAGGCGCCCATATCGCGCGCCGCCTCCTCAAGCGAGGGATCGATGTTCTTCAGCAGTCCCTTGAGCATCATGTAGCAGACGGGGAAAAACGTCAGCGTCTGGACGATGCAGATGCCCCAGAAGCCGTAAACGCTGTTGTCATAGATATGCAGCAGGAAGCGGGTAATGATGCCCGCCTTGCCGAAGAGCATGATCATGGAAAGCGAGAGCACGAACGGAGGCGAGACGACCGGCAGCATGGACACCACCTTGAACAGCCCGCCCGTCAGCTTCCCCATGCGGACGTAGACCTCCACATAGGCAAAGAGCAGCCCGATCAGCGTGGAAAGGATGCCGACCAGGAAGCCGACCTTCAGCGTATTGGTGATGGCTCTCGTGAACGTCGGCATCTGGAAAATGCGGGCGAAGACGCCAAAGGACAGCGTCCCGTCCCCCACAAAGCTGTCCACCAGGAGCATTGCAAGCGGATAGAGAATAAAGAGCGTAAGAAATGTGATCAGGACAACGATCGTTGTGACCATGATGGGATCTGCCATCAGTTTTTTTCGGTCCAGCGCCGCGCCCTGCCCGGATCTGGCTGCCATGAAAGGGCTCCTTTCTCCTTATTGAAAGGATCGAATTTTTTAAGAAAAAAGGGATGGCGACGGGTGCCGCCATCCCGGGTCGTTATGCTTCCGCAAAAGGAACGGAGATCCCGCGATCAGGACGTCTGGAAACGGCCCTCGCTCGTGTCGGCGCCGGAGTTCGCGATCGCCGTCATGACCTCTTCCACATAGGTGCCGATGTTTGCCTTGGCATCCTCGAAGTCATACTCCATCACGCAGGTCGGATCAAGGCCGAACTCGTAGGCGACCTCCGGCTGCTCGGCATTGTCGATCACGAGGAACTGGTAGGAGCCGTTCTCCTTGGCGAGGTTCACGCAGTCCGGAGAGAGCGCGTACTCGATCCAGAGCTTGGCCGCATTTTCATGCTTGGCACCCTGGAAGATGGCCGTTGCGCCGATCTCATAGGTCGTGCCGCTGGAGGGGATGACCATGCCGATGTTGTCATAGCCGTTGTCCACGATCTGGGTGATCACATCGTGCAGGAAGCCGAGGCCGATCACGCACTCGCCGGTGCCGACGTTCTTGCTCGGGCCGGAGCCGGACTTGGTGTAAACTTCCACGTTCTTGTCCAGGTCTACGAGATACTGGATGCCTTCGTCATGGCCGAGCTTCTGGATCATCGTGTTGATGATGAGCTTGGCCGTGCCGGCGGTCTGGTAGTTGGAGACCCAGATGAGACCTTCATACTGCGGATCCGTCAGGTCGGCAAAATCTTCGGGGACGGCGACGCCGAGACGCTCGACCTCGTCGATATTGTACATGATGCCGAGGATGCCTTCATAGATGCCGTACCAATAGCCGTCCGCATCCCGGTAAACGTCGCTCAGAAGATGGGAAGCGTTCATTGCATCGTAGGCCTCGAGAAGGCCTTCGCCTGCGCAGACGTTGTACGGATCCGTCGTGCCGCCGAACCAGACGTCTGCGGACGGATTGCCGTTCTCTTCCTCGATCTTTGCCTGGACCTCACCGGTGGAGAGGCGCTGGTAAGAGACCTTGATGCCGTAGAGGGATTCGAAATTCTCGCAGGCGGCTGCCAGGTATTCTTCCTCGCAGGAGCCGTAGACCACGAGCTCGCCCTCTGCCTTTGCTGCCTCGATGAGAGCATCCATGCCGTCATCGGCAAAAGCGGTGCCGCATACGCAAAGGGAAAGAACCATCACGAATGCAAGCGCCAGAGACAGAAACTTTTTCATATCGTTTCCTCCTTTAAATTTTTCGCGGGCCGAAGCCCTGAAATCTGTTTCCTATTATAGCGAATTCGTTAACAAATGGAAAGAACAAAGTAAAGATCCCTCCGATTTTTGTGGAAACTGCAAAAATCGGAGGGATCATTTTTGTTCAATTTGCCGAATTTACCTTTACGCCCATGGCCTGCATCTTCCGGCGCAGCTCGGCGACATCATCGTGGAAAACGATCGCATTCCAGCCGCTGAAGACCGCACCCTCCGCATTTCCGACCGCGTCGTCAACGAAAAGATTCTCCTCCGGCTTCAGGCCGAATCTCTCGCAGGTGAGCGCATAGATCTCCGGCTGCGGCTTGACGAGCTTTTCATCCGCCGAGATCAGCGTCCCGTCAAAATACTCCCAGCCCGGGATCTGCTGCCAATAGTCATGCTGATGATAGCTCGCATTGGAGAGAAGGTAGATCCGGTATCCGTTCTCCTTCAGCTCCTTCACCAGCTCCGCCATTCCGGGAACGGGCAGGATCGGGCGGTCCCATTCGCAGACGAGCTCATAGACCTTTTTCTTCAGATGCTCGGGCACCCGCTTCATCATGATCTGTCCGGCCTCGGCGTCCGTCAGGGAGCCCCGGTCCATCTGCGCCCATTCCAGAGAACGGTAGACCTCCCGCAGCAAAAGCTCCCGGTCCGCCGGATCCTCGATGCCGACGCGGGTCAAAAACGTCTTCGGATCGAAATAAATGAGCACGTTGCCCATATCGAAAATGATATTGCGGATCATATTTTGATCTTTCCTTTCGTTACGCGCAGGGCGATGATCAGGATGATGCTGCTCGTCAGCGTGAGGATCGCCGCGAGCGCTGCGCCGGAGCCGACGCTGTTGCGGACGATGTCCGTATAGGCGGCGATCGTAAGGGTATTGTTCTTTCCCGTGGAAAGCATGATGGAGCAGCTGAGTTCATTGATGCAGGTGACCCAGGAGAGGATCGCGCCGGAGAAGACGCCCGGCAGCATCAGGCGCGCCGTCACCTTCCAGAAGGTCTTCATTGGAGCAACGCCGAGATTGATGGAGGCCTCCTCCACGCTGGGATCCATCTGCATCAGAAAGGCGCTCGCGCTGCGCACGGTATACGGCAGCTTGCGGATGATATAGGAAATAATGATGATCGCGGCCGTCCCGGTGAGCACCAGGGGCTTGACGTTGAACGTGACGATGTAGCACAGGCCGAGAACCGAGCCCGGGATCACATAGGGCGCCATCAGGAGCATGTCGAGAATGCCGCCGGTCTTTCCCTTTTTCCGGACGATGGCATAGGACATCAGGATCCCGATCACCACGATGAACACAATGGCGACCGTCGAATAGGTAAAGGTATTCCGGAGGCTCGTCCAAAGGCGCTTGCCAAGCCCGGTATAGTTGTCGAGCGTAAAGCCGCCGGTAAAGCTGGAATAATTCGTCGTCTGGAAGGAGCAGAGGCAGACGACCAGCTGCGGGAGGAAGGAGAAGAAGCTGATAAGAAGCGGAACGAGCGTAATCAGCGCGCGTTTGGCGCCATGCACCTCGATCTCCTTCGGCGGACGCAGAGCGCTCATGATATAATTCTTGCGGGAGACCCATGTTTTCTGCAGGATCAGCATTCCCAGCGTGATCAGCACGATAATGATCGATATGGCGGAAGCCAGATTCCCGTTGCCGCCGATCTCGCTGAAGTATTCATTATAGATCAGCACCGGGAGCGTGCGGAACTCCGCGCCGCCAAGGAGCATCGGCGTTCCGAAATCGGCCAGAGCGCTCATGAATACCATCAGGGCGCCGGCTGCGATCGAAGGAGTTACGACCGGCATCGTGACCGTCAGGAACCGACGGAGCTTTCCGCTGCCGAGATTCTCCGCGCACTCCTCCAGAGAGCTGTCGATGCTCTCCATGGCGCCGGAGGTATACATATAGACATAGGGATAGAGCTTCAGCGTCAGGACGATGCTGACGCCGCCGAAGCCGTAGATCGTGGGCATTTTAAAGCCGAAATGCTCCAGCATAAACGTCGTCACGGTGCCGGCACGGCCGAAAAGCATGATCCAGGCATAAGCGCCGAGGAACGGAGGGCTCATCAGGGAAAGGATCGCCAGCACATGCCAGACCTTCTTGCCCCAGACATTGTAGCGCGTCATGATATACGCCATCGGCACGCCGAGAAGGACGGAGAGCACCGTCGGCACCAGGGAGACGCCCAGGCTGTTCCACAGGGCGCCGTAATAGTACTTTTTCGTAAAGAAGCGACGGAAATTATAGAAGGTAAAGCCCTCTTCCTTGGAGGATGCGAACGCATTCGTGATCATGGAAGAAAACGGCCAGACCAGGAACAGCAGAAAGATCGCGAATACCAGCATCTTCACCCAGAACCAGATGTCCCGGTAAAAGGGCACGGTACCGCTTTTTCTTTTCAGCACGAGAGCACCTCCTCGTTTTCCGCGTCATAAAGGCTGATCTTTTCCGGATCGAAGCGGAGATGCACTTTCTCCCCGTCGGGATGGACGGCAGAGGTATCCTTGGTGTATTCATTGACGATAAGCTCCTGCCCGTCGTCCAGACGCACCTCGTACTCGATAAAATCCCCCAGGAAGGTGGAAAACAGCACCTCTCCCGGCATGCCTTCCTCCGAGAAGAACAGCTGCTCCGGGCGGGCCGAGAGCTTCGCCTTTCCGGTGTAGGGCCGGCGGAGCGGAACGCGGATCTTCAGCTCGTCGCGAATGTTGGTGACCCCGGAGGCGTCGATCTCGCAGTCCAGGAAATTGCTGACGCCGATGAAGCCTGCGACGAACGGATTCTGCGGCTTGGCATAGATCTCGTTCGGCGTGCCGACCTGCATGATGTGCCCGTCCTTCATGACGGCAATACGGTCTGAGATGGCAAGCGCCTCCTCCTGATCGTGCGTTACATAGATCGTGGTAATGCCGAGGCGGCGCTGCAGCTTCTTGATGACGGAGCGCATCTGAACGCGGAGCTTGGCATCGAGATTGGAAAGCGGCTCGTCCATCAGAAGGACGCTCGGCTCGATGACGAAAGCACGCGCGAGCGCAACGCGCTGCTGCTGCCCGCCGGAGAGCTCGTTGGGCCGCCGTTTTGCCAGGTGCGCGATCTGCACGAGCTCCAGCGCCTCGGCGACTCTTTTATTGATCTCCGCCTGAGGCACCTTTCTCGCCTTCAGGCCGTAGGCGACGTTTTCTTCCACGGAAAGATGCGGGAAGATCGCATAGTTCTGGAACACCATTCCGATATCGCGCTTGTGGGCCGGGACATCGTTGATCAGCCGGCTGCCGAAATAGAACTCGCCGCCCTCAATGGAATTGAAGCCCGCGATCATGCGCAGAAGCGTCGTCTTCCCGCAGCCGGACGGCCCGAGAAGCGTAAAGAACTCCCCTTCCCGGATATCCAGCGAAACCTCGTTCAGCGCCGTGAAGCTGCCGTACTTTTTCACGGCATTGACGATCCTGACATTATTGCTCATGGTTCGATCACTCTCCAGATATAGATTTTTTTCGAAGCTCAAGCCCGCGGGAATTTTGCTTCCGGCGCGATTCAGCTCCGAAAATAGAAAAGGCGCGGAGGAATCCGGGGATTCCCCCGCGCCGGGGATTCAAGTGAAACAGGCCCTAAACCGGGCAGCCGGTCATCCGATCAGCAGATCCTGCCATGCTTCCTTGATGGCAGAGGCATTGTTTGCCGCATAATCGAAGTTGTAGTCCATGAGAACGATGTCGGAAAGCGGGCAGAGGCCGACCGGCTCAACATCGGCACGGATCGGGCGGCGGCCCCAGTCGGCGTTCTGGGCGACCTGGCAGTCATAGCCGAGAACGAATTCAACAAACAGCTCGGCCAGTTCCTGATTCGGGCAGTCCTTGACGATGGCAACGCCGTCCGGAACGGCAGAGGTGCCGTCTGCAGGGTAAACAACGACCATATAGTCTTCTTCGTACTTGATGGCTGCCTTTTCCAGCGTAATGCCGACCGCATTTTCACCGGCATAGACGTCCTTGTGAGCCAGAGAGGAGCTGGACTTGATCTCGAGCTTCGGCATGACCTTCTCTACGAATTCCCAGCCGGCTGCGTAATCATCCTCTTCTTCGCCATAGAGGAAGAGCATCGTGCACAGCTGCGTGAAGGCGGAGCCGGAAGAGCTCGGGTCTGCAATGGCGATCTTGCCGTAGGTGTCCGTGTCAAACTCGGCGAGGTCGGCCCATGTCTGCGGGATCGCTTCTTCGGGAATCAGGTTGGAGTTGGCAAGGAAGACCATCGGCAGGGGAGATTCGCCGATCCAGTAGTATTCGGCATCATAGAGAGACGGATCGATCTGGTCGATCGAAGAAGGCTCATATGCCTGGAAGTACTGCTTGTACGCCGCAAGCGTATCTGCGCCGCCGCCCCACAGGACGTCGGCAACCGGAGATGCGGATTCCGCTGCGATCTTGGCGACCAGGTTGGAGGTGCCGTCGGCTACATATTCCACCTTGACATCGGGATAGGCTTCCTCGAAAGCGGTGATGCCGGCAAGCAGCGGGTCGGAGTCATGCGGGGAATAGACGGTGATCGTGCCGGAAGGGCCGTCCGCACATGCGGCAGCACCCAGGGCAAGGACCATGCACAGGGCAAGGATCAGAGCAAGTGTCTTTTTCATGTTTTCCTCCTATAAAAGATTGAAATGTCGGAGACACGCAGTCTCGTTGTCCATAGTTTAACTTTCTCTTCCGTCATTTTCAAGAGTTTTCCGCTCGTTTCCCTGTGGATTGTTAGATTTCCACAAAATGCCTTCTTTGTTTTTGTGCATATTTCACAAGCTTCTCCGGGAGCTCTTTCGGCGGATCCTCCGATCTTTTTGACCGGATCTGTAAGAAAAATCTTGCTTTTCCAAGCTCTCTCTGCTATTATATTTGAGCATTTCGCACGGGATGCGGACTTTCTGCTCTGTGGCCTGCCGCAGGGAGGCTGGGCAGAGGGGAGGAGGCTCCCGGAGGAAAAACAATTTTTATAAGGAGAAACACAAAAATGGCAGTAGTATCCATGAAGCAGCTGCTCGAAGCCGGTGTCCACTTCGGTCACCAGACCCGCCGCTGGAACCCCAAGATGGCCGAGTACATCTACACGGAGCGTAACGGCATCTACATCATCGACCTTGCAAAGACCGTCAAGAAGCTCGACGAGGCTTATGACTTTGTCCGTCAGCTCGCCGCCAACGGCCAGACGATCCTCTTCGTCGGCACCAAGAAGCAGGCGACCGATGCCGTCAAGGAAGAAGCTTCCCGCGTCGGCATGTACTATGTGAACGCCCGCTGGCTCGGCGGTATGCTCACCAACTTCAAGACCATGCGCACCCGCGTGGATCGCCTTGCCCAGCTCAAGAAGATGCAGGAAGACGGCACCTTCGACATGCTCCCCAAGAAGGAAGTCATGAAGCACCTCGGCGAGATCGAGAAGCTCGAGAAGTATCTCGGCGGCGTCAAGGACATGAAGAAGCTCCCCGGCGCTCTGTTCGTTGTTGACCCCCGCAAGGAGCACAACGCCATTGCCGAGGCCCGCAAGCTGCACATCCCCATCGTTGCCATCGTTGACACCAACTGCGACCCGGACGAGGTCGACTATGTGATCCCGGCAAACGACGACGCCATCCGCGCCATCCGCCTCATCGCCTCCACGATGGCCAATGCCGTTCAGGAAGGCCGCCAGGGCGAGGATGCCGAGGCAGATCTTGCCGCCGCTGTCGAAGCGGAAGCTCCTGCTCAGGCCGAGTAATTTTTCCCGATTCCGCGGGGAGCAAGAATTTGCTCCCCTTTTTTAAAGCAGATTTTTATTGAATGATATAGGAGGAAATCCCCATGGCATTTACCGCTCAGGATGTTAAGGCTCTCAGAGAAATGACGAACGTCGGCATGATGGACTGCAAGAAGGCCCTCACCGAGTGTGACGGAGATATGGACAAGGCAGTCGCATGGCTGCGCGAAAAGGGTCTTGCCAAGGCCGCCAAGAAGGCCAGCCGCATTGCCGCCGAAGGCATGGCTTACGCCGCTGTCATCAACGGCACGGGCGTTGTCGTTGAAGTCAACTCCGAGACCGACTTTGCCGCAAAGACCGATGCTTTCATTGACCTCGTAAAGAACATTGCCGAAGTTGTCGCTGTCAACCAGCCCGCCGACGTCGATGCTCTCAAGGCCTGCAAGTACCCCAACTCCGACCTCACCGTCACCGAGATCATGCAGGAGAAGGTCATGTCGATCGGCGAGAATCTCCAGATCCGCCGCTTCGCCACCTACACGGACAACACTTCCGTCCCCTACGTTCATGCCGGCGGCAAGATCGGCGTTCTCGTCAACCTCGCCGTGGAAGGCGGCATTGACGCCACCGAGATCGGCAAGAACATTGCCATGCAGATCGCCGCTCTCAACCCCCGCTTCTGGGACAAGAGCCAGGTCACGGAAGACATCCTCGCCGAGGAAAAGAAGATCGCTCTCGCTCTGATGGATCAGGATCCGAAGATGGCCTCCAAGCCGGAAGCCGTCAAGGAAAAGGTCGTCATGGGCAAGATGAACAAGTTCTACGAAGAGAACTGCCTGCTCCAGATGGAGTTCGTCCGCGGCGACCTCTTCCAGGGCTCGGTCGAGAAGTACGTTGCCGATGCAGCCAAGAAGCTCGGCGGCAGCGTCAAGTTCGTCGATGCGATCCGCTTTGCCAAGGGCGAAGGCATCGAGAAGAAGCAGGAAGACTTTGCAGCGGAAGTTGCAGCCCAGATGAACATGAGCAAGTAAGCTCATTCATCTCATTTAAAACAAATTGCGCCGGGGTCCGAAGACCCCGGCGTTTTTTCGTCTGCGGGAAATTATTCGATGGCGACCATGTAGTAGTAGACCGGCTGCCCGCCGTTGACTACGCTCATTTCCGCGTCCGGGAAACCCGCTCCGATCGCCTTTGCGGCGGCCTCGGCATCCTCCTGCGTGACGCTGTCTCCGTAATAGACCGTGATAAATTCCGGGTCCATCCTGCCGACCGTCTCGCCCACGGCCCGGAAAAGCTCTTCCGTTCCGGTAAAGCTTCCGATCAGCGCGCCGTCGAGAAGCGCAAGGTACTCGCCGGCATGAATGTCATAGCCGTCAAAGTCGCTGTCGCGGGCGGCGTAGGTGACCATAACCGTATGCACATTTTTCATTGCCTCCGTCATCGCATCCACGAGCTCTTCCTCCGGGCTGTCCGGGCTGAAGTTCAGGAGGCAGGTAATGCCCTGAGGAACGGTCTTCGTCGGGAGGACAACGACCTTTTTCTCCGTCAGCGGGGCGCACTGCTCGGCCGCCATGATGATATTCTTGTTGTTGGGGAGGACCAGCACCGTCGAGGCCGGCGTGCGGTTGACGGCACGGAGAATGTCGTCCGTAGACGGGTTCATCGTCTGGCCGCCCGTCACGATGGCGTCGGCGCCAAGCTCGCGGAACAGCTCTTCCATGCCGGCGCCGGCGCAGACGGCCACAACGCCGAGCTCCTTCTCCGGAGCGGCAACGGCGTCCTCCTGCCCTTCCATCGCCTCGAGCTCCTGCTCGACGGCTTCCAGATCGTCTGCCGTGCGTGCCTTGCGGCCGGAAGAAACCGCTTCATGCTGCGCACGCATGTTTTCGATCTTCGCAAGCTCCAGCGTGCCGTACTTCTGAGACTCCGTCAGAGCAACGCCGGGAATATCCGTATGGACGTGGACCTTGAATTCCTCATCGCCCTCACTGATGACCAGGCAATCGCCGATGCCGGCGAGATAGTCCCGCAGGGGCGCAAGGTCGACATTCTCATCGTCCTTGCGGACAATATAGACCGTGTCGTAGGTGAAGGTGATCTCCTCGTCGCTGATCGCGCCGAAGGGATTGCCTTCCTCCTGCTCCTGAACCGCTTCCGTCGCCTCTCCGGAGACGACTTCCCCCTTGAGCGAGGCAAGCATGGCCTCGAGGATCAGAATATAGCCCTTGCCGCCGGCATCCACGACGCCGGCCTTCTTGAGCACGGGGTTCAGATTCTGCGTCTCGGCCAGGGCCTGGCGGCCGGCCTTCAGCGCGCAGAGGAACACGCCCTCCAGATCGGCGCCCAGCTTTGCCGCCTCGGCGGCCGCCTTGGAAGCAAGACGCGACACCGTGAGGATCGTGCCCTCGGCCGGCTTCATCACGGCCTTGTAGGCCGCCTCGACGCCGTCGTTGAGCGCTTCGGCAAATTCGGCCGTTCCGGCCGTCTCCATGCCCTTGAGGCGCTTGGAAATGCCGCGGAACAGGAGCGAGAGGATCACGCCGGAATTTCCGCGCGCGCCGCGCAGGAGCGCATTTGCCACGCAGTCCGCCGCGGCGGAAACGGTATCGAAATCGCGCTTTCTCAGCTCTGTGGACGCATTCTGCATCGTCAGGCACATATTCGTCCCCGTGTCTCCGTCCGGGACGGGGAAAACATTCAGTTCATTGATCTGCTGCATGTTCGCATGCAGGGCGGCCTCGGCGCAGAGAGCCATCTCCTTGAATGCGGCAGCATCGATATAGTCTCTCAAGTCGGAATATCTCCTTAACTGATAATCGTGTCCACAAAGACGTCAATGCTCTTAATGGCAACGCCGGTGGATTTTTCAAGCTTGTAGTTTACTTCGTTGATAATGCTGCTGACGATCGTATTGATGGGGACGCCCTGGTCTACGCCGATATGAAGCTCGAGCGAGACCGAGCCGTTTTCCTGATCGTGCACGCGCACGCCTTTACTCATAGACTCTCTGCGAAGCAGCTGCCACGGGCCGCCTTCCTTGCTGCACGCGACCATGCCCTTGACGCCGAAGCATCCCGTCGCGGCCTCGCCGGCCAGATTGGTGAACACTTCATCCGTAATGCTGATCGTTCCCGCTCCGTTTTCAATATGGATCATAAACAGAGAACTCCTTTCCTGCCTGTCCTTTATTCTCCCGCGGTAATCCACGGTCTGAATAAATAGTCGTATTATTATAATATAGAACAATTAAAATCACAAGCATGAAAAAACTCAGATCCGTGTTTACATTTCAACAAAAAAATGGTATAGTATGCAATGTCTGTACTTAGGCAATTATTTTATATGGAGATGAGCAAAATATGATTGAACGTCACTTCAAATCTATGGACGGCAATACCGCTGCCGCCCACGTGTCCTACGCATTCACCGAAGTTGCAGCAATCTACCCCATCACCCCGTCCAGCCCGATGGCTGACTATGTGGACCAGTGGTCCGCAGCCGGCCGCAAGAACATTTTCGGAACCACCGTCAAGGTCCAGGAAATGCAGGCAGAGTCCGGCGCAGCCGGCGCTGTCCACGGCAGCCTGAACGCCGGCGCCCTCACGACGACCTACACGGCATCTCAGGGTCTTCTTCTGATGATCCCGAACATGTACAAGATCGCCGGTGAGCTGCTCCCCGGTGTCTTCCACGTTTCCGCCCGCGCTCTTGCTTCCCACACGCTGAGCATCTTCGGCGACCATATGGACGTCATGGCCTGCCGCCAGACCGGTTTTGCCATGCTCGCCGAGACCAACGTCCAGGAGATCATGGACCTCAGCCCGGTCGCCCATCTGGCCGCGATCAAGGGCCGCGTCCCGTTCCTCAACTTCTTCGACGGCTTCCGTACCTCTCACGAGATCCAGAAGATCCAGGTCTGGGATTACGAGGATCTGGCCGACATGGTCGACATGGACGCCGTGGAAGCCTTCCGCGCCCGCGCCCTCAACCCGAACCACCCGACCATGCGCGGCTCTCACGAGAACGGCGACATCTTCTTCCAGAACCGCGAAGCTTCCAACCCCTACTATGATGCCGTTCCCGCCATCGTGGAAGAGTACATGGGCAAGATCAACGAGAAGCTCGGCACGGACTACGCTCTCTTCAACTACTATGGCGCTCACGACGCCGACCGCGTCATCATCGCCATGGGCTCCATCTGCGACGTCGCAGAGGAAGTGATCGACTACCTCACCGCTCAGGGCGAGAAGGTCGGTATCATCAAGGTCCGCCTGTTCCGTCCGTTCGTTGCCGAAAAGCTCCTCGCAGCCATCCCGGCGACCGCAAAGAAGATCGCCGTCCTCGACCGCACCAAGGAACCCGGTGCCCAGGGCGAGCCTCTCTATCTTGACGTCGTCACCGCTCTGGCCAACGCCGGCAAGACGGATGTCGCCGTGATCGGCGGCCGCTACGGCCTCGGCTCCAAGGATACGCCTCCCGCATCCATCTTCGCCGTGTACAGCGAGCTGAAGAAGGACGAGATGAAGCATCAGTTCACGCTCGGTATCATCGATGATGTCACCAATATGTCCCTTGCCGAAGAAAAGGCTCCCTCCACCTCTCCCGAAGGCACCATCGAGTGCAAGTTCTGGGGTCTTGGCGGCGACGGCACCGTCGGTGCAAACAAGAACTCCTGCAAGATCATTGGCGACCATACCGACAAGTATGTTCAGGCCTACTTCCAGTACGACTCCAAGAAGACCGGCGGCGTCACCATCAGCCACCTGCGCTTCGGCGACAACCCCATCAAGAGCCCGTACTATATCAACCAGGCCGACTTCGTTGCCTGCCATGTTCCTTCCTACATCCTCAAGGGCTTCCCGATCGCCCGCGACGTCAAGCCCGGCGGCATTTTCCTCGTCAACAGCCAGTGGAGCTTTGAAGAGCTCAGCGAGCATCTCGATGCCGCTTCCAAGCGCTACATCGCCAACAACAATATCCAGCTCTACATGATCAACGCCATCGACCTTGCCAAGACGATCGGCATGGGCAAGCGCACCAACACCATTCTCCAGTCTGCCTTCTTCTCCCTGGCGAAGGTCCTTCCGGAAACGGAAGCCATCGGCTACATGAAGGATGCCGCTCTCCACTCCTACCTCAAGAAGGGCCAGGATGTGGTCGACATGAACTACAACGCCATCGATGCCGGCGCCACCGCCTACATCAAGGTCGAGGTTCCGGAAGAGTGGAAGACCGCAGAAGATGTTGCAGCCGATACCAAGATCACCGGCAACGCCCAGACCGTTGACACCGTTGAGAACATCCTCCAGCCGGTCGACCGTATGGACGGCGACTCTCTGCCTGTCTCCAAGTTCGTCGGCCATGCAGACGGCACCTTCCCGCTCGGCGCAGCTGCCTATGAGAAGCGCGGCATCGCCGTCACCGTTCCGGAATGGAACGCCGAGAAGTGCATCCAGTGCAACCAGTGCGCATTCGTCTGCCCGCATGCCACCATCCGCCCGTTCGCACTCACGGCAGAAGAAGCTGCCGCCGCTCCCGAAGGCACCAAGATGGCAGACATCAAGGTCGGCAAGGGCAAGGGCGTTTACAAGTTCGCCATGGCCGTCTCTCCGATGGACTGCATGGGCTGCGGTGTCTGCATCGGCCAGTGCAACGTCGGCGCGATCGAGATGAAGCCGCTTGAGAGCCAGGTCGCTCAGCAGCCGGTCTTCGACTACATGGTAGCCAATGTCACCGAGAAGGCCGACATGGTCGCTGCCGATGTCAAGTCCAGCCAGTTCGCACAGCCGTATCTCGAGTTCTCCGGCTCCTGCGCAGGCTGCGCCGAGACCTCCTATGCCCGCCTCATCACCCAGCTCTTCGGCGACCATATGATGATTTCCAATGCGACCGGTTGCTCCTCCATCTGGGGCGGCCCGGCTGCCACCTCCCCGTACACCGTCAACAAGGAAGGCAAGGGTCCCTCCTGGGCCAACTCCCTCTTTGAAGACAACGCCGAGCACGGCCTCGGTATGTTCCTCGGCCAGAAGAAGATCCGCGAGGATCTGAAGGTCAAGGTTGCCGCCATGGCGGAAGGTGCACATGACGAAGCCATCAAGGCTGCCGCTCAGGAATGCATCGACACCTGGAACAACGGCAATGCCAACCAGGCCGCTTCCAAGAAGCTCATCGCTCTCATCGAAGCCAAGGAGAACCGCTGCGACAACGCAAACGAGATCCTTGCCAAGAAGGATTATCTGAACAAGAAGTCCCTCTGGATCTTCGGCGGCGACGGCTGGGCCTTCGATATCGGCTTCGGCGGCGTTGACCATGTCCTTGCCTCCGGCGAAGATGTCAACATCTTTGTCTTCAACACCGAAGTTTACTCCAACACCGGCGGACAGGCCTCCAAGGCTTCCAACATCGGCCAGGTCGCTCAGTTCGCGGCTGCCGGTAAGGAGATCAAGAGCAAGAGCCTTGCCGAGATCGCTATGACCTACGGCTACGTCTATGTTGCTCAGATCGCCATGGGCGCCAACAAGGTCCAGACTCTCAAGGCCATTGCGGAAGCCGAAGCTTACAACGGCCCGTCTCTCATTATCGGCTATGCTCCCTGCGAGATGCACTCTATCAAGGGCGGCATGGAGAACTGCCAGAAGGAAATGGACAAGGCTGTCAAGTGCGGCTATTGGAACCTCTTCCGCTTCAACCCGGCTGCCGACGCCAACAAGTTCACGCTCGACAGCAAGGAGCCGGCCGGCGGCTACCAGGAGTTCCTCATGAACGAGGCCCGCTACAGCCGTCTGACCCGCGAGTTCCCGGATCGTGCAAAGGTCCTCTTTGCCAAGTCCGAGGAGAACGCCAAGGAGCGCTACGAGCACCTTCTCAAGCTCAAGGCAATGTACGAATAATTCTTCGTTCGCACAAAATTTTTCAGGGCATCCGGATCTTTCCGGATGCCCTTTTTGATGCAGAAAGAGGCGGGATCCTTCGGTCCCGCCTCTTCGGTTTATTCCTTTGTTTCAATGACGACCCGGCTCCCGCGAACGGAAAGGCGGCCGCTGCAGTAAAGCGATATGGCCTCGGTCAGGAGCTTCCACTCGGCGTCCTCCAGAACGCGCGTCCGCAAGGATTCCGGCGAATCCTCCGGCAGGACGCTGACCGGCTTCTGCAAAATGATCCCGCCGATCGCTCCGGTCCGGTCCGCAAAATACGCAGTCGCTCCCGTCACCTTTACGCCGCGCTCCAGCACAGCCCGGAAGACTTCCTCCTCTTTCAGATCTCCGAAGGCCGGGATCAGAGAGGGATAGGTACCGATGATGCGGTTTTTGAACTGATAGGCGATCATCCCGAGCTCGCGGTCATAACCGGCCAGGATCACAAGCTCGACGTCCATATCCTTGAGCTTGTTGGCAACGGCCATGCTGTGGCTCGCCGCCGTCGGAAACAGCTCCGGATCGACTACGGACACCGGGATCCGGCTGCTCGCCGCCCGCTTGAGCGCATTGGTCTGCTTGTCCGGCGCGATCACGGCGACTAATTCAAAATTTGGAATCTCCTGGAAATAGATCGCGTCCAGGACCGCCTGAAGCTTTGCCCCGTCTCCCGCGACGAGGGCTGCTGCGCGGATCAATCGGATCACCTTCTTCCCTGCATCCGCTCTCGCAAAATACTTGTAGAATCCGCAAAAGAAAGCTATAATATAATTTATCCTATTATACAACCCAGTTCACATAACGTCAAGACAGGACCGCAGAATATGACAGTAATCTATCTCATCCGCCATACGCAGGCCGAGGGCAATCTTTACCGCATGATGCAGGGCCACTGGGACGGAGACGTCACTCCCCTCGGATATCGGCAGATCGACGCCCTGGCGGAGCGTTTCCGCACGGTTCCGCTCGATGCCGTATATGCAAGCGACCTTCGCCGGGCCGTTTTAACGGCAGAGGGCGCCGCCCGCCACAGCGGCCTTCCGGTGCAGCCCGACGCCCGGCTCCGCGAGCTGAACGTCGGCCCCTGGGAAGGGCAGTTCTTCGGCAATATCTGCCATACGGATCCGGAAAGGATCGAGCTTTTCATGCATTCCCCCGGAGACTGGCAGCTGCCCGGCGCCGAAACGCTTGCCGACGTGACCGAGCGCGCCTATCCTGCGCTCTGCGAGATCGCCGAGCGGCATCCGGGGCAGGCCGTCGCCGTGGTAAGCCACGGGATCACGATCCGCTGCCTGCTTTCCCGCATCCTCAACCGTCCGCTCTCCGGCCAGGAACCCGTCCCGATCGTAAGAAATACCGCTGTCTCGAAGCTGCTTTATGAAGACGGCGTTTTTACTCCGGAATACCTGGCGGACGATTCCCATGCCGCTCACCTTGAAATGGCGGACTGGGTCGCGAACGACGGGCTGCGCGATGCGCCGTTCGATCCCTCCGCCGACCTTCCGCTCTATCTCAAGTGCTATGAGGACGCCTGGAGCGCCGCGCACGGCGGCGATCGTTCCGCTTTCCGTCCGGAGCTCTACAGCGCTGCCGCCCTCCGCCATTGGAAGCAGGACCCGGGCGCGATCCGCAAGCTTTATCATGAGGATCGATTCGTCGGCCTTGTCGATCTCGACACGGCTCACGGTGCCGAGCAGGGCGTCGGATGGATCAGCCTTCTCTATCTGCTCCCCGAATACCGCAACCGCGGGTATGGCGTGCAGCTTCTGGGCCGCGCCGTGGTCCGATACCGGGCGCTTGGGCGCCATGCGCTGCAGCTGCATGCGGCACCGTCCAACCCGGCAGCGCTCCGCTTCTACGAAAAGTGCGGTTTTGCCCGCATCGGCTCCGAGGTTGGGGCCTCCGGCCCGCTCGCAGTTCTGGAAAAGCCGCTCGGAGGCGCAGGCCATGTTCACTGAGCCCGCCCGGATCCTTCGGCCTTCGCTTCCTGCCGGCAGACGCACGGTCGTCATGTCGGACATTCACGGAAATCTCCCCTACTTCGATGCCCTTCTGGAACGGCTTTCCTTCAGCAGGGACGACATCCTCATCCTTGCCGGCGATTTCCTGGAAAAAGGGCCCGACAGCCTGGGGATGCTGCGGCGCATCATGCAGCTTTCCAAAGAAGGCAACGTCTATCCCGTGCTGGGCAACTGCGACGAGTGGCAGCTGATCTTTGGGGAGGGCACGCAGGGAGACGAGCATCTCCGCCATTACCTGACGCACCGCCGCCACAGCCTGCTGGGTGACATGCTCGGGCAGCTGGGGTATGATCCCTGCTCCCTTTCGCGCATTTCCGATGTCTTCCCTCAGCTGCAGGAGCGTTTTGCGGCAGAGTGGGCCTTTCTCTCCTCTCTTCCGCACGCACTGGAAACGGAGAATTTTATCTTTGTCCACGCCGGAATGTCTTCCGAAAAGCCGCTCGACGCCCATACGGTCTCGGAGCTGACCCGGAGGCCGGCGTTTCTCCGCGAAGGGCAGAGCTTTCCCAAGTGGGTCGTCGTCGGGCACTGGCCCTGCGTGCTCTATCACGAGTCCTACGTCGACGCCAATCCGATCCTTGACCGGGAGCAGCATATTGTCTCGCTGGACGGAGGCTGCGTCCTCAAGGACGACGGGCAGCTCAACGCCCTGATCCTCCCGGATCTCTCCGATCCCGCTCCGGAGACCTTTTCCTTTGCCTATTACGATCCCTTCCCGTCCGCAGAAGTGCTGGAGGGGCAGAAGGAGAGCTCTTCCTCCTACTACATCCGCTGGGGGGACAGCGAGGTGCAGGTTCTTGAACGCGGGGAGGAATTCTCCCGCTGCCGGCACGTCCGCACCGGGTATGAAATGGACATTCTTACGAAATATCTCTTCACCGGCGATCCCGTCACCGGCTGCAATGACTGCTCGGACTACCGCCTTCCCTTGCACAGGGGCGACCGGGTCGATATAATAGAGCGTACCTCCCGGGGCTTTTATGTGAAGCATAACGGCGTTTCCGGCTGGTATCTCGGAGCTTTAAAGGAAGTGTAAGCCATGCTCGACAATTATCTCATCGTGCATAAAAGTGTCCTGCCGGACTATTTTGAAAAGGTCGTAGATGCACGGCGGCTGCTGGAACAGGGGAAGGCCGCCGACGTCACCTCTGCCGTTAAAATGGCCGGCATTTCCCGAAGCACCTATTATAAATATAAAGATTTTGTTCTGGAGCCCTCGGAAGTGAGCGAAGGGCGGAAGGCCGTGCTTTCCGTCATGCTCGCGCATGAGACCGGTGTCCTCAGCTCTCTTCTCACCAAGGTCTCCGAGGCCGGCTGCAGCGTCCTGACGATCACGCAGAGCCTCCCGATCCGCAACCGCGCCGGCGTCACGCTCTCGGTCGATATCAGCCACATGCCCGGCACGATCGACGATCTGCTTTCCGCGCTTGCCTCCACTCCCGGCGTCGAGCAGCCGAAGCTGCTGGCCGTGGAATGAGCTCCGTCCGGGAGGAAATGCCATGAGCGGATTTCTGCCGATCTCCCGGCAGGATATGGAAGAGCGCGGCTGGGAACAGTGTGACTTTGTCTATGTCATCGGAGACGCCTATGTGGACCACCCGACCTTCGGGCACGCGATCATCAGCCGGGTGCTGGAGAGCCGCGGCTATAAGGTCGGCATTATTTCGCAGCCGGACTGGAAGGACAGCCGTTCCGTCTGCGCCCTCGGCGAGCCCCGGCTCGGCTTTCTCGTCATGGCCGGGAATATGGACTCGATGGTGAACCACTATTCCGTCTCCAAACGGCGGCGCACCACCGACGCCTTTTCTCCGGGCGGCGTCATGGGCAGGCGGCCGGACTATGCCACCACGGTCTACTGCAATCTGATCCGCCGGAGCTACCCCCATAAGCCGATCGTCATTGGAGGCGTCGAGGCGAGCCTCCGGCGGCTGGCGCATTACGATTACTGGTCCGACAAAATGAAGCGCTCCATGCTGCTCGACTCTCAGGCCGATCTTCTTCTCTACGGCATGGGAGAGCGGAGCATCGTTGAGGTGGCGGACGCGCTCGCTTCCGGCATCGATATCGGGAGCATCACCTGGATCCCCGGCTCCGTCTACGCCTCCCGCGAGCTTCCGGACGACGGCCTGCCGCAGATCGTCCTGCCGGACTATGCCTCTCTTCTGCAGGACAAGATCAACTATGCCAAGAGCTTTTATCTGCAGTACTGCAACACGGATCCCTTCTCTGCCCGCCGCCTGGTCGAGCCCTACGGCGAGCACGAATTCGTCGTTCAGAATCCGCCGCAAAAGCCGCTCACGCAGATGGAAATGGACGACGTTTACGATCTGCCCTATATGCGGACGTACCATCCCTCCTACGAATCCGCCGGAGGCGTCCCGGCAATTGCCGAGGTCAAGTTCAGCCTCCAGTCCAACCGCGGCTGTTTCGGCGCCTGCTCCTTCTGCGCCATTACCTTCCATCAGGGCCGCATCGTGCAGACCCGCAGCCACGAGTCCATCCTCGCGGAAGCCGAAAAGATCACTCAAGATCCGGAATTCAAGGGATATATCCACGACGTCGGCGGCCCGACGGCCAACTTCCGGCACCCGGCCTGCGAAAAGCAGCTGGAGCACGGCGCCTGCCCGAACCGCCAGTGCCTGTTCCCGACCCCCTGCAAAAACATGACCGTGGACCACGCGGACTATCTGGCGCTTCTCCGGAAGCTCCGGCAGGTCAAGGGGGTAAAAAAAGTGTTCATTCGCAGCGGCATCCGCTTTGATTATCTTCTCGCCGATCCGGACGACAGCTTTTTCCGCGAGCTGGTGGAGCACCATGTCTCCGGCCAGCTGAAGGTCGCGCCGGAGCATATTTCGGACACCGTCCTCGACCTGATGGGCAAGCCCCGCAACAGCGTCTACCGGAAGTTTATCGCCAAATACAAACAGATCAACGAGGAGACCGGAAAGAACCAGTTCCTCGTGCCGTATCTCATGTCGTCCCATCCCGGATCAACGCTGAAGGAAGCCATCGCTCTTGCGGAATACCTGCGCGACCTCGGCTACATGCCCGAGCAGGTCCAGGATTTTTATCCGACCCCCTCTACGATCTCGACCGTCATGTTTTACACCGGCATTGACCCTCGCACCATGAAGCGCGTCTATGTGCCGACAAATCCGCACGAAAAGGCCATGCAGCGGGCGCTGATCCAGTATCGGGATCCCAAGAATTACGATCTGGTCCGCGAAGCGCTTCAGTTGGCCGGGCGGGAGGATCTCATCGGCTTCGGGCCGAAATGCCTGATCCGCCCCCGAAAGGATATGACCTACAAGTTCCCCGCGCAAAAAAAGAAGGAAGCCGCGAAACATCCTCCGCAAGGCGGAAAACGAAAAAAATAAAAGAGGAAGGGCCTTTGCTCTTCCTCTTTTCAGTTCTCTCAGCGGCTCTTCGCCCAGGCGATCACGCGCTCCAGATGCTCTTTGGAGACCACGCTGTCTCCGCGGGCAACCATGCGGTAGGTCGGGTGGGTCTCCTTTTCCTCCTGCGTCATGCCGGCGTAGTTCTCCAGGATGCTCTTGTTCTTCAGGCTCATGATGGCCTTGTAAACGCCCTTGAGCTTCCGGAAATCATATCCGGCCTGCAGATAAAAGAGCGGCACGCCCGGCGCAAGGCCGTTCTTTTTGTGGAGCGCTTCCTCGATCTCCGCGCTCTCCGGAGACATTCCGGTCGCCGCGACGCAGCGCACATTGCACTGCAGGCGGGCCCGCGCAAGCCCGGTCACGAAGCCGCCCATCAGCCAGCCGAGAAAAATTGCGTCCTCTCCGCGGTGATAAGCCGGGATCTTCCCCACCGGGAAGACCGGAAAGCCAAGCTCTTCTCCGAGCAGCTCGGCGTACTGGCGGGTATAGCCCGTATTGGATTCATAGGCAATGATCATGTGATTTTGCTCCTTTGGCTTTATTTTCTCTATTGTATCACAACGGAGAAAGAAAAACCACCCTCTGCAAAGCAGAGATCAGAAATTCAGCGGCGTAAAGGCATTCACAAGGGTAACGCATTCATTTCGCTCCGCTTCTTCCCGCAATCCCCGGGTGAAGCCGGCAGTACTGAAAATCACAAAGTTTCGGCACTTGCATTTTGTCTTTGCCTCGAGCGCTGCAGCTTTTTCCTGCAGCGCATGGAGAACGGAGAGGCCTTTTTCGGCCTCCGTGTATTTACATTCTCCGACAAGCATATTCTTACCCACAGTATCAAGTCCTAAAATGTCTACTTCTCCGCAGACGGGCCCCCAATAACGGCCAATGCGGTCCGGGCGGAAGTTCCACGTATTATTGGAAGCAAATTCCCACATTTTTTCCCGGCAAAGGTCCTCGTAAACAAAGGACACATAGTTCTGGACAAACATCTTTTTGATCTGTTCCATAACGTATGTCTTTTCGCCGCGTTCTAAAAAGGAGCGGTAAGGATAAACGAACTTAAACCAGAAAGAAATAAAGTTGTCGGTGATCCGGTAGAGTCCGCTCTTGCTCTTTTCCGGGTTGTCTTCGGTTACGGGGACCTCTCGCTTCACCAGGTCCAGATCCTGCAGTGTTTTCAGATATTTCGGGATATTGGTCTGCTTCACTCCAAGAAAGGCAGATATGTCGGAAAGCTTGCTGTTCCCCATGGCAATGGCACGGATCAGCGAGAAATAGCTTCCGATCTCTGAAACCTCATTTTGAAGGAGGAAATACGGCTCCTCATAGAGATAACTTTGCGGATTCAATACGAGATTTTCAATGCCGTCCTCCACATTTTCACAATCACGGAAAGATTCAATATACTTTGGAACGCCGCCTGTTACAGCATAGAAAGGAATGAGTTCATCTTCCGACTTGCCCTCATAAAAATCCTTATAATACGGATATCGGATCTGCCTCAGCTTGATCTGTGCGGTGCGTCTTCCATAAAGCGGACTGCTGTAGTCCAGCGTCTGCTGCTGCATCAGGGTGACCAGAGAGCCGCAGAGGATCAGCATTACGTTGGCATCCTTCAGCACGGTATCCCATACCTTTTGCATCACGGACGGAAAGGCAGGATTGGAACGACCGAGATACTGGAATTCATCAAGCACAATGATCTTCCGCTCGTTTGTACGATATTCCGCAAGAAGTTTGAAAACGGTAAGCCAATCTGCATCCGCAGATTTCAGCAATTCATTTCCGATCCGGTCGGAAATCTGATCACGAAATGCTTTTCGGTTTTGCTCTTCCGATTCCTGCGTTGCGAGAAAATAGATGCTGCATTCCTTATGGCGGGACATGAATTCGTTCATCAGGGCGGTCTTTCCCACTCTGCGCCGTCCGTAGACGATTACAAAGGAAGACTCCGCCCTCCTGTATTCGTTTTCCAGCGTTTTCAGCTCTTCCACACGATCGATAAACCGCTTTTCGTACATAAGTATTCATCTCCTTTCACATGTAATATTATAATCGAAAGTATTATAATTTCAAGAATTATCTTGTAAAAACAGCAAAAAAACAAAAGCTTCCGCCGAAGCAGAAGCTTTTGAAAATGCAATTGAAAATCAGCGCTTGCTGAACTGAGGAGCACGGCGGGCCGCTTTGAGACCGTACTTCTTGCGTTCCTTCATTCTCGGGTCGCGGGTCAGGAAGCCGGCGGCCTTGAGGGAAGCGCGGTAGTTTTCGTCGACCAGGAGCAGAGCTCTGGCAACGCCGTGACGGATCGCGCCGGCCTGGCCGGAAACGCCGCCGCCTGCAACGGTAGCTTCGATGTCGACCTTGCCGATCGTGCCGGTGGCGACGAGGGGCTGGCGAACGATGAGCTTCAGGGTCTCGAGGCCGAAGTAATCGTCGATATCACGGCCATTGATGGTGATCGCGCCGGTGCCGTTGGGGATGAGGTGAACGCGGGCGACAGAAGACTTTCTGCGGCCGGTGCCGTACATATAGGGCTTCTTGGATTTATAAGTTGCCATTCTTCCTTACCTCCTATCAGCGATCCCAGACTTCGGGCTTCTGGGCTGCATGGTCATGCTCGGGGCCTGCGAAGATTCTCAGGCGGGTGAGCTGCCACTCGGCGATCGTGTTCTTCTGGAGCATGCCCTTGACTGCGAGACGCATTGCGAGCTCGGGCTTCTTCTCCATCAGGGTCTTGTAATTGGTCTCCTTCAGGCCGCCGGGATAGCCGGAGTGTCTGCGGTAGAACTTCTGCTCCAGCTTCTTGCCGGTGAGGACAGCGTCCTTGGCGTTAATGATGATGACATGGTCGCCGCAATCCACATTGGGCGTGTAGTCAACTTTGAGCTTGCCGCGGAGAAGGTCTGCGGCGAGAGCAGCGGTCTTGCCCATCGGCTTGCCGGCTGCGTCCAGGATGTACCATTTGCGTTCAACGGTTTCCTTGGTAACCATTGTCGTGTTCTGGTTCGACATGTTTTTGCCTCCGTATATAAACTTCTTTTGACATTTTTCCTGCGCGAGATTACAATATCCCTGCGGATATCCTTTTTCGCGCCTCATTTTTATACCACAGTGCCGTCCGTCTGTCAACAGCGTTTTTATTTTTCTCGGTCTTATCTCTTAAATTCTCTCAAAATCTCTCGATTTCTTTCAAAATCTAAAATTCATTTTTTCTTTTTATCGGATTGCCATGACTGACTTATCTTCCCCCGCGCTGAACCGCTTTGCCGGCACGGTCCGCCGGGCCCTGGACGATTATCAAATGATCTTGGAGGGAGACCGCGTTGCCGTCGGCATTTCCGGCGGAAAGGACAGCCTTCTCCTGCTCACGGTGCTCCGTCAGCTGCAGCGCTATTATCCGGCCCGCTTTGACCTGGAAGCGGTCACGATCGACCTCGGCTTTGACGGGATGGACTATGCTCCCGTCCGCCGCTTCTGCGAGGAGCTCGGCGTCCCCTATACCTGTGTTCCAACGGACATCCGGGAGATCGTATTCGATGCGCGCAGGGAGCCGAACCCCTGCTCTCTCTGCGCCAAAATGCGCCGCGGCGCCCTGGCCGGCGCAATGCGGGAGCGCGGCCTGAACAAGCTTGCCCTTGGTCACCATGCGGACGACGCCGTGGAGACGTTTTTTCTGAGCCTGCTCATGGAGGGCCGGCTGAGCTGCTTTGAACCTCTGACCCGCCTGGACGGCTCCGGCGTCACGCTCATCCGGCCGCTGATCTATTCCGGGGAGAAGGGCATCGCCTCTCTCGCCCGGCAGCTGGATCTCCCTGTCATGGAAAATTCCTGCCCGCAGGACAAAAGCAGCAAGCGCGTGGAGGTCAAGCGCCTGCTCGCCGGTCTCAGCCGCGAATATCCGGATCTCAAAAGCAAGGTCCTCGGCTCGATGCAGCGCCTGCCGCTGCCGGGCTGGGAGATCCCTTCCGAAAATAAAACAAAGGAGACATCACAATGAAACGAAGCGAGATCAATGCCGCGCTCAAGGAGCTTGAAGCCATGTGCCGGACGCACCGCTGCTATCTTCCGCCCTTCTGCTCCTTTACGCCCGAACAGTGGCAGAGCATCGGGCACGATTACGACGAGGTGCGGGACTGCATGCTTGGCTGGGACATCACGGACTACGGCCTCGGGGATTTCAACAAGGTCGGCATGTCCCTCATTACCATCCGCAACGGCAACCGCGCGATGGCGGAAAAGTATCCGATGGTCTATGCCGAGAAGCTGCTCTACATGAAAGAGGGCCAGTATTCACCGAATCATTTCCACTGGTACAAGACGGAAGACATCATCAATCGCGGCGGCGGCAATATCCTCATCAAGGTCTACAATTCTCTCCCCGACGAGGAGATCGACTATGAAAGCGACGTCACGATCCATTCCGACGGGCGGACCTATACCGTCCCCGCCGGCTCCGTCATCCGCCTGACGCCGGGCGAGAGCATCCATATTCAGCAGCGGATGTATCACGACTTCAACGTCGAGCCCGGCACCGGCAACGTGCTGCTCGGCGAGGTGAGCCAGTGCAACGACGACAACACGGACAACCGCTTCAACCCTCCCGTCGGCCGCTTCCCCAGGATCGAAGAGGACGAACCGCCCTACCGCCTGCTCTGCAACGAGTATCCGGAGGCGAAATAACACAGACAAAATTTAAGCCGGATTGATTCCGTGCGACTATGAAAAGCGTTGATCGAGCTGTTTCGCCTACACTTGCAGGATTGGAAAAATCTGATATAATGGAACCAAAGAATTCCTTAAGGAGGTCAAAATATGTCGGTTTTGCAGGCGCAGGTTATCGAGTCCCTGGAAGGTTTGTCGGATGAAAGCCTGTCTTTTCTGCTGAATATGATTGAGCAGTTTATGAAACCGCAAAAGTCCATATCTGACGCAAAAGTTCCGTCCGGAGGCATTCGGATCGGTATGTTCCGCGGAGAAAAATACATAGCAGACGGTTACGATTTTGATGAGGACAACACTGAGATTGCAAAGCTGTTCGAGGGCGCGGAATGAAAATTCTGGCAGACACGCATTTAATCTTGTGGTCTCTCACTGATGACGAAAGGCTTTCGAAAGCTGCGCGAAAAGTGATGTCTGATTCTCAAAACGAACTATACTGCAGCGTTGGAGACTCTGCAAAGACCGTCAGACGTTCCTCCGCATAATGACCCGTTCGACCGGATGCTGATTTCTCAGGCCAAAGCGGAAAACATGATTTTTATTACGCATGACTCACTTATTCCGCAATACGGAGAAGCTTGCGTGCAATCGGTTTAATAAAGCGAATTCCCCGCTGCCCTTCTGCAGGGCGGCGGGGATTCGTTTGTGTCAGCTTTCCCTGAATCTTTTCCAGCCATTCCTTTTCCTCTTTGCTTAATCTGTCTTCCGCCACCGGGGCCAGCTTCAACTGCAGTTCTTTGCAGATTTCTTCCGGAATATTGATTTTCAGCCAACTCAAGGCGGGTATAATGCCAGAAGCCCGCTGCCGGCACTTGACGGATCTTATTTTATACGCTAAAATAACACTGACAAAAATTTAAGTGAAATTGATTTAAGTGAAATTTATGGCCGTATGATGAGAAGGGAAACGATATGTTCATTGGAAGAGAAAAAGAGCTCCGGACTCTGCGGGATTCTATGGCCCGGTCCGGCTGCGCCAGCATGGTCTATGGAAAACGCAAGGTGGGAAAAACAACGCTGATTCAGGAAGCGGCAAAACGCAGCTCAAAAGTGTGCTTTTATTATGAATGCGTAAAGACGTCCTTTCGGGACAATCTGGCCTTTATGGAAGAAGAAATGGCACACCAGGGAATCCTTCCGGACGGGATCTCCTTTGCCGGATTTCCGCAGCTCTTTGCCTTCTTAAATACGCTGCCGCAGGAGCTGATCTTTATTATCGACGAATATCCCTATCTGAAGGCGTTTGACGAACCGCAGACCGTTGATTCGATCTTCCAGAAGATCATCGACAATTCTCTGAAAAATATTCATCTTGTCCTCTCGGGCTCCCATATCGGAATGATGAAGGAGCTGCTGGAGGAAGGGAATCCCCTTTTCAGCCGTTTCACCGCCGTGATCCGGCTGCAGGAAATGGATTATCGGGAGGCCTCGGCTTTTTATCCTGCCCGGTCTGCTTATGATAAGGCTGCCTTTTTTTCCGTCTTCGGCGGATCTCCGTTTGTAAATGCCCAATTAGCCGCAGACGCCTCCTTGAAGGAAAATATCCTCCGGCTGATTCTGGATCCCGGCAGCATCGTCCGCTTTTACGCAGAAAATATGCTGCTTTCCGAGTTTTCCTCCCGTATGAATTTTGAACGGATCCTGTCGGCAATCGGAAACGGGAAAAAGCATTACAGGGAAATCGAAGCCATTGCCAACACCGAGCGGAACGGAAATCTGACGCGGCAGCTGAAGCTTCTGACCGATATGGATGTCCTGAAAAAAGAGGCCCCGATCAATCGGGAAAATGACAGCAAGAAAGCGACCTATACGATTTCCGACAACCTGCTGCGTTTCTATTACACCTATCTTTACCGCGGAAGAGGGACGCTTCAGATGGTCGGGCCGGAACGGTATTACGAGGAATATATCCGGCCGACGCTCACGGCTTACATCTCCCGTCGGTTTGAAGAGATCTGCCGCATGTATTTCATCCGCGCGGCAAAGAGCGGTGCGCTCACCGGCGTGCGCAATATCGGGAGCTACTACTATGACGATCCTGCCCGAAAGAAAAACGGAGAATTTGACATCGCCATCGAATACTCCGACGGCTATGGCATCTGGGAGGCAAAATATTACAAAGGAAAGATGGAACCGGACGAGATCCACCGCGAGCTTGCCCAGATCCGCGAGATCCCGCTCGGCAGGATCATTGAGACCGGCTTTCTGTCCGTAAACGGCTTCGCCGAACAGGTGCCCGGTGCCCGGTATCTGACCGGGGAGGATCTTTATTCTCCGTAAAAAATCAAATTCCCCGCTGCCCTTCTGCAGGGCGGCGGGGAATTTTGGCTGTCGGGCTTGTTTACTTCTTTGCGGCCTTTTTCTTCGCCTCTTCGGCGGGGGCTTCCGCGGCGGGAGCCTCCGGGGCGGCGGGAGCCGCGGGCTTTTCTTCCTTCTTCGGCTGCTTGTCCTTGTCGCCGCAGTAGTAGGCGTTGAGGTACATCTGGCGGATCTCGCTGATCAGAGGATAGCGGGGGTTGGCGGCGGTGCACTGGTCGTCAAAAGCCTGCTCGCTCATCTCGTCGAGGCGGGCGAGGAAGTCCTGCTCGTCGGGAACATAGTCGCGGATGGACTTCTTGAGGCCGACGCGGGCCTTGAGCTCGTTGAGGGCGCGGATCAGGTTCTCGAGCTTCTCATTGTCGTCATTGCCGCCCAGCTTCAGGGCGTCGGCGACCTCGGCGTAGCGGTGGAGCGTCTCCGGGTGGTCATACTGGGAGAAGGTGCCCATCTTGGTCGGGCGCTCGGAGGCGTTGAAGCGGAGGACCTCCTCGAGCATCAGGGCGTTGGCCGTACCGTGGGCCACATGGTGGAAGGCGCCGAGCTTGTGGGCCATCGAGTGGCAGACGCCGAGGAAGGCGTTGGCGAAGGCCATGCCCGCCATCGTGGCGGCGTTGGACATCATCTCGCGGGCCACATAGTCCGTGGAGCCGTTGTCGTAGGCGCGGGGGAGATATTCAAAGATCAGCTTGAGGGCCTGGATGGCAAGGCCGTCGGTATAGTCCGTCGCCATCATGGAGGCATAGGCTTCCAGCGCGTGGACGGCGGCGTCGATGCCGGAGGAGGCCGTCAGCCCTTTGGGGGCCGTCATGTTCATGTCGGCGTCGACGATGGCCATGTCCGGCATGAGCTCATAGTCGGCAAGCGGATACTTGATGCCGCTCTTTTCGTCCGTGATGACGGCGAACGGGGTGACCTCCGAGCCGGTGCCGGCCGAGGTCGGGACGGCAACGAAGTAGGCCTTTTCGCCCATGTGCGGGAAGGTATAGACACGCTTGCGGATATCGGCAAAGCGCATGGCCATTTCGCCGAAGTCCGCGTCCGGATGCTCATAGAGGACCCACATGATCTTTGCCGCGTCCATCGGAGAGCCGCCGCCGACGGCGATAATGACGTCCGGCTGGAAGAGGCGCATCTGCTCGGCACCCGTGCGGGCGCAGGCCAGCGTCGGGTCGGAGGCGACATCGTAGAAGACCTGATAGACGATGCCCAGCTCGTCGAGCTTTTCCTGAATGGGCTTGAGGGCGCCGGAGCCGAAGAGGTGCTTGCCGGTGACGATGAAGGCGCGCTTCTTGCCCATCGTGCCGAGCTCCTTCAGAGCGACGGGAAGGCAGCCCTTCTTGATGTAGACCTTCTCGGGGGAGCGAAACCAGAGCATGTTCTCGCGGCGCTCGGCCACCGTCTTGATATTGAGCAGGTGCTTGACGCCGACGTTTTCACTGACGGAGTTGCTGCCCCAGGAGCCGCAGCCCAGCGTGAGGGACGGGGTCATGCGGAAGTTGTACAGGTCGCCGAGACCGCCCTGTGCGGCCGGCGTATTGACGAGGACGCGGCCCGTGCACATATGGCGGGCGAATTTGTCCATGATCTCGCGGTCGTTGATGGTGTCGAGATAGATGGAGGAGGTGTGGCCGCGGCCGCCGTCGGAGACGAGGTGCTCGGCCTTGGCAATGGCGTCGTAGATGTCGTTGGCCTTGTACATGGCAAGGATCGGGCTGAGCTTTTCATGGGCAAACGGCTCGGAGACGTCGACGGACTCCACCTCTCCGATCAGGATCTTCGTCTCGGCCGGAACGGAGAAGCCGGCGAGCTCGGCGATCTTCACCGGCGGGCGGCCGACGACGTCCGGGTTGACGGAGCCCTTCACGAGGAGGATCGCGCGGATCTTGTCCTTCTCTTCCTCGCTGAGGAAGTAGCAGCCGCGCTTGATAAACTCGGCCTTGACGGCGTCGTAGACCTCCGCCACGGGGATGACGGACTGCTCGGAGGCGCAGATCATGCCGTTGTCAAAGGTCTTGGAATGGATAATGGAGTTGACGGCGAGCAGGATATTGGCCGAGGCCGCGATGACGGCCGGGGTATTGCCGGGGCCGACGCCGATGGCGGGCTTGCCGGAGGAGTAGGCCGCGCCGACCATGCCGGGGCCGCCGGTAGCGAGCGTGAGGTCTGCCTGGCACATGAGGTCGTGCGTCATGTCGCGGGCGGGGGCGTCGATCCAGCCGATGATATCCTCCGGAGCGCCGGCCGCGACCGCCGCCTCCAGAACGATCTTCGCCGCGGCGATCGTGCTCTTCTTGGCGCGGTGATGCGGGGAAATAATAATTCCGTTGCGTGTCTTCAGGGCAAGAAGCGTCTTGAAGATGGCCGTGGAGGTCGGGTTCGTGGTCGGGATGATGCCGCAGATCACGCCGATCGGCTCGGCGATCTTGGTGATGCCGTATTCCTTGTCCTCTTCGATGATGCCGCAGGTCTTCTCGTCCTTGTAGGCATTGTAAATATATTCGGAAGCATAGTGGTTCTTGATGACCTTGTCTTCAATGACGCCCATGCCCGTCTCCTCATAGGCCATCTTGGCGAGAGGAATACGGTTGCGGTTGGCGGCGATGGCCGCCTCGTGGAAGATGTAGTCCACCTGCTCCTGGGAATAGGTGGCGTACGTCTGCTGTGCCGCCTTGACTCGCATGATCAGCTCGTCCAGCTTCTCAACGGTATCTGTGATCGGATATTCTTTCATGTTTCTCCTTTTGCAGCCGGTTGCGCTGCCCGGGCCCCGCTCCTGCGGGACTCTGACCTGATAAAAATCTTCTTTAACCGATGCAGATTATACCCTCTTGACGGCATTTTATCAATCGGCGATTCCGCCAAATTATTGCCGCATGCCAATTTTTTATCGTTTATTTTTTTGCTACAATGCACAATTTCCCGCCGAAAAGCGAAAAAACTGCCGGAACCTTTCGGTTCCGGCAGCCGCTGTCCTTCAAAAACGAGGGATCGAACGATCAGAGACGGACCTTGACGACGACCTTGCGCACGGCGGAGACCTCGCCGTTGATGCGCTGAGGGGCATGGGCGTCCTGCGGGAAGAGGATCGTGAAGACGCCTTCCGTCATCGGAACGTCGGTGATCTTGCCGCTGTAGAACCAGATGTCCTTCTCCGGCTTGCCTTCGATCGGCTCGCCCATGTCCTTGAGAGGAGCAACGCCCATGTTCTCCTTGCCGGAGACGACGTACTGGATGTCGGCATAGTCGCGGTGTGCTTCGGGCTTGTTGTTGTCGCGCGTGTCGTAGCACTGGACCATGTAATAGAGGTCCGTGCCGTCCACTTCATAGCGGCCCGGCTCCATGGAGGCAAAGTCCGTTTCCTTCAGAAGGCGGAGGGCCTTGGCGATGCGCTCGCTGAGCGCGGTGTAGCTTTCGATGTTTTCAATGCGGTCAAAGATCATGGCGGTGGTTCTCCTTTTTTATTTTTTTAATATTTTCGGTTCGTTCAGGCGATCTTCTCGCCTTCCATGTAGACGGCCCTGCGCTGCAGGTCCGCGTCGCATACGATAAAGTCGGCCCGCTTGCCGGCCTCGATGGAGCCCACGTCGGCCTCCCGGCCGACCTCGCGCGCCGGGACGATGGTCGCCGCGCGGACGGCCTCCTCCTTCGGGATGCCGTAGGCAACGACGTTGCGCATGCACTGATACAGCGTTGCCGTGGAGCCGGCCAGAGCGCCGTCCGGCATTCTCGCCTCGCCGTTCTTCAGCGTCAGCTCCTGCCCGCCGAAGGGATAGACCCCGTCCGGCATGCCGGCGCAGCGCAGCGCGTCCGAGATGAGGCAGATGCGGCCCGGGAAGAGCTTGAAGGCCATGCGGATGGAGCTCGGATGGACGTGCAGCCCGTCGCAGATGAGCTCGGCAACGACGCCTTCCGTCTCGGAGGCGGCGCCGATGACGCCGGGCTTGCGGTGGTGGATCGGAGGCATGGCGTTATAGAGATGCGTCACGTGCGTGGCGCCGGCGTCGAAGACGGCCTTTGCCTCCTCGTAGGTGGCGTCCGTGTGGGCCACGGAGACCGTGCACAGCTCCTTTGCCTTTTTCGTGAATTCCACGGCGCCCGGACGCTCCGGAGCGAGGTCCACGATGCGCACCAGGCCGCCGCAGCCGTCATAGAGCTTCCGGAACGCCTCAAAGTCCGGGTCGCGGAGGTAGGCCGCGTTCTGGGCGCCCTTTTTCTTCTCGGAGAAGAAGGGGCCTTCCATATTGATGCCGATGAGGCGGGAGCAGCCCTTCGGCGCTTCCTCCTTGAGGCGCGCGCCGCAGGCAAAGGCCTTCGCCAGGACGTCATAGGGAAGCGTCATGGAGGCGGGGGCGAAGGACGTGATGCCGTTCTTCGCAAGGAAGGCCGCCATTTTTTTGAGGCCCTCGTAGTCTCCGTCGGAAAAGTCCTCGCCGGAGTTGCCGTGATTGTGGACGTCGATCAGCCCGGGGATCACATACGCCCCCGCGAGGTCGACGCCGTCCTGCGCGCACTCCCCCGGCGCAACGGAGGCGAAGCGCCCGTTTTCCACGGAGAAGGAGCCGAAAACGAAGCCGTCTGCCTCCGAATAAATATAACCGTTTTTATAGATCACAGGAAATTTCCCTCTTTCTGTTATTCCCGCGCGGCAATGGCCTCGATCTCGATCTTCGCGTCCTTCGGCAGCCGGGCGACCTGGACGCAGCTTCTTGCCGGGAAGGGCTCGGTAAAGTATTCGGCGTAGATCGCGTTGACGGCGGCGAAGTCGTTCATATCGGAGAGGAAGACCGTCGTCTTCAGCACCTTTGCCAGATCGGAGCCGCCGGACTCGAGAATGCTGCGGAGATTGCAGATGCTGTTGCGCGTCTGCGCCTCGAGCGCCTCCGGCAGGAGCCCCGTCTCGGGGTCGATGCCGAGCTGGCCGCTCGTGAAGATGAGATCTCCCAGAACATTTGCCTGGGAATAGGGCCCCAGCGCTGCGGGGGCGTGGTCGGAATGAAGAATGGTTTTCATGATGTTGCCTTTCACTTTGTTGTTTCCCGGATGCCGCCGGAGGTCCGGTAGGCCTTCGGCGTGCAGCCCATGGCCTCGGAGAAGACCTTGCCGAAATAGCTGGAGGAGCTGAAGCCGCAGGCCTCGCTGATGTCGAGGATCGAAAGATCCGTCTCCAGGAGCATCTCGGAGGCCTTGTAGACGCGGTACTGCGTGAGATACTTCACGGGCGGCATGCCGATGCACCGCTCGAAGCAGCGCCCGCATTCCCTTACGCTGACGTCCGCCGACGCGGCGATCGATTCCGCCGTGAGCTTTTCGGCATAGGAGGTGTGCACATATTCGAGCATTTTCTTGATCCGCTCCGTGTCGACGGAGCCGGTCTTTTCCGCCGTGCTGCGGATCTGTTCCGTGTCCTGCAGGAGCCCGGTCCAGAAGCTGCTGAGCTTGGAGCGGACCAGCATCTCGTAGCCGTAGGGCTCGTCCCGGAGGAGGTCGATGGCGTCGAGAATGTCGTGCGCCATGCCGAGGCGCGCGGGGGAATCCGGCGAGAAGGCATAGACCTCGATCCCGCTCTCCTTTACCGGCAGCATATACTTCCGCTCGAGCTGGCTGTTGTAGACGCCGGAGAGGTAGTGCATGTCAAACAGGATGGAATACGCCACGCAGGACGTCTCCCCCACGGCGCGGTATTCGTGCATGACGCTCTGGTTGATGAAAAAGAGGTCTCCCTGGCGGATCGTCCACACATGGTCGGCCGTGCGCAGCTCGATCTCCCCCTGCTGGACATAGTCCACCTCGAAGGAATCGTGCCAGTGCCAGGGGATGCGCTTTCGGGAGTAGCGGTCGAGCGTCGCCTTCATGCACACGAGCAGGGATTCCTCGAAGTTGCCCGGCAGGATCTCCCGGCTGCGCAGATCGGTCTTGAGCTTGGTGGTGTAGATCATAGGCTTCCTTTTTCATCGGCCCGCGCAGCAGCCGGAAGGGGCTGCCTCAGGCGTACTTTTTGACGAGGGCGGCGATCTCTTCGGCGCAGGCCGCGGCGATCGGCTTGTCCTCTTCCGTGAGCTCGTAGAGCGGGGCGCGCACGCCGCCGATATCGGGGCCGCCGGAGAGCCGGAGGACCTCCTTGATCATGGCGTACATGTTGCCCTTGCCGGAGCAGAGCTTGTAGATGACCTGGCAGCAGGCGTCCTGGATCTCCCGCGCGCGGGCGATGTCGCCCTTTCCGATGGCGCGGAAGATGGCGAGATAGAGCTCGGGCATGGCGGCATAGGTCCCGCCGATGCCGCCGATGGCGCCGGCGCAGAGGCCGGAGGCGAGCTGCTCATCCGGGCCGTTGAAGACGATGGCGCCCTCGTCGCGCCACATCTCGATGTCCTGCACGGGCATGGAGGAGTTCTTGACGCCGATGACGTTCGGGTTCTGAAGCATCGTCTTGAGCAGGCTGCTGCTGAGGGCGACGCCCGCGAGCTGCGGGATGTTGTAGATGATAAAGTCCGTATGCGGGGCGGCGGAGGAGATGTCGTTCCAGTACTTGGCGATGCCGTAGGGCGGGAGATGGAAGTAGATCGGCGGGATGGCGGCAATGGCGTCCACGCCGAGGCTCTCAGCATGGGCGGCAAGCTCCATGCTGTCGGCGGTGTTGTTGCAGGCAACGTGGGCAATGACGACGATGCGGCCCCTGGCCACGGCCATCACGTTCTCGAGCACGATCTTGCGCTCATTGACGCTCTGGTAGATGCACTCGCCGGAGGAACCGCCGACATAAAGGCCGGTGACTCCCTTTCCGATGAGATATTCGGTCAGCGCGCGGGTCCGTTCGGGGGAGACGGAACCGTCCTCCTCGTAGCAGGCATAGAATGCGGGGAAAATGCCCTGATACTTGCTGAGATCTTTCATTTTAACCAAATCCTTTCATGAAAATGATTCCGGAATCAGCCCTTGACGGCACCCATCGTGATGCCCTTGGTGAAGTACTTCTGGAAGATGATGAACACAATGATGATCGGCAGGGAGGCAAAGGCGGCACCGGCCATAATGAGGCCGAAGTCCGTGCTGTTTTCGGCCTGCATCTTCGCAATGCCGAGCGAGATGGTCAGATTCTTCGTGCTGGAGAGCATAATGAGCTGCATGAAGTAATCGTTCCAGGAGGAGATGAACGTGAAGATGGCGAGGGCTCCGACGCCCGGCTTGATCATGGGGAAGACGATCGTGTTGAAGGTCTTCAGCTCGCCGGCGCCGTCGATGCGGGCCGCCTCCAGGATCTCGCCCGGGATGCTCTCGGCGAACTGCTTGATGAGGAACACGCCGAACGGCCAGCCGACGATCGGATAGATGACGGCGCTCATCGTATTATAAAGCTTCAGGGAGGACATCTCGCGGATGAGCGGGATCAGGATGACCTGCTTCGGCAGGGCCATCGCGCAGACGATGAGCGTGAAGATCAGGTTGCGGCCGACGAAGCGCTTCTTCGCCAGCGAATATCCGGCAAGCGCGGACGTCAGACACGTCAGGATCATGGCGGCCACGGCCATCCAGATGGTGTTGAGCATCCAGCGGATCGCCGCGGGAACGGTCGCGCCCGAAACGGCAACGATGGGCTGCCCGTCTTCGGAGAAGTACTGGCTGAACGGAATGCAGATCTCGAACAGCGGAGCCTTCAGCTTGCTGAAGAGCGTCTGCCAGTTTTTCAGCGTCCACTCGTACGGCCACCAGACCGGCGTCACGGAGTTGACCTCCTTGGCCGTCTTGAAGGCGCCCGTAATGATCCAGTAAAGCGGGAAGGTAAAGAGAACGGCGATGATCGCGATGATCACGAGCTCGGTGATGCGAGCCGCTTTGGATTTTTTACCCAGCATTTTTTCGCCCCTCCCTTACTGGTCGATCTGCCCAAGCTTGAACTGCACGGCAGAGAGAACGGCAATGATGATCATCAGGACGACGCCCATGGCGTTTCCGTAGCCGTAGCGGTAGAGCTTGAAGGCAGTGTAGTAGATGTAATACATGATCGTGTCGGTCGAATGGTTCGGCCCGCCGGAGGTGAGCAGCTGGATCAGCGCGAAGCACTGGAAGGAGTTGATCGTCGTGATGACGAGGATATAGAGCGTGGTCGGCATGATCTGGGCCCACTTGATCTTCCAGAAGACCTGCTTGCGGTTGGCCCCGTCCACCTCGGCCGCCTCGACGAGGCTCTGGTCCACGTTGCCGAGGGCCGAAACGTAAAGCACGATCGGCTGGCCGACGGAGGTCGTGAGCAGGATGAGGATGATGCAGCCGAGGGCAAACTTGGAGTCGCCGAGCCAGTTGATGTTCTTGTCGATGAGCCCGAGGCCCTTGAAGATATAGTTGAAAATGCCGTAGCGGTTGTTGAACATCCACTTCCACACGACCGTGACCGCGACCGAGCCCGTGACGACCGGCAGATAGAACACCACGCGGAAGAGGCTCGTGAGCCAGGGCTTCATGTCGTAGATGCAGTTGGCCACCCACAGGGAGAAGATCATCGTCACCGGAACGGAAACGACCACGATGACGAGCGTATTCTTCAGCGCGCCGAGGAAGATGGAGTCCTGAAACAGCTCTTTGTAGTTGGCAAATCCGATAAACACGTCCTGAGCGTTTTTGCCCATGTTGGAGTCATAAAAGCTCGTGACGATGCACATGATCATGGGGTAAACGACGAAGGTGATAAAGAAGAACAGGCTGGGCAGGAGGAACAGATATCCCGCTGTCGTCTCTCTGCGGACCAGCGCCCGGCTCATGCCGGAGCGATTTTTTCTCATGGAATCTCCTCTCAAATAAAAGGCCCTCTCTGCGCTTGGCACAGAGAGGGCGCGCACCCTTTTTAGGATGTTACGGTCTGTTCAGTTGGGCGATCAGCCGATGGCTGCGTTGGCATTGGCGCAGAAGGTGGCAGCTTCCGTTGCGACATCGCCGCCGTCGCCGATGCGCTGGAGCATGTTCCACCACTCGGTGCGGGCCGTTGCCCAGCCCGGAGTGACCTGGTAGTAGTCGCCGAGGTACTGCATGAGAACGTTGTACTCGTTCATGATCTCGTTGTCGGCCCAGATGCCGGAGATGTCCGTGCCGTCAACGGAATCGCGGACTGCGAAGTAGGAAGCGGTCTTGACGGCAGCTTCGGTGCCCTCGCCGTCGCAGAAGTACTTGACGAATTCCTTGGCTGCTTCGATCTTGCTCTCGTCGCCGTTGTCAAAGATGCCGAAGCCCCAGATGCCGCCGCAGAGCTTGCTCTCGCCGGTCTCGGACGGGAAGCTCATGAAGACGATCTGGTCACCGTCGTTGGTGAGGCCGGCATCGTTGTTGTCGGAGTTGAGCTGCTGGGCGATGTTCCAGCAGAAGGCCATCTTCAGGATGCCCTGACGGAAAGCGGTGATCTCTTCGCCGCCGTTCTCGGCTGCGTTGAAGTAAACGCCGTCGGTGCTCTGGAGGAGCTCGAGAGCCTTGATGTTCTCTTCGGAGTCAGCGGTGTAGGCGGTGTGCTCGGCATTGGTGAAGGTGCCGCCGTAGAGGTTGTTGACGATGGCGCGGGTGCCCTGGTCGCCGCCCTGGCCGGAGCAGTAGATGTCGCAGACGTCTTCGCCGTAGTAGTCATAGAGAGCTGCAACGGCATTGATGAAGTCTTCCGTCGTCCAGGTGTGGTTCTCGATGTCCACATACTGGTCAGCGCCGGCTTCCTGGAAAGCGGTGTAGTTGATGGCCATGCAGTGTGCGGTCATAACGACAGGATACTCGTAGCAGGCGCCCTCTTCGTTGAAGCAGGCGGCGATGCAGGAGGCGTTGATCTCGGCGAGATCGTCGTCGTCCCAGAGGTCAGCCATGTCGACCATGTAGCCCTTGGCGCCCCAGTTGGCAACCAGACGCTCGGGTCCTTCCATGACGAGGTCGGGAGCAGCGCCGCCTTCGAGAGCGGTGTTGACCTGATCGTCGCCATTGGTGTAGTCGAGGTATTCTACCGTGACCTTGATGCCGGTGGCGGCTTCAAAGTCTGCCATCAGAGCTTCCACGGCCTCTGCGTTGCCCCAGGAACCGATGGGGTACGTCCAGAGCGTGATCTCCGTTGCGGGCTCTGCGCAGGCGACGGCAGTGAGCGTCAGGACCATGCAGAGTGCGAGAACGATTGCGAGGAACTTCTTCATGTGTGTTTCTCCTTCTATAAATTTTTTTATTTCACGGGGTGACCCGTTAAATACTTTTTTCACTATTCTCTATATTACTGAAAATTATTTGACATGTCAACCACTTTTTGAAAAATTTTTTCTTTTTCTTCCGCCCGCTCCGCGCCGCTTTTCCGTTGCTTTTTTAAATACAGTATAGTATTATATCATTTCGTCGGCTTTCCCTTGCCGGCAGAAAGAGGTTCTTATGGCTCAGAACACACAGAATACAAATGAAAACAAAATGGGGGTCATGCCGGTCGGCCGGCTGCTCCTTACGATGTCCGCCCCGATGGTGGCGTCGATGCTCTTCCAGGCTCTTTACAACATTGTAGACAGCGTCTTCGTCGCCCGCCTCGGGCAGGACGCGCTCAACGCCGTCTCGCTCGCGTTCCCGGTGCAGATGCTGATGATCGCCTTTGCCGGCGGCACGGGCGTCGGCATGAGCGCGCTTCTCTCGATGTCCCTCGGCGCGGGGAACCGCAAGCGCGCCGACCAGACGGCCAACACGGGCATCTTTCTCTTCCTCTGCACGGTCGTCGTCTTTATGCTCTTCGGCTTTGCCGCGCGGTTTTACTACACCGTGCAGACTTCGAACGAGGAGATCATCCGCTACGGCGCCTCGTATGTCCGCATCTGCCTCTTCTGCTCCCTCGCGCTCTTTTCCCAGATGTGCGGCGAGCGCCTGCTGCAGTCCACGGGGCGCACGGATCTCGCGATGATCCCGCAGCTCGTCGGCGCCGTGCTCAACATGGTCCTCGACCCGATCATGATCTTCGGCCTGCTCGGCTTCCCGCGCCTGGAGGTCGCGGGCGCGGCCGTCGCCACCGTGTGCGGCCAGGTCGTCGCCGCCTGCATCGGCATCTTCCTGAATCTCCGCAAGAATACGGAGATCCGCTTCGATGTGCATCTCATCCGCTTCGACGCCTCCATTGCCCGCGAGATCTACCGCGTCGGCGTTCCGTCGATCGTCATGCAGTCGATCGGCTCCGTGATGAACTTCTCCCTCAACCACATCCTCATCGGCTTCACGGAGGCCGCCACGGCCGTCTTCGGCGCCTATTACAAGATCCAGAGCTTCGTCTTCATGCCCGTGTTCGGCATGAACAACGCCGTCGTGCCGATCCTCTCGTACAACTTCGGCGCGGACAAGATGGACCGCGTCAAGAAGGCCGTCAAGCTCAGCATGCTCGCCGCCGTCGGCATCATGACAGTCGGCTGCATCCTGTTCGAGACGATCCCGGGCGTGCTGCTCGGCATCTTCTCCCCGACGGAGGAGATGATCGCAGTCGGCGTGAAGGCCTTCCGCATCATCGGCATCCACTATCCGATCGCCGGCTTCTGCATCGTGGCGGGCTCCGTCTGCCAGGCCCTGCGCAAGCCGCTCTACAGCATGATCGTCTCCATCTGCCGCCAGCTCGTCGTCCTTTTGCCGGTGGCGTATCTGCTCTCCCTCTCCGGCAATCTCGACCTCGTCTGGTTCGCCTTCCCGATCGCCGAGAGCATTTCCCTCGTGATGAACATCTTCTTCCTCCGCAGCGCCTTCCGCAGCGCCAACGCCGCGCGCGGGCAGTTAAAGGCGGAATAAACAGCTCCTCCGCATGCAGCAGGAG
>R17__coassemble_188_pt1 | contig 45600 bp, 39 predicted proteins | sample R17__metabat2_high_PE_024 | metagenome-assembled genome bin R17
TACTGCCGGGACGGACATACAGGAAAGCGCCGCCGAAAAGACGCAGCCTGCGATCCGGATAGCTGTCATTTACGACTCCTGCTGGGCAGCTTCCGGGCTCGGGATCTCGTCATACCAGGCATTGACGATCTGGTCCGTTCCCTTTTCGCCTCCGATGAGGAGCTTCATGTGAGGAACGAGGCTGGCGTAATCCTCTTCGGAGCACTCCTGGAGGACGACAGTGTATTCTCCGTCTTCATCCTCGGCCGTGAAGGCAACGCCGGATTCCGACCACTCGCCGACGCTGCGGACGATGGCTTCCACCGTAACTGCGGCGCCCTCTTCGGCCGCCTGAAAGTCCTCATAGGACATGAGGGCATTCTGCGGCTTGCCGTCTTCCGTGCACCAGATACGGGCCATGATGTATTCATAAGCCAGCATATAGGTGTACATCTCGTCATTGTAGAAATAATCCTGGGCTATGACGACAAGCACGGAGCCGTTCTTCGCATAGAGCACACCGGCCTCGTAGATGCCCTCTGCCGTTTCGCCCGTTTCCTCTGAGGTCACGTCGGCGGTCACGAGGAAGATGCAGGCGGGGTCCTCGTCGACTCCGACCGGGATCAGGTTGGCATAGACGACCGTGCCGAGCTGGGCGACGGCGGCACCGTAAAGATTCTGCACGAGAGAGGTCGCGTCGGTCTCGTCGATCCCTTCGGGAACCGCGAATTCAAACACGCGCAGATAAACGCCGTCGTAAGCGTCATTCTCGGGAGGGACGATGTAGGTCAGGCTCTCGTTTTCATAGGTCTCCCAGTCGGTCGGGATGGCGAGGGTAAAGTGCTCCGTCTGATACTCCGTGTACCGGTCGGCAAAGGCGGCCTGGGCAGGGAGCAGCATCAGCAGAACAAGCAGGAGGCAGAGCCCCCGTCGTGTCATTTTTCTCATCCGTTACTCCGTAAAGCCGGGCAGGCCCTCGATGGCATAGGCGCGCACCGGCATAGAGTCGGCATACAAGAGCGGCAGCGGGACGCAGCTGAGGAAGAAGACCTTGCTCTTGAGCTGATCCAGATTCTTGAGGACTTCGAGGAAGTAGCCGTTATAGCCCGGCTCCATGATGACATCATGGAACGGAGCGACGTCCTCATTGTTGCTCTCGACGGAGACGCCGTCACCGAAGCCGACGCCCTTGACGCCCTTCTTGCGGAACCATTCCGCCGCCTCGCGGCAGACGCAGAGGCGCTGGTCGGCATCCGTATTCGTCAGAGGAGTGAAGGGAGGGATCTTGTGGATGCTGTCAATGATGACGATATCGCCCTCGTGAACGAGGTCGCCCGCAACGGCGTCAAGATCCTCGGGCATGATGTGGGCGCGGCCGGGGAGCCGGTCCCCCAGGTCGAGATAGACGGCACGGCCGATAAACTTGTCGAGATCCATCTCGCCGGCAGACAGGCCTTCCAGGTCATAATGATGGAACGGGCACTCGGCATGCGTGCCGAGATGCGTCGTGAGGTCGAGCTCGGAGTGCCAGTCGGGAATCGGGCCGCCGGTCTGATAGCGGTGAACGGAGCAGCGCCGGGTCTCACTGACCGGATCGAGGCCCTTGGTCAGGTCAATGATGCGAAGGCCGTTCTGCTCATAGACGACCTTGTCGTTCAGCTTGAATTCTCTGGTAACTTCAGATCCGCTGATTTTCAGCATAAATTATATCCTCCAATTTCATGAAATAAATAAGTGCGAAAGGGATTGTTTTACAGCACGACGCCGTCCTTGAAGATGGAGATGTCACGGATGCCGTGCGCTTCGGAGAGCGTCTGCTTGCCGGAGGCGATCTCCAGGACAAAGTCCAGCAGGCGGTCGCCGGCATGATCCAGATCCTCGCCCTGGGCGACGGAGCCGGCGTTAAAGTCGATCCAGTTTTTCTTCTTTTCGTAAAGGGCAGTATTCGTGGAGATCTTCACCGTCGGAGCCGGGGCGCCGAAGGGAGTGCCGCGGCCGGTCGTAAAGAGGATCAGGTGGGCGCCCGCAGCCGTCAGGGCCGTTGCGCTCACAAGATCGTTGCCCGGGCCATAGAGCACGTTGAGGCCCTTCGTCTTCACGCTGTCGCCGTAATTGAGCACGTCGACGATCTGGGCGCTGCCGCCCTTCTGGACGCAGCCGCAGGACTTGTCCTCCAGCGTGGTGATGCCGCCGGCCTTGTTGCCGGGGCTCGGGTTTTCATAGACGACCTGGCCGTGGTCGACAAAGTATTTCTTGAAGCGCTCCACCATGTTCACGGCAGCCCGGAAGACCTGCTCGTCTGCGCAGCGGTTGAAGAGGATGCTCTCCGCGCCGAACATTTCCGGAACCTCCGTGAGGATCGTGGAGCCGCCGAGTGCCGTCAGGCGGTCGGAGAAGCGGCCGACGGTGGGGTTGGCCGTGATGCCGGAGAGCCCGTCCGAGCCGCCGCACTTCATGCCGACGACGAGCTCGCTGGCCGGGATCTCTTCTCTCTTATAGGCGGAAACGACATCCGCGAGTTCCTTGAGCAGGGCGGAGCCGGCCTCCAGCTCGTCCTCCACCTGCTGGCAGATGAGGAACTTGACACGGGAATCGTCCCAGGAGCCGAGCTCTTCCTTGAACTGGTCCATCGTGAGGTTTTCACAGCCGAGCCCCAGGACGAGGACGCCTGCCGCGTTCGGATGGCGGACGAGAGCGGCGAGGAGCTTGCGCGTCTGCGCATGGTCGTCGCCCATCTGGCTGCAGCCGAAGGGATGCGTGAAGGCATGGATGCCTTCCACGGAGCCGGAAACGAGGTGCTGATTTTCCTGAACGAGCTGCTTGGCGATGCCGTTGACGCAGCCGACCGTCGGGATGATCCAGATCTCATTGCGGACTGCCGCGCGCCCGTCGGCGCGGCGGTAGCCCATAAAGGTCTTCGGAGCGACCTCCGGCAGGGCGAAGGTCTGGTGATGATAGGAATATTCGGCGTTTTCGGAAAGCCCGGTGCGCACATTGTGCACATGCACCCACTGGCCCGGCTCGATGGCCTGTCTGGCAAGGCCGATCGGGTTGCCGTATTTCATGACGGGCTCGCCCTCTGCGATGGCGCTGAGCGCGATCTTATGCCCGCGGGGAACCGCTTCCGACGCCGTCACGGATACCGGACCGAGATCCAGCTCTTCGCCGGGCGCGATGTCTTCAAGCGCTACGGCGACGTTATCCGCAGGATGGATCCGAATGGCTTTCACGCGTCTGCAACCTCCCGCATGGCCTCATAGGCGCCCTTGGCCTCGATGGCCTCCAGAGCCTTGAGAACCGCCGCCTCGAAGCCGGGGATCTCGGCGAGAGCGCCGTCCCACATGCGCTCGTTGTTCACAACGGCGTGCGTGATGAGAGCGGCATCGTCGTCCCGATGCTCATAGAAGAAGTCGAGCACCCAGCTGTCGTCCTTGACGTTGTAGTAATCGTCGCCGCGCTTGCCGACGAGGCAGCCGTCTCCGTCGCTCTGTTCCTTGGCATTGTGATAGAAGGCAATGTAAGCGGCGAGAGAGAAGACGATGTGCGGGGGAAGCTTGCCCATGCGCTTGACATACTCGGTCAGGCTCGGCAGGACTCTGGCCTTCCACTTGGAGGTGGAGTTCAGGCTGATGTCGAGAAGGGAGTGATTGATGTAGGGGTTGTTGAAGCGGTCGATCACGGCGGCGGCGAAGGACATGACGTCCTCCTTCGGGAGGTCAAGCGTGGGGATGATCTCGTCGAAGAGCGTGGCGTTCATGAAGTTGCGGATCACTTCATCCTGCATGCACTCGCGCACGATGTTCTGCCCGGCGAGGTAGGCGCCGAGGACGAAGGTCGTATGGGCACCGTTGAGGATGCGGACCTTGCGCTGCTTGTACGGGGCGACGTCGTCCACGACCTGGATCGGCAGGCCGGCCTTTTCGAACGGGAGCTCGTCCTTGATGGACTGGGGGCCTTCGATGACCCAGGCGCCGAAGACCTCGCCGGTGTCCAGGCAGTCATCCTCATAGCCGAGCTCTTCCCAGAGCTCGGGAGCGCTGTCGCGCGGATAGCCGGTGACGATGCGGTCCACCAGCGTGGAGCAGAAGATGTTCTCCTTGTCCACCCATTCGGCAAATTCCTTTTCCAGGCCCCAGATCTCGATGTAGCGCTCGACGCATCTCTTGAGCTCGGCGCCGTTATGGTCGATCAGCTCGCAGGAGAGGATGATGAAGCCCTTGAGGCCGAGCTTCCAGCGCTCGTGCAGGAAGACCGTGAGCTTGGCGGGGAAGCTGGAGGGAGGAGCATCGTCAGCCTTGCAGGCGGGATCAAAGACGATGCCGGCCTCGGTGGTATTGGAGGCGATGAAGCGCAGGTCCGGGTTCTTGGCGCAGTCCAGATAATCCTGGAAGCTCAGGTTGATGTTCAGGCAGCGGGAGACACAGGAGATGATGCGGCGGCGCTCCACCGTCTCGCCGTTCTCGCGGCCGCGGAGGAAGAGCGTATAGAGCCCGTCCTGCTTGGCGAAGCGGGTGTTCTGGCGGGGGGAGGACGGCTGCGTCAGAACGACCTTGCCGTTGAAGCCGCACTTTTCGTTCATCTCGTCGATAAAGTAATCCACGAAGGCGCGCAGGAAGTTTCCTTCCCCGAACTGGAGGACGCGTTCGGGAGCGTCCTTGAGCAGATAGCCGGTATAGCCCTGTTCTTCCAGAAGCTTATAGGTCAGCATTTCCATAAGATTTTTTCTCCTATCTATATTTATGTTGAAAAAGACTTGCGATCAGAGGCCGAAGTAACGGGCGGCGTTGTAGTAGCAGATGCCCTGGACGATCTTCTTGAGGGAGGCCTCGTTGTTGGGATATTCGCCGTTCTCCACCCAGTTGCCGATGAGGTTGCAGAGGATGCGGCGGAAATAGTCATGACGCGTGTAGGAGAGGAAGGAACGGGAGTCCGTCAGCATGCCGACGAAGTTGCCGAGCAGGCCGAGGTTGGCAAGGGCGATCATCTGCTCTTCCATGCCGCTCTTGTTGTCGTTGAACCACCAGCCGGAGCCGTGCTGGATCTTGCCGGGGATCTCGTCGGACTGGAAGCAGCCGAGGAGCGTGCCGATCTGCTGATTGTCGGCAGGATTGAGAGAGTAAATAATGGTCTTCGGGCACTCGCCGGTCAGGTCGAGATCGGAGAGGAACTTGGCAATGTTGCCGCCGCAGGTATTCTGGGCGATGGCATCATAGCCGGTGTCCGGGCCCATCTTCTTGAAGGTACGCTCGTTGTTGTTGCGCAGGCAGGAATAGTGCAGCTGCATGGCAATGTTCAGGCGATGGTAGGCCTTGCCCAGGCAGAGCAGCAGAGCGGACTGATACTTTTCCACTTCTTCCGTCGTCAGGGGCTCGTCCTTCATGGCCTTCTGATAGGCGGCATCGGCCTCCTCCATCGTGAAGGAGCGATAGGGCACGTAATCCAGGCCGTGGTCGCTGGCGCGGCAGCCGTTGGCCGCAAAGAACTCCAGGCGCTCAACCAGCGCATCGCAGACCTCCTGCGCGCTGCCGAGGCTCTCCTTGCCGACGGAGGCGGCGAGCTTGGCGATGTATTCCTTGAAGCCGGCCTTGTTGATGTTGACGGCCTTGTCCGGGCGATAGGACGGGCAGACCTTGACCTTGATGGAGTCATCCTCGGCGATCTTCTTGTGCCACTCGAGGGAATCGACGGGGTCGTCCGTCGTGCCGATGAAGGCGACGTTGGACTGCTCGATGAGGCCGCGGACGGTCATCTTCGGGTCGTTGCGGAGCATGTCGGCGCAGCGGTCATAGATCTCGTCGGAATTCTCCGGCGTGAGGGCTTCCTCGACGCCGAAGTACTTGTGCAGCTCAAAGTTGGACCAGTGATACATCGGGTTGCCAATGGCAAGCTCCAGAGCTTCGGCGAACTTTTTGATGCGCAGCTTGTTGTCGGCCTTGCCGGTGATGAAGTCCTCGCTCACGCCGTTGGAGCGCATGACGCGCCACTTGTAGTGGTCGCCGAAATAGGTGCCGTCCGGGTTCTCGCCGCCGAGCCAGACCTCGGCGAGGTCGTTGAAGCGGGTGTTCTCATAGATGTCTTTCGGGGGGATGTGGCAATGGTAGTCGACAATGGGGAGATCTTCCGCGTAATCGTGGAAGAGGTGCTTGGCGGTCTCCGTCTCGAGGAGAAAGTCTTTGTCCATAAACTGCTTCATCTGGGTACCTCCGATATTATATTTTTATTTTTGTTTTTAACGCAGTTTGCCAATAGGAAAATTTTAACCTTTATTGCCGCTTTTTGCAAGAACTGTTTTTCTTCTCAGCGCAGATCTCTGCATTTTCCTTCGCCGAGCTGCTCCGTGAGGATGGCCCAGGCCTGCTCGGAGTCTTCGCACTTCGGCATCAGGAAGGCCTTGGCGTCGCTGACATAGAGATAGATGCAGCCGCGGACGCGGTAGGCCGCGCGGATCTGCTTCCAGGAAAACTCCGCCTTTTCCTCCTCGTTCATGACGCGCACGCCCGGCGCGTTGAGGACGACGAAATACTGCGCATGCCCCGCGGAAAGCCCGTTCTTCTTCACCTGCTGGTTGACGGAATACATGTACATCAGAAACCACACGGCCGGAAGCACGAGCCCGACGGCGAGCAGCACGAGCGTCATCAGCATGGCCTGCTCGTGCGTCTCCCTCCCGAGAAAGCAGACAAGCGCAAAAAAGAGAAAGATCGCCGCGAAGATCGCCGGGTTCTTCCAGCGCTTTTTCAGGCGGAAGGAATCGAAGAGGGCAAAGCGGACGAAGGTGTCCCGGTCGATATTGCCCGCCAACGTGAGAGGGGCGGTCTCCTTTTTTTCTTTTCCCATAAATAAGGCTCCTTTGCGGCTCGAAGTCTGAAAAATTTTTTCCGCGTGCCCTGTAGACAACCGCGGCTTCGTGATGTTATAATAACATAGAATTAACAGCCTGTACATTTCATTTTTCTTTCTTCGGCTTCAAATTTTTCATATAGAAGCACGGGGCAAGCCCCGAATCTTATTTAGGAGGAAAAACCATGAAAAAGTTCCTGGCACTCGCAATGGCCCTCTGCATGGTGTTCTCACTGTGCGCCATCTCCGCCTCCGCAGACGTCGCTGACGACCCGAAAGTCACGCTCGTCTACGCCGAAGTCAACCCCCTTGAAGGCACCACCGTCGGCACCGTCGCCACGACCTTCAAAGAAGCCGTGGAAGAGCTCTCCGGCGGCAGCATCACCATCGACATCCAGGCATCCGGTGTTCTCGGCTCCGAAAACGACGTTCTCGATGCCATGACGGCCGGCTCCACCCGTATCGACATCTCCCGCATCTCCGCTTTCGCTCTCTCCTCCTACGGCTGCGAGAAGGCGACTCTCCTCTCCCTCCCGTTCACCTTCGTTTCCCGTGAGCACTTCTGGAACTTCGCCACTTCCGAGCTGGCCGAAGAGTTCCTGAACGAGCCGCAGGAGCTGGGCCTGCCGGTCCGCGGCATCTTCTACGGCGAGGAAGGCTTCCGTCACTTCTTCACGAACTATGAAGTCAAGTCCATTGAAGATCTCCAGGGCAAGAAGATCCGCGTCTCCAACGACCCGGTCATGGTCGGTATGGTCGAAGGACTCGGCGCCTCCGCTACTCCGATCGCCTTCGGCGAACTCTACTCCGCTCTCCAGACCGGCGTTGTCGACGGCGCTGAGCAGCCCATCTCCAACTACCTCTCCAACGCCTTCCCCGAAGTCGCAAACAACCTGATCCTTGACGGCCACACCCTCGGCGCCATCGAGATCATCATCTGCGACAACGCATGGGACAAGCTGACCGAAGCTCAGCAGGATGTCATCATGGAAGCTGCCAAGGTTGCCATGGCCAAGAACCAGGAAGTCGCCCAGGAGAAGGACGACGAGGCCCGCGCAACGCTCGAAGAGCAGGGCTGCAACATTGTTGACGTGGAAGACAAGACCCCGTGGCAGGAAGCCTGCTCCGCCATCGTCGGCCAGTACACCCAGGGCGACCTTGCTGACCTCTATCAGCAGATCCTCGACCTGGCATAATCGGTTTCTCACAGCATAAAACAGTCTGCAGAGGGGCGCAGATTCTCTGCGCCCCTCCTTCTATTTTGATCAGGAGAAAACAATATGCCGAAAGTATTTGATTCCATTGACAAGATCCGTCCGGTCTATAACTGGACGTACAAGATCGTCATGATCCTGTGCAAGATCATGCTGATCTTTGATATCCTCATCACTACCTATACGGTCATCGGCCGATATGTTCCCTTCATCAAGTCTCCTGCCTGGGGCGAAGAGATCGTTCTGACGCTCATGAGCTATATGGCCGTCCTCTCCGCGGCGCTCGCCATCCGGCGCAACGCCCACATCCGCATGACAGCCTTTGACCGCTTTCTCCCCCCGGTCGTCCTGAAGGTCCTGGACCTCGTGGCGGACGCCGCCGTTCTCGCCTTCGGCATCATCATGCTCACCGTCGGCTGGAAATATGCCGCCAATGTGCGCGGCACCTATATTTCCCTGCCTACGGTCAGCAAGTTCTGGATGTACTTCCCGATCCCGCTCGCCGGCATCGCCATGATCATTTTCGAAGTTGAAAAGATCTATGAGCATCTCAAGGCATTCTGGGTCAAAGAGTACACCGGCGAAGAAAAGGAGGTTTAAGCCATCATGACTGTACAATCTCTCGCCATTCTCGTTCTGCTCGGCAGCTTCATTCTGATGATCCTGCTCCGCTTCCCCATCGCCTACGCCGTCGGCCTCTCCACCGTTTTCTGCTACATGGTGCAGGGACAGGGCTTTGCCGATATCTGCCGCCTGATGGTCAAGGGCATCAGCTCCTTCTCCCTCATGGCCGTTCCGTTCTTCATCACAATGGGCGTTCTCATGGGCACGGGCGGAATTTCCGACAAGCTCATTGACCTCGCCAACGCCTGCGTCGGCTGGATGCGCGGCGGCCTCGCCATGGTCAATATCGTCGCCTCCTATTTCTTCGGCGGCATCTCCGGCTCCGCCTCCGCCGACACGGCTTCCCTCGGCTCCATCCTTATCCCGATGATGGTCAGGGAAGGCTATGACGACGACTTCTCTACGGCCGTCACCATCACCTCCTCCTGCGAAGGGCTGCTGGTTCCCCCGAGCCACAACATGGTCATTTACGCCACGACGGCCGGCGGCATCTCGGTCGGCGCGCTGTTCCTGGCCGGCTACCTGCCCGGCGCTCTGCTCGCCATCTCCCTGATGATCGGCTCCTACATCATCTCCGTCAAGCGCAACTACCCCAAGGGAGAGCCGTTCTCCCTCAAGCGCCTCGGCAAGCAGTTCGGGCGCTCGGTCTGGGCTCTCGCAGCCGTTATCATCGTCGTTGTCGGCGTCGTCGGCGGCTGGTTCACGGCCACCGAGTCTGCCGCCATCGCGGTCATCTATTCGCTCTTCGTCTCCGTCTTCATCTACAAGGGACTGGACTGGAAGGGTGTCTGGAAGTGCCTCGACAAGTGCGTGGATACGCTCGCCATCGTCCTCATCCTCATCTCCACGTCCTGCGCCTTCGGCGACTGCCTGACGTATCTGCACGTTCCCGATCTCGCTGTGAACGCGATGCTCTCCATCACGAGCAACCGCTTCGTGCTGATCCTTCTCATCAATCTGATCCTCCTCGTGCTCGGCATGATCATGGATATGGCTCCGATCATCCTGATCGCAACGCCGATCCTGCTGCCGGTCGCGACCAAGGTCTGCGGCCTCGACCCGATCCAGTTCGGCATCATGGTCGTCCTCAACTGCGGCATCGGCCTGCTGACCCCGCCGGTCGGCGCGGTCCTCTTTATCGGCTCCGCCGTGGCCAAGTGCCCGATGGAGAAGGTCGTCAAGGCGACGCTTCCGTTCTATGCCTGCATGCTCATCGCTCTGCTGCTCATCTCCTATATTCCGGAGATCTCCCTGCTGCTTCCGAGAGTTCTCGGCGGCTACGGAGGATAAGCGCAGGCGCGCACCGCACCTTCCGCGGCACAGGAGATCTCCTGTGCCGCTTTTATCTTGAAACACAAGGAGAAACGCCGACATGTTTACCGAAAATTCGGCCGTTGCCGCGAAGGATCTCGGCGGCGGCACCGCGCGCAAGGTCCTCACCTACAGCAAGGATCTCATGCTCTGCGAGCTGACCTTCCGGAAGGGCGGCGCCGGAGCAAAGCACAGCCATCCGCACGAGCAGATCGGCTATATCGTCTCCGGGAAGATCGTCTATCAGGAGGAAGGCAAGCCCGACCGGGTCCTCTCGGCCGGAGACAGCTACCAGGTCCCGCCGAACGTCGTGCACGGGATCGAGGTCCTGGAGGACACGAAGCTTCTGGACATCTTCACCCCGATGCGCGAAGATTTCGTCTGATCTCCTGAAAAAACAGCCGGAGACGGCTGTTTTTTTTCATGGGAACGTGTTATACTGAGCAAACTGAAAATTCTCGGAGGACAGTCGGAATGGATCTCAAACATTTTCCGCTGAGGCGGTTCATTGTGATGTTCCTCGGCATCGTGCTCCTCGGCTGCGGCATCGGGCTTTTCAAGCTCTCCCTCACGGGGAACGACCCGAGCTCCGCCATGGTCATGGCCGTTGCCGACACGGTCGGGATGGAATTTGCCCCGATGCTGCTGATCTTCAACTGTGCCTGGTTCCTCGTGGAGATCCTTTGGGGAAGAAAGCTCATCGGGATTGGGACCTTTGTCAACTGGTTCTTCACCGGCACGTTCGCTTCGCTTTTCCTGAAGCTGATCGCCCCTGTGACGGACCGCTGGGACATTGCGGGCTCCCTGCCGCTGAAGCTCGGCATTCTCTGTGTGGGCATCCTCGTGCTGAGCTTTGCCTGCTCGCTGTATCAGACGGCCGACCTCGGCATTGCGCCCTATGATTCGCACTCCATTCTTCTCTCCCGCCTCACCAAGATCCCGTATTTCTGGTGCCGCATGCTGACGGACTCGGCCTGTGTGGCCGTTGCCCTTCTCTTCGGCGGGCTCATCGGGATCGGGACGCTCGTCTGCGCGCTCGGGCTCGGCCCGTTCATTGCCTTCTTCTCCAAAAACCTCGCCCGGAGGCTCTGCGGATTCCGGGAGGACGCCTGAAACAAATACGACAGAAAAGGACATACTTACCCGTGAGAGATCTTGATTATCTGAAGCTTCTCAGCCATGAATACCCCTCCGCAGACGAGGTCGCCGCGGAGATCATCAATCTGCGCGCCACCGGCAATCTGCCGAAGGGCACGGAATATTTCTTCTCCGATCTGCACGGAGAGCACCAGGCCTTCATCCACATGCTGCGCAGCTGCTCCGGTATCGTCAAGGCAAAGATCCGCGAGACCTTTGAGGACGAGCTGCCCGAGCAGGAGCAGCTGGAACTGGCCCAGCTCATCTACTATCCGGAGCGCGTGCTCAAGAACCACCGCGGCGAGGAGAAGTACTCCGCCGAGTGGCAGGAGCTGACGATCCGCCGCCTGGTCGCCGTGACGAGAACCGTTGCGGCAAAGTCGAACCGGAGACATATGCGCAAATATCTGCCGACGGCCTATGCCCACGTGATCGACGAGCTCACGGTCGAGCCCGTCAGCCACGAGGATATGGCCGGATATTATACGCAGATGATGGCAACGCTGCTCGCCGTTGACGCGGGATACGACTGCATCGAGAAGCTCTGCACGCTCATCCGCGATCTGCTGATGTACTCGCTCCACATTATCGGAGACATCTTTGACCGCGGCCCGCGGCCGGATCTTATCTTCGACGAGCTGCTGCGCATTCCGAAGGTGGACATCCAGTGGGGCAACCACGACGTCAGCTGGATCGGCGCCGCCGCCGGCAACGACGCCTGCATCGCGACCGTTCTCCGCATCGCGACGGCCTACAACAGCTTTGACGTGCTGGAGGAGGGCTACCGCATCAATCTCCGCCCGCTCAGCATGTTCGCCCAGGAGACCTACCGCAACGATCCCTGCACCTGCTTCCGCCCGCATCTGCTCGACGAGAACCTCTACGACGAGGTCAACCCCGAGCTTGCGGCCAAGATGTGCAAGGCGATCTCCGTGATCGAATTCAAGGTGGAAGGGCAGCTCATCCGCCGCCACCCCGAATACCGCATGGGCGACCGGCTCCTGCTCGACAAGATCGATTATGCCGCCGGCACCGTTCTAATTGGAGGGGTCTCCTATCCGCTGAAGGACAGCTCCTTCCCCACCGTCGACCCCGCCGACCCGTATCGCCTGTCGAAGGAGGAGCAGGATCTGATGGAGGTGCTCCGCATGAGCTTCCTCCACTCCGAGCGTCTGCAGGCTCACATCCGTTTCCTCTTCTCTCACGGCTCGATGTATCTCCGCTGCAACGGGAACCTGCTCTATCACGGCTGCATCCCGATGAACGAGGACGGCGGCTTCACCTGGACGGGCTTCCTCGGCCGCCCGCTCTTCGGCAAGGCCCTGCTCGACGAGCTGGACCGGATGTGCACGCACGCCTATTTCTCCGCCGTTTCCAACGAAGGAAACTCCTTCAATTACGAGACGGACGTCTTCTGGTATCTCTGGTGCGGAGCGGAGTCTCCTCTCTTCGGCAAGGACAAGATGGCCACCTTTGAAAGCTTCCTCGTCGACGAGCCGGCGCTCAAGAAGGAAAATTACAACCCCTATTACCGCCACTCGACCTCCGTCCGCACGGCGGTCCGCATTCTGGAGGAATTCGGGCTCGACGGGGAGCACGGACATATCATCAACGGCCACGTTCCCGTCAAGGTCAGCAAGGGCGAAATGCCGGTCAAGGCGAACGGCAAGCTCTTCGTCATCGACGGAGGGATCTCCAAGGCCTACCAGAAGAAGACCGGCATCGCCGGCTATACGCTCATCTTCAACTCCCACCGCCTCGCGCTCGCCGAGCACATGCCCTTTATGCCCGGAGAGGAGGACACGCCGACGATCTCGACCGTGGAGGAGCTGCCCCGCCGCATGCTCGTCAAGGACACCGACGAGGGCAAGGAAGCCATTGCCAAGATCCACGATCTCGACGAGCTTCTCTCGGCCTACCGCCAAGGCCTCATCAAGAGCGCAGAATAATGCCGCGATCCAAAACCTTCGAATTTGACCGGACGCTCGTTCCGGTCATCTTTTCGCTCGCCGGGCCGACCATGCTCGAGCAGGTCATGCAGACGGCCGTGCAGTATATCGACACGGCGATGGTCGGCTCGCTCGGCACCGCCGCCACGGCCGCCGTCGGCTCCACGACGACCGTCAACTGGCTGCTGAACTCGACGCTCTCCGCCCTCGGCGCCGGGCTTCTCGCCTCGATCTCCCAGGCCTGCGGGCGAAACGAGCCGCAGAAAGCGCGACGCGCCTCGGCGCTCGCCGTGCTCTTCGTTCTGCTGGCCGGCAGCGTCTTCACGGCCGTTCCGCTGCTTCTCAGCGGCGAGATCCCGCGCTGGATGCAGGTGGAGGAGGCGATCCGGCCGCTCGCCTCGGCTTACTTTTTCATTCTCTATACGCCCATGCTCTTCCGCGCCGCCATCATCCTCTTTGGGACCGTGCTCCGCGCCGCGGGCGATACGCGCTCGCCGATGCGCGTCAGCATCATCGTCAACGCCGTCAATATCGTGCTGAACTTTTTCCTGATCTATCCCGCACGCACGCTGTCTCTCCTCGGGCTCTCCCTCCCGCTGCCCGGCGCCGGGCTCGGCGTCGTCGGGGCGGCATGGGCAAGCGCCGCCTCCTATGCCGCCGGCGGGATCCTGATGACGCTCGCCCTGTGGAAGCACCCCGCCGTCTCGCCGCGGGGACAGAAGCTTCTCCCGGAACGGGAGCTGCTGCTCACCTGTTTGAAGATCTCCCTGCCGAACATGCTGCAGCGCTTCTGCGCCTCGCTCGGATACGTCGTCTTTGCAGCGATGATCAATTCGCTCGGCGGGCTCTCGACCGCCGCCCACACGATCGCGAATACGGTCGAGTCCGCCTTCTACATTCCCGGCTACGGGATGATGACGGCGGCCGGGACGCTGGCCGGCAACTGCATCGGCGCCGGGGACTCCCGGCGGCTGCGCCGCATGAGCAGCACGCTCCTGGCGCTGGAATTTGCCATGATGGCCGTGTCCGGAGCGCTGCTCTTTCTCCTGGCACCGCAGCTGGCCGGCATCTTCACGCGGGAGGCCGAAGTGATCCTCCTCTGCGCGCTCGTGCTGCGCATGGTGGCCGTGTCCGAGCCGTTCTACGGGATCTCGATCATCCTGGAGGGCATGCTGATGGGCGCCGGGAAAACAATGGGGCCCATGATCTTCAACTCCGCCTCCATGTGGTGCGTCCGCATTTTTGGGACCTGGCTCTGCCTCTCGTTTTTCGGAGGAACGCTCGCCTCTGCCTGGGGATGCATGATTGCAGGCAACATGGCTTTGATGCTGATGTACGTACTCTATTTCCGAAAGCAGAAATTTCTTTCCTGAGCTTTCTCCGGCAGCCCTCGCGGGCTGCCGGAGCTTTTTTATTTCCGCGCAAGATTCACAGATTGTTCACGGAAATCAGAGGAGCGTTTCAGTCTGATTTTAAGCCGCGGAACTACAATATACTTCGGCTCCCGCCTGAACGGCAGAGCCGAATCTGTTGCAGGAGATGAAGGAAAAATTGATTGAAGTAAGCCATCTGACCAAGGTCTACGGCTCGCACAAGGCCGTGGACGATCTGTCCTTTACGATTCAGGACGGGTCGATCTACGGCTTCCTGGGCCCGAACGGGGCCGGGAAATCGACCACCATGAACATCCTGACCGGCTGCCTCGCCGCGACGGAGGGCGAGGTGAAGATCAACGGGCTTGACATCTTTGACGACGCCAAGGCGGCCAAGCAGCATCTCGGCTATCTGCCGGAGATCCCCCCGCTCTATACCGATTCCTCCCCCTGGGAATTTCTGCACTTTGTGGCAGAGGCCAAACGGGTGCCGAAGGCGCAGCGGGACGCACACATCACGGAGATCATGGAACGCACGAAGATCACGGACGTTGCCAACCGCATGATCGGAAATCTCTCCAAGGGCTACCGGCAGCGCGTCGGCATCGCGATGGCGCTGATCGGAGATCCGGAGATCGTCATTCTCGACGAGCCGACCGTCGGTCTCGACCCCCTTCAGATCATTGAGATCCGCGACCTGATCCGCAGCCTCGGGAAGACGCACACCGTCATTCTCAGCAGCCACATTCTCTCCGAGGTCCAGGCCGTGTGCGACGAGGTGCTCATTATCGCGGAAGGAAAACTCGTTGCCTGCGACACCATGGAGCATCTGAAGGAGCGCTTTGCCGGCGTAAGCGAGGGCGAGACCACGCTGGAGGACATCTTCCTCCGCCTGACGGCACACGCTGAGACGGCCGCGGCTCCGGAGAGCGCGGCAGAAAAGGAGGCGGCGGTATGACAGCGATCTTCCGGCGCGAATTGTCTTCTTATTTCAACGGCCTGCCGGGTTATGTATTCTCCGCCTTTCTCCTGCTGTTTGCCGGCATCTATACGCTCGGCATCTGCCTCAGCTCGGGCTACGCTAACTTTGAATATGTGCTCGGCAATATGAGCTTCATCTTTCTGATCATCGTCCCGATCCTCTCCATGCGCGTGATCGCGGCGGAAAAGAAGCAGAAGACCGACATGCTGCTCTATTCCCTGCCCGTCACGATGACGGAGGTCGTCGTCGGGAAGTATCTCGCGATGCTGGCGGTCCTCGCCGTCCCGACGGTCATTATCGGCATCTATCCTCTGATCCTCAAGAGCTACGGGGCCGTCAATCTCGGCACCTGCTATTCCACGCTCTTCGGCTTTTTCCTTCTGGGAGCGGCGCTTCTTTCCATCGGGCTCTTCATCTCCTCGCTGACGGAGAGCCAGGCCGTCTCGGCCGGGGTCTGCTTTGCGGTGATGCTGCTCAACTATTTTGTCGTGAGCCTCGCCTCGCTCCTGTCGGACACGGCGGCGGCGTCTGTCCTTGCGCTGACCGTCTGCGCGGCGCTGCTGGCGCTGGTCTTCTATTTCCTGGCGAAGAATATGACCGTGGCCATGGGGCTGTTCTGTGTGGAGCTGGCCGGGATCATGGTCTCCTATTTCTTCTTCCCGGAGGCATACGAGGGGCTCTTCCCGTCGATCATCGAAAAGCTGAGCCTGTTCGAGCGCTTTGAAAGCATGATGAACGGCATTCTGGATCTGACGAGCGCCGTATATCTGATCTCTGTTTCGGCCGTGTTCGTCTGCCTGACCGTAACCGTGATGGACCGCAGGAGGTGGAGCGAATGAAAGCATTTAAAAAGCCCGAGCTCGGACTGAAGAAACGGAGCTTCCGCGCCGGCGGATACAGCTTCACGGCGGCGGCGATCGTGATCGCGATCGCGGTCTTCGCCAATCTCTTCGTCTGCGCGCTCCCGGAGAGCGTCACCAAACTGGACGTCACCTCGGACTCCCTCTATTCCCTCTCCGCCCAGACGCAGAATATCGTCGCTGCGCTCGACGACGACATCACGATCTACTGGATCGTGCAGCAGGGCCGGGAGGACAGCATGCTGGAGACGCTGCTCGGCCGCTACGAGGCCCTGAGCCGCAAGGTGAGCGTGGTCAAAAAGGACCCCGACGTCTATCCTACGTTCGTTCAGCAGTATACCTCCGGCGGCGTCACCAACAACAGCCTGATCGTCGTCTCCGGCACACGCAGCCGCTATCTCAGCTATAACGACATTTACCAAGTCGACTACAGCAGCTATTATTCCACCGGCTCCTACACGCTGAACTTTGCCGGCGAAAGCGGGATCACCTCCGCCATCGACTACGTGACGAGCGAGACCATACCCGTGCTTTATTCGCTGAGCGGACACGGCGAGAGCGAGCTTTCGTCCTCCTTCTCCTCCGCCATCGAAGGGGAGAACATCGAGGTCCGCTCCCTGTCCCTCGTGACGGAGAACGCGGTTCCGGAGGACGCCGCCGGCGTGCTCATCTATGCCCCGCAGCGGGACATCTCCGAGGAAGAGAAGGAGCTTCTCCTTGCCTATATGGAGCAGGGCGGCAGCATCCTTCTGATCACGGATCCTTCGGCCTCCGGCGAGACACGGGAAAATCTGGAGGCGCTTTCCGAGGCGTTCGGCATGGAGGAAACGGAAGGCATCGTCCTGGAAGGGGACGGCAACCATTACGGCTTCGGCATGCCCTATTACCTCGTGCCGGACTTCAGCAGCCACAGCATCGTCTCTCCGCTCAGCGAGGGCGGCTACTATGTGCTTCTGCCCATCGCAGGCGGACTCACGCTGACCGGCGAGGGGAACGAGGCCTACACCGTCTCCTCCCTGCTGACGACGAGCGACTCCGCCTACTCCAAGCTCAGCGGCTATGAAATGACCACCTATGAAAAGGAAGACGGCGATATCGACGGGCCCTTCGTGCTCGCCGCCATTGCCGAGCAGAGCACGGAAGACGGCGTTTCCTGCTTCATCCGCATCTCCTCCGCCTCGATTTTAGAGGACACGCCGAATCTGCAGGTCTCCGGCGGGAACGAGGACTTCTTCCTCAACTGCCTGAGCTACTTCTGCGGCGAGGAGAGCAGCATCTCCATCCGCGCCAAGAGCGTCAGCTATGAATATCTCACGATGACAAGCGCCCAGTCCTCCCGCCTCAGCATGGTCTTCGTCGTGCTGATCCCGCTCTGCTGCCTGATGACCGGCATCGTCATCCGCGTAAGGAGGAAGAAGAGATGAAAAAAAAGAACCTCAAGCTGCTGATCCTCCTGCTTGTGCTCGCCGCTCTCGTCGGCGGGACGAAGCTTGCCGAGCAGATGACCGTCAAGGCCGAGCAGCAGGCGGAAGAGGAGGCCTCCGCCTCCGTCACCGTCTTCTCCCTCGATCCGGACGCGATTGAAACGCTCAGCTATACCTATGAAGACGAGACGCTGACCTTCGAAAAGAGCAACGACCGTTGGGTCTACACCGACGAGCCGGAATTCCCGCTCAAGCAGAGCCGCGTGCAGGTCATGGCGAACGCGCTGGAGGAGATCTCCGCCGTCAAGACCATTGAAAGCCCCGACGACCTCAGCCCCTACGGGCTGGACGAGCCGGTCTGCACGGTCACGGCGGACGGGCAGACGCTCCTCCTCGGCGACGAGCAGGAGCTCGACGGCTACCGCTACATCTCCGTCGGCGACGGGAACGTCTATCTCACCTCCACCGACCTCCTCAGCAGCTTTTCCTATGATCTCGACGACATGATCCAGAACGAGACCATCCCCGCCATGACGGACCTCCGCTCCTTCACCGTCACCGCCGCGGACGGGAGCTACACGATCGACCGGCTGCCGGACAGCGGCCTTGCCTACAGCGACAGCTATGAATACTTCCTGGAAACGCCGGACGGCTACCAGACGTTGGACACCGCGCTGACGGAGGAGCTGATCGAAAACGTGACACAGCTCAGCTGGCAGGAGTGCCTGGACTGGAAGGCGGACGACGACCAGCTCCACAACACCGGCCTCGACGATGCGCCCGTCCGGGTCGAGATCCGCTACGTCACCACAGAGCAGACGGACAGCGGGCTTACGGATTCCTCCGGGCAGACCATCTATGACTCCACCGAAACGGAGCACAGCTTCGTTCTCCTTCTCTCCGGCTCCTACGCCCGCCTGGACGGCTCCCGCATGATCTACCGTGTCTCCTCCACGCTTGCCGACACGCTGCGCTATACGACCTCCGCCGAGCTTCTGCCGGACGAGGTCCTCGCCATCGACTATTCCGACGTCACGCAGATCGAGGCCACCTTCGACGGAAACACCATTCTCTTTGAAAAGACGGCCGAGACGGCCGAGGCGGAGGACGGCAGCACCACGGTCGAGATCGTCTGGAAGGTCGGCGAGGAAACGGCCGAAGGGCTCGCGGACACCGCCTCGACGCTTCAGAACATGCTCTCCTACGGCTCCGCCGCCGCAGCCGACGGAACGGCCGCCGAGGAGCTGAAGCTCGTCTTCCATCGCGACAACGAGAGCTATCCGGTCACGGAGCTTTCCTTCCGCCGCTACAGCAGCACCGACTGCGCCGCCTTCCTCGACGGTTCTCCGACGGTCCTCGTCCGCCGCACCGACGTTACCTCTCTTATCGATACTCTCCGCGACTGCCTTCCGGAAACGGAAGCCGCAGAATAAAAAAAATCAGCCGGCAGCCTGTTCAATCCGCAGGCTGCCGGCCTTTTTATGCCTTGGGCAAGAGTCAATATACGTGGCGGAACATGCAGGCTTTGCCGCTCGAGGCATCGATCAGCGTGAGGTAATCGACCGTGCCCCAGTCGGCATAGAGATCCGCGCGAACGATAAAGTCCGAGGAGCGGTAGAGATCCTTCTTCGTGATGCCGCGGCTGCCGGTGTCGGAATAGCTCTCCCAGCTCTCCAGGGAGCAGGAGGCGCCGTTCGTACCGGCGATCTCGCCGTAATAAATGCCGAATTCCTTCCCCATCGTGCCCGGGGCGAGCTCCGCCTCGGCGCCGGAGGCGCTCAGATCGAGGCGCGCCAGATGCGCCGCGCTCTCGCCTTCCGGAACGGCCGCGAAATAAAGCGCGCTGTCGGAGACGACGGGATGATAGGACGGCAGTTCCGTCAGGCGGGTATCGGAGGCGTCCGAAAGGGAATAGAGATGCAGCGTCTCCCCGTCCTCATCATCCTGATAGAGCAGGAGGTCGTCCGTGAGGAAATAAGGATAATAGACGCGCTTTTCCAGCACTGTCTCCCGGCTGCCGCCGTTTGGGTCGACGGAGACGAGGAAATGCTCCTCGTCCGTAAAGTAGAACCGGTCCTTGTGCCAGAGCAGCCAGTCCATCGCTTCGGTCTCCTCCGTCAGCTTTTCGAAGCCGCTGCCGTCTTTGCCGATGCGGGCAAGGCAGCAGAGGCCGCTCTCGCGGTCGATGCGGACATAATAGAGCATTCCGTCGAGAGACGTGAGGAAATTCGCGTTCACATGGCGGTCCAGGACCGTAAATTCGCCGAGCGAAGGCTCTGCCGCGCCCGTGGTGACCTCGGCGCGGATCAGGCTCGGGTAGCTGGCATTCTTGTCAAAGCCCGCACCGAACATTACGCCGTCTTCAAAAAGATAGCGCCCGCGCTGCATGAAGTTCGACATGGCCGCGCTTTCGGCATCGGTAAAGGCGATGCTCTCCGTCCCGGCCGCGCAGGCGCAGACGCCGCCGAGAAGCAGTGCCGCGAGCACGAGGCAGACCGGCCGGATCCTATTCCGGATTTTTTTCATTTTCTCTCCTGTTCAGCTTCCGGCGCCCGGATCGCTCTTCAGCCAGGCGCCCTTGAAGTAATAGATGACCTGCGCGATCCCCGTCACGATCCAGGACGCCGCGTATACCAGGCAGACCGCCGGGATCGTATGCCAAACGGGCACGATGAACATGATCCACAGGATCCGGACCACGCAGATGCCGAGGATGTTGATGACCATCGGGCGGAAGGTATCTCCCGCGCCGCGGAAGGTGCTCGAGAGATTTTCGATCACCGTCCAGATAATGTAATAGGGGACGAAATTGCGCATCATGAGGCCCGCCATGTCAATGACGTCCGCCTCGTCGAGCAGCAGGCGCAGCGCCGGCTGCCCCAGCGTGAGCAGAAGCGTGCTGAGCGCGACCGTGCACACGCCGGAAAGGAGCAGATTCGTCCGCAGGCCCTGGCGGAGCCGGCCGATCTTGCCCGCCCCGTAGCACTGCCCGACATAGGCGCAGAGCGCCGCGCCGAAGGCGTTGCTCGTCGCCCAGAAGACGCCGTCCAGCCGGCTGCAGGCCGTCCAGGCGGCGACCGCCGCCGTGCCGAAGCCGTTGACGGCCGTCGTGATCACCACGTTTGCCACGTTGTAGGTCGCGCCCTGGAGCCCGGCCGGGACGCCGATGCGGAGCGTTTTCTTCAGGATGCTCCGGTCAAGGCGCAGGCGGGAGAGCTCCACGCGGTAGACCGCCTCCGTGCGCAGCATGTGGAGAAGCGCCAGGACCACGCAGAGCATCATGGCAAGGGCGCTCGCCCAGGCGACGCCCTTCACGCCCCAGCCGCACACGGCGACGAAAACGACGTCCAGCACGATATTCGTGAGGCAGCTGCACATCAGATAACGCAGAGGCCGCTTGGAATCGCCCACGGCCTGCATCGTCCCCTGGCAGAGGTTGAACAGCAGCAGGGGGATGCTGCCGATAAAGTAAATGCGCATATAATCCGTGGATTCCTGCAGGATATCCTCCGGCGTGTTCATCATTCGCAGCGCCCACGGCGTGAGGAGCCGCCCGAAGACCATGACCGCGGCGCCGGCCGCGATGCAGAAGAGAAGCGCCGTGTGCAGCGTGCGGCTGAGCCGCTCCTGTTCCCGCGCCCCGTAGCACTGGGAGATGACGACCGTGAAGCCGCTGTTGAGCCCCGTGAAGAACCCGATGACCGTATTCGTCAGCGTTGCCGCGCCGCCGCCGACCGCAGCCAGCGCCGAGGCGCCCAGATATTTCGCCACGACGACGGCGTCCACCGTATTATAAAGCTGCTGGAACAGCAGCCCCAGCAAAATGGGGAAGAAGAACTGCAGCAGCTTTTTCCAGATCACACCCTCTGTCAGATCATTCTGACCGGATGCCATAAGACCTCGCCTCTTTTTCCTTTCTGTAAGATCGCGTTTCCGCTCAGCCGAAGGCCGGATCAAAGCTGCAGTCCGGATCCATGAGCACATTCTCCCAGACGAAGCCGTCGCAGCCTTCGAGCGAAACAGCCGGGCTGGGGCAGTTGATCACAGCCATATTGAGGCAGGTGACGTCGGAGGAAGCATAGAATTCGGCGGCTCCGTAGGAGCAGTCGTGGATATAGGTATTCTGCAGGTGAAGATCCGAGCAGTACGCCGTCTGCACGCCGTAGATCCCGCAGCCGTAGAGCTCGCAGGAATCGACGATCGCGTTCCCGCAGCCGTAAAGCACAAGGACGCCTCCGCCGCACTCGCTCCCGACCGTGTGGCCGAGCGTCGTATCGGCGAGCGAGAAGTCCGAACAGAAAGCAAAGCTCAGGACGCCGGCATACCGCGGCTGCGTGACGAGCCTGCCGCCCTGAATGTGGAAATTGCTGACGTTCCCGATCCAGAGCGCGTATCCGTCATAGACCTCCTGCCAGAGCACGTTCGCGTCCCCGAAGCTCTCCGCCTCGGGCGTCCAGAAGTCGGCGGCGCTGCTGCCGTAGGAGGAGGCCGTCGTGAGGTCGATCTCCTCGGCGTCGATCACGATCACTGTGTCGGAGGCGACCGCCGCCAGAAACTCGTCCGCCGTGGAGACGTGGACGGTCTTCGTGCCGTCCGTCACGATCTCGGCCGGCTCGGCTTCCACCGTGCCGATGCCGGCGGCGGAAAACTGACTGCCGAGGTGCTCATTGATCCAGGTCTCCGTCACGGTCTCCCCGTCGATGCGCACTTCCGGCTCGGCCCAGTCGCTGCTCCAGCGGTTGATGACGTTGCCCGTCATGACAAGGCCGTCGAGCTCCAGCTTTCCGTCAAAGCCGAAAATGCCGTCAAAGTGATTGTCCGTCAGGGAAACGGAGGTAAAGCAGGGCGTGTCGGACAGGAAGCTGCCGGTGATGAAGCTGTCGGCATAATTGTCCCGGAAGGAGCAGTCCGTCAGGGAAAGGTCGCGCGCGTCATAGAAATAGAGGAGCGTCCAGGCGCTGTTTCCGTAGCTTGCGGTGCCGCATTCATAGACCTCGCAGCCGTGGACCATGAGATATCTCCCGCCGGAGAATTCAAGGGCCGAGGAGGAGCAGTGGTGAATGGCGCAGGAATCGACGCTCAGGCGGTAGCAGCCCTCGGCGCGGATGCCGGTCGTGCCGCAGCCGTAGAGGTCACAGCTCTGAAGCGTGACATCGTCGCAGTTCTTGAGCGCAAGGACGCCGCCCTCGCACGCCTCCGCCGCCTCGGTATGGCCGAGGCTGAGGCCGGTCAGCGTCAGGCCGTCGCAGTGCCGGAAGGTCAGGACGGTCGCCCAGCGCGGATCCGTGACGATCTCCGCGCCGGCTCCGCTGATGCGGAGGTCTTCCACGTCATCGATGACGAGGCCGTACTGCACCCCGTCTCCGAGGCTTTCCCAGGTGTAATAATCGCTGCAGTTCTTTCCGCCGTAGCCGCGGGCCTCCGTCAGGTTGTAGCTTCCCGGAGCGAGGCGGATGCTGGCGCCCGGGGCAATGGCGTCGAGCAGCTCCGTCACCGTGCTGACCTCGATGACGTTCTCCGGCGTCTCCGCGGACGCGAAAGCGGAGAGGCTCACGAGCAAAATAAGGCAAAGCATTGCCGATAAAATCCGTTTCATTCTTCACTCTTCCTTTCTTTGGAATTCGGGGCTCCTATTGTAGCATGATTCCCTTCGCTCTGCAACGCTCCGCAATTCACAGCATCGTAACTTTTTTCTCGCCCGGCTGCGGTATACTGAGCTTGCCGAAAGGCGCATTCTGTAGTAAAATTATCGTATTCCATTTTGTTTTCTCCCTTGGGAGACAGAGGCTCTATGAAAAAGCTGCATTTGAAAAAATTGGATCTCTCCGGCCGCAAGGCGAAAAAGACGGCCGCAAAGACCGCCGTTACGCTGACGGCCTCGGCCGGGCTGCTGCTGGGCGGGCTGTTCTCCTCCCCCGTCGACCTTATGCAGGACCCGTCCCGCCACCCGGAGAACTTTTTCCCGAATACGGCCGTCGAGATGACGCTCGACGAGCCTCCGGCGGACGACATTGCCCCCGACGAGGACGACGGCGGCTGCGTGGAGGACGAGGAGAAACGCCGCGGCTGGAAGGCCGCTCTGCGCAGCCGGATCCTCCGGCTGCCGCTTGCCGTACGCGCCTGCGTCTGTCTGCCGCTCTGGGCCGTCGGCTGGCTGCTGCTGAGCGCGCTCACGGCGCTTTGGGGGGGCGTACTCTCTCCGCTGCTGGGAGACGTGCTCACCTGGGTCGCGATCGCCGCGATCGTTCTGGCCTGCCTGCTCGGCGTCGTCAAGACGGCGTTCCCGGATGTGCCCGTAAAAAAGATCCTCAACCGGAGGACCGTGCTGCTCGTGCTCGCGGGCGTAGTGCTCTGCGCCGGGCTCGACGTACTTCTGCCGGACGTCTGGGAGGGGTACGAGACCGTCCGCGCCTGGTTCCGTTTCGCCGGCTCCACGGCGCTCCTCGCGGGAGCCGCGGTGCCGTTCTTTCGGAAGAAGAAGGCTTAAGAAAGAAACTATTGCCGCCTGCGGCTTTTCTGCTGCAGGCGGCATTTTTTATCCGGTTAAAGCTTCAGCCCCGCGAGCCACTCGGCGCAGGCGGGGAACCAGCCGGCCACGTGCGGGTCGGGACAGCGGTTCTTTTCCGGCTGCTCCACCTCGGGCGTGGCCAGGGAAAGGCCGTGGACGCCGTTGGGGTAGATGTGCAGTTCAAAGGGGATCTTTTCCCGGCTCAGCGCGCGGGCGAAGAAGAGGGAGTTCTCCACCGGCACCGACGTGTCTGCCGCCGTATGCCACAGGAAGGCGGGAGGCGTATTTCCCGACACATGCTCCTCCAGGGAGAAATATGCCCGGTTCTCGTTTCCGGTCAGATTGCGGAAGCTCTCCTCGTTGAGGAAGCCCTCCTTCGCCGTAATGACCGGGTAGGAGAGGATCATGGCGTCCGGCCGCTGCAGAGCGAGGTCCGCCCAGTGAACGCCGAGCGTTGCCGCCAGATGCGCCCCGGCGGAAAAGCCGCAGACAATGACCGGCTTGCCCGGCTGCTCCCTGCGAACCTCCGCCACGGTCTCCGACAGCTGATGCACCGGCACAAGGCCGAGGACCGGCTGCTCCTCCGCCGTGCGGACGGTGTAGTAGAGCACCTCCGCGCTCCATCCGGCGCTCCGGAACGCCTCCGCCACCGGCCCCGCCTCCCGCTCGGAAAGGCTGCGGTAAGCGCCGCCCGGGCAGATAATGACCGTTCCTTTGGCATTTTCCAGGGGGAATTTTTTCCGATCGATCTCCATTTTATTTCTCCTTATACAAGCTTGAATTCTTTCAGCAAGGACGCCGTCGTCTCGATGGGGTAGCCGAGCGCCAGGCCGGTGACGATGAAATCGTCCGCGCGGGAGGCATTGGCAAAGTCATAGCCGTATTTTTCGGCGGCATCATAGGAAAAGAGCTCCGCGAGATCCAGGCGGAAAAACTGCTCCAGGCGCTCCGTCCGCAGTTTCTCTTCCGGGATGCCGAGCCGGCCGTAGTGCGCAAGGATCTCCTCCCGGTCAAAATACGTCTCCAAAGCGCCCGGGAGACGCAGCAGCAGATCCAGGCGGTATCCGGGGCCGTGCGGGCCGCGAAAGGGGCGAAGCTGCTGCCAGTGCGTGAGCGGCCTCCCGGCCTGAGCCAGGATCTTCTGCGAAAGCGACGCCAGCTCTTCCCTCTCCGGCGCATAGCGGATGATCTGCGCAACGGCCTTCTGCCCCGTCTGCACGGCATCATAGAGGAGATACTCCTCGTCAAAGCTCCATTTGCCGCAGCAGTCCAGGTTCCGCCAGCTCAGCATGGGATGGGAAAAAAGAGGAACATTCGGGAAGGAATACCGCATCACGCACGCTCCGCCCTGCTCCACCGAGACCGTGCTCTCCCCCGCCTCGTCCCGGCGAAGATAGCGCGTGCCGGAGGGGGAAGCGTACAGCAGGGAACTTTTTCTTGCGCTTCTGTTTTCGTTCATTTGATCCGGTTCCTTTCTTTCAATTTTCAGCAGAAAGCCGCCGGAAAATCGCCGATGCGGTAGAGGGGGATATTGGTGATCCAGTCCTGCTCGCGGAGGTCCGACATGGAAGTTCGAAAACAGTGTTCCGGGGCAAATTTGTCATAGTAGCTTCTCAGGCTTTTGGCCCGCAGATTTTCCTCGGCCTTAACTTCCAGCGGAAGGATCCTCTCTCCGTCGGAAAGGAGGAAATCGACCTCACAGCGGGAATTGCCTTCTGCGAAATAGAAGATCTCGCCGAAATGGGACCCGTGCAGCTGCTGAAAGACATATTGCTCGGTCAGCGCTCCCTTAAATTCCGTAAATACGCGATTCCCTTCCAGTACCGCCTGCAGAGGCAGGCCGGACATTGCGCCCAGGAGGCCGACATCAAGGAAGAAGACCTTAAAGACGGACAGCTCGGCATAGGCCGCCAAGGGAAGCCCCGGCTTTTTTACACAAGGCACCTTGCATATCAGCCCGCAATCCTGCAGCCACTGCAAAGCAAGCTCAAAGTCCTTTGCGCGTGCTCCCTCCCGGACCTGTCCGTAGATAAACTTGCGGTTCTCTTTTGCAAGCTGTGCGGGAACCGACTGCCAGACCTGATTCAGGCGAGGAATAAGGGCCGTTTCCGCATGCTTGGAGAAATCCTGCTGATACAGATCCAACAGATCTCTTTGGACCTGCCGTACCCTTGAAAAATCTTTTGCTTCCGCGAAAGTACGAACCGCTTCCGGCATTCCGCCTACGTAATAATATTCCCGCAGCCTTTCCATATAAAGGTCTTTGAAGGTGCCGATCATTTCCGCATCTCCGCTCTGCAGAAGATCGGCAAAGCGTTCTTCTCCGAGAGCGCAAAGGAATTCCGGATAAGACAAGGGATCCAGCGTCAAGGTATTTACCTTTCCGACCGGGAAAGACGTCCCCGGGTGGAGCGCGATCCCGAGGAAGGAGCCCGCCGCAACGATCGCATATTCCGGTGCTTCTTCGCAGAAATATTTCAAGGAGGTCAGGGCACGGGGACTCTCCTGGATCTCGTCAAAAATGATCAGCGTTTTTTCCGGCTCCGGCCGGATCCCCGTTTCGGCGCTCAGCAGCGTCAGGATCCGCTCCGGCTGAATATTATCCCGGAAAATATTGCCAAACCGCTTGTTTTCGTCAAAGTTGATATAGACCGTGTTCTCAAAATATTGCCTGCCAAACTCCTTCATCAGCCAGGTCTTGCCGACCTGCCTCGCCCCCCGGATCAAGAGAGGCTTGCGGTCGGCAGAGGTCTTCCAGGCACAGAGCTCCCGCATCCGTCTACGTTCCATCGGTGTCCTCCTCCCACTCGTATTTCCTGCATTATAAAACGGAAGAGATCCGTTTGCAACATTTTTATGTACGAACTTTGCGAGCGGATGCACATTTTTATGTACGAACTTTGCGTTTCGCCCGTCCTTGGCCGTTCCTATCAGGCAATCGTATTTTCGTTCAGATGACGAAACAGCTGCTCATATTTTTTCATATCGGATCTCAGACATACCAGATAATAATCCGTATGGCATTCCGGGTCGGCCAGCTCAATGCTGACCTTTCCCGGAATCGTCTGTCCGCGCCGGACAAAATAGCTGGAGGAAAACGTTGGATAGCCGGAGTTTGTGGCCAATTCGGAAAAAGTGTCCTCTTCCACCTGCAGAAGGTATTTGCTGTTTGGCGTCTTTTCTCTGTGAACGCCGGCCCAGAAACCGATCTGCTGCAGCAAAAGAATGGAAAGCCCGTCCAGATCCTTTAAATGAAGCTGCGGATAGAAAGAAAGCGGGCTGCCGGAGGGAAGCGCTATATAGAGGGATTCGCTGCCGCATTTCTTCGCAAAAAAGCAGTCATCCGCAGGACGGTAATGCAGGACAGCAAGCTGATAAATCCCCTGCTTCAGTCTGCTTTCAAAATCCCGGTCATCCGTCATATCGGCGGCGATCGTCATATCGCAGTAAAGCGTGTTGATCAGAGGGGTCAGAACCATTTGCGGAACCGGCGCACAATAGCCGATGGAAAGCGTGCGCAGGCTGCGGTCGTATGCTTTGACCTTATTTTCAAATTCAGCGGAAGACCGGAGGACCTGCCCGGCATATTCCGCCGCACGGGTGCCGACCTCGTTCAGGCTGAGGCGATTTTTCCTGCGATGAAAAAGAGGGATCCCCAGTTCGTCCTCCAACTGCTTCATGGATCGGGTGAGCGTTGGCTGAGAGATATGCAGTTTCTCGGAAGCGGCGCTTAAGGTGCCGCACTCGGCAAAGGCAGCCAGCTGCTCCAGCAATCGCAGGTCAATCATGATGCCGTACCCCTTTCAGTATTCAAATTTGAATAGCAGTATCTGTGATTGGTATTGTACAATAAATTTGTTTCCGTGTAAACTGATCTTCGGTCAGATCCAATAAAAATACAAGAGGAGCACATTTTTATGGACTATATTACGCTCTATAACGGCATCGCAGTACCTGCGCTTGGAATCGGAACCTTTCTGATGAGCCCGGAGGATACGGAACGGGCCGTATATACGGCGCTCAAGCTCGGCTACCGAATGATCGACACGGCAAATGCCTACATGAATGAAGAGGCCGTCGGAAATGCGCTGAAGAGGGCCTTTGAAGAAGGCATTGCGACGCGCGGGGAGGTTTTTGTATCCACCAAGCTCTGGCCGACCCTTTATGAGAACGAGACCGCCGTGGAGGGTACGCTTTCGCGTCTGGGGCTCGACTATGTGGACATGCTCTTTATTCATCAGCCGGCAGGAAATTATAGGGCCGGCTACCGCCAGCTCGAGAAGGCATACAAAGAAGGCAAGGCAAGATCCATCGCGATCTCCAATTTTCATGACGAAAGCCTGGAGGATCTGCTGAAAAATGCGGAGATCAAGCCCCATGCCATTCAGCTGGAGACCCATCCTTACTGCACGGAGAAGGATATTATGAGCCGTCTTGCGCAATACGGCACCCGGCAGATGGGCTGGTATCCGATGGGGCATGGAGACGCCGGCCTTGCAAACGAAGCAATCTTCCGGAAGCTTGCCGACAAATACCGCAAGAGCAGCAAGCAGATCATTCTGCGCTGGCACACCCAGATGGGCTTCATCACGATCCCCGGTTCCAAAAACCCGGATCATATCCGCGACAATATCGATATCTTCGATTTTGCTCTGACGGAAGAGGAAATGGCCGAGATCGCGAAGCTGGACAACACAAAGAGATATTACTATGCAGACGATGCGCAGGTGCAGAAATATGCCGAGATGCATCTTCCCTTTGAGGCTTGAGACGGAAATGAAACGAAGAAACATCCGCCTGATTTCGGGCATCTGCATGGCATTGCTTCTGCCGCTCTTCGGAACGCAGGCAGGAGCAGCGGGGCAGACCGATGCAGATCCGATGCAGGAGCTTACAGGCAACAGCGTGTATCTTGTCTCGGACGAAGATGCTCCCGCCGTATATTTTACATCGGACATTTCCGCCGAGGGAATGCTGCGGCTCTATGAGAGCCTGGGATGGGAGCCGACCGGAAACGTGGCCGTGAAGCTCTCTACGGGAGAACCCCCGGCCAGCAACTATCTTGCTCCGGAGCTGATCCGGGACGTGGTCGAAGCCGTGAACGGAACGATCGTGGAATGCAACACGGCATACGGCGGCTCGCGAAGCTCCACGGCAATGCACTATCAGGTCGCGGAGGACCACGGCTTTACCGCCATTGCCGATTTTCAAATTCTGGACGAGGACGGATCCATGAGCCTTCCCGTAAACGGAGGAACGGTCCTTACCGAGAACCTGGTCGGGGCGGCCTTCGCAGATTATGATTCCTATGTGGTCCTTTCCCATTTCAAGGGCCATCAGATGGCCGGCTTCGGCGGAGCGATCAAGAATATCTCCATCGGCCTGGGCTCGCAGGAAGGAAAATGCCTGATCCATACGGGCGGGAAAAGCCACTCCAGTCCGTGGGGCGGGGATCAGACGGCCTTTACGGAATCCATGGCGGAGGCCGCAAAATCCGTGTGTGACTATCTGAACGGCGGCAAAAATATTATTTTTATCAGCGTGTTAAACAATATCTCCATTGACTGCGACTGCAACGGAAACCCGAAGGCGCCGGATATTCACGATATCGGGATCGTGGCTTCGACCGATCCCGTCGCCATTGACCAGGCATGCATCGATCTGGCATTTGCGGCAGAGGGGAGCGCAAGCCTGCAGAAAAGAGTGGAGGCGCAGGACGGCCTGCATACGCTGGAACACGCCGAAGAGATCTCTCTCGGCAGCAGAAGTTATCGCCTGATCTCGATCGACGAATAAGGCGCAGCAGAGCAACCGTAGAAAAGCCGATCCCGAAGGATGTTCGGGACCGGCTTTTCGGAACTTTATAAGCACACGGGAAGCTTTTGCGGCGCATCATCGGCTGTTCCGGCTGCGTGTAACATCTGCTATCAGAAAATCACAGCACGCCGCACCTTTTCCGAGGGTCCCCGTTCTTCTCCACATCAGCTTCGGGTGAAGATGACCGTATTTGGCATCGTCGCTGTCGCAGAAGGCGCGGTTCAGCTCCGGGCAGTTATATTTTTTGCACATCTCATGATAGGGGCACTTAATAATGTCAAATCTTGCGGCCGCGGGATCGGATCCCTCCGGCATCACATATTCGAACCCGGCCTCCGGGCTGAAATCGCGCAGGGAATTTTTTACGAAATTTGCGGGATAGCGGTGATAATTTCCGAACAGGTGAAGCCAGGCGGAAACCGCTTTGAATCCTTTGCCCGAGAGTCCGACAAAGAATCCGGAGATCCGGTCCACCGCGGCCTCTTTTTCCATGCCGTGCTTCAGCAGCGTCTCATAAACGGCAATCGCGGGAAAAATGCACAGTTCCGTGTGCTTTTTCATCGCTTTCGGCGTTTCCCGATTCTCCGCGCAGAGCTGCTCGAAACGCGCCTCCGCTTCCCGCTTTATCTGTTTATATTCCGGTTCTGTGCAGATCCCCTTTGCCTCATGCGCAAGCATTCCGACGACAAAATTCATATTTTTCTCCTCCGGTTCCTTTCGTTCGTGTTCCTGCACGTTAGATTCTGCTAACTGCATTATAGTAGCACAGGCTAACTCAAAAATCCATCTTCAATTTGAAAGGATACCTCCGAATGGATGTACTTTTCGGATCGGAGCAAACGTATTTGGTGCAGTTATTTCAAGTTCTAAGAAGAAAGCCGACCCCGAAGGACGTTCGGGATCGGCTTTTCGGATCAGAAAATCTAACTTCACTTCACGAGCGGCAGGAGCATTTCGGCGAGCATCCGGTGGCCCTCCGCGGAGAGATGCATATAGTCGATCTCATTGCAGGGGCACTGCCTGGCGTCCAGGAAGCGGCAGCCGAGCAGTTCGGCCGCGGGGCGGTAGAACTCGGCAAGCTGCTCGGATTTCTCCACGCTCTTCTCCCCCATCTCGCCGGCGACCACCGTCTGCATCACGCCGGCCCTCACCGGCGTCGGTGCAACGACCAGAATATCCGGCTCGCCCTTCCAGACGTCGAGGCTCTTTGCGAGGCGGATCATCAGCGTGAGCCCGTCGGCAATGTTTTTCGGCGTGGCGGAAAAGCGCTGCTTGGTGTCGTTCGTGCCGAGCATGAGGATCATCGTGTCGAACGGGCCCTGGCTCTGGAGGCAGGGCGTGAGGTACTTGATGCCGTTCATGCCGATGTTGATGGGGTCGTCAAACACCGTCGTCCGGCCGCAGAGCCCCTCCTCGATCACTTCATAATCCGCGCCGAGCCGCTTTGCCAGAAGCCGCGTCCACCGGTGCTCCTCGTCAAAGCGCCCAAACGCCACCGCGTCCCAGCCCCAGGTGTTGGAATCGCCAAAACATAAGATGCGTTTCATACCGGGTCCCTCATTTCTGTGGTTTTTGACTATTCTACACAAGGAGAGGACTATTTTCAACCATTTTTGCCGTATACGGCACTTTTGACGATTGTCTTCTTCTGCACGCCCGCCGATAAAAAAATCACCGGAAGAGCACGGCTTCCGGTGATTGGGAGAATCTCTGGGGGAGAGATTATGTTATATGGAGAATGGACATGTTTGTGAGCAATATTTAAGAAAGGGGGGTGGGGGAGGGAGGATGGTATCAGAAAGGCGCCGTGCTTCGCCTGACTGTCGGGGTTGTGGGTTAGCTCTCGCTAACCGATGATCGGAGTATAACCGATTCTCCCGCAGAATGCAAGCCTTTTTTTCAAATTTTCGAAAAAAATTTTTTGCGAGCCTCTCCCCTGCGCAATTTACACCTCTGTAACTTTCTCGGCGCCGATTCGTATTATACTCGCGGAGAGGAAAAATGACAGGGATCGCCCTTGCGTGAGTGCCTCTTTTATAGTACAATAGGCTGATTGAGAATCCGTTTTCGGACCTTGAGGAGAACATGAATCTGACTTTGAAAAAACTGACCGCGCTGCTTCTGCTTGCAGCGCTTGCCCTCAGCCTCTGCGCCTGCGGCAGCTCTTCCGCCTCCACGTCGGACGCCGCCCCGGCCTCCGCTTCCCCGGCGCAGACGGCCGCCGAGGAGACGGCCGCTCCCGAGTTTACCTATACCGCGTCCTTCACCTCCGTCTCCGCCCCGGAGATCGGCAACCTCAGCGCGAAGGTGATGACGGAGGACGGCTGGTACGCCACCGGCAGCGCCGTCATCGGCTCGATCGCGCCGGAGGGCGTGGAAGAGGAATACTACGGGCAATATGACATCACGGAGCCCTGCGTCTCCTTCATCGCGAAGGACGGGACGAATACGCTCCTGGAGGGCTTCGAGCCGATCCTGGCGGGCGAGGCCGAGGAGGGCATGTATTCCTTCGATTCCGACAGCTATATCATGGGCCTGGCCCGCAGCAGCTCGGGCAGCCTCATCACGTTTGAGGTCGTCTACCGGTACTGGAACGATATCGACGGGATCGACTGGAACTCCGACGACTATTACGACCACCACCACTACAGCCAGACCTACTACGTCCGCGAGCTGGACAGCGACGGCAAGGAGCTTGCGCGCACGGAGCTCGAGTGCCCCGTTTCGGAATATCTGTACTCCGTATGCGTGCTCGACGCCGACGACGCCCTGCTCGTCATCCGCACGACGGAGGACGGCTCCTATTCCATCCTCGGCATCCGCCCGGGCGAGGAGGAGCCGGTGTATGAGATCCCCGTCGAGGAGAGCATCAGCAATATCTTCCGCTCCGAGGACGGGACGATCTACCTCACGCTCTGGGGCGCCGGGATGCAGATGGCCGCGCTCGACCTCGAGGCAAAGACGCTGGGCGAGCCCATAACGCTCCCGAGCGACGCCTACGACGTCTATACCGGCGGCGGAGACTACCCGCTCTACTATTCCAGCGGCGTCTACTTCTACGGTCTCGACCCTGAAACGGGCGAGAGCACCCGCCTTTACAACTGGCTGGACTGCGACGTGAACCCCGATTACATCTCCTCTATCTTCGTGACCGAGGACGGCGAGGTGTGTGCCTTCGTCAGCGAGTTTGACTCCTCGGAAATGGAGTATTCCTACTACGTGGCCGACGTGACGAAGATCCCGTACGATTCCGCCGCGCAGAAGACGGAGCTGACCTTTGCCACGCTCTATCTCTCCTCCGCCACGCGCGACGCCGTCATCTCCTTCAACCGCAAGAGCAGCACGGCCCGCATCGTCGTGAAGGACTATTCCGAGTATAATACCGAGGACGACTATTCCGCCGGCCTCACCAAGCTCACCACCGAGATCATGGCCGGCAACTGCCCGGACATCATCGACCTGAGCGGCATCAGCGCCACGCAGCTCGCCTCGAAGGGGCTCGTGGAGGATCTGTACCCCTACCTCGACGCCGACGAGGAGCTCGACCGCGCGGATTTCTTTGAAAACGTGCTGGCCGCGGCCGAGGTCGGCGGGAAGCTGGTGTCTACGGTGTCCTACTTCACGCTCGATACCGTCGTCGGCGCGAGCAGCGTCGTCGGGGACGAGCCGGGCTGGACCTATGCCGAGCTGAAGGCCGCGCTGCGCGACATGCCGGACGGCTGCACCGCCTTCGACGTCACCGTCACGCGGGACGACGTGCTGAACAAGTGCCTCAACCTGGATCTGGACAGCTTCTTCAGCTGGGAGACCGGCGAGGTCAACTTCAATACGGACGAGTTCGTGGACATCCTCGAGTTTGCCAACACCTTCCCCGCCTCCTACAACTGGGAGACCTACGACTACAACACCGACAACGCCGAGAGCCGCATCGCCGTGGGCGAGCAGATGCTCTACAGCACGACGATCTCCGACTTCAACCAGCTCATGTACATCGAGACGTGCTTCCACGGCGCCCCCGTCACCTTCATCGGCTTTCCCACCGCCTCCGGCACCGGCAGCACCATCGGCCTCGACTCGGGCTACGCGATGGCCTCCTCCTGCAAGGACAAGGACGCCGCCTGGCAGTTCCTGCGCACCTTCTTCACGGAGAAGTATTACAAGAACAACGTCTACTACGGGCTCCCGGTGCAGAAGTCGCTCTTCGAGCGCGAGATGAAGGAGCTGACCACCGTCAAATATCAGATCGACGACAGCGGCAACTACAAGCTCGACGCCAACGGCGAGAAGATCCCCGAGGAAAAATACTTTGCCGTCGACTCCTATGTCTACACGGCCTACTGCCTGTCGCAGGACGTGGCCGATAAGTTTGAGGAAGCGCTGGAGAACACGACGAAGACCTCTTCCTCCGACGATTCGATCCGCTCCATCGTGACGGAGCTCGCCGCCGCCTACTTCTCGGGGCAGAAGTCCGCCGAGGAGACGGCCCGCCTCATCCAGAGCAAGGCCAACATCTATGTCAACGAACAGCGGTAAGCCATGAGACAGAAACGGACGAGAGAAGAAAAAAAGAATAAAAGGCAGGACTTTCTCAACAGTCTTGCCTTCCTTTCTCCGAGCCTTCTGGGCGTCGGAGTCTTCTTCATTCTCCCCTTCGGCGTCGTGGTGTACTATTCGCTCATCGACGGCGTCGGCAGCCGGAACTTTGTGGCGCTGGAGAACTTCAAAAAGCTCTTCTCCAACTCCGCCTTCCTCCTTGCCGCGAAGAATACGCTGAGCTTCTCGCTCATCGCCGTGCCGCTCGCGGTCGTCCTCGCGATCGTGCTGGCGCTGATGCTGGAATCCCGCATCCCGCTCAAGAGCCAGTTCCGCACCTTCTTCCTCAGCCCGATGATGGTGCCGGTGGCGTCCGTCGTGCTGATCTGGCAGGTGCTGTTCAACTACAACGGGACGGTCAACGAGTTTCTCTCCCTGTTCGGCGTCGAGAAGATCGACTGGCTGCAGAGCGAATATGCGCAAATTGTCGTAATGCTTCTTTTCCTTTGGAAAAATTTGGGGTATAATATGATCCTGTTCATGGCGGGCCTCAGCAATATTCCGAAGGATCTGCTCGAGGTGGCCGACGTGGAGGGCGCGAGCGAGCTGTACAAGTTCTTCAACATCAAGCTGCGCTATCTCTCGCCGACGATCCTCTTCGTCGCGATCCTCTCGCTCATCAACTCCTTCAAGGTGTTCCGCGAGGTCTATCTTCTGGCGGGGGATTATCCCTATGAAACGCTCTACATGCTGCAGCATTTCATGAACAACACCTTCAAGAGCCTGGACTATCAGAAGCTCTCCGCCGCGGCGGTCGTCATGGCGCTCGTGATGGTGGTCGTGATCTGGCTGCTGTTCAAGGTGGAGGACTGGTTCGGAAAGGATCTCGAGGGATGAAGAAAAAGCATTACTTCAGCCGCGGCACGATGTTCGTGCTGTGCCTGGTCTTCTCGGTGGCCTTTCTGCTGCCGACGGTGCTCACGTTCACGAACTCCTTCATGAGCGAGTCCGAGATCAATTCCAATTACGGCATGATCTTCTCCTCGACCTCCGGCGGCTACGTGTCCGACACCGTCAACCTCAAGTTCATCCCGGACAAGGTGACGATCGCGCAGTATGTCTCCGGGCTGATCAAGACGCCGGAATATCTGCTCAAGTTCTGGAACTCCGTGATCCTCGTGGTGCCGATCGTGCTGCTGCAGGTCGGCGTGGCGTCGGTGGCGGCGTACAGCTTCATGCGCTGGCGCGGCAAGGTGCGCAGCGGGATCTTTTTCTTCTATGTCATCCTGATGCTGATGCCCTATCAGGTCACGCTCGTGCCGAACTACCTCGTCGCGAGCTGGCTCGGCATTCTCAACACGCCCTGGAGCATCATTCTGCCGGGCATCTTCGCCCCCTTCTCCGTCTTCCTGCTGACGAAGTTCATGCGCCGCATCCCGTATTCCCTCATCGAGGCGGCGAAGATCGACGGGGCGGGCGAATGGGAGATCTTCACGAAGATCTGCCTCCCGCAGTGCCGCTCGGCGCTTTATTCCATCGCGATTTTGGTCTTTGTCGATTACTGGAACATGGTGGAGCAGCCGCTCATCCTCCTCGAGGACGCCGACGCGCAGCCGCTCTCCGTTTTCCTTTCGAACATCACCTCGGGCGAGATCGGCCTGGCCTTCGCCATGGCGACGGTCTACATGGTCCCCTCCCTGCTCCTGTTCCTCCATGGTGAGGAATACCTCATTGAAGGCATCGCCGCCAATTCCGGCAGCGTGAAAGGATAACCTTTATATGGAAAACAAGCCGAAAAACCGCGAATGGGTCAAGACCGCCGCGATCATCTTTCTTCTGATCCTCCTGATTTTGACCTTCTTCTCCAACACGATCCTGAACCGCACGCTCCCCCAGGTCTCCACCTACGCCGTCACCGACGGCTCCATCGCCGCCCGCGTCCGCGCCACCGGCAAGATTGAGGCCATTGGCAATACAGATATCAAGGCCACTGGAACGCGCACCATTGCCGCCGTCAAGGTAAAAGAAGGGCAGGAAGTCAATGAAGGAGACATTCTCTTCGTCATGGGCTCCGCCAGCAGCGAAGAAATTGAAACGGCGACCGACGCAAGAGATACCGCCTACTTTACCGCCAAGCGCACGGAAGCCAACGCCCCCACCGGCAGCGGCTCGGAAATCACGGTCAATCGTGCCTACAACAACTGGGTCGATGCCCAGGCACAGGCTGACGCAGCATTCGCCGTATGGGCAGCCGCAGAATCCAATACAGAGCTTCAGGACGCTCTAACCGCCATGCAAGAGGCCGAAGCAGCTTATACGGCGGCCCAGTATAACGGAGATATAACTCGTCAGAATGCTTATATTGAATACGATTGGTTGATAAAAAACGATCCCGAAAGCGAGCTAATCCCAGGACTAATTGTAGCTATGACTGCAACAACAGCGGAAGAAACCTATACAAAAAATGCCTATGATGTTGCATCTTCTCGCTATTACATGGTTCTCGGCTCCAGCGATACTTCTACTCTAAAAACAGCCTATGAAACTGCACAATCCAAAGCCGATTCGGCTTATGCATCTTATGTTTCTGCCTGTGATTCCGCAGCAATCTCTGCCATTTCTGCCGGCTCCACTTATGCGACCTATCAGGTTGATGTGGAGGCCGCACAGTATGACCTTGCAAAGAAAGAAGAGCGGCTTGCCAATCTTACCGGTGAAGGCGAGGACGTCAATGTCTATGCGCCTGTCAGCGGCACTATTACAAGCGTGGCTTTCTCCTCCGGTTCAACCGTGGCAAAAGGCGATGTAATGTGCACGATCGAGGTTCCTGACCAGGGCTATACGATGACGGCCACAGTAACCAAGGATCAGGCAAGCCGGCTAAAAGTCGGCGATGTTGGTACTGCGACTTCTTATTACTGGGGTGAACAGACGACCGGAACTATTACTGCGATAAAGGCAGATACCACTGACCCTCAAGGCAAAAGGCAAGTCGTTTTTGAGTTATCGTCCCATGATGCGACCGTCGGATCTGAAATTACTATCTCCGTCGGCTCCAAGAGCGCGACCTATGACATCGTCGTCCCCAAGAGCGCCGTCATGAGCGACAACAACGGCAACTATGTTCTCGTCATCACCTCCAAATCCTCCGCCCTCGGCAACCGGTATTTCGCCAAGCGCGTGGACGTGGAAGTGCTGGCGGAGGACGACTCCTACAAGGCCATCTCCGGTGACCTCGGCGTCGGGGACTTCGTCATCACCAACTCCTCCACCAAGATCAATTCCGGCGACCAGATCCGCCTTGCCGACAACGCCTGAGCCATGCACAAAAAGCAGACGGAAAAAAAGCATAATACCCCTCTCATTCTCGTTGTGATCGTCCTTGTGCTCCTTGCGCTTCTCTGCATCGGGCGGGCGTATTACTGCACGAAGGTCCTCTCCAGCCAGTATGCCTACGAGCGCTGGCAGGGGGACGGGGAGCTGAAGTTCAGCCAGGTCTCCTGCTTTCTGCCCGCGGACGGAAAGCTCCAGCTCTCGGATATCTACACCTTCCGCCTCGCCATGCTGAGCAAGTTCTCCGAGGCCTCCATCGACACCTCCTCCGGCTACCAGTTCACAGACTGCTGGAGCTGCAGCGGCTCGGGCAAGGTCTACGGGGAGCGCAACGACGGCACGGCCTCGATTATTGCCGTCGGCGGGAACTATTTCCTCTTCCACCCGCTCAAGCTCGTCTCCGGCAGCTATATCACCGAGGACGACCTCATGAAGGACAACATCCTGCTCGATGAGGACCTCGCCTGGCTCCTCTTCGGCGGGGACGACCTCGAAGGCATGACCGTGCATCTGTTCGGAATGCCGTTCCGCATTGCGGGCGTCGTCGCGCGGGAATCGGACTTTGCCAGCGAGAAGGCCTATAACGCCGGCATGGGGCTCTATATGAGCTACGACACCTATATCGACCTCAGCGGCGAGGAAAACGCCGGCATCACCTGCTACGAGGTCTGCCTGCCGAACCCCGTCAGCGGATTTGCGCTGGGCGTCGTGCAGGACAAGTTCCCCATCGGAAAGGGGACGATCGTGGAAAACCGCGGCCGCTTCGGCTTCTGGAAGCTCATGAACATCGTCCGCACGCTGCCGGAGCGCTCCATTCACGAGGGCGCCTCCTACCCCTACTGGGAAAACGCCGCCCGCTACGCCGAGACGAGCGCCGCCATCTTCCTTGCTCTCGCCATTCTCCTCGCGCTCTGGCCGGAGCTGCTCTTCCTCTTCTACTTTATCGCGAACCTGCGCTGGACCGGCAGCCGCCTCAGCGAGGATCTTCTCCCTGCCGCGCAGGAAAACGCGCAGGAGGCCATCCGCCGCCGGCAGCGCAAGGCCTGGGAGCGGAAGCACGGCTACACTCCCTCCGACTCCGATTCCTGACCTTTTCGCTTTCCTCAGCTGCAGAGCCCGAAAAAATTCTCTGCAGCTGTTTTTTCATATGCACTTCTCTTTCATTTTCAACCCGTAAGGAGACTGATCTCTATGCTCCGGTATAACGTCAGCATTGCCGTCGCCCGCGCCAACCCCGCCCTGCTGCGCACGATCTCCCTCGCCGGCAGCTATACGGCGGGCGAGCTCGTCCGCCTCGCCTGCCTCTCGCTCGGCATCGAGCCGAAGACCGCGGCGCTCGAGTGGAACGGCGAGACCGGGAAGGACACGCAGCCGCTCTCCTCCGTTTTCTCCTCCGAGGGCAGCGGCGTCATCCGCATCACTCCTCCGCAGGCGCGGAAGGGGCGGGACTGCCTCACGCTCTTTGTGGATCTGCTTCTCCCCGACGAGGCGCCGGAGGGCACGATCCCGAAGGTGACGCGCGCCATCGGCGGGAATCTGCTCGAAGGCTGCTATGACATGGCCGACTTCAACCGCATCCGCGCCCAGCTTGCCACGCAGAGCGTCCTCCTCGACGGAGGAAGCCGCTATTCCGCCGCCTCTCTGGAATATTCCGAAAGGCGCACGGCAAACGCCATCTGCAAGCTCTATGCCCCGGAGCAGGCCTACGCGGAGGTCAGCCACGCGCTCGCGCTCCCGCTCCCACAGATGCTCTCCGAGCTGCGCATGCCCGAGCTCCGGGAGCTCTGCACCGCGCTCCGGCTCTATCCGCCCTCTCCGGTGCGCAAGGCGGAGCTGATCTCTCTCATCGAGAACAACTGCGATGTCCGCTTTCTCCGCGCGGTGTTTGCGTCGATGTCGCTGCAGGAATATCTGAGCTTCCGCGCGCTCGTTCTGCAAAGCGATGCTTCCGCCGATCCCGGCGATCTCTCCCTCCGCCTCCCCCTGCTCTGCCGCACCGGGCTTGCCTCCGCGCAAAACGGAGGGCACATCGCGCTCGAGGCGCTGGAATATTACGAATCCTGGTTCGATACCGCGCGGGCGGAAAGCTTTCTGCAGGAAAAGACCATCGAGGCTGCCCTCAGGGCCTGCCGGGCGATCTACGGCATTTTCTCCTATGAGATGTACCGTTCCGTCCTCGCCGAGCTCTCCCCCGCCGCCGCGGACAGCGAGGAAGCGCGGGACGCTTTCTCGGAAAACCGCTCTCTTGCCCTCGCCCGGCTGGAGGAGGGCGTTCTCTTCAGCTCCATGGATCTGACACAGCGCGAGGCCCGGGCCATCTGGTCCCGCCGCCCGAAGGGGCTTTCCTGGTTCCTTCCGCCGGCGGAGACGGTGCTTTCGTTCTCCGCAGGGGCCGGATTCTCGCTCTCTCCGGAGCTGCGCCGGGAGATCCTGGAGCTCATCCACGACAGCTCCTACGCCTCCTATCGGGACGTGGAGGATCCGAGCTTTCTGGATTATTACGACATGATCCTCCACCTGACCCATACCGGCATCGACCCGGAGCAGATCGCCTGCGCCGCCGCCGAACGGGCCGACTGGCACATCGGCATCAGCAGCCGGGAAAAGTTCGTCCGCGGCCTGCAGCCGCTTATCGTGCGCGCGCAGCGGGAGCTGCCGCTCATCGTGCTGGCCGGATACACCTCCGCGAACTGCCCGCCGGAGCTCTTCCGCGCACTGCAGGCGGAGGCCGCATCCGCGCCCGCGCCGCGCATCCGAAGGAGGAGGTATTGACGCATGAAGCTTTCCGAATATTTCCGCGCCTTCTCCGAGGAGGAGCTGGTGCGCGGTGCGGAGCACTATCTCTCCGGAGACCTCCGAAACTATGCCTGTGAGAAAAGGAAGGACGGAACCGTCCTTCTCACGGGTTCCTTCCTTCCCGCCGGCAAGGCCGGGAAGCGGCAGGAGCAGACCTGCTCTCTGCGCCTCTTTCTCACGCCCTGCGTCCCGGCGGAGACGGCCTGCTTCTGCGACGAGCACGCCGCCAACGGCTACGGCTGCGAGCACACCGCCGCCCTCCTCACGGCCTATCTGACGGAGGAGCAGGGGGACGAGGCGCTCCGCGGCACCTGGCTGGAAAGCCGCCTCAGCACCCTCGCCGCCGTGGACGACCCCTTCCTCCCCGGCGTCCTGAAACGGACGGACGACCGCCTGCTCTCCCTCCTGCACGGCGAGACGCAGGTCCTCCCCAGCTGGCAGCTCCCCTCGGGAGAGACCGTGCGGGAAAAGCTCTCCGCCGCCTGTACGCTTTACTATGAAAACGGCCGCGCCTTTATCGAGCTGCGGCTCGGCGCCGGCCGGAAATACATCATGAAGGACCTTCCCGCGCTTCTCCGCGCCTACCGCAGGCGGGAGCACTTCCCCTTCGGGAAAAACGAGCTGACGGTCTCCCCGCAGGCCTGCGACGCCTTCGCCGGCCGCCTGCTGGACTTCTTTGCCGAGCTGCAGGAGATCGCCGAGCGCGCCTCCTATACCTCCTCCCTCTTCAAGGCGGACGGGCAGCAGGCCCGCTTCATCGTCCTGCGCGGCGCGAATCTGGACCGCTTCATGCAGCTGTGCGACGGGGAGACGCTGACCATCGAGGCCGAGGACGACGTCCCCGTGGAGCTGGACCGCAAGGGGCTCTCCGCCGTGCTGCGCCGAAAGGCGCACGGCGCAAGCCTGCAGGTGACGCCGGTGCGGACGCTCTTCTTCACCGACGCGGGCGTCTACTTCAAGGACAAGCAGGGCATCTTCTTTGTGGGGACCGATACGCCCGCGCAGCGGAACGCGCTTCTCTCCCTCACGGGCTGGACGGACGCCCTCTATATCCGCGAATCGGACATCAGCTCCGTCACGCGCGAGCTGCTCCCCTTCTTCACCGAACACGGCACGCTCACCGTCAAGGGCATCGACCCGGAGGACTACGCCCGCGAGGTGCCGAAGTTTGAATTCGGGCTCGACCTCTCGGAGGAGAACCGCCTCACGTGCACACCCTTTGCGCTCTATCCCAAGCAGGACCTCCGCTGCCTTCTCTATGACAGCAACGCCTTCCCCGCCCGCCGCAACGGGCAGCAGGAGGCGCTCGTCCACCGGACGCTGCAGAGCATCTTCCCCTGCATGGACCGCTCCACGCTCTCGCTCTATATCGACCTCACGGAGGACGGGCTCTACCGCTTCCTGAAGGACGCCGTCCCGCAGCTGGAGGCGCTCGGCACCGTCCTCGTGACGGACTCGCTGCGCGAGGCAAAGGTGCGCGCGCTGCCGGCGGCCGGCGTCGGCATTGCGGTGCGCTCCGGAAATCTCATGCTCTCCCTCAAGGGGGAGGACCTCTCTCCGCAGGAGCTCGACGAGATCCTCTCCGCCTACAGCCGCAAAAAGAAATATTACCGCCTCAAGCGCGGCGCCTTCATCTCCTTTGAGGACAGCTCCGACGCCTCCTCCACCTGGGAAACGCTCGCCGAGCTCTACCGGCAATACGGGCACAAAAATCCGGAGAACATCTCGCTCCCCGTCTACCGCGCCCTCTATCTGCAGGAGATGGTGGAAAACCGCGAGGGCGCGCTCGTCTCCGCCTCGCGGGAATACCGGAAGCTCGTCTCCGCGATGGACCCCGCCCAATACGCCTCCGCCGCCCTCCCCTCCTCGCTGCAGGGGCAGCTGCGGCCGTATCAGGAGGAGGGCTACCGCTGGATCACCATGCTCCGCGCCTGCCGCTTCGGCGGCATTCTGGCCGACGACATGGGCCTCGGCAAGACGCTCCAGGCGCTCGCCTTCCTTCTCTCCGAAAAGGAGCAGGGAAAGAGCGGAGACGCGCTGCGCACGCTCATCGTCTGCCCCGCCTCCCTCGTCTACAACTGGCAGAAGGAGCTCGAGACCTTCACGCCCGCTCTCACCTCCGTCGTCATCGCGGGGACGGCGGGCGCGCGCAAGGCTCTCATGGAAGCAAGCCGGGACACCGACGTGTGGATCACGAGCTACGATCTCCTCAAGCGGGACATCGCGCTCTATGAAGGCCTGCCCTTTGCCAACGAGATCATCGACGAGGCCCAGTTCATCAAGAATCAGAACACGCAGGCCGCGCAGGCCGTGCGCGTGATCCAAAGCTCCTTCCGCCTCGCACTCACGGGCACGCCCATTGAAAACCGCCTCAGCGAGCTCTGGAGCATCATGGACTATCTGATGCCCGGCTTTCTCGACAGCTATACCCGTTTCCAGAAGGACTACGAGGCGCCCATCGTCACGCAGAAGGACGAGAACGCCATGGCAAGGCTCCGCACGCTCGTGCATCCCTTTATCCTCCGCCGGCTGAAGAAGGACGTGCTCAAGGAGCTGCCGGACAAGCTGGAGGAATCCGTCACCGTGCGGCTCACGGGCGAACAGCGGAAGCTCTACGACGCCGCCGTCAGCCAGATCCGGCTCGATCTCGACAAGGCGACGCCCGAGGAATTCCGCACCGGCAAGCTGCAGCTGCTCTCGCAGCTCACACGCCTGCGGCAGATCTGCTGCGATCCCTCGCTTCTCTATGAAAATTACAGCGCCGAGAGCGCCAAGCTCGAGGCCTGCCTGCAGCTCATCCGGCAGGCCGTCGACGGCGGGCACAAGCTGCTGCTCTTCTCGCAGTTCACCTCCATGCTGGACATTCTCTGCGCGCGCCTGCGGGACGAAGGGCTTGCCTATCACCGCATCGACGGCAGCACGCCCAAGCAGGACCGCATGGCGCTCGTGGACTCCTTTGCCAACGACGACGTGCCCGTCTTCTGCATCTCGCTCAAGGCCGGGGGCACCGGGCTCAATCTCACGGCCGCCGACATCGTCATCCACTACGACCCCTGGTGGAACCAGGCCGCCCAGAACCAGGCGACCGACCGCACCCACCGCATCGGCCAGACGCAGCGCGTCACGGTCTACGAGCTCATCGCCGCCGACACCATCGAGGAGCAGATCCAGACCATCAAGGCCGACAAATCCCGCCTCGCCGAGGACGTTCTCTCCGGCGAGAGCATCCGCTCGTCGATCCTCAACAAGGAGGATCTGCTCGCGCTGCTGGGGTGATTGACTTCTTTTTTCATTCTCTGTATAATGAAGTAAAAAGAGAATCACTGCACGGGGAGGAATCGCGACATGAAAAATCTATATACCATTCCGCAGATACGTTCCATCGTGAATCATTACGCTTCCCGTTACGGGGCTGACCGTGTTTATCTCTTTGGCTCTTATGCCCGCGGCGATATGAATGAAAGCAGCGATATCGATCTGCTCATTGACAAAGGAAGCATTCGCGGGCTGCAATTTGCCGGTCTGCTCTGTGATCTGGAGGATGCCTTCGGCAAGCATGTCGATCTGATCTCTACTGCCGGTGCCGATGCGCATTTTCTAAACACGATTCAGAAAGACGAGGTGCTTCTCTATGAGCGTCCAGGAGCGTGATGCCAGTATCCTTCGGCATATCATTTCATACTGCGAACAGATACAGATGGCAATTGCGCACTTTGGAGATGACTACGCGCTCTTTGAATCCGATCCTGTATTTCGCAATGCCGTTGCTCTCTGTATCCTTCAGATCGGCGAACTTGTCGGGATCCTTTCTGACGAGTTTCGCTCCGCCCATCCCGGTATCCCATGGCGTCAGATCAAGCAGATGCGAAATATCGTTGCCCACAAATACGGCAGCTTTGATGCCTCGATCACATGGGACGTTGTCCAAAACGACATTCCAAATCTTCAGGCTTTCTGTACTGACGTGCTGAAATAAATACAAAATCCCCGGGCATCGCGCCAAAAGCGCCGATGTCCGGGGATGATTTTTGTTTTACCCGCCCGTTGCAAGCAGCTGGACGATGCCGAAGAATTCGCGGACGGTATAGTGGATCCCCAGCGGAAGCAGAGCTTTGGCGGGGATGCCGCGGACGTCTTTATGACCCTGCTGCTCACAGATAAGCAGGGCACGGCGGACGTGGAAGCTGCTCGTCACGACGCCGACAGAGGCATTTTCGTCTTCCATGAGGCGGAAGCTGTTGCGGATGTTCTCTTTGGTGTCCTTTGAGTCGGGTTCCAGGAGGATCCGGTCCTCCGAAATGCCGTTTTCCGTGAGGTAGCGCCGGATGCATTCCGCCTCGCTGATGCTCTCGCCGCTGCCCTGCCCGCCGGAGGCAATGCAGAGCGTCTCCGGATTTTCCTGCAGATATTCCAGCGCCCGCTGCATCCGCAGCAGCATCGGGCTCGTCGGGCTCTCTCCGCGGACGGCGGCGCCGAGCACGATGATCACATCAAGCCCCGGCTCCGCCTCAAGCGACATGGCGGAGACGATGCTCGCCTCGCCCGCGGCAAAGCACAGCAGCCCCGCCGCCACGAGCCCCGCCCAGGTCCGCCGGACCCAACGGGGAAAGAAATACCGCTTTCTTTTATATTCCGCGATCAGCATGCCGGCACGCACAAAGCAGAATCCGCTCAGTCCCGGCCAGAGCCATAGCCAGGAGACGCCGATATGCGCCCAGGCGATGCAGATGCCGTAATAGACGAGGCTCAGAATGCCGAGCAGCAGAAGGAGCGCGGCACGGATGGGATGGTGTTTCATGGCTTTCAATCAAATCAAAGAGAGAGCTGCGGGAAGCAGCTCTCTGTCGGTCTCCAAATAATTTTGCTTCTTACGCTTCCGGCGTCCAGGTCGTCTGGGTCTTGATGCCGGCGGCGCTGTTG